>Ga0116149_1004360_pt1 | contig 13962 bp, 11 predicted proteins | sample AD_UKC057_MetaG_FD_89787 | JGI IMG/M metagenome (GOLD analysis project Ga0116149, IMG submission 89787) | Active sludge microbial communities of municipal wastewater-treating anaerobic digesters from USA - AD_UKC057_MetaG | ecosystem: Engineered > Bioreactor > Anaerobic > Digestate | place: USA... | reverse complement strand
TATCAAGGACGCCTCCCTGGACGAAGAGCACTGGTTTAAGGCCAAGAAGGAGGATCGTTTCGGCATCGTGAACGCCCTGGGTGAAGGTCGCGTCTGGGTGTGCGATGCCAACGGTCCCGTGCGGGTCGGCGACTATATCACCACCTCCGCCGTGCCCGGCTACGCCCAGCGGCAGGACGATGACCTTTTACATAATTACACGCTAGGCAAAGTCATTGAGGCCGTGGAGTGGACCGGCGTCACCGAAACAATTCACAGCGGCGATAACACCTATGCGGCATACCTGATTGCCGTTGTCTACACCAGCGGATAAAACCCGAGGAGAACGCATACCATGTTGTACCGGAAAAATACGCTTTTTGTGGGGGGGATGATACTCATGCTCTGCGGGGCCGTTGTTGAGGCTGCGGCGCCTGTGGCCTCCTCGCTTAACTACACCCTTGAGGCGTCCGTCTTTGATGGGGCGGGCGGTGTTTCCGCCTCGCCGAGCTATGCCCAGATTACCGCCACGGCCCAACCGGCCATCATCGGGACCGGGACCGCGCCCGCCTATGCCGCCGGGCACGGGTTCATTCCTGTCGTTGCCGCGATGCTGGAAAGTGCGGAAGGAGAGGACGGCCTTCCCCATCCCGGCGACCTGAACGAAGATTTTCGACTTGTTCTGGGTGAAGCCATTGCCTATCTCGCGGGTTGGCAGCAGGGAAGCAATCCCATCGCCTACGCCATACGCGCGGCGTACCTGTGGCAGAACGGGGAGAACTACCTGTACGATACAGCGGCAGCCCCGCCGCTGTGCTGGACGCTTGTGCCGTAGTGAAGGCGGCTTTCGCTCTGCCGAACAAAACACTACGCGTTCCCGACACGAAAGAAGATGTCAGCCCTGTCAGGAATTATCGGCCCGAAAAGACGCCTACCCACGGCCAGGACAGGGGAAACCAGAAGGCAATCAACCAGGCGAAAAAGACAATGGACGCGACGGCCCCGGACCGCCAATCGGCGCACGCGCGAGTCGCCAGGGTATGGACCAGGGAAATCAGGACAAAAATCAGCGCGAACAGAATCACTATCATTCCGGAAAACGCGGCCGGAGGCCCCAAAGCGCGCAGGGCCACACCCGCGACCAGAAAGGGAATGCCGCGGGTCAACGCGGCAACGGCAAAACGTTTTCGGCTGCGGCTGAAGGGAAGCCGTTCCAGCATGCGGGCGTCAAGAATCATGGGAACGGTAAGCACGGGAATCAGCACCAGCCAGGTGAGCAGCCGTTCCGGATGGTCCGGGAAACAGGTAAATACATGCCGGTTCAACAGGCCCGTGAGCAGCAGAACCAGCAGCACGCTGAACCCGATGCCCCGTATCAGTGCGGACCACAGGCTGCCGGCGCGCGGCGGGGTGCCCGGGCCATGACACCCAAAGGCGCCGCCTATTACCCGGTAGGGATTCACGCTCCAGGAGCGTATCAATACGGGCCATGCCGCGGGTGGTGCCGGGGACAGACGTACCAGGCTCAGCAGACACCCCGCAACCATCAGGGCGGCAATGCTCCCGGACAGCAGGGCGAACAGAAACAGGCCCCAGTACAACCAGGGAAACAGGGCACCCTCCGAAGCACCGGGACGACCCGTGGTTCCCCTATCCGCTATCAGGCTGCCAAACCGGGAAACACGCACCGGAGGCGTAATCTTCAGGGTAGCATTCGCCCAGGACAGGATATGCCCGATAAGCACAGGGTCATGGGCCTCCAGCACATGATCACTCCAGGGACTGGTGACGGTTTTCCCCCAGCCATTCACGGCCTGCCTGGCCTGGTCCGGGGTAAACAATTCCTCATGAAGTCCGGACGCCACCAGGGTCGGACACTGAAGTTCGTGCCGGGGCAGCGCGCCCAACGCGACAAAGGCATCCACTTCAGAGTCCTCCCGAAAAGCCTCCGCCCCGGCAAAACCGCCCATGGAATACCCCAGGTAAATCAGCGGCACGCCGGGAAAACGTTCCCGCGCCCAGGAGCACCAGGCACGCACCTGGTCGGGATTGGCATGCCAGTCAAAGGCTTCCCGCGACCGGCCATGCCCCCAAAAATCCAGGGCCAATACCGCATATCCATTGTAGGTAAACGCATGGGCGATCATGGCCATAATGCCCCGGTTGGCGGTAACGCCATGCCCCGCAACCAACACGGCAGCGGGGGTTCCCGCTTCTTTCCACAACGTTCCCAGGCAGGACTTTCCGCCGGGTCCGGCAATCCGGACCTCTTCGCGTTGCAGCAGGCCCGTGGGAGGCAGATGTATCAGCATCACTGCCAGCAGATACAGTACTGCGGGAACCGCAAGGCAGGCCAGGGCGCGGAAACGCCCTCCGCCCTCCTGCGGCTCATCGCACAGCGGCGCATCACTATGGCCTTGTTCCTGTATAATCGGCTCTTCCACGAGGTCCCCTGTTAAGCGTCTTGATTCCAACGTTTCAATGACCGGAGCGGGTTGTCCTGCATCACCGGTTGCTTATTATCCGGCGGTCAGCAGCGCCTGCACTTCCGGCGTTTCCAGGTTCTCCAGCGTAACCACGGTAACCCCCGTATCGATAACGGGTTCCACCGGTTCCCCGTGCAGCGCGGCGATGGCGGCCTTGACGCCTTCATACCCCATCTTGAACGGATTCTGGACAATCAGGGCATGAATGACACCATCGCGCAACGCGTTCAGCTGCTCGCCCGTGGCGTCGAAACCAATCAGTTTGACCTGGCCGGCCTTGCCTGCCGCGCGTAATGCCTGGGCGGCGCCAATGGCACTGGGCTCGCTGGCGGCGAAAATACCGATGATGTCGGGATGGGCCGTCAACATGTCCGATGTCACATTCATGCCGATGCTGACGTCGCTCTGGCTGTAATTCGTAGCCACCAGCGTCATACCCGGAAATTCCTGCAACCCTTCCTTGAAGCCCCGTTCCCGGAGTTCTGATGTGGCCGCGCCCGGCACGAAGGGGACCAGCCCGACTTCACCTTGTGCGCCGAGCAGTTCGGCGAGTTTCCTCGCGGCCATTTTGGCGCCCTCCACGTTATCGGTGGCCACCAGCGATTTGGGCACGTCGGATTTCACGCCCGAATCTATCATGATAACGGGGATGCCGGCCTGGTCCGCCTGGGCGATTACGGTGGCCAGTGCGTTTTCATCACACGCCGCCAGAACCAGGGCATCCACCTGCCGGGTAATCATATCCTGAACAATATTGATTTGCTGGGCAATCTCGGTTTCCTTGGGCGGTCCCTGCCACAAAATGTCCGCCCCCAAATCCCGACCGGCGGCCTCGGCGCCCTGCTTCACGAAAATCCAGAACTGGTGCGCGAGCCCCTTTGGAATCACGGCAATCTCGAACACCTCTTTTTCATTGGAGACCGTTCCGGACGGCTGCGCCGGTTCCGTTTTCTTTTCACACCCGGCCGCCAGAATCATGAGAACCACGATAAGACTGGATACTAGATACTTCATTTTGGATTCCTCTTACCCGAACGTGATGGGAATTGTTTATACGGGCGGATACTTTTCCCAACCTGTGCCCATGATAGCACAAGCGCTTTACACAGACCTATCCGCACGTAGAAATGAACCGCCTTATTATACGCATGAGGGTTGGCAAGACGAAAATGAGTACAGACTTCCTGACCTCGGCCGGGTTTGAAAATGATATTTCGGAATCCATGTCGGCACTCTTGTACAGTCCTCTTCGTATAGGCCGCAAGAAAGGGACAGACAACGAAATAGCCAATGGCAGCAAAGTACCTGTATCCCTGCGTTACCAATGGCTATTTCGTTATCAGTCCCTTTTTGCTCCGTTTTTTTGTCTGTTTAAGAGTGCCATATGCAATTCCGACGAGGTCGGGAAGTCCGAAGTAAGAAGGATATGCCCGCTGTCCCCCGTTGTTCGTTCACACACCGCAACTTCTCCAGACCCCTTTTTTTCTGGCTTGAATGCGGCAAATCAGCAACCACCGGAAGAGCCGATGGGATAAGAAGGGCTCCTAAAAGGAGCCTAACCAAAACAACTATCGAATCCGTCTTAAAACCTTGTTGTTCGTCATACCACGACCCGACCCGCGTCATTCCGGTTTTATCGCGATATCCGGCGACATCCGCGCCGGACGAATCACCTGGATATTTTGAACTGTCTGTTGGTGCCCCCCTTGTCAATCTCCACGCCGATGGCGCCTGCCTCCACGCCAATTAATCGTGCCGAAGTGCCGGGGATCATCTCGCCGACATAGACTTTTTTCAAATTGATAATGGCAAGCGCATCCGGCTGGTTTTTATCCGCGGGCCGCAATACATTCAGCTGAAGATTATTCAACCCAAGATTCTCGCGGTCCTGGGAGGAAAGGCGCGGCAAGGCATCGATATTCACTGGTCCCGCTTCTTCCCGCGCCACTGGCGGCGCAACCACCGCCGGCAGCCTCTTTTCTGGCTGCGGCGGCAACGCGGGTTGAGCATACGCCAGACGTTCCGTTCCCGTACTGGAAGGTTTTGGCGACTCAGCCCCGCCTTGATCCAAAGCACCTGTCGTCCCGGAAGGCGGAGATTCCTTTTCCTTCTCCGGCACAGGTACCGCAACATCGGACACAACCGGCTCGGGGTCGGGCAGCACCGGCGGCGGGGCAACCGGTTCCGGTTCTGGCTCGGACAGCACCGGCGGCGGGGAAACCGGTTCCGGTTCTGGCTCGGGCAGCACCGGCGGCGGCACGACAGGTTCCGGTTCGGGCTCGGGCAGTATCGGCGGCGGCGCAACGGGTTCCGGCTTGGGTTCGGGCACCGGCGGCGGCACGACAGGTTCCGGAACCATGGCGACCCGTTCGGGCAGATCAGGTTTCGGAACATCCGGCTTACGCGGCTGCGCTTCCTTTTCCGGCGGCGAAACAGTTGTTCTTTCCGGTTGGGCTTTATGGGCAGCCGCAGCGCCTTCGTTTTTCAGGACGTTGGCATCGTTCGCTTTCACGGGCATCGAATAGGTATGTACCAAATCCGGTGCCTTTTCCGCGACGGGAACAGCGGCCACCGTCTGATTGGGGGTGGAAACAAACCGGAATACGACAAAAACCGCGATGAAAGTTATGGCGATACCGAGAAGCAACGCCCCCAACAGGGGTGCCCAAGGGTGGAAAAGCGCCGAACGTCTTCCGGCGCGGACGGACCGTCTTCCAAATAATTCAGCGGCCGCCTTTTCCGGCGAGCCCGTGAATTCATCGTCGGAAGAAGAGGCCTGTTGCGCCAGTTTCTCTTGTTCCAGTTTGTTCAGCGCGTCCAGTATGGAACTCATCGGTATCGGGCTCCCTGCCTAAACCAATCCATACGTACCGGGGCTTTCATAGGGAAGCACTTTCCTCATGAGGCACAAGCGGCATACTGCCCGGAACAGGCTTGGTAACAGACAAATCGGGCTCCTCAGGGACTGCGGGAAGGGTGTCCGAAGGTTCGGGCAGATCGCGCACTTGCATCAGCATGCCACCCCCATCCGGCGGTGCGGTCTCCCCCGCAGGGTTTTCCGGCAGAGGCTCGAAAAACGGCAACTCGCCAGCCGCAGACCTCTTGCGGGCTTCATCCATTTCCGGAGCGCCAGTCTCGTCGCGGGTGCCGCGCTGTTCCGCCATGGCTGCCAGGTCCTCCACAACCGGTGGTAAAGAGGCTCCTTGGGACATGCCCGGGTCAGCGGATGCAGTTTCAATCACGGCAAGCGCCCGGGAACGTGTTACCGGTGTTTTCACAACAGCGGCAGACCCTTTTTCCACTTTCTTTTCGGGCACATTTTTAGCGGACGCGGCCTCCCGGGCAGGGGTATTTTCGGACCGTCCGGCCCCCACGGAAACTTTTTCCCCATCCGCAGCCCCGACCGGGGATGCGGGAACGGCTCTGGGATGCAGGACGGGCGCGCCGGATTCCCAGCTGGATAGGACCAGCCGCATCTGACGCCCCGCAATACCATCTGCTTTCAGGCCGGCTTCGTTTTGCAGGGCCTGAACAGCCTCCTGGGTTTCCTGGTCATAAATGTCGGTCGTATTCCCCGGATTCAAACGCCTCAGGCCGGCGAGTTTCTCCTTGAGTTTACGCACTGCGGGTCCCTGATGGCCGAGAGCCATCAGGGACGCCTCCGGCACCGGATCCCGCCACGGTACCAGCAATTCCCCCCGGTAATACTTTTGGAATTCCTCATAGGATACCGTCACCCGTATTGCGCTACCGGTGAGCAGGGTAACCGTCTCTTCATCCATGCGCACCATCGCCACCCAAAAATCGACCTCGCCAAAGCGCATGCGCGCTAGTCCCGGCAGATTAATCCCGTAAATCTTGCCGAGCGCGGAGGTTATGGATTCACAGGCAAGGCCTTGAGAATCGAAAAACGCGGTCAGCGATGACGCACTGTCATCGGGCGGATAACTATGCGCCAGGTTCTTTTCCCAAAGACCCATCAGCAGGTCAATTCCCGCACGCAGCGTCTCCCCCGGTTTCTTGTCCACGATGGCCTGGGCCAGGGATTGTTCCGTCCATCTTGTCCCCGATGTGTCCAGACGCGCCATAACCAGGTCCAGAATCCCGGAATTCCGGTTTGACGCCTCTTCATTTGCTGCACCGGAACTTTCAATACTCTCAGCCGTAACAAGGCCCCCTTCATCCTTTGATGCACCGTGAACATCGCCGGAAAGGATGGCGTTGAAAAGACGCATCTCCCGGGAAAAACGGTCCAGCGGATTCACCAGGTAATGGGTCAGCAGGAAGGCAAGAACCAACACCAGCGCCATGGACGGCGCGGGCAGCCAGCGTCGCCATTGCACAGACCGGTTTTTCGGAGCGACAACCCTTTCCCCCCGTATTTCCTGCATCGCCTGGCGAACCTCCGCCCCCGTTACAGTGCGTTGCTCCCTGGTATACCCGATAAGCAACGCCCGGTCACACAAGGCGTTAATCATGCGCGGCACGCCGCCGGATGACTTAAACACCTGCTTTGCCGCCTGACGCGTAAAGTCGACCCGCTTTTTGCCCCCGGCCACATACAGGCGATAGGCAATGTATTCAAGGGTCTCGGGCATATTCAGCGATTTTAAATGGTAACGCGCGGTAATGCGCTGATTCAGCTGGCGCAATTCCTGAAGTTGAAGTTTTTCCGCCAGTTCCGGCTGCCCGATAAGAATGATCTGCAACAGTTTTTCAGAATCGGTCTCAATGTTCGACAGCAAACGAATCTGTTCGAGTACCTGAGGCGATAAGTTCTGCGCTTCATCGATTACCAGTACACAGTTCTTACCCTGCGCAGCGGAATGCAGCAAATGCTCATTGAGTTCCTCCGTAAGTCCCAATACCGTGGCCGCCTGCGATTGTATGCCAAATTCTTGATTGATCTTTTTCAGTAATTCCAGAGGTTCCAAAAACGGGTTGAAAATAAATGCAACTTCCGCACCCGAATCCAGTTGATTCAGTAAGTTGCGGCACAGGGTGGTCTTGCCCGTGCCGATTTCTCCCGTAATCATGACAAAACCGCTGCGGTTCTTGATGCCATACATCAGGTGGGCAAAGGCCTCTTTATGTTTCTCGCTCAAGTACAAATATTTTGGATCCGGCGTCAAGTTAAAGGGACGCTCTTTCAATCCGAAAAATGCTTCGTACATTGCAGATCTTCCATGATGGTATGCAACACCGGTTCTTGTGCCACACAGTAGACCGACTCTTCAGGTTTTATCCATTTTGTTATTGTATCATATCATAGCAAAAAAAACAAGATGTTGTCTTTTATTTGTCAAGAATTTACTGTATCCAACCACTGCGGCGCGGCGGATTTTTCACTCCCGATATGAGCCGTTTTAATACCATATGCGTGTTTAAAAATACATGACGCCAAGATATGGTGGTTAAAGCCGCCCCAATACTTCCCTTTTCATTTGAAGTTATTTTGTGTGCAGTTCTGAAAAAACAGAAAACAATATGAAGACGCAGCAAGAACAGATATGGGTTGGGCTGGGAAAGGTTGCGTTCCTGAGAAAAGATTTAATATCCCCCAAAAACCGGATTTTCTCCGGTATATTTCACCGGGAGTTGTTACGGCTCCGTCAAGATGGCGGCATGTCAGTTCGGCGGCGGTCAGCGTGCGCTTACACGGTAAAGTCAGTGGACGGTTCCATTGCCGGAGCCGCCATCCCGGTTCCACCAAAGAGCGAAAAAGATTTCACTTCGGCCGTCCGTTCGTCCGGTGAGAACTACGTCATCACCCCTTATCTTCCCGGGTACAAGCGGACAGGTGCACAGGCTCAGTCTGTACCAGCCGTCGGCCGATGCCGCTTCTCGATTTGCCAAGACCTGTGTGGTATGGGTACAATGCTCGGGGTCATGGTCTCAGGGGCAGTGTTTGTGCGGATGGGTCCGCCCGTCCGCCACCCTTCCTTATCATCAGGGAGAAAAAGTACAGACGGTTATGAGTTTGACAACCCGAATCATACCGGTGTTGCTGTTACGCAACCGCGGACTGGAAAAAAGCATCCGCTTCAGCGATTTTAAATATGTGGGTTGCCCGGTCAATGCGGCGCGCGTCTTCAGCAACCGGAATGCTGATGAACTGGTGCTTCTGGACACGCTTGCCACCGCCCACGACCGCAAGCCCCCCTTGGATATCATCAAGGAAATTGCGGACGAGACATTTATGCCCCTGACCGTCGGAGGCGGCATCAGGACCGTGGATGACATGTGGGCATTGCTGAAAACGGGCGCGGACCGGGTCGCCGTCAACACGGCAGCCCTGGAAAACCCCGAACTGATAACCGCCGGCGCGGAACGATTCGGGCGGCAGTGCATGGTGGTTTCCCTTGACATCAAGAAAAGTCCGGACGGCGGGTATGAAGTGTATACCCATGCCGGCAGCCAACCAACGGGGCTGGACCCGGTAAATGCGGCCGCCATGCTTGAAAAGGCGGGCGCAGGCGAAATCCTGCTCACCTCCATAGACCGGGACGGCACCTTGGAAGGATATGATGTGCCGCTGACCCGGGCGGTGGCGGATGCCGTTTCCATTCCGGTAATTGCCTGCGGTGGCGCCGGGTCGTTGGCGCACCTGTCCGAGGTATGTTATGAAGGGCACGCGAGCGCAGCGGCGGCCGGCGCTTTTTTTCTTTTCTATGGCAGGCGCCGGGTAGTATTGATAACCTACCCGACAGACAAGGATTTACGGGCCCACTTTAAGGAAGAGCATGTGCGCCCCAAACCCCTGGCAGCCCCAATATCCATGGCCACCGCCAGGCACTGAAACAAGACTGCGGTGGAAAACAACGCATCAGGAATACTGGAGAATCCGTGAACCTAAAGGAAGCACCCCAACAAGAACGCCGGCTCTGCAGGCGCTGCCTTATGGACAGCACAGTGCCGGGCGTCCGGTTTGACGCGGCAGGCGTATGCAATTACTGTAATATTCAGGACAGGCTCGAAACCATGTTTCCCACGGGGGAAGCAGGCAAAAGAATCCTTGAAAAAATAGCCGCCAGGATTCGCCGGGCCGGGCGCGGCAAACCCTATGATTGCGTCGTGGGCGTAAGTGGCGGGCGTGACACGTCCTACTGTCTTTATTACGCCAAGGAAATCATGAATCTGCGCCCGCTGGCGGTCCATTTTGACAACGGCTGGGACTCGGACATCGCGAAAATGAACTTGGCGCGCGTGTGTGACGGCCTGGACGTAGACTTGCACACCATCATCATGGACTGGCCGGATTCGCGGGAACTCACCAACTGCACCATACGGGCCTGCGTCCCCTACATCGATCTCACCGATGACATCGGCATCGCCAGCGCGTTATACCGCACGGCGGCCAAAGAAAATATCCGGTACATTCTGCTCAGCCACTCCTTCCGTGAAGAAGGAATTACACCCTTGGCCTGGAATTACATGGATGCGCGTTATACGCGTAGCCTGATTCGCCGCTTTGCCCGTACGAAACTCAATCATTTCCAGAATACGGACATTCACCATTTCCTTTACTGGATACTTTTCAAGCGCATTTCCGTGGTCAACATCACCAACTACTACGATGACGTGGGTGAGCATGTGGAAAAAATGCTACAGGAACGGTTCGGTTGGGTGGATACGGGCCAGCATCATATGGACAATGAACTGTTCTCGCTGGTCTATTATTACGCCCGCCATAAGTTCGGATTCGACTGGCGCGTTGTGGAACTGTCCGCAAAGGTGCGTTCGGGCATGCTGACCCAGGAAGAGGGTCTGGCCGCGATGGCGGAAACGCCTTTTTTTGAGAACGAGGAGATGGTGGATTACTGCCTAAAAAAGCAGGGCATGTCCCGGGAAGAATTCGATGCCATACTGCAAGCCCCGAATTTATATTTTACCGACTACCCCAGCTACTATCCCCTGCTGAAACGGTTCCGGCTTTTCTTCAAGGTGTTGTGCAGAATGAATATTCTGCCCGCCCATGCCTATGAGAAATATTTTAAAGCCGTTTAGCACCTGATCGCTAAGGTACGTCCATATAACAAGAAGTTGTATGCATTAAAAAAATGGGACTATTCCGGCCGCAGGGTATAGGCGGTTATTTGTTTATACGAACGCATTGATACATGGTGCAGACTTTGGGTTTGCGAACAACCAAACAGGCGGTAACTGTCCCACTTTTTTTCGGTCTTATACACCACAGCCTCCACAAAACCGGGACAGCCACCGGCGCGATTCAGGACGAAATACGCCGTTCATGTTTTCTAGATGCGCCGGAGACAGTCCTGTTTTTTGCTCAGGTAGTGTGCTTTTATCTTGAGTTGCCGGGCAACACCCGCCTTAGGTCCATACCGGGTTTGCACTGGCCTTTTCTTTGTGGGATACTATAGGTTTACAGGATGATGAAGCACGCTGGTGGGCCAGTGCATCCATAGGCCGGGAACGATTTTGATTCCCATGGCGGGAACCATGATAGAGGGTCTTTTTGTATGCGCGCCCGGCCTTCATTATCGCGAAAATAGCGGGCGACACCGGTTTTAACGCCTTATTCAGGTGCCAACATTTTCTTGTCTTCTTAAGAATAAAGGCTTTAAAATACTCAGGAGAGGAAGTATTCCTATGACAGCGACAAAACGCGAAATTGCGGATCAATTAAGTGAACGCCTGGGCATTTCCCCGGAAGAAGGCCTGAATACGGTGGAAAATATTTTGGCCGTTCTGTCTGATGTGCTTGCGGAAGGCAATTATCTGGAAATGCGCAACTTCGGGGTATTCAAGTTAAAACAACGCTCGCCGCGGCTCGGCCGTAATATCCATACGGGAGAACAAGTCCCGGTGCCGTCCTACCGCGATGTGGTATTCAAACCCGGGAAGGTCATGTTGGAACGGGTTGCCGGGGCGCCGCAGATTGTGCGGCCAAAACTCCGCAAAGAATCGGGTACCGGACGAAAACGTTAAGCCCGTCCCGGCCTCTCTTGCGTAAACGCCGCTCCGGAGACTGGCGGGTGGAACGACGCGCCGTCCGAGTTCGCTTTTCCAGCCTGTTGAATTATTTTGAGGCCGCGACGGAATGACGGGTGCGGCGTCTGCATTGTGGAGTTTCCCTGCCCCGCCGGTTCATTCCAGCAATTGGGCATAAAGGTGTTCCATGGCCAAAGACGAATTTATACTTGCCGTCGATACCAGCACGCGCCACTGTGCCGTCGCATTGTGCCGCTCCGCTGACGGGTGCGGCGCCTGCGACATTCTCGCCCAATCCTGCGTGGACCGGCCCCGGTTGCATGCGGAACGCCTCCTGGACGGTGTACACTGGGTACTGGACGCCGCCGCCTGTCCAATGGACCGGGTGACGTGTCTTGCCGCAGCGGCGGGCCCGGGTTCGTTTACCGGTCTCCGGGTCGGCCTCGCCACCTGGAAGGGGCTTGCCTTCGCGCTTCAACTGCCCCTCGTCGCGGTTCCCACCCTGGATGCCATGGCGCGCCTGGTGCCCCTTTCGGACGGGGTGGTCATTCCCCTTCTCGACGCGCGTATGCGGGAGGTTTTCGGCGCCGTTTACCGATACCGGGACGGCGTGCGTGAAACGCTTGTGCAGGAACAGGTCTGTCCCGTGGATGACCTTTTGACCGGCGGTTATATGAACGAGCGGCCCCTGTTCTTCCTCGGTGAGGGCGCATGGCGCTACGAATCCATCCTGCGGGCGCACGCGCCGCAAGCCTGCCTGGTTTCTCCGGCATGCGGCACCGCCCGCGCTGATACCGTAGCCGAAGAAGCCTGCGCCAGGATGCGCGCCGGGTGCGCGACAGACCCCGCCGCGGCGGTTCCCTGTTACCTGCGCGCCTCCCAGGCAGAACAGGCCCGGGCGGCGCGGGCCGCGAAAAGCGCCGGAATGCCCCCGGCATAAAGGGAGTAAAAAATCATGGCCGCTTCTGAACACGAGCCGCTTTCGTTTTCACGGCTCGCTCCGTGCCATATTCCCCTGCTTATACCTCTCGAAACGGAATCGTATCCCGAACCCTGGACATTTAACATGTTCATGCAGGAAGTCAGTAATGAAAACAGCCGTTTTTTTCTCATGTTCGAGGGCGGCCGCCTGGCCGGTTACGGCGGATTCTGGCTTCTGGTGGACGAAATACATATCACCCGGGTGACAATCGCGCCCACGCTGCGTGGCCGGGGCCTGGCGAAACGCCTGATGGAATATCTCTTTGAAGCGGCCCACCACTGCGGCGCGCATACGGCATGGCTCGAAGTGCGGGCAAGCAACCTCCGCGCGATCCGGTTGTATGAAGACCTCGGATTTGTTCACAAGGGCTGCCGCAAAGCATACTATCAAAGAACTAATGAGGACGCCATGGTCATGACCAGGACCATCGGCACGGATATAGGGTAACACGCCGGCATGTGTGCGGCGGGATACCGGGCGGATACAAGAGTGCCCGCGGGATGCGGACGGGTACCCGGCGGCATCCCGCGCGGAATACGGGAGTATGGAAAAGATGCCCATAGATGAAAAACGAGGTCAAATACAGGGCATGTTTGACGCCATAGCGGCCCACTATGACTGCATCAACCGCTGGTTGTCCCTGCGCCGGGACGCAGCCTGGCGCAACGCTTTGCTGGTAGCGCTTCCCTGTTCCACGCGTATGACCATCCTGGACCTTGCCACAGGTACTGGGGAAGTGCTTCTTTCGCTGGTAGCCGATAAATACGCGAACAACTTCGTAGTAGGCGCGGACATCAGCGCCGCCATGCTGCATGCCGCCCGCCAGAAAATAGAAGACGACGGCAAGGAGGATTGCACCGCCCTTACCATGGCAGCTGCTGAATCCCTTTGCTTTGCCGATAACACTTTCGACCTCGTAACCGTGGCGTTCGGGGTTCGCAATTTCAGCGACCGCGATGCCGGGCTCGCGGAAATGTACCGCGTATTGCGCCACGGTGGACGCATTCTGGTTCTTGAATTCAGTCTGCCGGAAAACGGGTTCATCCGTTCGGCTTACCTGGTATATTTTCGGCGCATCCTGCCGTTCCTGGCGGGCCTAATCAGCCGCCATCCGGCCGCCTATCGTTATCTTAACCGTTCCGTGGAGGAATTTCCCGAAAGCGGCGTTTTTTCAGCTCGCCTGAAGGCGGCAGGCTTCCAACGCATTGCCTTGCAGCGCCTGACATTCGGAATCGCCACGTTGTATATCGCCTACAAAACGCATTGAACCGGGGCGGATAATTTTCCCTGGCTCTCCTGTCGTTCGCGTTCACCCCTCAAATCAGTCACAGTAGTTAAAGGACACAAGGGGTCGGCGGCTGCACCACGCCGACATCCCTGTAAAAAAATCCGCACAGGCCATGAAAGTCTGCGCGGAGTATGAATTACACCTTTCTCCACTGCTGTCCAAATTCAGAGTTCCTGAGCCCGTCGGAAATGCGCATGGCACTGGAAAACAAACAAAAAGACGGAGCAAAAAGGGACTGACGACGAAATAGCCGTCAGTAACGAAGCATGGAT
>Ga0116149_1004353_pt1 | contig 13974 bp, 12 predicted proteins | sample AD_UKC057_MetaG_FD_89787 | JGI IMG/M metagenome (GOLD analysis project Ga0116149, IMG submission 89787) | Active sludge microbial communities of municipal wastewater-treating anaerobic digesters from USA - AD_UKC057_MetaG | ecosystem: Engineered > Bioreactor > Anaerobic > Digestate | place: USA... | reverse complement strand
TGTGACCCGGTCACGTTTGCGTATGTTCGGACGCTTCCGTTCGATCAGTGCTTGAAGTGCCGGGTACCGGTAAAGACCATTGCGATGCCAAGCTTGTTGGCGGCATCAATCGAAAGCTGATCGTTCATCGAGCCTCCGGGCTGGACTATCGCGGTGATGCCGTACTGTGCGGCCATCTCTACGCAGTCCGGGAACGGGAAGAACGCGTCCGATACCATCACGGTCGCTCCGTCGCGGGTCACCGACCCGTTTTCGCCAGCCGGAAGGCCTGCATCGGTAAGGGCCTTCGCGCGCGAAAGCGCCTGCTCGGTCGGCCAGATGCGGTTCACCTGTCCGCCAGCGATGCCGCACGCGATCCGGTCTTTAACCACAAGAATCGCGTTGGATTTGACGAAGAGTCCGATCGTCATGCCGAACGCCATTTCCGCAGCCTGCTCGGCAGTCGGCGCTTTTTCGGTAACGACTTTCCAGTCGGCAAAGAGCTGGTTATCGCGGTTCTGGACGAGCACTCCGCCGTCCACGCTGAGCGTTTCCGTCAAATTGTTTGGTTTGATTTCCGCCTTGACCAGCCTGAGATTCTTTTTCTTCGAGAATACCTCAAGCGCGTCCGGCTCGAAATCGGGCGCAACGACCACCTCGAGGAAAATCTTGCACATTTCTTCCGCGGTTTCGCGGTCGATCGGCCGGTTGCAACCGATGATACCGCCGAAAATCGAAGTCGGGTCTACCAGATAGGTGCGCTTGTACGCGTCGAGCACCGTCTTGCCGAGAGCTGCGCCGCAGGGCGTGTTGTGCTTCAGGGCAACGCAGATTACCGGCGTATTGCCTTTTTTCAGAATGTCAGCCGCGTCGGCGGGATAGGCTGCCGGAAGCTTTGCAATGAAATCGTCGTAGGCGCAGGCTGCCTTCCAGGCTATGTCCAGATCGCGCATGTTATTGTAGGAAAGCTCCTTGCCCTGCAGCTGCTTCATGCCGCCGAAGGCTCCGCAGGAATCTGCGGTCAGGTAAAGCGCCGCCTGCTGGTGTCCGTTTTCGCCGTAGCGGAGCGACTGGCTCTTGCGGTACGGCACCGTCAGGTACTCGGGCCACAGCGGAGATTTTTCCGAAACGGGAGCAGCAGCTTCCCCGAGCATGAAGCGGGCGACCGCTGCGTCGTAGGCGCTTGTCAGATTGAACACCTTGCCGGCCAGGCGGCGCTTGAGGTCCATCGGTACGTTTGCGGTATTCTGTCCGGCTTCGTCGAGGCTGGACATGACTTCCGCATAGTCGGCTGCTTCGGTAAGCACGAGCACGTCCGCATGATTTTTCGCCGCAGAGCGGAGCATGGTCGGACCGCCGATGTCTATGAACTCGACCGTTTCGTCGAAGCTGAGCCCTGCCTGCACTTTTTCGAAGAAGGGATACAGGTTGACGCACACAAGATCGATTGGGTCGACGCCGAGCTCCTGCATGGTTTTCGCGTGTTCGGGATTTTTCCGTATACCGAGAATTCCCGCATGCACCTTCGGATGCAGCGTTTTAACCCGCCCGTCGAGGCACTCGGGAAAGCCGGTGACTGCGCTGACATCGGTAACCGGGACCCCTGCGTCGGCTAGATGCTTTTTGGTTCCTCCGGTAGACAGAATCTCCCAACCGTTTGTTACCAGATACTGAGCGAGTTCCAGCACCCCGTCCTTATAGAATACGCTTATCAACGCCCGTTTTTTCATGCCTGTCCTCTTCAAATACATCTATGGTTGCTCTTGCAAAATTTTCCGAGTTTTGCAAGAGGTTCGATGGGGAAGAATAGCAGAAAACAGCCCGTTCTTCAATGCGGCTTCAGGCTTTCAATGTCTATGAAAGGCTTTGCGCGGATGTGTTACGCTTGTACTGCCCGGTTTCTCTTGCGCAGACGCTTGCGTTCTGCCGCGTCCGGACCGGTTTTGCGCGGCTTCTTGTCCCGCAGAAGGAACATTGCCAGCAGCGAGGATGCGAGGCAAATGCCAAGTATAACGGGAATCGAGAATCGCATAGGTAGATTCGCGAATGGTAGATGGACGTTCATCCCGAAAAAGCTCGTGATCATCGTCGGAATCATAAGAACGAGATTGATGACGGTCAGTCGTTTCATGACGATCGAAAGGTTGTTGGAGATGACGGAGGCAAAGGCGTCCATCATGCTCGAAAGGATGTTGCTGTAGATGTCGGCCATTTCGATTGCCTGGCGGTTGTCGATGGCGACGTCTTCGAGCCATTCGCTGTCTTCTTCGTCGAGCTGGATAAGGCGTGTTTTCATGAGTTTTTCAAAGAGGAGCTGGTTGCTCTTGAGGCTGGTCGTAAAAAAGGTAAGCGACTTTTCGAGGTTTAAAAGCTGGATGAGTTCGTTGTTCCGGACAGATTTCCGGAGTTCGAGTTCGATGGAATTGGATCTCCGGTTGATTTCCTTGAGGTAGCGGAGGAATATTATGTCGGCGCGGGCGAGCACGCGGACGACGAAAGCGGGAAGGTCTTCGAGCGAGAGTCCCCGCACGCGGTTGTCCGTGAGGTCGTGCAATAGTTCGCAGTCGGCCCAGCAGATGGTGAGAATCATGTCCGGGAAAATGATAATGCCGAGCGGTATGCAAAAGTAGCTGACTTCGTTGGCCGGGATAAATATCGGCAGGCGGACGATGATCAGGGTGTAGTCGTCTTCACGATCGATACGCGAAAGTTCGTCCTGGTCGAGGATGTCCATTATTATTTCGGTGTCGATTCCGTAATCCGATTCGAGCGTTCTGATGTCTTCGCGGGTGACGTTCCGGGCGTCCACCCAAACGCGGCCGTCGTCGCGAGTTCCCTCGACGAGCTTCCGGTTTTCCTGTTTCCAGATGCGGATCATGTGCGTTGCCTCCTTCCGGGTTTTGTAAAGCCTCGGCGGATAGCGGTATGCAGAACGTTCTGAACGGAATGAGTGTCAGACTGTATACGGTGTCCGGGGAGGCACGTGGTTGTCGGTGTAATATGTGCAGGTACTACTACCAGGGTACGTATCCATAGGATACTGCCTCCTCGTGAATGGATGTGATCGCTCTTGCGAGCGCATGTGAGCATAACACAGAAGCAGTCCGAAAATCAAGAGCGGCATTTTCGGCTGCCACTTTTTCTGTTGAACCGGGTGGCGGCGGGACGTTACCCGGCGGGAAGTTCTGCGGCGGGGACATACTGGTACGTTACGTCCCCCGGGCGGACATTCTGCGGCGGGGGGCACTGCGGGGTAGCAGATATGCAGCGGATACACAGTGGATTTCGCTGTCGAATGATTTTGGTTCGCCGCTTTTGTTTGGTTCGCAGCTTATGTGCTTAATCCTGCCAGGCGGCGGGCGAGGGTGCTCACTCCTTCGACAATCGCTTCATGCTCCTGTTCGCTGATCCGCGCTGCGAGCGTTTCTGCTGAATCGCCCGGTAAAACCGGCACTTTCTTTTGTAACAGAATGGGACCGGTATCGCAGCCGGAATCAACCAGGTGTATGGTGCAGCCCGATTCGGTTTCTCCTGCGGCAAGGACTGCTTCGTGTACATGATGCCCCCACATGCCTTTACCGCCGAATTTGGGGAGGAGTGCTGGGTGGAGGTTGACGATCCGGTTTGCGTACGCGTCGATTACCGGGCCGCTCAGAATTGTCAGGAATCCTGCAAGCACAAGTGCGTCGCAGCGGTATTCCTTTGCAAGCTCGAGTACCCGGTTTGACACTGCGAGCCGGGCTTCTTCGCGGGAAACGCCCTGGGGCGGGAGCGCGAGTACAGCTGGAATGCCTGCTTTTCGTGCGCGTTCGATTGCGTACGTGTCATTTCGGTCGGCAATTACGAGCGCGATTTCGTATAAGCCGCGGGAAGGGCGGGAAAAGCGCGAAACGGACGAAACGGGCGAAACGGACGAAACGGGCGAAACGGACGAAGTGCGGGTGCCTGCGGACGTCCCGTGTGCGGAAGCTGCCTGTTCTTGGGCGTCGATCAAGGCTTGCAGGTTTGTGCCGCCGCCAGAAACAAGAACTGCTATTCTCATGGTGTCGCCTCCCGTATGGAATATGGAGCACCCCGGAAAACCCGGTTTGTGTTTCCCGGTGCCCTGAAGCGTTCGCGGACCGGTTTCCCGGGCGGTCCATTATTCAAAAACAACATCCTCCGCGCCGCGCGCAACCCGGCCGATTTCGTAGGCAGGGAAGCCGGCCGCATTCAGGAAGTCGACTGTTTTTTTCGCATCCTGTTTGGCAACTGCGCAGATAAAGCCGATGCCCATATTGTAGGTGTGGTACATCCTTGAAGGATCTGCCCCGCGGCGCACCAGTTCGTCGAATATCGGCAACACCGGCCAGCTCCCTTTTTTAATGACCGAAACCAGCCGTTCTCCGCCCGCGTCTCCGTGGACACCGCCGGTCGGATACATGCGCGGAATGTTCTCGTAAAAACCGCCGCCGGTAATGTGTACCATGCCGTGAACAGCTACTTCTTTCATGAGCGCCAGAATCGGCTTGACATATATCTTCGTCGGTGTGAGCAGCGTTTCGCCGATCGGTCGGCCGCCAAAGTCTTCCATAACATCGGGAACAAGTTTGCGTACCAGGCTGAAGCCGTTTGAGTGCACTCCGGAGGAGGCGAGTCCGATAAGAACGTCGCCTTCCGCTATCTTCGATCCGTCAATAATGTCCGATTTTTCGGCAATTCCGACGGAAAAACCGGCGATATCGTACTTGCCTTCATCGTAAAAGCCGGGCATTTCTGCAGTTTCTCCGCCCATCAGCGCAGCGCCCGATTGCAGACAGCCGTCCGCAACGCCCTTTACCATGAGGCCTGCGATTTCGGCGTCAAGCTTACCGCATGCCAGATAGTCCAGGAAAAAAAGCGGACGGGCTCCGTGGCACAAGACGTCGTTTACGCACATAGCCACGCAGTCGATGCCGACTGTGTCGTATTTTTTCATCTTAAATGCAATATCGAGCTTGGTGCCAACCCCGTCTGTTCCCGACACGATTACCGGTTCGCGGTAGCCGCTCGGGACTTCGAACATCCCGGCAAAACTGCCGAGCCCGTTCAAGACTCCAGGAATCATGGTTTTTTTTGCGCTCGACTTGTAATTCTCTACAGCCTTATATCCTTCTTCTACATCAACCCCGGATTGCCGGTAATCTATCATCGCATACTCCAAAAAAACGTGTACTGGACACCGAGAAAAAACTGTTTGTTTTTTCTCGGTGCCTTGGTAAATACTATGGTTCGTGCTGCAATCCGCAGTCAGGAAACCTTTCGCAATCAGCTGCGGCGAACTTGGCAAACTACCGTTTGCCCAGTTCGCCGATCATCGGCATCGGATATTCGCCTAAAAAGCAGCCCTGACAATAGCCGCAATTGCTTGCGCCGTTCGGTGAAATGCTTCCCTTCGCTGCTCGTTGTCCCCGGTCGGGATATTCTTCCACAAGCCCTTCTTCCCATTCACAGGATTGCAGCGCCTCGATCATCCCTTCCATGGAAATAAAAGCAAGCGAGTCCGCACCGATCGCCTTGCGGATTTCCTCCGTTTCATGTTGTGCAGAAATCAGGTCGGCTCGTGCCGGCGTATCAATACCGAAATAGCACGGGAACTTGACCGGCGGCGACGAAATTCGGAAATGCACTTCCTTTGCTCCCGACTTGCGCAAAATCTGAATCAGGCGGCGGCTCGTGGTTCCGCGGACTATCGAATCGTCGATTATAACAACCCGTTTTCCCTGGATATCGCTTTTTACTGCATTCAGCTTGACGAACACCATTGCTTCTCGCTCTTCCTGGCTCGGCGCAATAAAAGTCCGCCCGATGTACTTGTTCTTGACAATACCCATGGCATAGGGGATGCCCGACGTCTTCGAGTAGCCGAGCGCGGCTCCGAGCCCCGAATCAGGCACCCCGATCACCACATCGGCGACAACTCCCGATTCGCGGGCAAGGACTTCTCCCATCTTCTTCCGCGCCTCAAGTACGGGGATCCCGTCCATAATGGTGTCCGGGCGGGCAAAGTACACGTATTCGAATACGCAGGTTTTCTTGGAAGTTTTTTCTCCAAAATTGAACGACAGCACGCCGTCGTCGTTGATAATCACGATTTCACCCGGAGCGATGTCGCGAACCAGCTCGCCGCCAATCGCATCGATAGCGCAGGATTCGCTTGCAAGCACCCAGCCGTTATCGACCTTGCCAAGACACAGCGGCCGGATTCCGTTCGGATCGCGGGCGCCGATCAGCACCTTTTCGGTCATCACACACAGGGCAAAGGACCCGCGGATCAGCTGGATCGTATCGGTAAGCGCCCGGTCGAGCCCTTTTTTATAGTTTTTTGCAATCAGCTTGATAATTACTTCCGAATCGCTCGTCGAGGTGAACGTCGATCCGGTTTCTTCCAGAAATTCTTTCATCGGCTCGTAATTGACCAGGCTTCCGTTATGCGCAACCGCAATGGTTCCAAGCTTCGAGCGCGACACGAACGGCTGCGCGTTTTCTATTACCGCCTTGCCGCAGGTCGAATAGAGCACATGGCCGATTGCGATATGGCCTTTCAGCGAACCAAGCACATCCTTGTTGTATACTTCGGAAACCAGCCCCAGCGCCCGGAAGTGTTCCATATTCGTTCCGTCGCTTACTGCCAGTCCGGTACTTTCCTGCCCGCGGTGCTGAAGCGATTGCAGCCCGTAGTAGGCAAGCCGCGACGCCGAATCATCGTGGTTCGAAAGGTAAATCCCGATCACTCCGCACTTGTCTTTTAGTTCGTCCATGGTATCCCCGGCCCGGCTACTTGGAAATCCGGTTGAAAATCTCGAGATATGCTTCTTTGACATTGCCCAGATCCCTGCGGAACCGGTCCTTGTCGAGTTTTTCGTTTGTCTTTGCATCCCAGAATCGGCAGGTGTCGGGCGATATTTCGTCCGCAAGAATGATTTTGCCGGTCGAATCCTTACCGAATTCGATCTTGAAGTCGATCAGCCGGATTCCCCGTTCAAGGAAAAAGGCAGAAAGGACTTCGTTGATCTTTCCGGTAATCGCGTAGATTGTCTTGAGCTCGTCCCAGGTCGCTGCACCGATTGCCACGGCATGGTAGTCGTTGATCAGCGGATCGCCGAGCGAATCGTCCTTGTATGAAATTTCAAAAATCGTCGTTTTAAGCGCAGAACCTTCGGCTATACCAAGCCGCTTGGAAAAGCTTCCGGCGGCAACATTGCGCACGATCACCTCGAGCGGAACAATCGCCACCTTCTTGCACAGCATTTCGCGGTCGGAGAGTTTCGCAACAAAATGGGACTCGACACCGTTTTTTGAAAGCAATTCGAACATACCGCTTGCAATCGCGTTGTTCAGCACTCCTTTTGAATCGATCTGACCCTTTTTTTCGCCGTTGAAGGCAGTCGCGTCATCCTTGTAGTCGATAACCACAAGATCCGGATAGTTGGTGGCAAAAACCTTTTTTGCCTTGCCTTCGTACATCTGCTCGCCCTTGACGAGATTCTTCACGATTTCCTGCGCGTTGTTCATACTGACTCCCCTGTACACTTTTATCCAAGCACCTGCGGATCAAGATCCGCTCGAATTTCATCCTGCAGCCGTTTTCTGAATGCAACGAGTTTTGTTTTGATTTCCGGATATTTAATGGAAAGAATTTCGCATGCAAGGTATGCCGCATTAGCCGCATTGTCCATGCCGACAGCCGCAACCGGAATTTGTTTCGGCATTTGCACAACCGAAAGAAGCGAATCGTACCCCGCGACCTTGCCCCCGTCCAAGGGGACGCCGATAACCGGCAGAACTGTATGCGAAGCAACAACTCCGGGAAGCGCCGCCGAGAGTCCCGCGCCGGCAATAAAAACCTCGGTGCCGGCCTCTTCCTCTTTCGCGATCGTTTCCGCGAGCAGGTCTCCGGCCCGATGCGCCGAAATTATGTAGGAAGCATACGGAACGCCGAATTCCTTCAGCACGTCCGCAGCTTTTTGCATGATCTGAGTGTCCGATTTCGATCCGAAAAAGATGGTGACTTTCATAACCGAATCTACCACAGACCGCCTTCAACTTTCAAGCATGATGCACGTCCTTGAGCCTGGATACACCTGTCTGAACCGGTTAACTTCCGGGCGCTTCAGATACCTGCAGTTTTTAGAGGTGCCCTGTTACCAAAATCGTCCTGCACTGTTTAATATATATATGTATCACGAACTAAAAACTGTACGCACCGTCTCGCCAACCGTAACCGAAACCCTTCCAGACTGGGAAACCGCCAGACATTTTGTGTTTCCGCTTCTCGAACCAGTATATTCCTCCAATAGATCGATGCCTGACGTCTCTGCCTCGGCTCTTTTCGACCCTCTCTCCGCCATGCTGACATCCGTCATCAAAACGACTCTTGCACTCTTTTACCAGGGGGCGATAATCCCACTGTCGGAGGGAATCCTTCGAGACTGGGCGATCACCGTTTCGGCTGTCCAGCTTGCAATGGAATACAATCTGGCCGTTCTTGCATCTACCTCCCGGTTCGAACTGCACCGCCGCGAACGGCTCCAGTACTGGAGCCTCCATACCGCAGCCGCTCCGCTCAACTCGGTGTTGCCCTTCCATGCGCCTTTCCGGGCCCGCATTGCGGAACTGCTCGGTATGCCGTTCTACTTCGCCGTTCCCGACCGCAAAACAGTAATCCTGTTTTCCCGGGAATCCCTTCCGCTGTATCCCGGCGAACTCAGGCGCGACATTCTGCTTGAGCGGGACTGCTCAACCTGTCCGCTTTCATCCGAACTTCTGGAGGTCTCGTCTTCCGGCGTTCTCGCGATTTCCCGATAAATCCCCTCCCGGCGGCTCCTGTTTCGGCTGTTTTCAGGTTAACCCCGGGCTGCCGGTGCCGATACTCGAATTATGAGCATACTGACGCTTGACTGCACGCTCCGCGATGGGGGCTATATCAATAACTGGCGGTTCGGAAACGAAGCAATCCGGTCCATTGCGCGCCGCCTCGCGCGGTCCGGCATCGAATACTTTGAAATCGGCTTTCTGGAAGACAAGCCCTACGATCCCGATTGCTCCATTTTCCCCGGAAACGCAGAAGTAGCTGCCATGATCGCGCCCAAAGATCCGTTCATGAAATATCTTGGAATGATCGACATGGGTGCGCCTCTTCCTCTCGACAAGCTCGGCCCGCGCAGGGCCGACGCGCTGGATGGAATCCGCGTAATTTTCAAGAAAAACCGCATTGCAGAAGGCTATGCATACTGCGAAAAACTCATAACGCTTGGTTACGAAACCTTTGCACAGCTCGTTGCAACAAACGAATATTCTGACATCGAACTGGTGGAGACTGTGCAGCACTTCAATGCGCTCGACATTTCCGGCCTTTCAATAGTCGACACCTTCGGTCTGATCAAACGGCGCGATTTTCTGCGCATGGTAAGCCTGATCGACCACAATCTGAAGGAAGGCGTTGCCCTGTGCTATCATTCCCATAACAATCTGCAACAGGCGATGAACAATGCGATCGCGCTTGTCGAATCCAACCTCGAACGGGATGTCGTTATCGACGCATGCGTATTCGGCATGGGCCGCGGCGCCGGAAACCTCAATCTCGAGCTCTTCGCCGAACATCTGAACGAATGTCACGGCAAGACGTACCGGATAGAGCCCATGCTCGAGATTGTGGACGAATACCTCAACGAAATTTACCGCCGCGAATTCTGGGGCTATTCGCTTCCATATTATCTTTCGGCCACGAACGGCTGTCATCCGAATTATGCCAAACACTTCGCGGAGAAGGGCACGCTCACAGTCAAGGCGTTCAATGAACTTTTGCGTTCGCTGCCGGTCGGAGTTCGCGAGGTGTACGACAGCGATACAGCCGAAACAAGCTATGCATCGTTCCAGGAAAACTATATAGAAGACAAATCGAGTATCGACGCACTTCATGCGCTCTTCCTGGATAGATGCATCCTTCTGATCGGTGGCGGCTGGAGTGTCCAAAGGGAAAAAGAAAAACTGTTAGAATTTATTCACTCGGAAAATCCGGTTGTTATTTCGCTTAACCATATCACGCCCGGCTTTCCGCTCGATTTTGTGTTTTGCTCGGATATCAGGCGGTACGCGTCGCGCATTCAGGATAATGCTTCCGTGCGGAAAATCATTACATCGAATATCCGGGACGCGAAGAATTATGATTACTGTGTGAATTTTTCGTCGTTTGCGTCGCATAAACCGCTCGTTTTGGACAATTCTGCGATTATGTGCCTGAAGCTGCTGCGCGAAACGGGCGTGTCCCGGGTGTATCTTGCGGGAATGGACGGCTACGACCGGGCGAACCAGTTGAAGTACATCAACAGCGGTCTGGAATATTCTGCCTCCGAGGAGACCATGAAAATGAAAAACGCCCTGATCGGGGAGGAAATCCGCGACCTGGGCGCTGCAATGTCGATTGTGTTTTTAACCCGCAGCCTGTTCGAACAGCCCTGAGCTCGGCTGTTCTGCGTCAGCTTCGGGTGAGATGTCAGCCCTTGAAGCGGTACTGGTCAATCTCGGACTCTTCGCATTTTTCCCAGTACTGGCTTCGTCCGATTCCCAGGCCGATTTCTCCGCGCATTTCCAGGACGTCAGTCTTGTACTTTTTGCCGTCTTTTGCGCGGAAGACGATCTTGCACTTGTACATTTTGCCGTCTTTCGGGTCGATGATGTTTCCGCCTTCCCACTGTCCGGCCGATTTCATTTTCAGATTGAAAATGAAGGGGGTGTTGACAACAGTCATCTTGCTGACGTCGCCGCTGACGGGAAAATCCTTGTAATTGCCGGTCGCCGCCGAGGCGATGGTTGCATCCGACTGGCCCGGTACGGTTACGATTTCGCCAAAAAGTTTGCTGTCTTTCTGGTAGATTTTCCAGATGGCGGTTACTTTTCCGGTTGTTTCGTCGATGCTTTTCCAGTAGCCTTCGACTTTGTCGGCCGCCGAGAGTCCTGCTGCCGCAAAGGCGGCAACCAGGCAGAGTGCTGCGAGTTTCTTCATGCGTCTTCTCCTTTTAAAGAAACGTGTATTTTTGTATAATGCCGTCAAGGACGGCACTATGACAATCAAACAGGTGTACATCTTCCGGTCGGGCGAGTTGTACCTCCACCATGATAACACATTACCCGGCGAATTTCCTTTGTGTTTTGCGGATTCGGTAATCGATTCCTGGCAAGCCGTTATCGGCGGAGAGCCGGCTGCGCTGTATTTGCTGGAAAGTTCCGTGTCGAAGCAGGAGTTGGCCGCAGCGTCGGTCAGTGGGTCTGCCCTGGCAGAATCCTCCGCCAGCGGCTCGTGGGTGCGCCTGCGCGCCCTGTTCGCGCGGGAAGAACCGGAGTACGCGCTTCTTTCGCGGAATGCGGCGCGGGCGCTCGGTCTGCTGAACTGGCACCATACGACCTGTTTTTGTCCCCGCTGTGGTGCTGCCCTGCGGAACAGCGATTCCGAACCGGCTAAAATATGCCCCGCCTGCCGTGTCGTCCAGTATCCGCGCATTTGTCCCGCGGTCATTGTTATTGTCCGCAAGGAAGGTCGCATCCTGCTTGCCCGTCACGCCAGGCGGAATCAGGATGTGTTTACCTGTATCGCGGGCTTTCTTGAACACGGAGAGTCTCTTGAAGAGTGCGTCGCACGCGAGGTTTTCGAGGAAACCGGCTTGCGCGTGCGCGATATTCGGTATGTATCCAGCCAGAGCTGGCCGTTTCCGGACCAGTTTATGTGCGCTTTTACCGCGGAGTGGGAGTCGGGCGACATTGTCCCCGATCCGGAGGAAATCACTGAAGCGTGCTGGTTCGATCCGTCCGATTTGCCGAACCATCCGCTGCCGGGAACAGTTGCCTGGAAGCTGATTCATGGTGAAGTGCAGCGGATGGAACGTAAAAAATGAACGGTTTCAGTTGACCCCTCGCGTTCTGTCTTAGTATCTTTTTGTCGAGGGTATACATGAAGAAAAGCGCAGAACACAAACCTGAAGAAATGAAGCGCGAATCTGCCGCTCCCGGCGCAGACTCCGCACAGAAAGAAAATGCCGGGAAACCCAGGGATGCTGCACCCGCAGGTTCTGTGTCCGCAGAATCTGTGTCCGCCTCTGCTCTGGAAACGGACAATACGTCCGATCAGGAGGGCACAGCTTCGGCTGCGGCTCAAGCCGGAGCTTCATCAGATGAAAAGGCGGGAACTGATTTGACTGAACGCATCGCAGACCTGGAAAAGATGAATGCGCAGCTCCAGGATCAATACTTGCGCAAGGCTGCAGATTTTGATAACTACCGGAAACGCATGATACGTGAAAAGCAGGAAGCTATCGATTATGCAAACACAAACCTGTTGTCCGATCTGGTGAAAGTGCTGGACGATTTCGACCGGGCGATCGAATCCGGCTCCACGCTGGAAGCCGGTTCTGCCGGTGCAGCGTTTGCCGATGGGGTCGTTATGATCCGCTCCCAGCTTGGGGGGATGCTTCAGAGTAAGTACGGACTTGAATACTATCCTTCACTGGGATCTGTGTTCGACCCGAACATCCACGAGGCTATTGCCTCGCATCCGTCTCCCGAGGTGTCGGAGCCGACGGTTTCGGAAGAGTTCATGAAAGGCTACCGGTTAAAAGACCGGATTGTTCGGCTTGCCAAGGTTGCCGTTTCCATGCCTGCGGAGAACGCTGGAGACTGACGCGCGTTGCGTGAAAAGTCTTCGGACTGCAACCGACAATGTGCCGCAGGCCGATTTTTGTGCGGATTTGAACAGCTTTTTTTACGCGTTTTTTTCGCGTACTGCTTTTAATAGAAAGGAGAATACATATTATGGGAAAGATTATAGGAATCGACCTTGGAACTACCAACTCATGCGTATCAGTGATGGAAGGCGGTGAGCCAGTCGTCATCCAGAACTCCGAAGGCGGACGGACTACACCGTCCATCGTCGGTTTTACTTCAAAGGGAGAGCGCGTGGTCGGTCAGCCTGCAAAAAACCAGATGATCACCAATCCCGACAAAACCGTCTACTCGGTTAAACGGTTCATCGGGCACCGGTACAACGAACTCACCGGCGAGGCAAAGCTTGTGCCGTACAAGGTTGTACCCCAGGGCGACGACGTCCGCGTAGATATCGACGGCAAGCTGTACTCGGCTCAGGAAATCAGCGCCTTCATTCTTCAGAAGATGAAGAAAACCGCGGAAGACTATCTGGGCGAAACTGTTACCGAAGCCGTTATCACCGTTCCCGCGTACTTCAACGATGCGCAGCGCCAGGCTACCAAAGATGCCGGAAAGATTGCCGGTCTGGAGGTAAAGCGCATTATTAACGAGCCGACAGCCGCTTCGCTTGCCTTCGGCTTCAACAAGGATTCCAAGAAGGAAAAAACCATTGCCGTATACGACCTCGGCGGCGGTACTTTTGATATTTCCATTCTCGAACTCGGCGACGGCGTGTTTGAGGTAAAGTCGACCAACGGCGACACCCACCTCGGCGGCGACGACTGGGACAGGCGAGTCATGAACTGGCTCGTGGACGAATTCAAGAATGATACCGGTATTGATTTGTCAAAGGATCGCATGGCTCTCCAGCGCCTTCGCGAAGCGGCAGAGAATGCAAAAATCCAGCTGTCCAATGTCACCAGCACCGAAATCAATCTTCCGTTTATAACGGCAGACGCATCCGGTCCCCGCCATTTGCAGAAAACGCTTACCCGCGCCAAATTCGAGCAGATGACCGACGACCTGTTCGAGCGCACTAAGGAACCCTGCCGCAAAGCAGTAAAGGACGCAGGAATCAGTGTTGATCAGATTGATGAAATTCTTTTGGTAGGCGGTTCTACTCGCATGCCAAAGGTTTTGCAGATTGTCAAGGAAATGTTCGGAAAAGAAGGCTCCAAGAGCGTCAATCCCGACGAAGCCGTTGCAGTCGGCGCCGCGATCCAGGGTGGTATTCTTGGTGGAGACGTCAAGGATGTGCTCCTTCTCGATGTGACTCCGCTG
>Ga0116149_1004350_pt1 | contig 13976 bp, 12 predicted proteins | sample AD_UKC057_MetaG_FD_89787 | JGI IMG/M metagenome (GOLD analysis project Ga0116149, IMG submission 89787) | Active sludge microbial communities of municipal wastewater-treating anaerobic digesters from USA - AD_UKC057_MetaG | ecosystem: Engineered > Bioreactor > Anaerobic > Digestate | place: USA... | reverse complement strand
TTTCAGCCAAAGGTTTTGTGCTTTACGAAAAAGATGCAAAACAGACATTTCTGGGTTTCGACGAATTGGTTATCGATATGGATCCCTGGCGTTTGTTGAAAAACCAATATGCTTTTTCCGAAATTAAACTGGTAAATCCGATGCTAACTGTGGTTGCTGACGAAAAAGGATTTAACTTTGATGATATTATTGAACACCTCAGCGAGGAAGAAGAACCTGAGGAAGAAAACAGTGATACCATTAAATATTTGGTAAAAAACCTATCTATTTCGGGTGGGCATATCCGCTACGAAGACAAAACAATTCATTCGGTAACCGAATTAAAGAATCTTGGACTTAACATACCTGAGATTGCATGGGATAACAGTCGTTCCGACCTGGGTATTGAATTCGAAATGGGCGAAAACGGTAAAGTTTCACTTGCAGGAACTATCGATCAGGCTAAAGCAAAATATGAAGTAAAGGCTAAAACCGAAAACATCGATATATCGCCGTTTAAAAGCTATTTTAACGACTATGTCGACGCCGGTTCAATTACGGGCAATCTGTATTCGGATATTAAAATTGCCGGAAGCCTGACCAATCTGATGAATATTGAAATAACAGGGAAAGCCGGTGTTAACAACCTCATGATTACCGATCCGACAATGATTCCGTTTTTGAGTGCCGACAAAGTGCATCTGGAACTTGAATCGATTGATCTTTGGCGCGAAAATTATGATATTAGCCAGATGCTTATCGAAAATCCAAAAATAAACACCACGATGAGCAGTAAGGGAGCCAACTACGACATAGTGCTTGCACCCTACTGGGCAGATACCATTCCTGACCCCAACGACACGGTCGAAATGCATTATTCGGTGCAGGAACTCACTGTAGTTAACGGCAATATTGCTTATGCCGACTATACCCTGAACCGGCCATTTCTGCTTGATATTTCGCAGTTGAATTTTACCATGCGCGATTATACCGATCTGGCAACCCGTGTCCCGATGGAATTCACCATGAACCTAAACGACCAGGGTAAGCTGTCGGGCAAAGCCACAGTTAACATGTACACCCTCGAAACATTCTATCTTGAAGCCATACTCAGAGACCTCGATATGGTGTTCCTGTCACCCTATTCCGAGTATTATCTGGCGCGCCCCATCCTGAAAGGAACATTCAATTATGACTGTAGCATTTACCTGACACCCGCAGCCATGGAAAGTGAAAACCATATCAGAATTCTGGACCTGGATATGGGTAAAAAAACAAAAGACACTACCGCGTATAAAGTTCCCATTGGATTGGCTTTATATGTTTTAAAAGACCGCAACGACGTCATCGATTTCGACCTGCCTGTTTCGGGAGACCCATCTGATCCCAAATTTAAAGTGAGAAAAATAATCTGGAAAACCTTGGAAGAATTTCTCATCAAAACGGCTGCGGCTCCGTTTAATGCAATTGGCAATGCAGTGGGTGGAAATCCCGAAAAAATCAAACAAATAAACTTTGAATGGTTGCAAGACAGTTTGAATACGGAACAACGACAAAATCTTGAGAAAATAGCCGGATTTATCAAGAAGAAAGGTGAACTGGCGTTTGTTTTTACCCAAACCACCGATCCTGATACCGAAAAAGCCCTGATAGCTGTTTACGAAACAAAACTCATGTACTTACGGGCCCTTAAACCGGATGCAGACTTTAATTCACTTAAACAGGAAGCGAATGAAATGATTGACAATACTTCGGAATTTCTGACTTATCTCGGTCTCGGTGCTGATGCCGACAATAACAGCATTCGTAAGGCCTGCATGACAAAATACACTCCCGAAAAGGCTCAGTCAAGGCTGAATCAATTGCTCGCACTTCGCGAAAACCTGATAAAAGCCTATTTTGCTGAAAATAAGGTTCCCGTTGAGGCCTACTCGTTTAAAACCGTCGATTTCAGGAATTTGCCCGACGAAATGAAAACGCCGAAATTTACCATTGATGTGACTTTAAGATAAATGGGATATAATCCCGTTAACGAACCCGCAGCGATGCCCCAAGCCTGAGAATACTATTCTCGCTGATACCGTTGAGGGAGCACAATTTGGCTACCGAAACGCCATACTTTCGCGATATAGCCCATAGGGTATCACCCTGCTTAATGTAATGATATTTGGCTTCGGTAAGTTCTTTCACATGCTTAAAGTCAGCCGGTGTCAGGATTAGGGTATCGGTTACCAGCTTGTTGTTGTCGAAATCAGCAATCATTCGCGGATTGAATGCGTTGTCTTTATAGCGAACTTCCCAGTGCAGATGCGGAGCCGTGCTACGGCCGGTGCTTCCACCCAAGGCTATTGTATCACCTGCATCTACCCATTGTCCTTCGGTTACCAGCATCCGCGAAAGATGGGCATAATAGGTTTCGAGTCCATTGCGATGCCTTAAAATAATCATATAACCGTAACCACCCGGGTTGTAGTAGGCTTTACGTACTTTTCCGCTAAATGCAGCAACCACGGGGTCTCCCGTCTTTAAATCAATATCAACCCCGGAATGCATACGGGCACCCCGCCAGGTAAATTCCCCGAAAATACGGCCCTGTACCGGGATAAAAAAAGTGTCTTTGGCCAACAATGGAATTGCCAGGGTATCACGACAATTTTCGAAATTCGAACCGCCATATCCAAATAACTCGATGGAATCCCAGGTTGTTCCAAAAATAGCAGCGCTATCAGGTTCATACAACTTGTTCCTGAGAATATAATCCATGGTTTCGGCCGAAGTACGGGTGAAAATCTCCTGTTCTACACTTTCGTGATTTACATATTTCCAGCTGTAATCGTCGAATATAATTATCTGAAGATTCTGATATGGCAAGGTATCAATCACTTTGGGTACAGCCTGCGAAAACAATAATGTTGAGGAAAGTATCAAAAACAGATTTACAAGAAACAGCTTCATATAATGTTACAAATCAGTAATTCAATTTTTTGCAAATATGGCCAATTAAATCCGTATTTAAGCATAAAAATATGTTGAAAAATACATTTACACACAAACCAACTGATAAGAATAAATCCTATATTATTAATTATCTGATGTTTATAAAATAATTTACAGAATTCATTCTGCATGGTAATTGTTTAAAAAATAAATATAAAATTGCTGCGTTTCAGTTGTAATAAATAAACGCAGGCATTAATTTTGATACACTTGAAAAAAACGAAAATATGAGATTTTTAATTCTGTCTTTAGTTTTCTATTCGGTGATTATTCTTCCCTTACAGGCGCAGGTTGGCCACAAAGAAAACGACACCCTCGTAAACTACATCGACATCAACAACAAGAAGCAGGGGAAATGGGTAAAACGTTACGACGACGGGCAAATCCGGTACAAAGGTTACTTCGATAACGACGAGCCCGTAGGTACATTTTTCTATTATCACCCCGATGGAAGTTTGAAATCGGTGCTCGATTATTCGAAAAAAGATGTAATTTCGGCTGAATTGTATTGGCCCGGCGGTAAACCGGCCGCTACCGGAAAGTACAATAAATTGCACCAGCGCATTGGTTACTGGAAGATATATTTCGAAGATGGTGTGCTGAGTACCGAAGTTAACTATATCAACGATACGATTGATGGCTTTGTCAGGATGTTTTATCCCAGCGGTGATAAACTGCTTGATTGCAATTACGTTCATGGAGTTCTCACCGGAAATTACACACGATATTTTGCCGGAGGAAACGTGCATGAATCAGGCCTCTATAAGGACAATAAGAAAGAAGGCATTTTTAAAATATATGATCCGGAAAAAAACCTTGCCGAAACCGGGCCATATGTGCAAGGCATGCGGCATGGCCTTTGGTATTTTTACGAAGGGGGTAAATGCATTGATACAGTAAAATACATTTATGATGCCCCTGATTGCATGGATGCTAACAGCAAAGAATTACAGGAAAAAATTGAATGGGCAAAACAGAATCAGGATAAATTCAAAAATCCCGAAGACTATCTTGACAATCCTATTGAATTCTTCAGGAACAACAAATAATATTGCAGCGGGTTAACGCGGTGGCTAGCACTTCCTCTGTTTTACATGAATAATAATCGAAATATAAAAGTAATGCTGGCCATGAGCGGTGGCCTCGACAGTTCTACGGCAGCCATTTTGTTGCTGGAACAAGGTTATCAGATAACGGGCATTACATTCAGGCCATACGATAGCATTTCGAAAGCCTGCATGGAAAAAGAAACCGGGTGCTGCAACGCCGACACCTTGTTCGAAGCCAGGCGCCTTGCCGACACCCTTGGGTTCGAGCATCGCATTATTGATGTTCGTCAGGTTTTTAAGGATACCATTATCCGTAATTTTATTGACGAATACATGTCAGGCCGCACACCCAACCCCTGTGTGCTTTGCAATAACATCATAAAATGGGGTATTTTACTCGAAGAAGCCATGCAGGCTGATTGCGAATACATTGCCACAGGGCATTATGCACGCATCGGGGTTGATGGCAAGCGTCATTTTCTTCGTCGTGGGGTTGATCTGACTAAGGACCAATCCTATTTTTTATGGATGCTTACCGACGAAGTGCTTCGAAAAACCATGTTTCCTCTGGGTGATTTAACAAAAAAGGCAGTACGAGAAATTGCCCGCAGTCATGGATTCACCCACATTGCCGACAAGCGCGAAAGTCAGGAAGTGTGCTTCATTCCCGACAACGATTACCGTCGTTTCATTCGCGAGAACGTGAATCAATTACCGGGAGCGGGTAATTTTATTGATTCAAACGGCAAAATTCTCGGCAAACATCAGGGGTATCCGTTCTATACCATAGGCCAGCGTAAAGGATTGCAAATTGCATTGGGTGAACCGGCATACGTTACGGCAATAATACCCGAAACCAATACCGTGGTTTTAGGAAAAACCGAAGATTTACATTGTCCGAAAGCACAGCTCAACAATGTTTTGTTGAACAAACCTGTCAATTCAGGCGACACCATAATGGTAAAAATCCGCTATAAAACCCCGGCAATACCTGCAGTTATACTACAACACGGCGATAATTGGTTTGTTGAGTTTAAGGCCGAAGCCCGTGCTGTAACGCCCGGACAATCGGCTGTGTTTTACGAAAACGACGATATTATTGGTGGTGGCGTTATTTCGAAAATTAGCTAACTTTGCCCTAATGAACAAATGGCTGATTATAGGATTTATTTTGATTGCAGTGATTGCCGGCGGCTGCAGTAATGAACCACCCGAACCTGTGGAAGCCGATTACACCGGCATTCAGTACTTTCCGCTCGACACCGTGCTAATCCGTTATTACGATGTTGTCGAAATTGTAATTGATAAACCGGTGAGCCGCTACGACACATTGCGCTACCGTTTAAAAGAAACCTATACAGGCAGTTTTACCGACAATACCGGGCATACAGCCTATATTGCCGAACGGAGTATTTGCCCCGAAGGCAACAGTAATTTTGAAATCAGCGATGTGTGGACTGCCCAGATATACGAACAGGCTGCCTTTGCGGTAGAAGAAAACCTAAGGTTCGTGAAAATACGGTTTCCTGTTTCCGAAGGCAAATCGTGGAATGGAAATTTGTTTAATACCTCAGCTGAAAAAACATATTTTATTACAAATCCAAATCGCAGTTTTACGGTTAACGGTATGATTTTCGACTCAACCCTCACGGTGATGCACGAAGCCGATTCGTCGCTCATTCACAAGAACTACAGTCGCGAGGTATATGCCAGCCATATTGGCTTGATTTATAAGCAGCAAATCAATATCAATTCGCAGGAAGTAATTCCGCAAATTCCTGTGGATGACCGGATTACAACAGGAACAATTTATTATCAGATACTCACCGGCTACACGTATAATCTTGAAGATTAAACAGCCTGATAGCCCCGGCGGAGCCGGATCCGGGGTTAGCGGCAAACGAAAACCTGACATTATGAAAACACTACTCACAACCCTGATGCTTATAATAACCGCAAGCAGTTTATTTGCCCAGGTTGCCCCTGATGTGTACTGGATTGAGTTCAAGAATAAAACCGGGACGCCCTACACACTCGAACAACCCGGCGATTATTTAAGCGACAGGGCTCTCGACCGTCGTGAGAGATACAACATCAGCACCGACAGCAGCGACTTGCCCGTAAACCCGGCGTATATTCAGGCGGTGGAAGCCACCGGTGTCGAAGTCATCAATATTTCGAAATGGCTCAACGGAGTGGTGGTTCGCACTACCAATACTTCGCTTATTAGCGATATTGCAGAATTACCTTTCGTAAAGTCGGTGAATGTTCAGACCAAAAGAAAGAAAAGAAGCCGGCAGTCAATCGAAATAATGCCCTACCTGAAACTTAACGATGAACTTCCGGCAAAAAACACTGATGACGAACTTGCTTATGGCTGGTCGTCGCTTCAGGTGTATATGCACAATGGCCAGATGCTGCACAATGCCGGCTTTCAGGGTCAGGGGATGCTCATTGCCGTTACCGACGCAGGGTTTATGGGTTTCGATACACTCAGGGCATTCGATAGCCTGCGCATCAACAACCAGATAGTTGCAATGAAGAATTTTGTTAACCATAATGAAGATATTTACCGATACAGCGAACATGGAACCAACGTTACCTCAATTATCGGGGGCAATGTGCCTGACACGCTGATAGGAACAGCTCCCAAAGCTAATTTTCTGCTGCTAGTAACCGAAGATGCCGGATACGAGAACATTATCGAAGAAATTAACTGGTCGTGTGGGGCAGAATACGCCGACAGTATGGGAGCCGATGTAATCAACGTTTCGCTGGGATATTTCGAATACGACAACCCTTACTGGTCGCATCAGGTAGCTCAGCTCGATGGAATCACTGCCTGGGTTAGTAAAGCCGCCAATATTGCCTCATCACGGGGTATGATGGTGGTGGTTTCGGCCGGTAATTCCGGTAACGAAGAAATACCCTACATCGGCACACCCGGCGATGCTCCCGGTGTATTAACCATAGGTTCGGTTGGCTACGACAGCATACATTCCGATTTCAGCAGCGTGGGACCCACCCACGACGGACGGATCAAACCCGATGTTTGCGGGGTTGGTGCGGCTACTATATGTCAACAACTGGGCGGTATTTATCCCGGGTGGGGAACTTCGTTTTCGGCCCCCGTCATCAGCGGCATGGTTACCTGTTTGTGGCAGGCTCATCCCGAAATGACAAACATCGAACTCATGGATGCCATTCGCGAAGCATCGCACATGTATAATACCCCCGATTCGCTTTACGGATACGGTATCCCCGATTTCGGAAGTCTGCATCAGCAATTGAACGGTATAAATGACCGGGGCGAAAATTCAATGAAAACAATGCGTGTTTTCCCGAACCCGTTCATCGAATCACTTACGGTTCAATATAACGGCATTGAATCCGACAGCATCGAATTAAATATCACCACCATCGATGGCAGCCGAATCTTTTTCAAATCGCTTGAAACGCGCGGCGATACGCAGGGACAGATTACGGTGCAGGGACTTCCCAATCTGCCGACAGGTTCATACATCGTTAGTCTGAAGGCCGGCAATCAGTATCACAATCAGAAACTGATAAAAACCGGCAACTGATGCAGGGGCAAATCAGCCTTTACGAATTAAATCAACTTATCGGCGAAAGTCTTAGCAATCAGCTGCCTGATTACTACTGGGTTGTTGCCGAAATAAACCATATTACCGAAAACAGGCAGGGTCATTGTTATCTCGAACTCGTCGAAAAGGCTACTGATTCCGATCAGATTGTTGCCTCTTCAAAAGCCATCATCTGGGCAAATCGCTATCGGTTTATACGACCCTATTTTGAGCATACAACAGGGAAACCCCTGTCAGCCTCGATGAAACTGTTATTGCGGGTCAGTGTTGAATTTCATGCGGTGTACGGACTCAGCCTGCTGGTTCACGACATAGATGCCAACTATACATTGGGCGATTTGCAACGAAAGCGTCAGGAAATAATCGACAACCTGATTCAACAAGGTGTTTTCGATATGAACAAAACCCTGATGCTGCCGGAAGTTATTCAAAGTATTGCCGTGATTTCGTCATCAGGGGCTGCAGGCTACGGCGATTTTGTCAATCAACTGAACGATAATATTTTTGGCTACCGGTTTACCGTGACTTTGTATAATGCCATCATGCAGGGTAATCAAACCGAGAAATCGGTAATCGAAGCCTTCAACCATATTTATAATGCAAGAAAACAACCTGACGTTGTCGTGCTTATCAGGGGTGGTGGTGCTAAAACCGACCTTGCCGCATTCGACAGCTACGATATTGCATTCCACATCACCCAGTTTCCTGTTCCCGTTTTTACCGGAATCGGACACGAGCGCGACGACAGCATTGCCGATATGGTATCGCATTCCCGCTTTAAAACACCCACGGCGGTAGCCGCTTCAATTGTTGAGCACAACCGGAACTACGAAGAAGAACTCAACGAAACCTACCAATCGATTTCAGGATTGTCGCGAAACCGGCTTCACGACCATTTCAGCCTGATGAATTACATGGCATTTACGCTCGTCAGTCGAAGCCGTGATATTCTGTCGAGAGCTTCTGCTGTTCACGACAAACTGGCATCAGCCACTATCAACTCGGCAGGCACTGCAATTGCCCGGCATTATCATCTGCTCGACACATTGGGTCAGCAAATGCATACCTTCGTTACTGTTGAAACACTAAAAGCACGGTCCGCTCTCAGCGCGTTGCAGACGGAATTCCGGAATACTCCGCTGCGAATTGTCAAACAACACAGCGAAACATTGAATCATTACGAAAAAAATATCGAATTCTCGAATCCCAAAACCATTTTAAAACGCGGGTTCAGCATAACACGTCACAACGGAAAAGCAGTTGGGTCGGCGGCTTCCCTCCTACCCGGCGATATTATTCAAACTGAATTCAGCGACGGAATTGTGGACAGTAAAGTAGAAAACAACAACAGTAAATGAAAAAACTTATCCTCATCGTGTTTTGTCTGGCTCCCCTCATAAGTCAGGCATGGGATCGCAGGTCCGACACCACCGTATATGTAGCATTCTCGGGTGGTTTAAGTTTCAGCAGTTTGCGAAATTTCACCATCGATCAGAACCGTATCGCCCCGGGTTTCGGTTTATATGCCGAATATCAGCCCACCCGAGAGTTCAGTATCCGCGCCGGCTTCGGGCTTGCCCAATACGGATACCGGTTCGAGGGTCAGTGCAGTGATATTCTCGGAAATCCCTTTGACACCACCATCACGACCGCACTTAACTACTTTACCATCCCCATATCGGCAAACCTCAATCTTGGACGAAAATTCAACCCATACCTCGGTGTTGGTATCGAAGCTGCATTTCTGATTTCGGCACGTCAATACGCCCGGCTGCCCGAAACACGCAATGGCATTGCTGTCGATCCATACAACATCAACAGATATGACGATGGGACATACAAAAAAACTGGGTTTTCGGTTTTTGCGCAGGGTGGACTGGAATACCGCATAAAACCCAACATTTGTTTATATGCCGAATACCGTTATCTCGCAGGTATGACAAAGGTTTTCGCCCAAGAAACCATCTATGGCGATAAGCTCAAAATCAATTCGTGGTCGGTAAATCTGGGCATCAAATGGGGCATTCCGATAACATATAAAGTGTATTCGCTGAATTAGTATCTTTGCCGCATGAACCGCTTTGTGTATTACATATTTCGTTTTCTGATAGCCTGGTTTGCAATCACTCCTTTCTTTATTTTATATGTAATATCCGACATAAGCTATCTGATCGTTTTTTTTCTGATTGGTTACCGAAAGAAAGTTGTTTACGAAAACCTGAAATCGTCGTTTCCCGATAAGGAAGATTCCGAAATCAGACGTATCAGGCGCAGGTTTTTCCGGCATCTCTGCGATATCAGTATCGAAACCATCAAAGGGTTCAGCCTGAGTAAAAAGCAACTAAAAAAACGATATACGGTGCTAAACCCCGAAATTACCCTACCCTACTTTGAGCAAAACAAACCGGTGATATGTCTGGCAAGCCATTACAACAACTGGGAATATGGCATTCTGGCACTGGGACCCGCACTCAGCCATCAGGCTGTGTCAATCTATATGAAGCTCAGCAATCCGTATATGGAAGACTTTGGTACACGAATCCGTGCACGGTTCGGAATGAAAATGCTTGCAGTAAACGACACACGCGAATATTTTTCGCAGCATCACGAAAAACCCCTGGCCATAATTCTCGCTGCTGACCAAAGCCCTTCGAATGTTGACAAGCTTATCTGGACCCAATTTCTTGGAAAAGAAACCGCCTGCCTGCACGGACCCGAAGCCTATGCAAAAAAAATGAACGCACCCCTGATTTATTTTGCCGTAAAAAAAATCAAACGGGGTTATTATTCCCTAAACCTGGAACTCCTGCACGAAAACCCATCCGAAACCGCTTTCGGCGAAATTACTTCGCTCTATATGCAGCGACTCGAAAAAGATATAATCACCAGACCCGAACACTGGTTATGGAGTCACCGCCGTTGGAAGCACCGCAAAGAAGACATTGAAGCAAACCCAGCACATAAATAAATGATACAGGTACAGGTTATCACACTGAACCCCTTTGGTGTAAACGGATATATTGTTTACGACGAAACGCTCGAAGCTATTTTGGTTGATGTTGCATGCAACAGTCGGCATGAAGAAAAACTGGTTATTGAATTTATCGGTCAACAGGGCATAAAACCGGTGGCCATAATTAATACACACGGGCACCTTGACCATATCTGCGGTAACAATTTTTTATCGGTGCACTACAATATTCCTGTATGGATGCACACGGCAGACAATTTTCTGGTTCAGACCTCGCTGATACATGCCCGCATGTACGGTTTCGAAATGCAGCAACCCGCACCGCCCGACCACAGACTCGACGACATTGAAGTGTTCCGGTTCGGGAACTCCGAATTGCAGGTTCTACACGTACCCGGGCATTCTCCGGGAAGTGTCGCCCTGTATTCTGAAGCCGGACAATTTGTAATCACCGGCGACGCTTTGTTTGCCGGAAGCATAGGCCGCACCGATTTACCCAAAGGCAATTACCACAGCCTTATCGAAAGCATCACTTCAAAATTGCTCGTGTTGCCCGAAAATACACAAGTATTGCCCGGACACATGGAGTCGAGCACCATAGGAAACGAAAAAGCACACAACCCCTACCTAAACGATTAATCCCCGGCTCAATCACGATAGCTGCCAAGCCGGTCGCCGAGCGGAGCCGAGGTGCCCGGTGTGACATACCGAAACTATGTTGTCATTTTTAATACCACCCGTCGAATACAGATTGCTTCATTTTCGTTCCTCAAATTCGCAATGACGGGTGGTTTCATTTTCGTTTCTCAAATTCAATGAAGGGTGGAGGACGGAGCCGGGCCGAACACCAAGCCGGGCATCTCGACTCCGCTCGGCGACCGGCTTGGCAACCGGTAAACTGCCGAATATCAAGTAAAACTTAGAGAAAGAATGACCTATACCAACGATTAATCCCCATTTCCGGGGTGAATTTCGTTGAGACCCGACACAATCGGAGACTCACCCAGCTTACATGGCAGGTATTTCTCGTGTACCGACGACAACGAAGCAAACATCCGGGCTCTTGCACCCGGAAACAACCTCTCTGCTTCATCAATCAGGCTTTTGGCTTTATGGCGATTGGTATCATCGGCAAAACTGCAGCGAGTAACCATAGCCTGCAACTGCAGTGTTTCAGCAATTTCGGTAAGCTCCTGTTTATACAACAAAATCAACGGACGAATCACACTAAGCCGGCCGGAAAACATCGGCAGCAAAGCCGGCAATGAACTGATGCTCTTGTGACGACACATATTCAGCATCAGGGTTTCGAGGGCGTCGTCGGCATGATGACCCAGGGCAAGCCTGTTGCAGCCCAGCTCACGGCTTAAGGCATACAGTTGTTTCCGTCTGTGCCACGAACAGTAGAAACACGGAGACTTCAGCGATTTTTCGGTTTTCACAAATTCGAAACCACGAAACAGCAGTTCAATCCCGCGGTCGGTGCAAAACTGTGTCAGTGCATTGCGGTCGATACTATAATCAACACCTTCGGCTACAATGTGCACAGCAGTCATCCGAAAATCGTCGCGCAGGTTGTTCCGGTAGCGCCAAAGCGCCTCAAGCATCAATAGCGAATCGGTGCCACCCGACACAGCCACCAGGATATGGTCGCCACTTGCAACAAGACCAAATTGCGCAATAGCCGAATGCACACTTGCATATAATTTGCGGCTTCCGGCACTATGGTTCAGCGGTGTTGTCATTTCTTGATTTTCGCAAAAATACTAAAAAAGGCCATTGCCGCACAACGCTGACAATGGCCCTGCACTATGGGGGTGCCTAAAATTATTTCACTGCAGGAATCTGTCCCTTGAACATGGGCATTTTCACCACCTTAGCCTTGAGGTGTTTACCCCTGATATCAATAAATATCTCGGTTCCTTCTTTCCAGAACCCCTTGTTCAGATAGGCCATTCCAATACCTATTTTCATCATCGGCGACATGGTTCCCGAAGTAACTTCGCCAATCAGGTTACCCTGAGCATCAACCACATTATAGTGCTGACGCGGAATTCCACGGTCGATCATTTCGAAACCACAAAGGCGCTTGCTGGTTCCTTCGTTTTTCAGCTTTTCGTGATAGGCGCGCATCGTAAAATCGTTGCCATCAACAAACTTGGTAATCCATCCCAGACCGGCTTCAATGGGCGAAGTGCTGTCGTTAATATCGTTGCCATAGAGTGCAAAACCCATTTCGAGACGGAGTGTATCGCGTGCGCCAAGACCAATGGGCTTAATACCAAATTCAGCACCGGCTTCCATCACGGCTTTCCAAAGTTTGTCGGCGTCTTTATTATAAGCATAAATTTCGCATCCGCCGGCTCCGGTATAACCGGTAGTGGCAAATATCACCTCGTCGATACCGGCAAACTCGCAGGTCTGAACCGTGTAATATTCCATATCGATAACATTAGCCCCGGTGAGTTTTTGCATGGCTTTCAGCGCATAGGGACCCTGAACGGCCAACTGACAAATATCTTCGCTGATATTCTTGAGTTCATCGCCAATGGTAAGACCCATCTGACGGCCGATTTTTTCGCACCATGCCCAGTCTTTATCAACATTGGCAGCATTCACCACGAGCAAAAAACTGTCGGCTTTAAAACGGTACACCAACAGGTCGTCGATAATACCACCCTGTTCGTTTGGGAAACAACTATACTGCACTTTACCATCAACGAGTGCATACACATCGTTGGAAGTTACACGCTGAATAAAAGCAGCGGCTTTCGGCCCTTTAACCCAAAATTCGCCCATGTGCGACACATCGAAAACACCGAGTTTTTCGCGGCAGGTTAAATGTTCATCGTTAATGCCGGTGTATTCAATCGGCATGTTAAAGCCACAGAACGGCGACATTTTGGCGCCCAATGCTTCGTGGAAATGTGTAAATGCAGTACGTTTCATTATCAGTTTTTTAAAGTATTGAAGAATTTTATCAGCACAAAATTAAAAATTAATCACAAACTAAACCATGACGAAGGACAGTTTTCGCGTTGCATCTATATGTAAAACCTTACCGCAAATGAGGACGCTTGCTGCATGCTGTTTGTAAATGGTAGAAGGAGATGCAATGAATGAAAAGCGATTATGCAGACGCGATTATGCAGACGCGATAAATCGCGTCTCTACGAGAGGTGCGTGCGAACGGTTCGGAGGTGCGTGCAAACGGTTCGGAGGTGCGTGCAAACGGCATTGACAGACGTGCGAACGGCATTGACAGACGTGCGAACGGCATTGACGAGCGTGCGAACGGCATTGACGAGCGTGCGAACGGCATTGACGAGCGTGCGAACGGCATTGACGAGCGTGCGAACGGCATTGACGACGGTG
>Ga0116149_1004348_pt1 | contig 13981 bp, 12 predicted proteins | sample AD_UKC057_MetaG_FD_89787 | JGI IMG/M metagenome (GOLD analysis project Ga0116149, IMG submission 89787) | Active sludge microbial communities of municipal wastewater-treating anaerobic digesters from USA - AD_UKC057_MetaG | ecosystem: Engineered > Bioreactor > Anaerobic > Digestate | place: USA... | reverse complement strand
GATCGTGAATAACAACGCGCTGTTGGATGAGAACAGCCTTTTGAACCGGAAGATCGTGCGTATTCAGAACGATCTGGACCGGTATACGAAGGGCGTCCAGATGGTGATGTTGCCTGAGGACCTGAAGGGCAAGGTGACGGCTGTGGATCCCAAGTGGGATTTCGTGGTTCTGGATATTGGCTCGGAGAGCGACGTGCAGGAGCAGGGAGAGCTTTTGGTTTCTCGCGAGGGTCGGCTGATTGCCCGTGTGCGGGTGAACACGGTTGAGGCAGATTATTCGATTGCCAGTGTGATGCCGGGCTGGTTGACCGACGGCGAGATGATCGTCGAGGGCGATACGGTAATGGCCGCCAAGTTTTAATTTTTAGAATGACTCTGAGATCCAAGGGATTGAATCTGGTTGCCAGAGCGGCTGTTATCTGCTGGGTTGTGTTTTCCGGCTTCATGCTAAGCGGTTGCAAAACAACGGAGAACGACCTGGCCAATCAATCCGAGCGGCCCTGGAACAGTCCAAGGGGCTGGGATGCCGTTTGCCGGCGCAGATGATGGAAGGCAGATAGCGAGAAATTCTCTTTATCGGAGCAGTGATTTAACGGAAGGCGCTCTCTTGTAGGAAAAGAGGGCGCTTTTTTTATTCAAAAAGCAGAAAAGAAACGGAGCAGAAGAGATGAATTTATTTGATTTAAAGGGTGAAATGGCGGTGGTTCTGGGAGGAACGGGCGAGCTGGGTGGAGTTGCGGCAGAGGCACTGGCCGGAGCCGGGGCGAGCGTCGCCATTCTGGGAAGGAACCGGGAACGCGGAGAGGCCCGTGTGGCAGCGATCGAAAAAGGAGGCGGGAAAGCGATCTTTATCCGGGCGGATGCTTTGGACAAGAATTCGCTGGAGCAGGCTCTGGAGCAGGTGATCCGCCGGCTGGGAGGTCCGACCATTTTAGTCAATGCGGCCGGGGGCAATTCGCCCGAAGGGACCGTGACTGCGGAGCATCCTTTTGAGGCGATCAAGGCCGATGACTGGCAGAAGCTTTTTGACATGAATCTCCTGGGTGGGGTGATGCTTCCCTGTCAGGTTTTCGGGGCTTTCATGCGTTCTCAGGGTAAGGGGAGTATCATTAATTTTGCCAGTGTTTCGGCGCATACGCCTTTGTCGGGCGTGGTTGCGTACAGTGCCGCCAAGGCCGCGGTGTTGAACCTGACACGTTTCCTGGCGCGGGAGTGGGCTCAAGATGGGGTGAGAGTGAACTCGGTTACTCCGGGATTTTTTCCGGCCGAGCAGAATCGCTCGCTCCTCTTTAATGAGGATGGGAGCCCGAGCCGGCGTACTCAATCCATCTGGGAGCATACGGCGATGAAACGCTTCGGCAGGCCTGAGGAATTGGGAGGAGTGATCGTCTTCCTGGCTTCGGAAGCGGCCAGCAGTTTCGTGACCGGGACCGATATCCGCGTTGACGGGGGGTTCCTATCCCAGACGATTTAGCGCCGGGCTAAACGGGGAGCGATTTCTCAACTAGTAATCGTAGAGGCCGCTGTCGTGGGTGTAGCCGCCTCCGCCATAGAGGCCGCAGCCATAGGGGTCATCAGCGGTACCGTCTTCACCCATGCCGAAGATGTCGCCCATTTCCTCCTCTATTTTCTCGGGGTCTTCGCCTTTTTCCAGGCGTTTAATGGCCTGGTCGAATTCCTTGGGAATGACGCCCGAGGGAAGGGCGTCTTTCATTTTCTTCATGAGATGGGCCAGATGTTTGGGGTTATTCTCGTCGACATACTCCATGTCCTTTTCGATTTCACCCATGACCTGTTCCATCCGGGCTTCTTCGGCCGGGGAGAGCTTGGGCTCATCAAATTCGGAGGGTTCGGCGGGCTCCTCTGCACCGCGGGGAGCGGCAAAACGGCTCATCATTTTTTCCATTTTGAGATTGCCGCACTTGGGGCAGGGAGGAACGCCGGGCGGAGTGAGAGTTTTGGACAAAAAGCTGAAAACCTTTCTGCATTTTGAACAGGCGTATTCGTAAATGGGCATAACAAAATCTGTTGATTAACCTAAAAAGCGGGCTCCGGCAGAGAGCCATTACAACAGTAGGATAACAGATAATTCGGAAGAAACAATTTGGAAATAGGGTTTCTCGGATTCTTTTACTTTGCCGAGGGAAAATGCGGGCCGGCAGAAGATAAAAAGCGGAAGAAAGAAGTTTTGTTTTAGATGGATAAGCGGCTTGCCAAAGAGGAAGGGCCGGAGTAAAATGGACGCATGTTTTTTAGGGGTAAGTTCTTTTCTTTTTGCCTGGTGTCTGTATTGGCCGCAGTTGCGCTGCAAGCAGAGTCGCGGACAATTACGGTGAAAGAATACCGGGATAAGATGGCGGCGGGCTGGATCGGACAAATCGTGGGCGTCAGCGTCGGCGCGCCAACGGAATTCAGATGGTGCGACAAAATAATCCCGCTCGAGTCGGTTCCGACCTGGAAGCCGGAGATGATCAACGATGCTTTCGGCCAGGATGATCTGTACGTGGAGATGACGTTCCTGAGGACGCTGGAGGAGTACGGTCTGGACTGCTCCATACGGCAGGCGGGGATTGACTTCGCCAACAGCGAATACCCCCTCTGGTGCGCGAATGACGCAGGCCGCAAGAATCTGAGAAAGGGAATCGCGCCGCCGGATTCGAGCCATCCTCAATTTAATAAGTGCCCCAATGATATCGATTACCAGATTGAGGCTGATTATTCGGGCTTGATCGCGCCGGGCATACCACAGGCGGCCGTGGACCTGGGCGAGAAATTTGGGCGTCTGATGAATTATGGTGACGGGCTTTATGCCGGGCAGTTTATAGGAGCGCTCTATGCGGAAGCCTTTTTTGAAACGGACCGGGTGAAGCTGGTCGAGAAGGCGCTCAAAGCGATCCCGCAGGAGAGCCAATATGCCGAGATGGTCAGGGATATGCTCAAATGGTACCGGCAATACCCCGGGGACTGGGAAGCGACCTGGCATGAATGTCAGAAGAAGTACAGGGAGAACCCAGAGTACCAGAAGTCTTCCAATGGGGGAATCGACTGCAAGATCAACGGGGCGTATGTGCTGCTGGGTCTTCTCTACGGGGAAGGGGATTTGATGGAGACGATCGTCATCTCCTGCCGCGGGGGACAGGATTCAGATTGCAATCCCTCTTCATCGGCTGGGGTGCTTTTTACGACGGTCGGATTTGAGGCGCTGCCCAAGACGTATACGGAGCTTTTGGACCGGAAGACTCCCTTCAACCATACGGCGTACAACTACCCGGCACTCCTGGATGTCTCGGAGAAGCTGGCGCGGCAGGTGGTCCTGAAATATGGAGGCACGATAACCCGAAACGATGCGGGAGAGGAGATTTTCGTTATTCCGGATATGGACGTCAAGCCGAGCAAGATGGTTTACAGTTGGGCCCCGGAGCCGATCGAAGGGAGCAAATTCACGCCCGAAGAGATGGCGCAGATCAAATGGGGTACGGTCTCTTCGCAGGTTAAGAAGGCGACAGAGGAGCTCTTCCCCGGATGGCAAATCTCCAATTGCGGAGAGGATATGAACCCGGGTATCCGGCAGGATTGGCAGGGAGAGAAGAATGTGCTCTGCGTTCACCCTCTGGACCGGGAAACGGGTTGCTCGCTCAAGAGGACGATTGCGGTGGGCAAGGATAAAAAGACGCTGCTGCGTTTGCAGGTGGGCCGGGACCCGCAGGGGGATTTTGACCTGATCGTGAAGGCGGACGGCAAGGAGCTCTATCGCGGAATAGTGGGAAAAACGACGACGGAAAACCATTGGCTGAAGCTTTCTCTGGATTTATCCGAGTTTGCGGGTAAAAATGTGGAGCTGGAATTGATCAACCAGCCCAACGGCTGGGAATGGGAAGCCGCTTACTGGAAGACGATCGAGATTGTTGAAGAATAGAAGCCGTTAAAAAGAGAACATCAATTTACAGTATGAGAAAAGAGATTAGGGTATTTCTGGCAAGTGCAGTATTTCTGGGGATTATTTTGTTGCCCACGGCTGCATGGGCGATTTTCAGCAGCGTGGATCCGGTGGATTTACGATGCGAGTATCTCAAGAATCCGCTGGGCCTGGACGTGAAGAATCCGCGTTTATTCTGGAAGCTCGATGCCAAAAACCAGAGCTCCCGGGGCCTCTCACAGCGTGCTTACCGGATTGAGGTGGCAAGCTCGGAGCGGCTTCTGAAGCTGGGTGTGGCGGACCTCTGGGATTCGGGGATCGTGCGGAGTTCGGAAACCACGCAGATTGAGTATGAGGGCGAGGCGCTTCGCTATCCGATGAATTGCTGGTGGCGGGTCCGGGTGTTGGATCAGGCAGGCAATTGGAGCAACTGGAGTGAGCCGGCCTTCTGGACCGTGGGACCGATGCGCGAGAAGGATTGGAATGCAGAATGGGTGGGGACCGATGAGGTGTTTGTGCCGAGCAAGGATATGGCCAATCCGGAGCCCAGTATGGCGAACCCGTGGATTCGCAAGACCTACGAATTGCAAGAGGTTCCGGCGAGCGCCCTGATGTATGTGGCTTCCTGCGGATACCATGAACTTTATATCAACGGGGTCCGGGTGGGGGATGAAGTGTTGAGCCCGAGCGTTTCGGATTTGAGCAAGAGAGTCCTCTACAAGACCTATAATATCGCTTCCTATCTGCAAGAGGGGAAGAACAGCGTGGTGATCTGGCTCGGTGTGGGCTGGGGCGGATACGTTTACTATGAAACAGCGGATAAGCCGCGCACGCCGATGGTGCTGGCACAGGCGGACCTCCTTTTCAATAGCAGAGAGGGCAAGAAACAGACGCAGTGGGTAACGGACTCGACGTGGAAGACGCACCCGAGCCCGAGTTATCTCCTGGGGATCTGGATGTGGCCTTCCTTTGGCGGGGAGCTTTATGACGCGACCCAAGAGCTGGAGGGCTGGAGCAGTCCGGAGCTGGATGACTCGAGCTGGAAAGCGGTCAAGGTGTATACGCCGGGCATACAGGTTTCGGCCAATTGCGTGGAAGGCAACCGGCTGATCGGGACATTGAAACCGGTGAGCGTGGAGAAACTCGACTCGGGTCTGGTGAAGATCGATATGGGTTGCAATTATACGGGGTGGCTTCGCTTCAAGATGAAGGGAGCGGCCGGACAGCGGGTCAATATGCGCTGGTCGGAGCGGCCGGACAAAGAGAATACGTTTTTCCTGACATCTTCCTATATTTTCGGGGATTCGGGAGAGGGGACTTTCGAGCATCGGTTCAACTATGCGACCGGGCGGTGGATTTATGTCGATGGGCTGGATTACCTGCCGGAAGCGGAGGATATTTCGGGTTACGTGATCACTACGGACTACGAGCGGGCCGGGAGTTTTAAATCGGATAATGAACTCTTCAACCGTATTTATGACACGGCGCTCTGGACCTTCCAGAATCTGTCGCTGGGCGGATACGTGGTGGACTGCCCGCAGCGTGAGCGGATGGGTTATGGCGGCGATGGCAGCGCGACTTTGAATATGGGGCTCGGGAATTTCGGATTGGGAGCGCTCTATTACAAATGGGCGGCGGACTGGCGCGACGTGCAGCGGGAAGACGGCTGGGTCCCCTATACGGCACCGACTTACTGGGGCGGCGGCGGACCTGCCTGGAGCGGATTCATCATCTACATGCCCTGGGAGGTTTATCTGCAGTACGGGGATAAACGGGTTCTGGAAGAGACGTACCCCGCGATGCAGCGCTGGCTGGGATTCCTGGAGAAAAATTCAAAGGACAGTATTCTGGTGCCCTGGGGTCCGTATATTGAGTTTTTGGGCGATTGGTTGAGGCCCGGCTCCACAGGCGGAACGCCGGAAGAGGATCTTTGCCTGAACAACTGCTACTGGGTTTACAATCTGGAATTGGCGGCGAAGGTTGCCGATGTGCTGGGGTTCTCAAGCGATGCAGATACCTGGAGAGGGCGTGCGGCAGAAGTGCGCGCGGCGACGAATGCTCGCTTTCTGAACCCGGAAGACGGGACTTATGCCAGCGGATTGCAGGCTTATCAGGCGATGGCGCTTCTGGCCGGAATCCCCGCTGAAGAGATGCAGAAGGAGGCCTGGAAACGGCTGGAAGAGGATATTCTCCAGACACGCAATGGACATATCCATGCGGGGATTACCGGGGGTGCCTTTTTATTCAAGGCGCTGCAAAAGGCCGGGAGAAATGATCTCATTTACCCGATGGTGGCAGCGCGGGATTATCCGAGCTGGGGCGATATGCTCAACAGAGGAGCGACCACGTTCTGGGAAGACTGGGAAGGCGACGGAAGCAAAAACCATAGCTTCCTGCACAGCTCCTATCTCTATGTAGGCAACTGGTTCATCGAGGGACTGGGTGGCATCAAGGCGCCCGGGGAGAGTGCCCACAGAGGTTTCAGACATTTTGTTATCGAGCCCGGATACTTGCCCGGAGAGAAAGGACTCACACGGGTGGAAAGCTCTTATGACTCCATCGCCGGGAGAATCGTCTCCAACTGGGAGGTGCGCCATCACAAGATGTTCGCCAAAGTGGTCGTGCCGCCCAACTGCACCGCGGAGATGAAATTCCCTGTTTCGCTGGAGAATGTGTTTGAGAGTGCCGAGCCGGTGACGAAGGTCAAAGGAATTCAGTTGAAAGTGCGGGAGCAGTCGCTGATTTTGGGTTCGGGCACCTATTTCTTTGAAGTGTGGTTGAAATAGTGGTATTTGTAGGCACGGAGGGTAGGTCGGTTTTCTCTGAGTCGGATTGTATCCGACAAAGAAAAAGCGGTTTACCGGTTGAACCTCAGCCGAGGCTCTCGTGGCCGGAATACGGAGGGGCAAAGAGAATAAGTGGCACCGCGGAAGATGGAATCACTTTTCCCGAAGAAAGTGGGGGATGATTTCTGAGAGATGGAAGAAAATGCTGACAATAGGTTCTTATCAATTTCGTGCTGATACGATACCGCTCCGGAGCGGCTCCCTGCTGCTGATACAAGGCAGCAAAGGGATGCTGGGCTGCGGGTATCTGAGTGTGGATACGGCTGAAAAGCTGGGGGACGCATTGGCGGTCGTCACGGGGGTCAAATCCTATGAGGATATGCTGAAGGCGAAGGTAAAAAAAGTTTCTTCGGCTGCGGCGCTCATGGGTGTAAAAGAGGGGATGAGCGGTGAAGAGGCGCTCATAATTATGCGATGAAAAATACTCACGAACTGTCTTCTGAAGAGGAGCATCGGAACGGGAGCCACGGCACCGATCTGAAAAAAGGTGAAGGCCTTCTTTTTCTGAAGGCTTTTTTAAAGAATCCGGCTTATGTGGGAGCGCTGGTACCGAGTTCCCGTCATCTGGCGAACGCAATGACCGATTATCCCTGGCTTTTCGAGGCAAAAACGGTAGTGGAGCTGGGTTGCGGTACGGGAGCTGTCACAGAGTACATTCTTGAAAAGATTCCTTCGACGGCGACCTATCTGGGTATCGAGCTCGATGGGGAATGCATTCAACATTTGAGGAAACGCTTTCCGAATCAGACTTTCTGCCACGGGTCCGCAGCAGAGATCAGAAAATACCTGGCGGATCGGGGAGCCGGAGCACCGGACGTGGTTATCAGCGGGTTACCCTGGGCGGTCTTGCCGCAGGAGTTGCAGGATGGGATTATTTCCGAGGTGGTTGATTGCATGGCCCCGGACGGGAAGTTTCTGACTTTCGCCTATCTTCATGCGCGGATCATGCCGCGTGCGGTGAAATTGAAAAAACACCTGAGGAACTGTTTTGGAGGTGTGGAAATCAGTAAGCCGGTCTGGAAGAATTTCCCGCCCGCTTTTTACTACATCTGCGATGGGCCCAGGGCCAGGAACGGTTGTTAGGGCGGCTTATTAGTCTATTATGAGAATGCTGACCTGGGATAATACGGACGAGATCGGCTGGGAATTGGCCGACAGGTATCCGGATATCGACCCGTTGTCATTAAGTTTTACCCGGTTACGCGAGATGGTGATGAAGTTGCCTGACTTCAGCGGCACGGAAGAGGGATGCTCTGAAGGGGTGCTGGAATCGATCCAGATGGCCTGGTATGACGAAGTCTGCTAAAAGGCCGGGCTCAGCTTAGCGGTCGGATTCAGTGCGGCTCAGGCGGTTCCTGATGGCCGAAATAACGACTTCGGGAGATATCTCACGGGCACAGGAGAAATCTATCGGGCATTGCTTGAGAAAACAGGGAGAGCAACGCGTTTCCGAAGCTCTTAAAAGGATGTGCCGGTTGGGGTGGAGTTTATCATCCAGGGGAGAACCGGGACAGGTAAGCTCGGGCGAGGTGCTGAGAAAAGGAGTGAGAACGGTAGTGCCTGCGGCAGCGGCTACGTGCATCGGGCCGGTGTCATTGGTGAGGAAGATTTCGCAGAGGTTGGCCAGGGGCACGAGCTCTGAAAGAGAAGTTCTGCCGGTCAATTGATAAATAACGATTCCGGGATAAAGAGAGCGGCAGCGGGCTCTCAATTCATTTGCCATGGCTCGGTCTGAGTGGCCTCCAAAGAGCAACCAGCGGACATTGTTTTCCTCGGAGAGTGCAACCATCGTGCGGGCAAAGTAATCCAGCGGCCAGCGTTTGGCGGGGCCATATTCAGCGCCGGCATTGACTCCCATAAGCGGGGAGGCCGCGGAGGACTCGTCTATGCCAAAAATATCTATTAATTCTTTTTGTTTTTCCGGGGAGATTTTGAAATGCGGGGTCAGATCGACCGGGAGCTCGGGCGTTACCCCCAGAGACTCGAGAAAATTGCAGGCCAGATGGACGTAGTGATAAATATGGTGGGCTGCGGGAGAATAGGAAATGTTTTCAATTTCGGTCGGATTTTTTACCAGATGCTTCACTTCCGCGGCAGTGCGTTTGCGCATGGGAGTGTAGTCGGCCGCGGCGTCAATGGCGTGGGAGAGAAAGGCGCGTCTCCACTTGGCGCGATAGCCGACGCGAATAGGAATTCTTGAGAGCCAGAGTTCCATGGCGCTTCGCGGGGAATTGGGCAGGATGAGGGCAGATCGAGCCCGAGCCATCCGGATGAGGCGCGCGCCGGAGAAGAGGCTCCAACCGGGATCGAAAGAGAGGAGCGTATCGGCGTAGGGTTGGCCGACCCAGAGATCAGTGAGTTTCTGAGGGACGACGAGGAAAATATGGGCCTTGGGGAGTGTCCGGCGGATGAGAGATAATGCCGGCAGAGTCATGACGGCATCGCCAAGCCAATTGACGGAGCGGATCAGGATTCTGGAGGAATTGTTATTTTGTCGATTCTTCTGCATTTTCTTTTTGTTGTTTTTCAAGGCGTTTGTAATAGGACTTCCATCTGCGATGTGGCCAAAACCAATTGGCGGGGTCGCGGCGGATGGCCCGCTCGTAGGCGGCATTGACCTCTTTCATGATTTCGGGGATGGAGCGAGGCTGACCCTCTGTTTTTGAATGAATGGTTTCATCAATTATGATTTCCCATTTGCCGGGGGCGATGCGATAGCAAAAGGCGGGAATAATCGGGCAATTATAGCGTAGGGCAAAGACAGCGGGAGAGGTGGAGCAGAGGCACTCGACTCCCATAAAGGGAAGCCAGATACCGCGGTCGCCGGGATGTTGATCTGCCAAAAAACCGATAAGGAGTGGCTGGGTGACCATCGCTTTTTTCAACGCGGCGCCTTCCTTGCGGCGTTCGAAAAAGAGGCAGTTGCTTTTGGAGCGGAGGGTTGCCAGGAGGCGATCGCCCAGCTTGTTATCCAAGGCGCGGTAGGTTGTGGAAAACTGGAGATACCGGAGATGGGAAGAGGCTTTGGCATAGAGCTCGAAATTGCCAAAGTGACCGATCAGTCCCACGCGGGAGATTCCGTAATCGGGGTGGTCGCGAGGAGGGATATTTTCCAGACCGGATATTTTCAGGTGCTTCCGGAGCTCTTCATCGGTCATCTGGAGAGTGCAAATGGCGGAAAAATAGGCCTCAACGACGCGTTTATAATTTTCGTAAGCAAGGGCGAAAATCTGATCCCGGGATAATTCTTTCCCAAAAACCAGTTGAAGGTTATCGATACTGACCCGGCGGTGCCTTTTATCGATGCGCCAGGCGATTGCGCCGAAGAAGCGGCCCAGGTGCGCGGCCCAGGAGACGGGCAGAGCCCCAACCAGGAAGAGGAGAAAGCGTGCCGGATAGTAGAGGATGAACATTGGGGGTTAAAAATCGTTAAAACAGATTTTTTTGACACACTCGTTGAAACTGGTGGCACCGGCGATGATTTTTATTTCTACGCGGAGGTAGTAAATATCGATATCACGCCGGTCGAGCTTGGGAAAGCGGACGGCATCTTTCTGGGTGGTGACGATGAACTCGGCTCCCCGGTGTTTGCTCCGGTTGATGACGTTGAGGATTTCCTGCTGGGTGTAGCGGTGGTGGTCGGCAAAGCTTTTCGTATAGACGAGCTCTGCGCCCAGGGAGACCAGGCTTTCTTCGAAGCTTTCGGGCTGAGCGATGCCCGAGAGGCAGGCTATTTTTTTACCTGAGATAAAGGAGAGATCATCGATGCGGACGTTGTCGTTATAGACGTTGACGAAGTATTTTGGGTCGTGGACGCACTCAATAATGGAGGCGTGGTTGTTATATTTGGCGATGCGCTCTCTCAGGGCTTTGGTCTGGCCATTACTCTTGGTGATAAAGATGACGGAGGCGCGGTTCAAATGTTCGTGGGGCTCGCGGAGGGTTCCTCTGGGAAGCAGACCCTCGATGCCAAAGGGTTGCTGGGCGTCAATGAGGACGACATCCTGCCGACGGCCATAGAGCCTCCAGTATTGAAAGCCGTCATCCAGGAGGAGGGTATCGCAGCCGAAATGCTCCACGGCATAGCGGCCGCTCTTTACGCGGTCTTTATCGACCAGAACGACGACGTTTTTGAGGTTGGAGGCGAGCATGAAAGGTTCATCGCCGGCCTGCTCGCTATCGAGCATGAGCGACTTGCCGTCGGAGACGACCTTGGGAGGAGTGGAATCACGGCGAAAAAGCAGGGTATCGAGAATGCGCCGGAGGAGCGGTTTGGGTTTGGAGCGGTAGCCGCGGGAAAGGATGGCGACTTTGCGATTCTGGTCGGTCAATTCGCGTGCGAACTTTTCAACGACAGGTGTTTTACCGGTACCGCCGACGGTCAGGTTGCCAATGGCGATAATCTGGACGCCCAGGGTGGTATCTCTCAGGATGCGGACTTCGTAGAGGAACTTTCTGACTTTAACAATCCCCTCGAAGAGGATGGAGAGGCAATAGAGGATGCCCCGGACGACCGTGGCCTTTTTATCGGTCCGGCGCAGGGTCATGACGTCCAGAACGTAAATTTCCAGCGATTCGATCCAATCTTGAATTCGTTTTCTCATGAATAGGGGCTAGAAGAGTCGGCCTTGACGGTTTGAAGAGGAGGGATTGAGGCCGATTTTTTTGTAGCTCAGGGGCGTGACGACGCGGCCCTGGGGGGTGCGGTTCAGGTACCCATTCATGATGAGGTAGGGTTCGTAGACTTCTTCCAAAGTATCTTTTTCTTCTCCCACGGCGACAGCCAGAGAAGAGATGCCGACGGGTCCGCCGCCGAACTTGACGATGATGGTTTCCAGGATTCGCTTATCCATTTCATCCAGGCCATCGTTATCGATATCGAGCATGGCCAGGGCCTTATCGGCGAGCTGAGCGGAGATGACGCCATCGCCCTTGACCTGGGCATAATCGCGGACGCGTCGAAGGAGGTTATTGGCGATGCGGGGGGTGCCGCGGCTGCGGCGAGCGACTTCCAAGGCGCCTTCTTCGGTGATCCGGACATTGAGGATGGAGCCGGAGCGGTGGACAATTTTCTGCAATTCTTCGCCCGTATAGTAATCCAGCCGCTCCTTAATCGGGAAGCGGGTGAGGAGCGGGGAAGTGAGGAGTCCGGAGCGGGTGGTGGCTCCAATCAGTGTAAAGCGAGGGAGGTTCAGTCTGACGGAGCGTGCATTGGGGCCCTGGTCGATAATGATGTCGAGTTTGAAATCTTCCATTGCCGGGTAGAGGTATTCCTCAATGGTCCGCTGGAGGCGATGGATTTCATCAATGAAGAGGATGTCGCCAACTTCCAGGTTGGTGAGGAGGCCGGCCAGGTCACCGGCTTTTTCGATGGTGGGTCCGCTGGTGCACTTGAGGTTTCCGCCCATGGTTTTGGCGATGATGTTGGCGATGGTGGTTTTGCCCAAGCCCGGAGGCCCGGAGAGCAGGACGTGGTCCAGAGGCTCGGAGCGCTGAAGGGCGGCCTCCAGAGCGATCTCCAGGCGTTCGCGCACTTTGTTTTGGCCGGTGAACTCACTGAAAAGAGAGGGACGCAGGGTGGCATCCAGAACTGCGTCCGGAGAAGAGAGTACACCAGATATGAGACGGTCAGACATGAAAGGCTAAAACGGGTATTATTGGATAAAATCTTCGATTTTCAGGTTTTTAAGTTCGGCCAGGCGGTGAATCGTGTTTTCGATGATGTTATTGGGACATGAGGCTCCGGCGGTGATCCCAATCGTGACGGTCTCTTTATCGTTCGGGAGCCACGGGGAGGTTTCTTTTTCGGACTTGAGGTGGAAATCATAGTGACGAATCAGGTCCGCTGAGATAATTTCCTCGGCCCCTTTAATGAAATAGGTGGGCAACACGGCTTCACCCATTTCGGCCAGGTGAGAGGTGTTGGAGGAGTTGTAGCCGCCCAGGACCAGGAGCAGGTCCATCGGTTCTTTGAGGAGAGAGCGGAGAGCATTCTGGCGCTCCTGGGTGGCGCCGCAGATGGTGTCATAGCGTTTAAAATGCTTTTCGATATTTTCCTCTCCATATTTCTGAACCATGGCGTTTCTGAGCTTGCGCTGAAATTCCTCGGTTTCATTGCGGAGCATGGTCGTCTGGTTGGCGACGCCGATCGCCTCCAAGTGGATATCGGGATCGAAATTGGGAGAGCAGGCGCCCTTGAATTTCTCCAGGAAGGCCTTTTTATCGCCGCCATTGAGGATGTAATCACAGACGAAATCGGTATCATCCAGGGTGAATACGACCAGATAGCGGCCGTCGCCGTGAGCTGTGGCCCGAGAACTGGTGGCCAGAGTTTCCTCGTGCCAGGCTTTGCCATGGATGAGGCTGGTAAAATTCTCATTGGCATACTGGCGGACGCGCCTCCAGACGCTCATCACGTCGCCGCAGGTGGTGTCGATGAAGCGGCAGCCTTTGGCCCTGAGGATATCCATGGTGGAGAGCTGGGCTCCGAAAGCGGGGATAATGACGATATCGCCAGCCTGGAGGTCCTTGACATCGGCCGATTTTTCCTTGCCCGAGAGGAAGCGGATTCCCATATTGCGGAGGTGATCATTCACGTCGGGATTGTGGATGATTTCACCCAGGATATAAATGGGCTGGTCGGGGAAAGCTTTACGGGAAGCGTAGGCCAGATTGATGGCCCTCTCGACGCCGTAACAGAATCCGAACTCTTTGGCCAGGCGAATGGTCAGCCCCGGAGCATAAATGACCGAACCCGCGGCGCGGATTTTCTGGACTAATTGGCTGCGATAGTGAGATTCAACCTGAGACTGAACATCCGCCACAATATCCGGGCGGCGCAGGTTGATCCGGTCGCTGCCGGAGGGAGTTGGCTGAGGAGAAACATCATTCCCTGACATGCATCTGAAGATGCCTTAAGAAGGGGAATTTCTCAAGCTAAATCCATCCTGTGCGGACTCTTTGGCTTTTTGAAGGAGAGTGAAAAAGGGAAGGCTCAGGAAATCGGATTTTTCCCGATTCGCTTCAGGTAGCTTTTGCGCTCTTTGAGGATGAGTTCGGGCGACTCCCAGGGGAAGAGGACCCATTCCTTTTTATGGGAGAGGTCCAGGGTGTGAATTACCCGGGAATTGAGCTGCTTGGCGGCCCAGGTGCAGAAGGTTGCTTTCGGGTACTCTTTGAATGCCCGGAGGTAAGTGGTGCCCGTATCGACAATGTCGTC
>Ga0116149_1004345_pt1 | contig 14002 bp, 10 predicted proteins | sample AD_UKC057_MetaG_FD_89787 | JGI IMG/M metagenome (GOLD analysis project Ga0116149, IMG submission 89787) | Active sludge microbial communities of municipal wastewater-treating anaerobic digesters from USA - AD_UKC057_MetaG | ecosystem: Engineered > Bioreactor > Anaerobic > Digestate | place: USA... | reverse complement strand
TCGCAGCTGACTTCCATCCCTTCGTACGGCGTGTACCCGGCCCTTGAGAGCAGCTGGGCCCCGGATAGCCTGCGCCGGACCGTGGGATCGAGTATGACGATATCGGCGTCGAGACCCGGCGCTATGCGGCCTTTCCTGTGAGACAGGCCAAACAGGCGCGCGGGACTTGCGCACATCATCTCCGCCATCTGACCGACGGTGATTATCCCGGTAGCCACGCCGTAAGTGTACACCAGGGGCAAGAGCGTCTGCACGCCGGGGATCCCGGGCAAGGTGTCGAAGCAAGAACGCCCGAGCTCCTTCTGCTCAGGCGTAAAAGCGCAATGGTCAGTGGAGAATGTGTCAATGTCGCCGGCTGCAACAGCCGCCCAGAGCGCTTCCTGATCTGCCTGAGTGCGCAATGGAGGGCTCATTATGAACAGACGGGCGTCGGCGCCCGAGTACCGGCCCTCGTCGAGCAGGAGATAGTGCGGACACGTCTCGGCCATCACTTGCCGACCTTCGCGCCTGGCCCCTGCGATTGCCCGCACAGCGCTGCGAGTGGACACATGCACGAAGTAGACTGGCGCGTCCGCTGCCCCGGCCGCCTCGATTACATTTCGAACAGCGCGCTCCTCCGCCTCTCGAGGCCTCGACTGCCCGTGGTACGCAGGGGAAACGTGCCCAGCAGCCTCAAGCCGACCGCGGGCCTGCTCGATCAGGGCGTCGTCCTCGGCATGCACAGTGACGAGCACACCATGGCGTTTCGCCTCGCGAAGCAGAGCCTCAAGGTCGCCTCCCTCCAGCATGTAGCCTGCATCCTTGTAGGTGGTGAAAACCTTCACGCTGCCTATTCCGGCCCGGCGCAACTCGGCAAGCTGATCGCCTATGTCGCTACCGATCCGGATGCAGTTCTGGTGGACTGCATAGTCCACGGCAGCCTGCGGCCTGATCTCCGAAAGCCGCACAGCAGCACATTGCGACAACGTCATCCCGGGAAGGTGGTCCGCATAGTCGATGGCAGTAGTCACGCCGCCCGCAGCCGCGCAACGAGTGCCTGACGCAAAATCGTCTGCCGTGACGGTGCCGCGGGAGCGCAGCCCAAAGTGAACATGGGGATCGATCACGCCCGACATCACCAGCATGCCGCGGGCATCTACCTCTCGTTCAGCCCTGACCCCGCCCCTGATTGCCCGACCGCCGTCATCGGCGGGCAGGACTCGGACAATCACGCCATCTTTGATCAAGACATCGGCAACTGCCACTGAACCGGATGACACAACATTGCCGCCCAGTATTGCCAGGTCATACATACACTGCACCTCTATCTAGACCGATGTCAAGCTCACCCTCGCCCGCGCCGCAAGCCGCAGGCCGCAAGCCGCAGGCCGCGCAGCGCGTCACGCCAGCACGCTTGGCGCGACGCGGGCGAGCTCTCGCTCGAGAAGAGTGATGTCCGGTGGGATAGTAACAGGCTCGCCGGCTGCGCGGATGCCTGTCTGTATATCCTTTAGGCCATTGCCGGTTACTATCGCACAGGCACTGGCCGACGAATCGACAATACCCTCGCGCACGGCGCGCGCGAGACCCGCCAGACCCGCGACGCCCGCCGGCTCCCCGAAAACCCCTGCGGTGCGACCGAGCAGCCTCATCGCGGAGAGGATCTCCTCATCGGACACGTCGATCATCGTTCCGCCCGAATCGCGTACGGCGTTCACTGCCTTCACCGGATTCCTGGGCTCACCCACTGCAATGGAATCGGCGATCGTATCTTCACGCCCAGGCTGCATGGGCCTGCCCGTCCTGAACGATACACTGATCGGGTTGGACCCCTCAGCCTGGACGCCGAGGATTCTGGGCGTCCGAGGTATTGCGCCAATATTAAGTAATTCTCGGAACCCCTTCCATACTCCTGCAATCGTGCACCCGTCTCCTACGGATACCGCCACCCAGTCCGGCAGGGCTGAGCCGAGCTCCTCGCATATCTCGAATGATACCGTCTTCTTGCCTTCGACCATGTACGGGTTGATCGCGGCATTGCGGTTGTACCATCCATAGCGCCCAATGGCCTCGCGCGACAGGCGAAATGCATCCCTGTAGCTACCCTGCACGCGTATGACAACGGCATTGAATATGCGAAGCTGCGCCACTTTCCCTGCCGGGGCTCGCTCGGGAACGAATATCACAGCAGGCAGGCCCACTGACGCCGCACAGCCCGCGCAGGACGATGCAGCGTTGCCCGTAGAGGAACAACTGATGGTGGCGGCCCCGGCCTCGAGCGCCATGGCCACCGCCACGGCGGACGCGCGGTCCTTCAGCGAGGCAGTGGGGTTGACTCCGTCGTCTTTTACGAGCACATTCGAAAGCCCGATCTCCCGTGCGAGCCTGGGCGCGCGGTAGATCGGCGTTCCGCCTACTCTGAGCTTCGGGCGAAGGCCTCCCTGCGCCACAGGCAGGAGGTCTTCATATCGCCATATGGACCTGTCAGGGTTATTGGCAAGCGCGCGCACGAAACTACCGCCGTCAATTGAGTCGTAGTCATATACAACATCGAGAATGCCGCCGCACGCAGGACACGTATACGTGGGGGGAAGAGAGCCGTACTCAGCTTGGCATGAGACACATGCGAAGGACTTCACGCGGTTCATAAGCTGTCAAACCTCCCCGGCAGCCTGTGTGACTGCACAATGTGGCAATTCAACGTATCATCTCGATTCCCTCCATTTGATCAGGCAATGCTTACGATATGGTCGGTAGGAGCGCACTCGGTCAGAACGCCCGGAGAGGCGAGCAGAACCACTTGTCGTGTGAGCGACACTCGGCGAAGAGCAGCTAGAAGCCCGGCAGGGATGGGAATCGGCAACAGGTGCTCCACAACCAGAGGCGCGACGTCATGTCCGTCCGCCGACTCCCTGATAGCCAGTTCGACGGCGAGTTGAGCCTGCTTCCGCATGCACTCGTCCGCCCTGCGGGCGCCCTCCAAGAAGAATGCGGCCTGCCCATCCTCCACTGTGCATGTTACGTGCGCGTCACGGGCTTCAGTGATGAAGCGGAGGATGTCCGACACCGACTCAGCCAGCCTTGTGCCGGCCTCAGGCGCGCGTTCGTCCAGCAACTCCTGAAGAAGCTCACGGGCGCATGCTGCGGCCTCCTTCTCGAGCGATGCTCTGTGGTCCGCGATAGCCGCCTCAGCTGCATCGCTGGCCGCCTCCCAAACGTCGATGGCGCCGAGCTCGCTCTGGATCTCCTCAAGCTCCAGCGAACATGCAGCGAGCTCACTGGCCAGACGCTCTCTCTCCACAGCTTTGAGCGCGTATTCTTCTGAGAGCTCGCCAAGGCGCCCGTTTGTCCTTGCGTCGCAAAGCGCATCCCGGTTGGCCTCGGCCTGGGCGATCTCCTCAGCGACCGTCTCCATATCCATTTCGATGCCGGCCTCCGTCAGCCCTCCCAAGGCGAGTTCGAGCCTGCCCCGAGCATCCTGGAATGCCCAGTCGAGCCGGCGATAGCGCTCGTAGGCATCCAGATAGCTCGAGGCCGAAGCGAAACCCGACGCGCGCAGGATCTCTGTCAACCTCTCGCGGGCTCGAACCGAGCTTACGCGCACCAGGTCGGCCATGTTGTGCATGCGGGTAGAATCAGCCAAGGCCTCCTTCATCTCGTCGGCTATGGCGTCCCGTCGCTGCTCCAGGCGGCGCCGGTCATCAAGATCATCCATGTATTCTTCTAGCGTGCGCCCGCCAAGCATTGAGGAGAGCTGCTGTCTGTTCCACGCGAGTTGCCTGGCGAGTGCAGCCCTCTCCTTGTCCAGGGTAGCCCGTGCCTCGGCGCGCCCTTCGATCTCGACTCCCCGGTGTATCCCGTACACAGTCGACAGCAGGCCCGCCGCCAGCAATACCAGGAGGATCGACACTCCGATTTCGGAAATCCCCGCAACAGGCGACGGCCACACGTTGGGAGGCAGCACGATAGCCATGAGCGACGCCGCGGCTACCACTACGCCCGTAATGGTTAGCCGCTCCGCCAGTCTCCTCTGCATGAGCACTCGGTCTGCCGACGCGATCTGCGACGCCACCCTGTCGAGCGCCTCTTCCTTATCCCGGATGACGGCAGTCAACGTACGGGCCTGCGAGGCCGTGTGCTCAGAACGGTCTCTGCCGCGCGCTGACCGGATCTTCTCCTGCGCCAGGGCCTGCTCCACCTTGAGCTGCGCTACCCAGGCCGCCGCGCGCGATAGCTTGGCTTCGCAGTCCTGAGCTTTCCGCTCCAGGTCGCGCAGAGATCCGTCGAGCGACCGTACTTCGGCAGCTATGGCAGGCTCGAACGCGCCGTCACTGCCCGGGCAGGCGGCACGGCGGGCGGAAACCTCTTCCAGCGCTGCTCTGGCGACTCGGGCGGATGAGAGTCTTTGGCCACATTCATTGAAGTACGCCTTGAGCCGCTCGATGTAGCCTTGTATTTCATCGCGCTCGGCATATGCAAGGAGGAGCGACTCTATACACGACAGTCGGCTGTCGACGAAATTCGCTCGTTCGGCAAGCCACGAGAGCCTAGACTCAAGCGCCGCTCGCCGAGCGCGAAGGCTATGGGCCTGGTCGACCAGGGTTTCCAGGCGCGCGCGGTGCACCTGCATGCCCGCATCGCGAACCTCCTCGCCCTGATCCGTGCCGTTCTGGGCAATCATGCCGTCCATGGCGGCGATGGCCGCACATAGCCTAGTTTCGGCCACAGGCAGCACCGATGATAGGGGGAGCCTGAGGATGGCTGTGCGCCCATCAGGCCCGGCTACGCAGTCACCGGCTGGCAGGGCGAGCGTTATCGCGTGTCGGCTCGGTATGGCTATCAGGGCGCCGGCATTCTGGTCAGTAGCCCGCAGAGCGACCCTGCCGTCAGCCTCTCGCTCAAGCGTCAACCCGATCCGGGAACCGCCGCCGTCGACCAGCGTCAGTTCGGCCCAGAGCACGCCTGCCGTATCACCGGTCCAGCGCATGGCGGACATGAACGCACGGGCCACAGCCGGATCGCCCACCGATACCACGGATAGCCCCGGCGCCAAGTTAGCCTCGATCGCCCGCCGCGTGGTCCTGACCTTGAACGACAGTCTCTCGATGAGCAAGGGTCTCCACCTCCCCCAGGGCGCCGAGTCCCAGCTTCAACGCACGATCGATGACTCCGGGCGACTTTCGGGGCGCACCAGATTCTGCGGCCCGACTAGCGGCCTTTCGAAAGAACGCTTCGTCCAGGTGCACACTGCGGGAACTAGACGACTGCCACGGCGGACAACTCACGGTCGTATGATCCTCCACCGTAAGGTGAAAGAACCTGCTCCGGAAGTCCTGCTCAGCTCGGCCCAAGAGCCCCACGTCGTCAGGCTCCGTTTCTCCCTCGACTTCGACTCTGAGGCACAGCTCGGAGTTGGCGAGGCGCGCGAGACGGGTGTACAGCTGATCCTTCGCGCGACCCGCAGTAACCTCGATATTCACCACCCGGTGAGGACGACCGGGCACTTTCATAGGGTATACGCGGACTCCGTCGCCGCGCACAGTCACGATCAACGCGTGGCGCTCCCCGCGGGTGCCGAAGCCAAGGTGGACCGGCGAGCCTGAATACCAGCAGGTAGCGCGGCCCACCGAGTTGTTCACCATGTTATGGTAATGGCCCAAGGCTAGGTAATCCAGGCCGGACAGGGACAGCTCAGTAGGCGTGACGGGCGATATGGAGGAATCAAGATCCGGCGTGCCTGCGAAAGTGCCATGCATGAGCCCGATGTGTATGCCTGAGCCCTCAACAACCAGGTTGGCCAGCGCATTGGTAGTCGAATTCCGCGAGGTAGTGCGCAGGCCCCACACACTGACTCCTGCCAAAGGCGACACACGCGACCACTCCTCGCCCAAGAATAGGTGCACATTGGGCTCGCTGCACACCTGACGCAGCATGGTTAGGGAGTGCGTTTCCTCAGCCTCTCCGGGCACGACGGCGGCGAAGATCGAGGCCCGCGCGAGCCTGCGGAAGCCCTCGCGCACAGCGGATGCAGTGGAATCTGAGACTGAACGCGCGCAGACCAGGTCCCCTGCTATCAGCATGATGTCGGCAGCCTGGCGAACGGCCTCATCCACCAGGAAATCAAATGCCGATACCAGCTCGGCGCGGCGGACATTGCGGCAGTCCCTGTGGTAGTCAGTGAGGACGTGGTCAAGATGAATATCGGATGTATGCAGAATTTTCAGTAATTTCACGGCGCAGCCTCCCTGCAGAGGTGAGCATCGACACACTGCAACAACAGGCGAAGTCTCACGCAATTGCCAATCATATTTCGCGGAATTTCGCCTTCACAGCCGGTAGAAGCTCGCTATGCGTCGCAGGGCGCAACTAGCCCGCGACTGCTATATAGTTCGCCCTGTTGCGCCGTTTCCCTTCTCTTTAGGTGTTCAATCCAACCCGGCGTACCTGTCGAGCACTCGCCGGACAGCCAGCGCCATACTGCGGCGAAGAACGGCTGGTTCCAGAATCTCGGCCGACTCGCCGAAAGTAGCAACCCATGCCCTAAACTCATTGCACCCGGGCATGATGTCGCGGTAGATCACGGATCCATCGGGCTGTGTTTCGTACTGAGCTTGAGGCCTGTCGGCGGTATCCGCGTACAGCCGATCAAGCACGTTGAACTCGTCAGAGAAGCGCACGACCACCTTCACAGGAGCCGAGCTGCACTCCACGCCCCAACACGACTTCACGTGCTGCTCAACCAGGCTGTCGTCAGGCGCCGCAACCAAGGCCGCAGCCGGCCCGAAGCTCTTGATGCGCGACACCCGAAAATGGCGGAATCCGCCGCCGGCATCGCCCGGGCCGTTGTAGCCGTAAAGATACCATGCACAGGTACGCCAGTCGTACACCAGCGCAGTGGGGCACGTATCACGCTGGGTGGGACGGCCGTACCGGTCGACATAGGCCAACCGAATCGGAGCTCGCTCTGCTACGTACGCCCCAAGCTCGTCGATCTTGGACTCCTCCTGGCCATCGCCATAGATCGTTCGGCCGGCCTTCACTACGCGCCTGCGCGCTCCGGCGTCGCTGCCTGCCAGGCTCGCCTTGAGTCGCCGCTTGATGTGATCGGCGTCCTCAGCGCGCGAGAGGATCTCCAAGAGCGTATGGGCCTCAAGAGGCGATAGCCCGGTTACGGGGAAGGCGAAGTCCCGAGATGCTAAGCTCCATACCTCATCTAGAGGGTCCGGAGCCGGCCCATCGTCTTCCCGCTCGTCATCCGGCTCCTCACCAGATGCCCAGCTCACCGTGAGCGGAGCCCGACCGTACTGGGCCAGCCGGAGCAGGTCGCCGCGAACGATGGATGGCGCCGCGCCTACGTCGTGGGCGATGTCGGCGACACTGAGCCCCTCCGACGCCGACATCAGCAGGTTCACTATGGCGATCACACGCCTGAACATGTCGTCGGCCAGGCAGCTATCTTCCGTCGGCATTGATGTCGCCCCCGTTCGAGTATCTTGCGTCGTCCATGTTGCAGTCGCTCTTGTTGGGGTCGCCTTTGTCGTGGTCGCCCCCGTTGTACATATCGCGCATGCGCATGGCGCTCTCAATCAGCTGCATGCGCAGGCATTCGGGCTCGATCACCAGTGCCGAACTGCCAAAGCTCCTGAGCCACACACGAAACTCCGAAAGCCCCGCCACAGTGTCGACCAGTTCCCACACACCCGCGTCTACATGCGTAAGACAAGCACTGGGCCTGTCGGCGATCTCGGCTCGCAGGCGTGCAAGCACATTCATCTCGTCGAAGAAACGTACCCTCACGCGAGTGGGTTCCCCGGCGTACACGCCCCACATGCTCGAAGCGTAGTCCGAGAGGTCGAACTCGGAGGGGTACTGGAACCGCCTGTTCGTTACGGCTATCCCGGCGATTCGGTCGATCCTGAAGTGGCGTATCTCACGCGCCGTACAGCATATGGCCACCAGATACCACATGTCGTGGAACCAGTAGTACACAAGGCCAAGAGGTTCGACCTCGCGGACGCTCCGGCGGCCTTTCCGTGTTTCCATGTAGCTCAGCCGCACCACGCGACTCTCCAGCGACGCGACTTCCAGAGCGTCCGCTCGTGCCAGGATGGCCGGGTCGGACCGTCGAGCTCTCCCCTTGGTGTACCTGCGTCGGCGTATTGCGTGGGCCTGGCCAACACAGGGCGCCATGGCCGCGAAGAGCTTGCTGCGAATGGAGGCCGTGGTTCGCGGGTCGGCCACTGCTTCTGGGGCCGATTCCAACGCACGCACCACTGAGATCAGCTCATGAAAGGTCAGAGAGAATCGCGGCATAAAAGCTCCGCTCAGGCAGTATCCCGTGTTCCGTTCGCCCGGAGCCTCTACGTAGCCTGCAGATTCCAGGTGTTCAAGGTCGCGCCTGACAGTGCGTTCATCGGCCGCCAATGCCCGGATAGGGTCGGCGAGATACGACACGATTCTGCCGAGCGTCGCCGGCCCGCCCGTGAGCAACGAGAGAATGGCAAGGCGGCGCATGGCCGGCTCGGACGACTCGATGTGGTAGGCTGGGCCGCCCGGCGACCCGGCGCCTGACACGGGGGGTGATTCCGCCCCCGATCGCACCTCGCCGCTATCGATCCTGATATCGTAGCCCACCATCTGTAGCTGGCTTATGTAGCGGTATACTGTGCGCGCCGACACGCTCAGCTGGGCCGCTATGCCAGAAATCGAGCAGCTTCCTCCCGAAGCCTCGAGCATGCCGAGCATTGCCCGGATCCTCTTGTGAGATCGGAAGCCGATTTCCAGCGCGCTACCCTCATCGTGCGCCACGTTCGAGACTTCCGCTGAGGATGTGAGATCATCCGCCATCATCGATCACCCATGGCGGCATTCGACACTAAGCGACTTGCTCCTCCTCGGCCGCTGCGCCTCCTGGTCAAGCGCTCTCGTTCTCTTCCCTCAGCGATTCTCCATCGGACTGGATCAGCCTGCGAAGCTTGCGTCGTGCACGCATGACTGCATTGTCGATACTCTTTTGGCTGACTCCCAGTTCAGTGGCGACTTCCTGGTAGGACGCGCCCCATGCCCGCCTCTTCAGCGCCTCCAGCTCCAGCCCGGAGAGCGCTGAACCTGCGACACTCCACAGCCTGCAGGCTGCATCATTAGCCAGGGCCAAGTCGAGAGGGTCACACGCAGCGGGATTAGGCACTGCTTCAATCAGGTCACGATCATCGCCTTCGGAATCGCTCGCGCTGGCCGACAGGAGCACCGTGCCGGCGGGCGGGCAGTTCTTGAGGCGCCTAGCCGACTTCACCACGCTCTTGAGGCGCCGTGTGACGCATAGCTGTGCGAAGCCGAAGAAGCCCGATTGCGCCTGGTCGTAGGAGTTGACTGCGCCGAAAAAAGCGATTCTGGCCTCTTGCTCCAGGTCGTCATAGTCAGCGATCCGGTACGCACACCAGTATTTCCTTGCCCATGACCTAATGAGCCGCACATACCTTCCGAGCAGTTGCTCGAAAGCACGATCCGACCTGCCTTCACGGAATGCCCTGACTAGTTCAGCGTCGGTGAGATTCGCCAGATCAGGCACACAGACACCCCCCGGAATGAAACGATCCTCGGCTACTGCCGAGGAGATCGTATCACGCGGGTCCGGCGCTCTTTTGTCACGGGCCGTCGGCGGTCGGGTTTTCGTTACGCAGGTGAAGACCCCTGCAGAGCCGCGTACGCCAGGGCCGCCTCCAGTCGCTTGCGGGTAATGAGGCAACCGATGGAGTATGGAGCCATGAGTGTGCCGTTCATCTCGTGAGCATTGGCATGGCATCCGCCGGAGCACATGTACCTAGCCCAGCAATCGCGGCAGGCAGGTTTGGCATATATGTGGGCGCCGGCGAAGGTTTCGCCTATCTCGGGCCTGGTGATCCCGTCCCATACATTCCCCATGATGAACCCTTCTCTGCCCACGAACTGGTGGCATGGGTAGAGCGCGCCGTCGGGAGTGACGGCTACATACTCGCGCCCGGCGCCGCACCCCAGAAGGCGCTTGGCCAGGCACGGGCCATGCGCGACATTCAGGTCGAAATGGAAGAACCTGAACTCGCGCCCGGCTGCGCGGCGCGCGGCCATCTCAGTGACCAGCCGGTCGTATGAGTCGAATATGCGGGGCAGGTCCTGCTCGCGTATGGAGTATGGAGAGGACGGCGGAGCCACAACCGGCTCGAACGAGATGCTGGTAAAGCCCATGTCGGCCAAGAAGAGTACGTCTTCTACGAAGTCCAGATTGCGCCGCGTGTATGTGCCGCGCGCGTAGTATTCGCCGGTCGGGCGAGTATTCACAAAACGCAGCATATTGCCAGCAATCCGCTCAAAAGTCGAATCTCCGTCGGCGGTCCGCCGCACTCCGTCATGAACGCCGGGCCTTCCGTCCACGCTGAGCACCGCGGCGATATTGTTGTCGTTCAGAAACTCGTCAACATCCGGCGCAAGTTCGTAGCAGTTGGTCGTGAGGGTGAGTTTGAGAGTCTTGCCGGAGCGCGCTTCAAGCTCGCGTCCATGCCGGGTGATCTCGGCCACAGCATCCATGTTCATCAACGGTTCGCCGCCGAAGAAATCCACGTCGAGATGGCGGACGTGTCCGCTGATGTCGAACAACAGGTCCAGCGCCCGGCAGCCCACTTCCGCCGACATGAGCGAACGCTCGCCGCCGAAGCCCCCGGCGCCGGCGAAGCAGTAACCACACCTCATGTTGCAGTCGTGCGATACATTGAGGCACATCGCCTTGACAACACCCGGGCCAAGCGCAGCGGGCATCGGATCCGGGTAGTCAGGATACGAAAGCGTGCCCTCCGCGATCAGGACATCCAAATCCGCCATGACACCGTCGGCGCCATCTGTCTGGCTTGCAGCCTTCCCCTTCTCCATTGCCTCCAGAACGCCCCATGCCGCCTCATCCAGTGAATGCAAGCTGCCAGACTGGACGTCCAAAAGGAGACGGGCGCCCGCTGCCATGAACCGGTGCCAGTTGCGGCGTATCCCGGTTGGAGACGGGCGCCCCTGCTCGGAAAAGACGCGCCGAGCTACTTCCTGCACGCCTGGTTCCCAAGGGTGCACGATGTTTTGCACGCGGACTGGCAGGAGGTCTGGCACTCCCGGCAGCCCCCGGTCGCGGCGGTGCCCTTGAGGTCGGCGGCTATGATTGTCCTGATATGTTTGGTCTCTTTCCTGGTATCGGTGCTCACCATCATTCCTCCGTAGCTTCGGGATTTGCAGATTCCTGTGCGTCTAGAGTATACCACCGCCGCCCGGCGATGCCAACTCCTCGACCACGGCCGTGAGCAGCCTGACGCATGCATCTACATCGCCCATGTCCACCATTTCGGCGGGCGTGTGCACGTACCTGCATGGAACCGAGATCGTTCCGGACGGCACTCCCTCGCGAGTAAGCGCGATCGCTCCCGCATCGGTTCCGCCGCGCTCCAACACCTCAAGCTGGTAAGGGATGCCGTTCTTCTCGGCCGCGTCGATCATGAGATTCTTGACCGCCGGGTGCGCGATCAGGCTTGCATCCTTGGCCTTTATGGCAGCCCCGCCTCCCAAGCTCACATTGAACGGAGCGTGCTCCGGAGTGTCGCCCCACAAAGTGACGTCAACCGCTATGCCCACATCAGGATTGATACCGTAGGCCGCTGTGCGGGCTCCACGCAGCCCGAGTTCCTCCTGCACAGCGAATACGTAGTAGACCTCGTGCACCTGGGGTCGCGCCCGCCGCATGGCTTCGATCAACACCAAGCACGCGATCCTGTCATCCATGGCCTTTCCGCTGACACGCACGCCCATATCGGCGAAGCTCCCCACCATGGCGGCGGCATCGCCTATACCCACCTTGGCCTGCGCTTCTGCCCGATCACGGGCGCCGATGTCGATGAACATCTTGTCGAACTTGAGGTCCTTGATGTCATCGAGCTTCTCAGTGCCGAACACGCCCACTGTGCCGTCTGCGAAAACCACCTTCTGGCCCAGCAGCACGTGTGGGCTGAGCCCGCCCACAGGCGAGAAACGCACGAAGCCCTTGTCGTCTATGTACGATACCACGATTCCGATCTCATCCATGTGCGCATCCACCATAATGCGCTTGGGCGCTGAGCCGGATGCGGCCGCTTTCGGCGCCACCCGACAGATCAGGTTGCCCATGGCATCTACGCGTATCTCATCGGCGTACTGCTCCACTTCCGACCTGATGATGCTCCTTATCTGGTCCTCCGACCCTGACGGGCCGAAGCCTTGGGATAGCTTCTTCACAAGATCTTTCATACAGGAAGACCCCTTTCGTCAAGGCTGTCGAGGAACAACCCGGCAAGCTTTACATAGTTGTTGAGGTCATCAGCGCATATCACCGACACAGGCGAGTGTATGTACCTGCACGGCATAGACATCACGGCCACAGGAACGCCCGACTCCGTCGGCCCTATCCTGCCCGCGTCGGTGCCGCCGGTGACTGTGCGCTTGATCTGGTATGGAACCCCGGCGGCCTCTGCCGTCTGGATCAAGCGATCAACGATTCGCCGATCGCCCACCCACGATGCATCGCGATACACTATCGCAGGTCCCCGCCCGGGCACTGTGGAGTATCCATGCTCGGGCGTCTCGGTAAGGTCGTGGGCCGTAGTGCCCTCCAGTACGAGCGCCAGGTCGGGCTTGACCCGATACGCCGCTACGCCCGCGCCCCGCAGGCCGACCTCTTCCTGAACCGTAAAGGCCCCGACGAGGTCGAAGTCGTGCTGCTTCTTGAGCGCCTCGATAATGGCATAGCAGCCAACCCTGTCGTCCATAGCCTTGCCCTTCAGAAAGCCTTCGCCCAGAGGCTCGCACCGGGTGGCGAAGACGATCTGGTCGCCCAGCTTCACGAGCTTCTCGGCGTCCTCCTTGTTCCTAGCGCCGATGTCAACGTAGAGCGAGTCCATATCCGTGGCGCGATCCATGTCCTCGGCCTTGAGAAGGTGAATCGGCTTGGACCCGATCACCCCGGGGCGGCGGTCCGCGCCCACGTACACAAGCTTGGACACGAGCACCCTCGGATCGACGCCGCCGGCCGCCTCCACGTGCAAAAGCCCGTCGGCATCGATGCCGACTACCATGAGGCCGACCTCGTCCATGTGGGCTGCCAGCATCACTCGCCTATCTCCCTTGCGCCCGCGCTTCACCGCGATGAGGTTGCCGATTGGGTCCACCCTGATCTCGTCAACGTAAGGCGTTATCTCTGAACGTATGAGCGCGCGCACTTCAGCTTCCTGGCCGGAAATCCCGGCTGCCTCCGAAAGCTGCGCTAGAAGCATGTCAATCCCTCCCTGAACCGGGAGTCGACTGCGCTGGCGAAATACGCCAGGAGCTGCCCGGACTTCTTCACATCGTCGAGGGCGAGCGTCTCCACTGAGGTGTGCATATAGCGCAAAGGCACAGATATCAGCCCTGTAGCCACCCCCGAACGGGTCATCTGCATCGCATAGGCGTCCGTGCCGCGCGGGTTGGTGCCCGGCTCAAGCTGATACTTAACGCCGCGTTCCTCGGCGGTCTCTTTTAGTTTCTGGAAGACATGCGGGTGGACATGAGGCCCGAAGCTGATGGCGGGACCGGCGCCCATCTTCATTACCTGGTGCTCAGGAAGACCGGGCATGGAGGCATGGCCCACATCGATAGCGATGCCGATGTCGGGCATCACTCCAAAAGTGCTGGTGATGCTGCCGCCGTAACCCACTTCCTCTTGTACTGTGGCTACGAAGTACACATCGCACTCATGCGCCAGCCTCTGCAACTCGCGGGCCGCCTCGTACATGACGGCAATGCCGGCGCGGTCGTCCATGGACTTGCCGGCGATCCGGTCATTGGCAAGCCCGACCGCCCTGCGGTCGAAGCTGATTACATCGCCCACTCGCACTAGCTCGCGCAGCTTGTCGGCGGACATCCCGCAGTCGACCAGGAGCTCATCCCACTTCCAGGACTTGTCCTTCTTGGACGGATCCTGAAGATGAGGCGGTATCGCGCCTATGAC
>Ga0116149_1004336_pt1 | contig 14018 bp, 10 predicted proteins | sample AD_UKC057_MetaG_FD_89787 | JGI IMG/M metagenome (GOLD analysis project Ga0116149, IMG submission 89787) | Active sludge microbial communities of municipal wastewater-treating anaerobic digesters from USA - AD_UKC057_MetaG | ecosystem: Engineered > Bioreactor > Anaerobic > Digestate | place: USA... | reverse complement strand
CGTCTTTGACTTTCGTCCGCTCTTCCATCAGCATGGTCCGATGAATGGATTGCGGCACACGGCCCGGGATTTTGCGCTCAAGATCCGCGACATGGCTCGGGAGACGAGCCTCTTCGATCCCGAGATCGAGCACAGGACGCGGGCCATTCTCGATGCGGTTCAGAAGGAGGGCGATGCCGCGCTCTTGGCGTTCACGCGCCAATTCGATGGGGCGGACCTCAGGGCCGACCAACTGGCCATGACCCAGGCCGATCTCCTCGCCGCTTCGGTCCGGGTCGATGAAGCCTTCCGAAAGACCATCGGGTTCGCCGCCAAAAACATCGAACGGTTCAGCCGGCGTTCGCTGCGCCGGGGCTGGTCGGGTCGCAATGCCCAAGGGGCCAAGGTCGGCGAGAAATACGACCCGTTTCAGCGCGTCGGGCTCTACATTCCCGGAGGCACCGCCCCGCTGGTCTCGACTGTCCTGATGACCGTGGTGCTGGCGCGCGTGGCCGGATGCCCCGAAATCGTGGTCTGCACCCCGTGCGGACGCGACGGGTCGGTCAAACCTGAGTTGCTGGTTGCGGCGCGGATGGCGGGCGCCACGGAGATCTATCGCGTGGGCGGCGCCCACGCCATCGCCGCCATGGCGCTGGGGACGAAGACCATTCGCCCTGTGCAGAAGGTCTTCGGCCCCGGCAACGCCTATGTGGTGGCGGCCAAGCGCCTGCTCTTCGGGCGCGTGGCCATCGACCTGCTCCCCGGCCCGAGCGAAGTCCTGGTGCTGGCCGATGATTCGGCCAATCCGAGCTACGTGGCTGCGGACCTGCTCGCCCAGGCCGAGCATGGGTCGGGTCATGAGCGCGTCTGGCTCGTCACACCATCCGCAAGGCTCCTGCGCGCGGTGCAGACCGAGATCAAACGCCAGGTCCCGCGCCTGGCGCGGCGCGAGTTCATCGAGCGGGCCTTGGCCAACTCGGGCTGGCTGATCCAGGTCAAGACCCTTGCCCAGGGCATCGATGTGGCCAATGAACTGGCCCCCGAGCATTGCGAGATCCACACGCGCGATGCGCGAAAGGTCGCCGATCAGATTTTCACCGCTGGCGCCCTGTTCCTCGGTCCCTGGTCGCCGACCGTGCTTGGCGATTATGTGGCCGGCCCCAGCCACACCCTGCCGACCGGGGGCGCGGGACGAAACTGCGCAGGGCTGACCGTGGATCAGTTCCAGCGGAGAACGAGCGTTGTCGAATACGACCGCCAATCGCTCCGGAAATCCCTGGCCGCCGTCCAGGCCTTCGCCGCGATGGAAGGACTCGGCGCCCACGGACGATCGGCCGAGGTGCGTTTGCGCAAGTAGACCGGGTGTCCCCCGCCGCAACCCGGCGTCGTGCGTCCCCCCGTTGGCCAGGGCGGTGGAGCATGTGCTTTCTGATGCAATGAAATCTGTGCGTCCTTTGATTCGCCCGCTGGTCCAGCGGCTCGAGGCCTATGTGCCGGGCGAACAGCCCAAAGTGCAGGGGCTGATCAAGCTCAACACCAACGAGAACCCGTACCCGCCCTCGCCCGCCGTCCTGCGCGCCGTGAAGGCGGGCGTCGATGCGCGCCTGCGGCTCTATCCGAATCCGACCTCGGACCCGCTGCGTCGCCGACTCGCCCGGCTGCACCACTGCGAGCCGCGGAACATCGTCGTCGGCAACGGCTCGGACGAACTGCTGGCCCTGGCCACGCGGGCGTTTGTCGAGCCGCTGCCTGACGGACGCGCTTCGCATGCGAGACTGCCCCACGCATCCAAGGTGCAGTTCTTCACCCCCAGTTACTCGCTTTACCCGGTGCTGGCGGATATCCACAGCGCAGGCCGCGCGCCTGTGCCGCTCGGACCCGACTTCGGTTTCCCGACCGCGGGCGGATCGGGGCGCGGCGGCAGGCGAACGGCAGGGGCGTTGGATCCGGACGCGGCGCTGACATTTGTCACGACGCCCAACGCGCCGACCGGGCGCGGCTACTCGATGCGGGAACTCGACGCCCTATGCCGGTCGCTCCGGGGGGTTGTTGTGCTCGATGAAGCGTACGTCGATTTCGCGGACGAGCACGCGCTCTCCCTGGCTCTGAAGTATCCGCATGTTTTGGTGACCCGGACCTTCTCGAAGGCGTACGCGCTCTGTTTCCAGAGGGTGGGATACGCCGTGGGACATCCGGACCTAATCGCGGCCCTGCACAAAATCAAAGACAGCTACAACGTCAACGGCCTCGGACAACTGGCGGCCCTCGCTACACTCGACGATCTGCCCTATTACCGCGCCAGTTTCCAGCGCGTTCGGGCAACGCGCGCGCGCCTATGCGCCGCGCTGTGCGACCTCGGATTCGAGGTCTTCCCGAGCCAGGCCAACTTCCTCCTGGCGCGGCCCCCGGGCCTTCCAGCCGAGTGCTGGCTGCACGAGTTGCGCAAGAGAAAGATCCTGGTCCGGTGGTTCAGCTCCCCCTCCCTGCGCGATTACCTGCGCATCAGCGTCGGGAGCGAGACCGAAACCGATGCGCTGCTCGACGCCGCACGCGCCATCCGAACGTTGGGAGAGAAGGGCGCGGGACGTTGCGGCGGATCGCGTGCAGGTCGGGGGAAGGCATGAAATTCGACGGTTGACTGAGCACGGGGACCATGAGCCGGAAACGCTCGACGCTCAACGTTCAACGCTCAACGCTCAACCAGAATGTTCGTCCAACGTCTTTACAATTAACGGTTTAATGGACACTGAGTTCATGAACACGAGAAGACGAGAAGCTCGACCTTCCGGAGCCCAGCCAGGCGCGGTTTTTCCAGCCAGCCCGGATCCGGTTCAGCGCGGAGCCTGTCAACGATCCGGGCTCGTCCTTCGACACATCGGTTCCCGAACGAACCTATGGCTCAGGACGAGTGCTGAGCGAGCCACGGTTTGGCCGTTGTTGGTCCATTCCTTCCGAGTCGAAGCACTCGTCCTGGCCCTGCTGTGCGTCTGTCTGGCCGTCACATCCTGTTCGAGATCGACTCCCGCCAAGGAGGACGAGTTCATCCGCCTGATGAACACGGGCAGGAACTACCTCGACCAAAACCAGGCCGACAAGGCCATCCCGCTGTTCACGCAGGCCGTCGCCCTGGCGCCGTCGCGCACCGACGCCCATCTGAACCTGGCCAACGCCTTCCTGGCGGCCGGCCAGGCCGAGAGCGCGCTGCGTCATGCCCGCGTGGTCCTCGACTACGACCGCAACTCCGCAGCCGCGTATTACGTCGCCGGGTGCGCGCATCTCCGTTTGGGCCAATTCGAGGAGGCGGTCCAGATGTTCCAGCCATCGCGCGACCTCGATCCCACGATCGCGGCCGTGAGCTACCAGCTTGGCCGCGCCCACCAGGAACTCCAGCAGTTCGAGGACGCCGCTGTGGCCTATCAGGAAGCGATCTCGATCGAGCCCGATCATCCGGTCGCCCATTACGCCCTCAGCCAGGCCCTGATCCGAGCCGGGCAACCCGACGCGGCGCAGGCGGCCATCGAGAAGCACAAGGCAATCCTCGCCAAAAACACAGGCGCACCCGCCAGCCCCGAGGTCTATGAGCGGTGCGCGCACACACAGGCGCGCGCCCCCGACAAGGTGATCAAACCCGAACCGCAAGGGATTCCGGTCACGTTCGCCGACGCCACCGTCGCCGCTTTCGGCGCGGATTCCGCCAAGTACCAGGGCCCGCTTGCGGTGCTCGATTACAACCATGACGATCGCAACAGCCTGATTGCCGCGGAGGGCACGAACGGCTTCCGGCTTCTGGCCAACACCCAGGGGGTCTTTCGTCCGCTCGACGGTCTCTTGCCGGCAGACCCGGCCGGGCGCTTCCGGCAGATGGTGGTCGGAGATCTCAACAACGACCGATTCGAGGACGTGGTGCTGCTGGGCGAGAAGGCCTCGCACGCCTACCGCTTCGCCACCAATGGCGCCGCGCGCGAGGTCACCGCGGCGTCCGGTCTGAAAGGCCTCGTCGGGTGCGCCGGGGCGCTGGTGGACCTCGATTTCACAGGCAAGCTCGACCTGCTGGTGGCATTGCCCGGCGGCAACGGCCTGCGCGTCCTGCGCAACCTGGGCAACATGTACTTCAAGGACATCACAGCCACATCGGGCGTGCCGGCCACGGTGACCGGCGCGCGCCAGGTGCTTGTCGACGATTGGAACAACGACGACATGATGGACGTCTTCGTCGCTCTCGACACCCCGCCGCCGCTCTATCTCCAGAAGCAGCGCGGCGGCCCGCTGGCCCCGACCAATCTCCCGCCCGTGCAGATCGGGGGGGCTGTGCTGGCGCTTGGAGACCTCAACGGCGATTCGCGCGCCGATCTCATAGCCGCCGCGCCCGATCACCTCGACCTCCTGCTGGGCGGGTTGGGTAAGGCCGTGCGTCTGCCGCTCGACCTGCCCGGTGTGAACGCGCTGCGCCTGGTCGATTATGACAACGACGGCTGGCTCGATGTTGTCGCCGCGGGCGAAGGCCTCCGGATCTTGCGCAATGTGGGAGACGGACAGTTCACGGATCAGACAGCCGCGCTCGGTCTCGACAGACTGGTTCGAGGACGGATCGAGGCGCTCGCCGCGGCCGACTTTGACCAGGACGGCGACACCGATCTGGCGTTGAGCGTCGAGGGGCAGGGGTTGAAGCTTCTGCGCAACGACGGCGGCAACGCCAACATCCAGCTCAAACTCCGACTGATCGGCAACAGGTCCAATGCCAGCGGACTCGGCATCCGGCTCGAGGTCACCGCCGGGCCGTTCCGCGTCCATCGCACCGTCAGCGCGCTCCCGGTCGAAATCGGCGTCGGCAAGAACACGCAGCTCGATTCGCTGGTGGCCCGTTGGTTCGACCTGGCCTTCAACCAAATCGACGTCAAACCGGACCCGCGCGCCGCCTTGCCCGTGTTCGAGCCGGTCCTGCCCACCGGCTCCTGCCCTTACCTCTACGCCTGGGACGGACGGCAATTCCGCTTCATCTCGGACATCCTGGGCTCCGCGCCGATGGGGCTGCGGGTCACCGAGACCGTCTTTGTCGACGCCGACCCGCACGAGTACGTCTGGCTGGGCGGCACGGACCGGTTCCAGCCTCTCGACGGGCAGTACACCGTCCAGATCACCGAGGAATTGCGCGAGGTGCTCTATCTCGACGAGGCCAAGCTCGTTGTGGTCGATCATCCGCCGGGCACCGAAGTGCAGACCACCGACGCCATGCGCCCCAGCAAGCCCTTCCCGCGCGGCGAACTCTGGACATTGGAAAACCGTCAGCCCCTCCTCGAAGCCAAGCGGCTCGATGGCAGCGACGCCACCTCGGCCCTGATCGACAACGATGGCGTGATGGTCTCGCCCGAACGCATCCGGATCCCCCAGTTGCGCGGCCTCGCCGAACCTCACGGCGTCGTCCTCGACTTCGGCCCCCTGTCGGTCGAGAAGCCGCTGGTGCTTGCGCTGACCGGTTGGCTCCGGTTCGGCGGCGGCATGGCCAACGTCGCGGCCTCGCACGACCCCGATCTGCCATTCCCCTTCCCGCACCTCGAGGTCGAAACCGCCGCCGGCCAATGGCAGCCGGTCAACGTGGCCCCTGCTGTCCCGTCGGGAAAGACCAAAACAATCCTGATCGATCTCAACGGCAAACTCCCGCCTCGAGCCCGCCGGCTTCGTCTTGCCACGGCGTACGAACTTCATTGGGACCGCATCGCTCTGTTCGAACGCCGCCTGGCCGGCGACACCCGGATCACTCCGATTACCCCCACCCGCGCCGATCTGCATTGGCGCGGATTCAGTGAGTTTGCAGATCTGCCGTGGACCCAGCCGCTGACACCCGTTTACGACCGCACCTTCCAGAATCCGCACTGGGCCATCACTCCCGAGGGCTGGTGCACACGCTACGGACCGGTCGACCCGCTCGTGGCGGACGAGGACAACGCCCTCGTGCTGCTCAACGGCGGCGATGAACTCACGCTGCAATTCGACGCGGCCGCGCTGCCCGAGCCGTCGCCCGGCACCGTGCGCGACTTCTTCATCTACACGGTGGGCTGGGACAAGGACTCCGATTTCCACGTCGAGCTGGGCTGGAAGGTCGAGCCGCTGCCGTGGCACGGCATGGACGATCAGGCTTACGGACGCCAGCCGCGCCCTCCGTTTCCAAGCGACGATCTCATGCGACGAGTGACCACGCGCTGGGTGCCGCAGGCAACCCTCAAGCGCGCCGCGCGCTAGCGCGCACTGCTCACCAACTTCTGCAAAACGCGAAGCCGATGTCATCGAAAGGTGCATTCATGCGCGCTATACAGAGCGACATAAATGATGCAGCACGGGGTCAGGGGACCCGGCCTACAAACCTGTAGGCCGCGTGCCCTCACGCGGCGGAACTTCTGACGCTGTGTATAGCAAAGCAAAACCGCGCCCGAGTCGAGGGATGGAACCGGGCAACAGAGTGTCATCCCATATTTCATGCACTCTGCGCCATTTCCGGAGAGTGCATGTGCTTCAGCACCGCTTTGCGTGGGACGTGACCGACCATCGTTTTCGAAAAGCGGCGGTCAACCGCCCCACCACTGCCTGCGCCAACCGCCACACAGGAGGGGCGACGGCCTCGTCGCCCGCAAACACAGTCTGCAATCCGATTGGTCGGGGACGAGGACGTCCCCACTCCTCCGCCTTGGTGTCCACGAGCAGAGCACAGGAGGGGCGGCGCCTGGCTGCCGCCGGGCAGGTCTTGGGGCATAGTCGTACAAAGCCTCGACACAAGTGTTGCGGCTCGCGCAAGACCGCGCCCATGATTGGAAAACACCGGGGAACGTTATGAAACGGCAAATGCAAGGGCCTGAGCCCGCTCGATCGAGTCTTGCAGGATTGGCTGTGGTCCTGGCCTGGCTCCTGCCAGCCTGGGGCGGCGCCCACGAACCGTGTCGGATCGAGGTGATTGAGAAAGGCAGCGGCTGGCCGGTGCCGCTCGTCGAGTTGCGCACCACGCACAACGTGCGCCTGGTCACGGACAACGCGGGCGTCATCGCCTTCGACCTCCCGGAATTGATGGGTCGGGAGACATGGTTCGACGTCGTCGGACACGGCTACGAGCGTCCCAAGGATGGCTTCGGTTACCGCGGCATTCGCCTGAAACCGGAGCCAGGCGGGACGCTTAAGGTCGAGGTGACTCGCACAGTGCCCGCCAAACGGTTGGGCCGCCTCACCGGCGGCGGTCTCTTCGCCGAGAGCCAGAGGGTTGGACACGACACCGACTGGCCCGAATCCGGCGTGTTGGGCTGCGACAGCGTGCAGAATGCCGTGCATCGGGACAGGCTCTACTGGGCCTGGGGCGACACCACCCTGGCCCGCTACCCGCTCGGCATCTTCCACATGACAAGCGCCACCACCGAGGTCTGTCCGCTGAAATCCTTCGAGCCGTTTCTCCGGATCAAGTTTGACTACTTCACCGATGCGAACGGCGCCCCGCGCGGAGTGGCCGAAATGCCCGGCACCGGCCCCACGTGGGTGACGGCTTATGTCAGCCTGCCCGACCGGACCGGCGCGCCCCGCCTGGTGGGTTCCTACGCAAAGATCAGACCGCCACTCGAGGCCTACGAGTGGAGTCTTTGCGTGTGGAACGACCAGGCGTCCCGCTTCGAGCGACTGCGCGTTGTCTGGACCAAGTCGGAACAGCAGCCCAAGCCGCCCCCTTTCCCCGAAGGCCACCCCGCCTTCTGGGAGGACGAGCGCGGCCGCCGCTGGGTGTTGTTCGGCAACCCGCTGCCCACGCTGCGCTGCCCCGCCACATTCGAGGCATGGCAGGACTCCAACACCTGGGAAACGCTCGAACCGCAGGCCTCGCTGGCCTCCGCCGATGGCCAACCCGTGAAACCGCACACCGGATCGGTCGCGTGGAATCCCTTTCGCAAACGCTGGGTGACCGTCTTCATGCAGGCGTTCGGCAAACCGTCCGCCTTTGGCGAACTTTGGTATGCGGAATCCAAGACGCCGACCGGCCCGTGGGGCAAAGCGGTGAAAGTGCTGAGCCACGAGAACTACACGTTCTACAACCCCCGCCTCCATCCGGAATTCACGCCGCCCGACTCGCCCGTGCTCATTTTCGAGGGCACCTACACGATGCAGTTTGCCGACCGGCCACCGCCCACGCCGCGTTACGACTACAACCAGATCCTCTACCGGTTGGACCTTGACGATCCTGCCCTGGCGCCCGCGCAGGAGCGCTGACCGAAAGGCAAGTCGGCTGTGCCGTCACCGCCGAGGTCCGACACGCGATAGCCCAAACCGGGGATTGGCCCGTGCGGAGTTGCGCGTCCACGTAACGAATCGCGCCCTGCGCTCGAGTGGCGCTGGCGGAAGCCAGCGCCACTGCCACCGCAAGCGCATGAAGACCGAAGCTGGTTTGCTGCCACGTTTTCATGGCACCTCAATCACCCGGGAGAATTGGTCCGTGGTCAGCGACCGGCGGACGGCGTTGGTGAGGGTGAGGGGCATGGTTCAGGTTGCGATGCCAGAGGGGGCGCAGACTTTGATTTCGAGGTCGCCGGCCTTCTTGAGATAGGTGGGCACGGTCAGCGGGGAGATCAGGTAGTTGTCACCTTGAGGGTAGAGAGTCCGGAACGCCTTCAGCCCGGCGGGATCGAATTCGGACGCGTCCCACTTGCACTCGATGGCGTCCACTTGGTCGCGGTTGCGCACGATGACGAAATCCACTTCGCGACCGGTCTTGTTGCGCCAATAGTGGAGGTGGAGGGTTACGCTATCTCAGGCCCCTTCACGGCTGTGCCTCCTGCGGCAATCTGGCCACCACAAAGTCGTAGATGACCTGGGCATGGCTGAGGGCCTCGTCGAACTCCTCACGCGAAGGCATCGGTTCGAAAGCGCCACCAGGATAGCGGAACGCTGAGGCGTACGGCGTTAAGACCGCGGCTGCCGGGAGGTGCTCACTGAACTCAGCTCGAAGGCGGGCGGCCTGCCCCACGAGCTGTTCGAGGTCGTGCGTTTTCGGGAAGGGGTCGTCCTGCAGTTGGAGCCAACCCCTCAAGGCCTTCTCCGCTGCTTGCTGGCAATGGTAGATGGCCGCGTCCAGCAGAGGGTCGCTCAAGGCTGCCAGCGCGCGAGCGGCCGCGAGATCGCGGCCCGCCCGCCGCAGCCAGTCACGCACCAGTTCTAGCTTGGCCGGCTCATCCATACAGCCTCCGGCCCCGGGAGAGCACTTGATGAAACAACGAAGCCCGGAGGTGCTTGTACCGGTCCACCTCCGCGCGGGTCGGCACGAGCACGTCCTTGGCAAAGCCGATCCCCTGCAGACAACGATGCGCACGCTGCATGCGGCGGGTGGGCCGTTCGTCGCTTTCCGGCACGATCACCATGAGATCCACGTCGCTGTCCTCGCCGGGCGCGCCCCACGCTTGCGAGCCGAAGAGCCAGATCTCGTCCGGGTGGAATTCCGCCACCAGTCTCTCGGTGGCGCGTTCAATCAACTCCTGAATCGAGCCTTGCACGTTGTAGCAGTAGCACAGATCGGACGGCAGTGGAAGGAGGATTCGAGCCAGGACGGACTTGGAGCAGTGCAACAATGAGGCCTTGGACCTCCTGGCGGCCGAGGGCCCCATCGCCGCCAACCTCGTCAAGGCAAGGGCAGGCGGACACCCTTGCCCCTATTCGCCTTGGACCAATGGGGAATTCCGCGTAGCTTGTCGCCGGCTTTCGGAGAGCCTGACTCGATAATCGAATGAACCTGACCGGCCTTGCTCAGCGCGCCCGCGAGGGGGGCCTGGCGTTCCTGCTGATTGGAGGGCATGCCGTCATCGCGCACGGCCACCCGCGGAACACCTTTGATCTCGACGTCGCCGAACCCCAATGGCGAGAGCTGTTCTGCAGGTACGGCCTGCCCGAATTGCATGAAGAACCGCACCACATCCCAACAGACCGCGCGCGCCCTACGCTGGGCGCGCTGTTTGTCGGCTCGCGTGCAAGAAGTGCTGGCGGCTCACCCCGACGCTGATCCCGATAACGTACGGCACACCTTGATTCTACTCGAACAACCGCTGGACCGCGCGGCGGCGGAATCGTCAGCTCGGATTCGCGCTGACACGGAACGACATGGCCAGCCCCGCGCGTCCGGACCGAACGGTCTGGGACGCCGCACAGAGATGGGCAAACCACGACACTGTCTGAGGCTTCCGTTCATCCCCGACATTTGAGTTCCCGGAGCCGCGTCCTTTTCCTCTGTCTTGTCCCTGTCCTCAGGCGTACTGCCATCCACCTCACCGTTCTCAGCCTGTCGGTAGGCCGGGCTTCGTCTCCAGTCTCAACGGTGCCGGTCACGCGAACTTCACGGGATTACTCGTGCTCCGGTGCACCGAACCCGGATCCGTCCACCCCTGTCGCCTCAGCGCCTCCGCACTCATCTGCTCCACCGCCGCCTCCGCGTTCTCTCGCTCAGCGCCCTTCGGCTTCCATGCGGGTGATCTGCTCGAAGGACGGTGCGCGCCAAATATGGAGAAGACCCTCGCTGTTGGCGGAGGCCAGAACGCTCCCGTCCGGGGAGAATGCTGTGGCGTTGAACATGGATCCCTGGCCCGGCAGGGTGAGCAATTCCTCGAGACTCCCGATGTCCCAGAGTTTGATAGCCTCATTGCCGTTGCTGCCAATGGCGAGACGTTGGCCGTCGGGCGAAAAGGCGACTGAATGCGTCCCTTGCAGGAAGCCCTGCACGTTGGCCCGCATTCGTGCCGATGCCGTGTCCCAAAGTTGGCCAACACCGAGAACGCTCGCCGCGGCGAACCACCGACCGTCGGGTGAGAACGCGGCGCCACTGACCTGCCTGAGGTTGAATGCGAATTGCGTCTCCTGGCCGCTGGCTACCTGGAGCAACCGCCCCCTGCCGTCGCCCTCCAACGCGAGACACCACTGTCCGTCAGGCGAGAAGTGGGCAACGGCTGCCTTCTTCCCCAGTTCAAGCAGAGGATGATGTTGCTGGAAGTCGACGCCGTGCCAGCGGGCCACGCGGCCTTGGTCATCCAAGGCGAGCATGCCTTGGCCGTCCGGCAGCAGGTTCCAGGCACGCACGGACACCGGCCCCGGCAAAGACCAGCTTGTTGCGCCGCACGAGTTTCTGGAACCGGTACTTCGCGCTGGGCGGACGGGCGAGGATCGGTTCGTTGTCCATCCCGGGCTTGAGGACTTTGAGGGCGACCCGCCGTCGGACGGGAGCATCCTGCCCAGCCATGAACACGACGCCAACCCCGCCTTCGCCAATCTGCTGCAACAGCCGATAGTGCCCGATCTGCTCCCCGGGTTGCTCGCCAGCGGCGGCAGGAGGTGCACCGCCCCGGTGGTGTTGGGTGGGCGCGCCCCCAGTTGGCGCGTGGATCGCTGGCGATGCCATGAAGCCGTCTTCCTGGTGATGTTCAAGCAACCCCTCGACCGCCGCCCGTAGAGACGGGTCCTGCGCGCACGCCTCGTCGAGAAACGCCGCCCGTTCACCGGGTGTTGTTCGTTCGAGGGCCTCCAGGAAGACCTCTCGCTCTCGCCGACTGTTCCGACAGCATTACGGGACGTCTGATGTTGGCACGTTGTAGGCAACGCTTTTGCCCGGTCGGTCACTTCCTGGCTCGGCTCTGGTGGGCCTGCCCCTCATCCGCCACGGCGCCCCGACTGTTGGATCCACTGCCCGCTGCGGGATTCCGCCGATCATGCAGGAGCACAACGTCCGATGGGAACTGCCACCCGCCGCTGTACGCCGAGGACGTCTTCCGAATCTGCCCCCCCCACACTGCTTGTGCTCGAACATCAACTTCTGCCGCGCGCCGCTCGGCGTGTCTCGCTGCGCAATTCGGCCGTCAGTTTCCCTTTTGCATAAAGGATGAACGCGGCGTCTTTGGCCAGGTAAAGCAGGGTATTCACGGCGGTGGCGATGAGCGGAAACCAGAGCATCATCGCGCCGGGCGTCAGCCGGCCTCCCCCAACGAGCTGCGGCAGCATGAGCAGCGGGATTGACAGCGCCGAGGCGAAGGCAATGACGAACCAGGGGATGACCTGAACAAACACGATCGTCTTCAAGGTGGCGAGATTCGCGCTTTTCGATGTGAGTCCCATCCAGAGGCCGAACCAGCCGAGGGCTGCCAGGTTGGCGGCCACGGTCAGGATCGAGGCCGAGGCCATGGCCAATGCCACCGCGATCCCCGGCGGGTCGAATGCGGCGGGTGCCGCGGGGCCTGCGCCCGGCCCGATGACGACCACGGGCACGGGTGTGCCACTGGAAGCCTGGTTGGTCGGCGCCGCCGTGTTGGTAACAGCGCCGGGGATCGGGGTGGCGCGCGCGGCGATTGCCATCTGGCCCCAAGTCATGTGCTGCACCAGAGCCATCCCCACCCAGAGGGTTGCCAGGCACAGCCCCAGCGGCAATCCAAACAGGCGCAGCCAGGCGCGCCACTGCCCCTGGAGAATCCGGCGAGCCGAAAGCGGCGTGGACAACATCAGTTCGAGAAGACCGCTGCGGCGCGCTTCAACAAACATGCGGGTGGCTTCCGAGGCCGCTCCGAGGTAGAGGAGCAGGATCACCGGGAGGGCCAGGACATGCCACCCAATCTCAATGAGCCCTCCGCTCGAATCGATATAGAGAGCCGCGAATGCCCCAACCAGCAGGAGAGCCAGGATCCAGAGCGACACGGCCTGCCAGCGCTCCCGACAGGCCAGCCAAAGCACTGGATTCACATCGAGCAAACGCTGACGCAGCGCCATGCGCCGTCGAGTCCCGCCAAACCTCCACCACTGCCTCCAGGTCTGTACCCGACGCGGAGGCGCCGGAGCGCGCTGTTGCCACGTGTGGCGGATGAGGACCGCGGCCAGACCCAGGGAAAGGCCGGTCACAATGGCGTTGCCGAGCAGTCCGCTCCAGAACGGCGTCCGGCCCGAGTCGCCCGCCATGACGAACAGGGAGACCGGGCTCGTCAGACTCAGCAGCGGCTCGAATGGACGCTCTCGAACCGCCGCGATGATCCCATCCGCGGCGGGCCCGCCGCCCGCCAAAACGAGAACCAGGGCCAGCGTGGCGATCATCGACTTCTGCGAATCCCGGCTGAGCGTGGACGCGAACAATCCGGCCGCCAGCGAGGCGAGAAACGCGGCCACGAGGGCGACGGATGTCTTGGCGAATCGCAGGCCGGTGATGCCTCCCATGAGCAGGGTGATCGCAAGGACCGGCACGATCGCCAGGAGCGCGTGAAATCCCCGGATCGACGTGGCCAGCAGTTTCCCCGCCACGATGTCGTACCCCCGCAGGCTCGTCAGAAACAGCAAACCGAGCGTGCCCTCGCGCTTCTCCTCGCTGACGCAATCCGAGGTGAGGAACAGACCCGCCGACAACGCGGCGGCCAGGCTGAGCCACGTCAGGACTCCAAACAGGGCTTTCCCGGGCATCGCGGGCCCCGAGACTGGCAGTCCGATTGCCGTCAGGACGAGAAAGCCGGTCCCGATGACAAAGGCGACCAGAGCGGCATAGACACGCACCCGGAACGTGGTGCGCTTTCGCGACGCCACCTGGAGTTCGCGGTGGGCTACGGGCAGCGGAATCAGGGTGGTTGTCGATTTCCGGAACGTGGCGTGAAGCTACTCGATGGGCCTGGTCACAGCAAGTCCCAAGCCCGACTCGACAAAGCCGGACTCGATGATTGTCAAACGGGCGGCTTCCGTGTACGAACGGCGTCAACCATGAACGCCGTCCTCTCTCTCTCGCTTGTTGTTCCCGCGTTGCTGCTGGCCTCGCACGCGACTCGCGCCGTGGAACTTCACGTTGCCATGCACGGTCACGACGCCAATCCGGGCACGAAGGCCTCGCCGTTCCGATCGATCCAGCGCGCCGCCAATCTGGCGCAGCCGGGCGATGTGATCACGGTGCACGCGGGCGTCTATCGCGAGCGGGTCAATCCGCCCCGGGGCGGCGCATCGGACACAGAGCGCATCGTGTATCAGGCGGCACCGGGCGAGCGGGTCGAGATCAAAGGCTCGGAGATCGTGAAGAACTGGGT
>Ga0116149_1004325_pt1 | contig 14044 bp, 15 predicted proteins | sample AD_UKC057_MetaG_FD_89787 | JGI IMG/M metagenome (GOLD analysis project Ga0116149, IMG submission 89787) | Active sludge microbial communities of municipal wastewater-treating anaerobic digesters from USA - AD_UKC057_MetaG | ecosystem: Engineered > Bioreactor > Anaerobic > Digestate | place: USA... | reverse complement strand
CTGTACGGCTGTTATCATTATTGTAGTAATTGTTAATAACAGAACTTTCAGAATTGCCATTTATAATCGCACCTGTCATTCCATCAAGATTGTAGTTGAGATCAGAATTGAGCGTTACTCTCATTGTATCCGCAACACCTGAAACAGCCTTTGCTACAACCTTTTTGCTTTTATTAATACCGTCCGCCAGACCATTCATGAAGTCAGGCATCCAGCTTTCAAAGTCCGTCAGCGGACCTACATCAGGAACGGAAAAGTGCAGATAACTGCGAATCGTATCGGCAATATTTGATACGCTGTCAGCAAGACTGCCGATCATGCTTCTCAGACCGTCAATGATGTTGGAAACAATATCCCGTCCCCAGTTCCAGGCGTCTGATGCAAGACCTTTGACATAATTGACAGCATTGTCAAAACCGCCCTTAATCGTGGTGTAAATACCGCTGATGATAGAACCAATTGAAAATTTTACATTGTTCCATATACTTGTCACGGTCGAATGAATCGTATTCATCACCGATGAAATTGTGGAAGAAATGCTACTCCAGACGGAAGATACAGTGCTTTTAATTCCATTGACGATACTTGAAACAGCACCGCTGATGGCGTTCCACACACTCGAAATAATGGAATGAATCGTGTTCATCACACCGGAAATGAAACCTGAAATTGCAGTCCAGACGGTAGAAATCACGCTTGAAATGGTGCTTAAAACCGTTGAAATCGTGGTATAAATAGCATTCCATATCGTTTCAAAGAACATTTTAATGCCCTCAAGCAGAGGCGTGAGAAATGCAACAATTGCATTCCATACGGTCTGTATCTTTTCAGAGATCCAATCCATCACATTGCTGATAATGATATGGATTGCCTGAAAAATGGTTTCAAACAGATATTGGAACGCCTCCAAAAGCGGAGAAATAAAGCTGTAAATTGCATTCCAGATGCTTGAAATTGTGTCATAAATAGCGGTGCAGACAGTTGAAATAACCGTCCATATTGCATTGAAAATGTTGGCAAAAAAGTCATGAATACTGGTCAGAATTCCTGCAAAGAAGTCGTAGACAGAGGTAAAAATCGTAACCGCTGTGGTATAGACTGCAGTTGCTATCGTGGTAAAGAATGTAGAAATTGCATTCCAGATATTCGTGAAGAAATCCGCAACAGACTGAAACGCAGAACAGATGCTGTCCCAGATTCCAACGAAGAAATCTTTTATACTTGTCCAGACTTCATCCCATGATGTTCCGAACCAACTGAGAAATACATCTGCCACACCTCTCAGCGTGTTCAGAATATTGCTGAACTGGTTGACTACAAAATCCCAGATGCCTGTAAAAATGCCCTTGATACCGTTCCAGCACTGTTGCCAGTTTCCCGAAAATAAACCGATAAATACATCAAGCACGCTCAGAATAGTATCCGTCACAAAGGTGAAAATATCCGAAATATGCTGAAACACACCCTCAAATACAGGGGCAAGCACACTGCACAAACCGTTCCACAGAGATTTCAGCATATTGCCGAAACTCTGAAAGTTAAAGCCCAATACATTCACTCTGTCAACGATTCCGGATGTCAGACGTTCAAAGGTAGACTTTATCTGTTCCCAGATGGAAAGAATGCTGTTTTTGAAGTTCTCATTAGTGTTCCACAAATGCACAAAGGCAGCGACAAGCGTTGCAATAATCGCAACGACAGCCACCACAGGAGCAGAAATACCACCAATTGCCGCACCAAGCGTTGAAAATGCAGTCTTAGCACCTGAAATCATTGTCGGAATTTTTGAAATGAATGTCATCATGCTTCCGATAGAAGAAATCGTTTTACCTACCACAATCAAAAGCGGACCTAAAGCCGCAGCCATCAATCCGATTTTGATAATGGTCTGTTTTGTTGCAGGGTCAAGGGCATTCAATTTGTCCACAAATCCTTGTATTTTGGTGATGATGTCACGAATAACAGGCATCAGAATTTCTCCAAAAGAAATAGCCAGTTCTTCAAGCTGTGACTTCAAAATAGTAAGCTGTCCTGCGAGATTATCCTGCATGGTTTCCGCCATTTGTAAAGATGTGCCGTCACAGTTTGCAATGGCACCCGACAATTTATCAATATCCGCAGGTGCGGCATTCATCAGAGCAAGAAATCCCGACATGGCATTTTTGCCCACAAGAGTTTCTGCGGCACTTGCTTTTTCGGATTCTGACATTTGGTCAAATGCAGCCCTGCAATCCGCTAAAATATCAGATAAACTTCGCATTGAACCGTCTGAATTGGAAGTTGCGATCTCCATTTCTCCGAAGGCGGCACAGCAAAATTTTACATCGCCGGAAAGAGCAGTCATAATAGAACGCATGGAAGTACCGGACTGTGTAGACTTGATACCTGCATTCGCCATTAAACCAAGTGCCTCAGCGGTATCTTCACAGGAGAATCCCAAAGCACCTGCAATCGGAGCACAGTATTTGAATGACTCACCGAGCATAGATACGTTTGTGTTTGCATTGGAACTTGCAGCCGCTAAAACATCAGCGAAATGACCGCTGTCCTGTGCTGTCAGTCCAAATGCAGTAAGTGCATCTGTAACAATATCCGATGTTGTGGCAAGGTCTTCACCGCTGGCAGCGGCAAGATTCATAATGCCGTCAATACCCGACAGCATATCATTTGTTTTCCAGCCTGCCATTGCCATATAGTTCATCGCTTCGGCAGCTTCACTTGCTGAAAATTTTGTTTTACTGCCCATTTCACGTGCTTTGTCACGCAAAGCCTGTAAATCATCACCCGTTGCACCGGAAACAGCGGCAACCTTTGACATCGCAGAATCAAAGTCGGAGGCGGTTTTCACAGCAGCAGTTCCGAGAGCCGTCACACCTGCGGTAACAGGCAGAAGTTTTTCACCTGCACCTGAAATTTTATCGCCAACATTCTGCAAAACCTGTCCTGCCTCACCAATTTTAGCAAGTTCAGAATTTGCATTTTTTGCTTCTGTTTCCAGACGTTTCAATTCATTTTCTGTTTCGACAATTTCACGCTGCAAGGCATCATACTGCTGTTGTGTGATGTCGCCATTTGCAAGAGCAGTGTTTGCCTGTTCTGTGGCAGTTTTCAGCGTTGCAAGTTTATCTTTTGTAGCAGAAATACTGTCAGCAAGAAGTTTCTGTTTCTGTGAGAGCAGTTCTGTGTTCTTTGGGTCAAGTTTTAGAAGTTTTTCAACGTCTTTCAGCTGTGACTGGGTGTTTTTAATGTTCTTGTTTACACCCTCTAATGCCTTTGACAGCTTAGTCGTATCACCGCCTATCTCAACGGTGATGCCCTTGATTCTGTTTGCCACTGTGGTTTCACCTCCTGTAAAAAGGCATGAAAAAAGCACCTGCCGGAGCAAGTGCTTAGTGAGTATTCAGTAATATCAATATTATAAAGCAGATAAAAGATCAGTATACATTTGATTGAGGTCATCATAGAGTTTGCTCATAATGGCTGTAAAATCAGTTGTATTTGTATCAATATTCAATCTCTGCAAGCATTTTTCAAAATTTCCCTTTTTATCTTGTTCAGATAGAATATGTGCATATAAAATACGAAAATCATATAGCACATACAATGGACACAGTATTTTTTCAACATCAATTGAAGGGACTTCTTTTTTAAGGAATAACTGAAGAAGCTTAATTCCTTTTTTCTCTTTATATTCGTCTTTTGAAACTGCTTTTGAAGCAAAGTATTTTTTAATTCCCGAAGCGTTTATAGATTCAACAAGGACTTCGTTTAACGGAATAATAATATTCATAAAAGCATCTTCGGAATCTATTACCAGTTTTTGGATTTTCTTGGCAGCTATAATTGTTTCGGTATCAAGTTGAGATATGTTAACAGAAAACGATTCTGATATTTTTTCATTAAAGGAATTTCTTTTCTCCAATACTTGTTTTTCAATCGATCTCTTTGCCCATATTACCTCAATCTGGGCTTCATAGTATTCAGATCCGACATTATGATCAGATGGAACATTCTCAGATCTAAAGTAATACTGTTCTTCTTCTGATAAATTCAGTAAATCGCCTAACCAAATAATAATTCTATTGTTGCTATTGATGCCAAATGTGATGTAATGCTCGTTATTATGGTAAATTAAACCCATTGTATTGGAACATATATCGAGTGAATATTGAGGATGATGCATAAATTTGAGTAACACTTCAATATTAAAAAACAATGGAGTTAAAAATCCCACATTATAATCTCTTCTCAAGCCGTCAATAAAATAATAATCGGTTTTATCAATAATGAAAGGTACATTCCCTGAAATAAATTCTTCGTCAAATAAACAGTCAAAATCACAAAAGTCTTTCCATTGAACATCAACATTAGTCATATCCGACGCTCTATAAGGAATAACAGATGTTTTTAATATCTCAGAAAAAACTGATTCTGTCATATTCGGAAGGTAATCTTCGTTGCAGCGCGTACAGTGAAATACTGGAACATTCTGATATCCAACTTTATAAGCATTGTTATCATCATCGCAAAAATCAGCATTTATTATAACTTTACCTTTACTAAGAGGTAAGTACTCTTGACAGATAGGGCATCTTAAATTCTCCATAGTTATCACCACCTACGATAACTATAGCACAAAAGAGAGAAAAAGTCAATCAGAAGGAATCAAAATCCGCCTGACCTGCAACCTCGTGCCAGCCTTCATATTCGTCGTTTTCCTTTTCCGTGAACATATCATTCACGACTCCGATTGTGAGCAAATCAAGCTCCGAGAGGGACAGCCCGATCTGCACACATCGGAGAAGAAAGAGGGGCGTAGTCATCGGGCGGTCAGTCTGGCGATGTTTTTTTTAGACTCTACCTGCGTTGCGTTGTTCAGTCCCCAGAGTTCAATAAGCTGAGGAAGAATCTCATAAATGCTGAATGTGTTGAACTGTTCCAGGAAATCATCGGGGTTGTCAGGAACATTGGAATCAGCGTGTTTTGCCATGATGTAGGCGATATTTTCAAAGACTTCAAGGCTTTCAATGCCTATTTCGCTTTTATTTTCATCACCATCAGTGACTTCAGTTTTCAGTGATACGAAGTCCTTGTAAATATCTCTGCGGAATTTCAGACGATAAAGACGTGGCACAGCAGCACTTGCCTTAAAAGGTACTTCAATCCCGTCAATTGTAATGTTTTTTTGAATAGCCATAACAATACCTCCTTATGATGACTTCGCAGAAGACTTAACTGTCGTATCAGGGTTATACGGCATTTTGAACCAATTATTGTACACCGCATCTGTAGTGCTTTCAGTAGTTTTTGATTTCACAAGACCTGTCGGCAAAGGAGTAGCTTTCAGCGACAGCTTTTCAGTCTTGACTTCTGTGCTTTCTTCGGTGGTTGCAGATTCCGTTGCAGGTCTTGAGGCAGAACAACAATACATCACATGACGGATGTGGTGCTTATCACCTAAGAACTCAAACATCAGTGCAAACTGTGCAAGTTCCGTATCATTTTTTTCTACCAGAACGCCGTTATTATCAAGGATTTCTCCTAAGATTTCAGTTGCAAATTCGGTTGTGATAAGGGCGATTTCAAGGTCACCTGTATATCCTGCGTTATTGTTGATGACATAATAAACGCCGTTGTCCGCATAAAAATTTTCTGCCTCGCCGTTTGCGTCAATAGAAAGCGATACAGCACCTGGGAGATGCTTTGACGGACCATATGCAGGAACGGTCTTGTTGCCGTCAGGGTCTTCACCCCATTCATTGATTTTTGCCCAGTAGACATTCTGCAAACCGAATTTAACCTTGTTTTTCTTGTTCGCCATTGGTTATACCTCCGTTTCATACAGTACTTCATAGAGTTTTTCGGACTCTATCCAGACTTCTGATTTTGTGTAATAGATTTTATGACGTTTCAGAACCTGTTCAACTTGCTTTTCAAGTTCAGGATTCTTAACATCTGTATAAAGTTCAATATCCAGTTTCTTAAAACTGAAATACATGGAATTATCCGCCGAAAATGTATTCTCTCCGGGAGATAAGAACAATAGAAAAGGCGGTGCAGGACTCTTTCCCTCGGCAAAATGATGATAGGCAAAAGGCAGTCCCATTTCCTCTATCATTTCTGCGATCTGTTCGTAGGTCATGACAGCGCCTCCTCTATAAGTTTCTCAAAAAGCTGTACACCTTTTTCTTCCGCAGGAGCAATGTGCGGTTTACCGGGTACCCGACCACCGCCACGTTTTGCATGACCTTTCTCCAATAAATGTGCAAGTTGATAACGATTCTTACTGTGGACAGTCATTTCAAGAGAATGGCTGTTTTCCTTTGTTTTTTTGGAAGTCCAGCTTTTTGAATACGCACCTGTTCGCTTTGGTGCATTGGAGGATATTTCATCTTTTACAGACTTTGCAGTCTTTCTAACCGCCTTTTTCATTGACGTATCTGCAAGGTCAGCATATTCCGTCAGACCTTTCATAATCTCATCAGCCATTGCATCAATTGAAGTCATCGGAAACACCTGCCCTTTTTATCTCACCCTCGATTTTCATGTAGTTGTTGTGGTCGTATAGAGGGGTAATTCCGGTGACATTGTAGATGTTATTCCTGAAAAGAATACGGAAATTGGTGCTGTTGATATTCAGTGATGCAGGACTTTGACGAACCAGAAATTCAAGTTTCTGTATTTCTTTAGTTACACCTGCCTCGGTGGTTTCACTTGCAGTTTTTACAGTCACCTTTGCCCACAGAGAGAATGTTTCTTCCCATTTAGTGATGTGATTTCCGATCTCATCCATAACAGTCCTGTGTTCTAGAATGGTAATTCGCTGATTCAGAGTTCCGATTTCCATTACATCACACCCTCTCGCTGTGCGAACAAAATTGAACGAAGATTTAAGGTCAGCTTTTTGTAATCAGGATTACTCCTATTTTCATAAAGATACCCAAGTGCGAAAAGCATCGCAGTCCGCACGGTATCTTCATTTTCAGCAAGTGCGGATTCGTCCATTCTGCCAACGTCCATTACCAGATTTTTTGCTGTAGAAAGCAGATTCTGAATCAGACTGTCGTCCTCCTCATAATCCACTCTCAGATAGTTTTTCGCTTCTTTCAGCGTAATCATAGCATCACGCTTTCTTGATGGTGAGTGTCTTGATTGCTTCGGGAAGAATGAGTTTACCATCAAGACGCTGACTTGCAAGAAATCCGACCTGACCTGTCATAGCAAAAAGTTCATTCAAACGCTTAAAAGAGCGTCCCTGACGGTCGGCGATCCAGTAATAACTAAAGTCACCGAATGCCATACACTTGTTTCCGGCTTTGATCTCCGGCACATAACTGGAGGTCTTGTAAGGACGGTTCAGAATGGTATCCGGAACACCTGCCTGCACGGACGGATTCCAAATGTAATTGCCTGTATTGTCCTTCAGTTTGCGAAGTGCTTTCACCGTAGAATCATTGAGAAGCCAGACTGCCTTCTTGCGGTACGGACTTCTGAGGGAGTAGAAAAGTTCCATCACATCATCAAATGTGATATTGGCAGTAGAGGTGGAAGTGCCGTCTTCCGCACCGCCTGTTGCATTGAAAATGCCGGTCGGTTTGCCCTTGCCGTCACCAACAAAGAATGCCTCTTCTTCCTTTGCACCAATACGGCGTGCAAACTCTTTTGCAATGTAGGACGGCAAATCAAATACAGAATCATTGAGAAGTTCCTCAGAAATTTTGATCGCTGTTCCAAGCTTGTATGCAGAAAGCGATGCCTGCCCAAATGTATCATCAGAAAGAGAATACTGCTGTTCCTCGTCCATCCAGACAGCCTCGCCCTTGGAAGTCACAATCGGAATCTTGCGGTCGCCGTTGGAAGTTTTGATGACCGTTGCCATTTGACGGAAAATGCTCTCTTCCTCCAACGCCTCCACCAGTTTTCGTTCAAACTCATCTGGAACAAGATAACCGCCCTCTGCATCTGTGCCAATGTGCAAATCATCATGGACATCGATCCAGTTACGGTTTCTGATACTGTTCCAGAATGCCGTTTTGTAAGTGTCGCTTGCTGTACCTGCCTTTTCCGTTACATTCGGAGTTGCAGGCTTACCGAGAACAGGAGTGGAAGTTGCCTTGTTCATTTCAGCTTTAATTTCAGCCTGTCGTTCCAGACGCTGAATTTCTTTTCCAAGGTCAACAATAGTCTGTTCCATTGCATCGTAGGTCTTGGAATCTTCTTCGCTGAGAACACCGTTTGCATTTCTCTTGCTGTCGAGAAAATCACGTGCTGTATCCCAAGCCTTCTTTCTCTTTTCTCTAAGTTCTTTAATCGTCATAGCCATAATCAATTCCTCCAATCAATATTTCAAAAGTGCCAGCCTTTTTTCAAGCTGGTCAATGGGTGTGCCTGCAACGGATTCTGCTGATGCAGATACTTTGGATAAGAATGCAGATAGATTCCTTGACTTTGAATAGGTCATTGCGGTAAGTGTATCTTCTTTTTCTTCTTCATCCTGCTCTTCCTCTTTAGGAACAACAGGCATTTTCTTCTCTGCAAACAGAATCCCGTCCACAAATCCCATCTCATGAGCCTTTTTTGCATTGAGCCATGTTTCATCGGACATCAGTTTTGCAATCTTATTTCTGCTGAGATGGGATTTGGTTTCGTAGGCGTTAATAATGCTCTCTTTGACTTCATCAAGCAAGATGATAGCCTTTTCCATATCTGCCTTGTTTCCCATAGCACAAGTGCTGGGATCATGGATCATCATTAGGGCAGTCGGTGCAATCAAAGTTTCATCGCCTGCCATTGCCACAACCGATGCGGCAGAGGCAGCAATACCATCAATTTTTACGGTGACCTTGCCTTTATGATTTTTCAGCATAGAATAAATCTGACTTGCAGCGAACACATCGCCGCCCGGCGAGTTCAGCCAGACTGTCAGATTTCCGCTTACTTTTGAAAGTTCGTCACGGAAAAGGGCAGGTGTCACTTCATCGCCCCACCAGGTATCTTCCGAAATAGGTCCGTTAAACAGAAGTTCCGTTTCTGATGTATCTTCATTTTTTACAAAGTTCCAGAATTTCTTCATTCGGTTTCTTCCTCCTTTTCTTGATTTTGATTTGCAAATGCACCTGCATCAGCAAGTTTTGTGAAGCTGCCATTTACGAGGTACAGATTTCCACCCTCTTCCTCAGAAAGCATATTCATATCTTCCTTTTCACGGATATCGTTGGCAGACATCCAGCCGTTCTGTCTGGCGGTAGCATAGCCCTGCATTCTCGATGCGTAATCGCCACGCAGAAGTCCGTCTACATTGAATTTCACGAAATACTGTCCTTTTTCAGAATCAGAAAGAAGTGCTTTCTGCAATGACTGCTCCCATCGGACAATCCAAGGATCGAGGCTATATTTCACGAAATCAAGGGATAAATGCTCTACGTTACTGAATGTTGCATGGTCAAGGTCGCCGATCATATGGAGTGGCACTCTGTACATTCTTGCAATCTCTTCAATCTGAAACTTTCGAGTTTCCAGAAACTGTGCTTCATTATTGGGAATTGCAATAGGTGTAAATTTCATGCCCTCTTCGAGGACTGCGACCTTGTGGGCGTTTCTTCCGCCATAGGCTCTCTGCCACGCATCACGCACACGTTCCGGATTTTTGATCACTCCGGGGTGTTCTAACACGCCACTTGGTGAAGCACCATTTCCGAAAAACGATGCTCCATATTCCTCACAGGCAATAGAAATGCCGATTGCATTTTTCGCAAGTGCAATCGGCGAATATCCAACCAGTCCGTCAAATCCTAAACCCGGAATATGCAAAACTTCATCGGCATAAAGAATGATGTCACCCTGTTCTTTCAGATTCGGATTTGCTTCATCGTAACGGCTGTAAATGTATATCAAGCGGTTTTTCTCATCACGGTCAACCTTCATCTTGTCTGGCATCAGAGGATACAATCCCAAAACATCACCTCTGCCATTACGAATAATCTGTGCATAGGCATTGCCATAGATCAGCAGATGTGACATTAAAGTTTCTCGGAAAACAAAAGAAGTCATTTCAGGATTTGGCTGATCGTGGAGCAAAAAGTAAAGCGGGTGCTGTGGTACTCGCTCTTTTCCTTTATCGTTGTATTTGTACACATGAAGCGGCAGCTGTGCAATCGCTTCTGACAGCACACGCACACAGGCATAAACTGCAATATGCTGCAGGGCTGTTCTGTCTGTGACACGTTTACCGCTGTTGGCTCGTCCGAAAAAATATGTGTATGACGGGCTGTCATAACTGTTTGTGGGCTTATCTCTGGACCTGAAGAGTCCGCTGAAAATGCCCATGTGCATCACTCCTTTCAGGGTATGAAAAAAGCACTTCCGAAGAAGTGCTACCTGAGTTTTGATTTATCATTATATTTAGGATCACAATTTTGAATGAGTGAGGTTTCAAGATCGCTATGAGGAATTGCTATTATTCGTAGGCTCTTGATATACTCTATAGCTTGATTAATTTTTGTTTGTGATGCTGATTTAATATCGCAATTGTAATCAACTTTAAGTATTCTTTTTAATAATGAATTTCCTGAATCATTTGGTTGCGTATACTGTGCAAGTCTCTTTTTTATTTTTCTAGAATAGCTACTTCCTATATATACTATTTCATCTTCCTGATTTTCATTATAAAGAATGTATACGCCGGAAAAATCAAACACGCTTAAATCATCAAAATTTCCTGAAACCGGAAGAATATTTCCATATAGACTTGAAATGCTCATTTGAAAAACTCCTTAATATGTGGTTAGCATTTTATTGTCAATAAACGTTTCATAATTATCAGTGAGAAAACGGAAAAAAGAATCTACAGTTAAACTATAGTCTTTTTTCTTCACTGGGGTATCTGGAATAGTATGAATTTCTATTGTAAAATACTCTTCTCGCTGAACTTTATATTCGCTTAACGAAAAGATAAAAGTGCGGTTGCTTATTTCATTTTCTACTTCTTGTAACGATAATTCTGTTTTATGAAATTTATCAAGTTTGGATTGATTGTTCCATAAATCTTCATCAAATTGAAAACCTGTTACGTCTATAATTAAATCCATTCTATTTGAAAAGCACCATGAATGGACATACTTAGCCCCAGAAAAAGAACATTCAAACTCTACGTCAGTTACAAGGTTTAGAAAAGTTGACAAAATATTAGAAGCTAATTTACAACAATCAGGATAATAGATGATTTTATCTTCTGTTTCCGGATCATCAACTTTACTTGCTTTATATAATTCAACTGAAAAAGGAATAAAAATCTCACTAATGAATTCAATAATCGCTTTTCTTTTCATTACAATCACCTTGACTATTATATACCGTTTTCATCAATATGTCAACTGTACCGCAACAATATACATACTATAGCACCAGCATATCTCTGCTATCATAAATGCTGTCGCCCATGTCATTCCCACAGCGAATTGCCCGGTCAAGAGCCATGATCATGGCAACTGCACCATCGATCTTCTCTGTGGATTTTTCTTTGTCCGGCTTGATGTTTCCGGCAGGGTCACGTCTGATGAAAATATTATCCATCATCCACCGAAGAACAGGGTGCCCGTTGTGGGCAAGGGTCTGTTCAAGCGTTAATTTCATCAGTTCTTTGGTCGGCGGGCTCATATCTTTATATCCTTGTCCAAATTGTACCATCGTAAAACCTAACCCCTCAAGGTTCTGCGACATCTGCACCGCACCCCAACGGTCAAAAGCAATCTCTTTGATGTGAAACTTCTGTCCCAGTTCATCTATGAAATTTTCGATAAAACCATAGTGAACCACATTTCCCTCAGTGGTTTTCAGATATCCCTGACGTTCCCAAATATCATATGGAACGTGGTCACGTCTTACTCTAAGGGACAAAGTTTCCTCTGGCAGCCAGAAGTAAGGAAGAACATAATAATGTTCATCATCTTCAGTAGGTGGAAAGACAAGTACAAAAGCTGTAATATCTGTTGTACTGGAAAGGTCAAGTCCACCATAGCAGATACGCCCAGCAAGCATCTCTTCATCAAAAGCAACCTTGCATTTGTCCCACTTTTCCATCGGCATCCAACGAACCGCCTGTTTTACCCATTGATTCAAACGCAGTTGTCGAAACGCATTTTCTTCACCGGGAGTTTCCTTTGCAGAATTACACGCAGCCACCACCTTATCCATGCCGATAGTCTTATCCAGACTTGGATTTGCCTTTTTCCAAACCTTCGGGTCCGTCCAGTCCTCCGATTCATCTGCACCGTAAATGACAGGATAGAAAGTTGGATCATGCTTTCTGCCTTCCAGAATGTCCTTTGCCTTTTGGTGAACTTCATAGCAAATGCTGTTGGTGTCTGTTCCGGCTGTGGTGATGAGAAAATACAAAGGCTGCATTCTGGCATCACCGGAGCCTTTGGTCATAACATCAAACAGCTTTCGGTTCGGCTGCGTATGAAGTTCATCGAACACAACCCCATGAATGTTGAAACCGTGCTTGGAGTAGGCTTCGGCGGATAGCACCTGATAGAAGCTGTTGGTCGGGATGTACACGATACGCTTTTGTGAGGTCAGGATTTTCACTCGCTTATTCAGGGCTGGGCACATTCGCACCATATCGGCAGCCACATCAAATACAATGGCAGCCTGTTGGCGGTCTGCGGCACAGCCGTAAACTTCCGCACGTTCTTCGCCGTCACCGCAAGTTAATAGCAGAGCAATCGCAGCAGCAAGTTCTGATTTGCCATTTTTCTTTGGAATCTCAATGTAAGCCGTGTTAAACTGACGATAGCCATTCGGTTTTAAGATCCCAAACAGGTCACGGATAATTTGTTCCTGCCAGTCCAGCAGTTCAAATTTCTTTCCAGCCCATGTGCCTTTGGTATGGCTGAGGCATTCAATAAAAGAGACGGCATAATCTGCCGCCTTTTTATTGTACTTGGAATCTTCCGCCATAAAGCGTGTCGGTTTAAATCTTGCCATTGCATCACCTCCCTCAACAAAAAAGACCTGCCAAAAAGCAAGTCTGTATCATTTATTTTAATGCCCTCATGTGGCAGTTTTGTAATCGAGATTCCATTCCCATTGTAACCATGTTACCATACAAATTCAATGATAACAAGTCATAACGAAAAAATATACTGCACAAATATATGGCTCAGATTTTGTGTACTATATTTCTTCGGTACGAGCCACACAGCCTTGTTTCCAAGGCTGTGGTTTGTGGGTTTGAAAGGGAAATTTATCTTCCCGTCATGCATTCCCATTCAAATTCGCAGGCATTTTCGTATGCCTCATCGAAAAGGGCATCGTCGTCGATGTAGTCCTCCTTGAAGTCAATTCTGTCAATGCCCTCAAAAATCGTTTCATTTTCTTCTGCATCTGCCTTTGCAAGGCTTTCTGCATTTTTCTCAACCCATTCTGTGAACTCTTCATCGTCCATTCTGTCCTCATTTTCAATTTCAAGGTCGTATTCGTATTCATCGTCCACCCAGGTGATAACTGCCTTTGTGATTTCCGTTCTTTCGTTCCAGTCCGTTCTGTTTGCCATTGCTCTTGCCTTTGCGATTCCGTATGATACCATTGTGTTTTCCTCCGTATTTCGTGGTTTTTTGGTTGTTTTCCTTTCGGTGATTACATATTACCGCATAGTGTGTATAATTGCAAGCGGCTAAACTGCCAGAATATACAGTTTGAAAACCGCCCCTGTATTGTGTAGATTATGACAGCAAAAAAGCAGCCGCCACGTTTGCGTTTGTGGCGTTGCTTTTCAAATTGGAATGGTATTCGGAATCGGTTTTACTTGCCGTTAAAGGCGAACGTGTGGGCTGTCAGTCCCTGATTACAATCGGCATCAGACCGTTTGGTGTGGGAATGAAAAATTCAATGTTCCAAAATCGCTGTTTGTACTTTTTCATAAGTTCAGCAGAAAGATCTGTAAAATCTTCTGCTCCAAGACCTGCGATGAAAAATGTGCCTTTGATGATGTCGCTTGTTTCAGGGAGCATTCTGTTCCACTCCGTATCAGATTTCAGCTTTG
>Ga0116149_1004318_pt1 | contig 14049 bp, 12 predicted proteins | sample AD_UKC057_MetaG_FD_89787 | JGI IMG/M metagenome (GOLD analysis project Ga0116149, IMG submission 89787) | Active sludge microbial communities of municipal wastewater-treating anaerobic digesters from USA - AD_UKC057_MetaG | ecosystem: Engineered > Bioreactor > Anaerobic > Digestate | place: USA... | reverse complement strand
TTCCTCGTCTATATCGGAATCAAGCTGGCCTTCGAGAAAGAGAAGGAGGTCCACCCGGAGCAGAACCCGCTCTTAAAGATAGTGAAGCGCATATTCCCGGTCGACACGAATTACACGGGCAGTAAATTCTTCACCCGGCAGGGCGGCAAGACATTCGCCACGCCTCTCTTTATTGTACTCATTGCAATAGAATCGACTGACATTGTATTCGCGGTCGACTCAATACCGGCGATACTCTCCATCACACGGCACCCCTTCATCGTATTCACATCGAACATATTCGCGATCCTGGGCCTCCGCGCCCTTTACTTTGCCATCTCCGGCATCATGCAGCTCTTCGCCTACCTGAATTACGGGCTCTCGCTCATACTTGTTTTTGTCGGAGTCAAAATGCTGATTGCTGATTATTATAAAATCCCCGTGAGCATAGCCCTGGGCACGGTCGGAGGGATACTGGCAATCTCGATCATCCTGTCACTCCTTTTTCCGCCGAAAGATAAAAAGAGAAAATAGCCCTCTCAGCCCGCACGCGATCCGGACAATCACGAGTTTTTGTCATCCCTGCCGTGCCGGTTTAAACTTGACATTTCCGAAGATGCAGCGATCATGACTTTTGCTGAGACGCGGTATCGGCGTTTTCTGCAAGCCGGCACGAAGAATATTATGCTTCGCTAACTTTGATTTGCGAGCATAACATAATCCGAATACCACTCGTATAACGGAGGATGTGAGCCTCTGAAAAAATTCAGCCACCTCACGAATGAACAGGCGCTTGTCGAGCGGGAAAAACGAACTGCTGCCCTTTCATCGGTCATCGCTGCAGTCGGCCTGACTTCCTTTAAAATTATCGTCGGGATCTCGACCGGCAGCCTCGGCATACTCGCGGAAGCCGCCCACTCGGCACTTGACCTGATCGCGGCCATTATCACCTATTTCGCCATTCGGATCAGCGGACGCCCCCCGGACCAAACCCATCTGTATGGCCACGGCAAAGTGGAAAACCTCTCTGCCATGTTCGAGACGATGCTATTACTCGCGACATGCGTGTGGATCATCTATGAGGCGGCAAACCGGATCTTTTTCAAGACCGTCCAGGTAGAGGCTTCTGCATGGGCCTTTATAGTGATGGCAGTTTCGATTTTTATCGATTTCACCCGTTCCAGGGTACTCTATCACGCGGCGCGCAAGCATAACAGCCAGGCACTTGAAGCGGACGCCCTCCACTTCAGCACAGACATCTGGAGCTCGGCTGTGGTTATCCTTGGACTCATCTTCGTGAAAATCGCCGAAATGAAAAAGGAATGGTTTTTCCTTGAGAAAGCGGACGCCATCGCGGCCTTCGTCGTAGCAATGATCGTCATCTATGTCAGCATACGGCTCGGGATCCGTACCGTGCAGGCGCTACTGGATGCTGCGCCGCGAGGGCTTTACGGGACGCTGAAAAGGACGGTAGAGACGATCCCCGGTGTCATGGACTGCCACAATATACGATTCCGCACATCCGGGCCTCGCGTTTTCATCGACATTCACATCCTCACTGACGGCACCCAGAGCCTCAAAAGCGCACACGATCTGACCGAACATATTGAAAAAACCATCCAGGATTCCATCCCTAATTCTGACGTCACGGTACATCCGGAACCGTACGAAGATGGCACTACCAGGATCGGAAAGAGCAAGAAACAAAAATAATCTTGATTTTATTCTCGCCACTGTTTTTCCTGATAAACATATGGCATCGTCAGCCGGAGGAGGTCCAGATCATGAAATCATACAGGCGTCTTTCCGTCTTTACCCTTGCATTGCTTCTGGCCACATGGCTTGCGCCATTTAGCAACAACAACCCGTTAATCCCCGGGTTACGGGCCGCCCAAACGGGCGCGGCACTTTCCGCGCAAGTCGCAAACAAGGTATCCTCCCAAAAAAAATCCCCGGCGCGGGTTGAGAAAATCACAATCCTGTTTTTCAATGACCTTCACGGCAACCTGCTTCCATTCAAGATAAAAAAGGATGACGGCACGACTGTCGACACGGGAGGAATAGCTGCAATAGCAACACTCGTTAAACAAATCCGCGCGGAGAATAAAAAACAGGGTATCAAAACATTCCTGCTCGTGGCGGGAGATGTGCTGCAGGGCACACCCATGTCAACGGTCTTCAAGGGAAAGCCCGATATCGAGATATTCAACGCCATGGGTGTTAATGCCATGACGGTCGGCAACCATGAATTCGACTTCGGCCTTGATAACTTTATCGCATTGAAGAAGGCGGCGAAATTCCCTGTCATCAGCTCGAACATCGTCTGGAAAAAAACCGGGAAAATGTTGAGCGAGCCCCTGGCAGTGTTCCCGATTACCGACAAGCTCAGGCTCACCGTGATAGGTGCAACCACCACGGAGCTCCTGACCACTACCGCGCCGTCAAACGTGGAGAAGCTCGACGTGCAGGACTCGGTGCAGACAGTGACCTACCACTTCCTTAAGTCTTTTTCGAAAGGCCCCGTGATACTCCTCTCCCACAGCAAATTCCAGACCGACTCTGATATCGCCCACAAGGTCGGCGGCCTCACCGCCATTATCGGCGGCCACGACCAGGTCCTTTTCGATCCGGTCAAGATGGCGAACGGGGTCCCGATTCTCCAGGCATTCGAGAAGGGACGCTACCTGGGAAGGATAGATATCGCGATAGATCCGGATCTCAAACGCGGTGAGATTGAAAAATCCAGCTACCTGCCCGTAATCTCAGACATTAAACCGGACCCGCAGGTGAAGAAAATCGTCGACGCATACAGCTCAAAGCTCGACACGACGTTCAAAGAGGTCATTGGCGAATGCCTTGTATTCATGGACGGCGAGCGAGAGCGCATCAGGTATGAGGAGACAAACCTGGGGAACTTCGTTGCGGATGTCATGCGCAATTACACGAGCTCGGATATAGCGTTTATTAACGCGGGGTCGCTTCGGTCCAGCCTTGACAAGGGGCCGATAACCTTTGAGAGCGTCTTCAAGGTAATGCCCTATCCCAACGAGATAATTCTGGTGAAGCTGTCAGGCACCGAACTTCTCGCTGCGCTGAGCCGCTCGGTCAAGGGGAATCGCGCGGACGAGGACGGCGGATTTCTCCACGTGTCCGGCCTCTCGTTCACGATCAGGGGCAAGGCTGTAACCGATGTCAAGGTGGGCAGCGCCGCTCTCGACCCCGCCAGAACATATTCGGTCACCATAACCGATTTTATGTATTCCGGCGGCGACGGATATGCCGTATTCACCGGGAAACCATCGACGAAAACCGGCCTGCCGCTGCGCGAGCTTCTTGTTGACACGATACGAAAACAACATGTGGTAAAAGCATCGGCCGGCGGCCGAATAGAACGAATCGAGTAAATGAGAGTATGCGGGCAATTCAGCCTGCCCGCTGAATGATCATTCATGATCCGACAATGCGTTCAATAGACGATATCCTATCCCTTCCCGTATATGCCCAACTCGATGAAATAGCGGGCTCTCTCGCCGCATCGGGCACACTCATTCTTCACGCGGAGACCGGAGCCGGAAAAACTACGCTGGTACCGTGGCGTCTTCTCTCGCATGATGCGTTTACCGGATCCAGGCTGATCCTGCTCCAGCCCCGCCGCATAGCTGCGCGGGCCGCGGCCGAGCGCATTGCCGATCTCCTGGGAGAAAAAATCGGGCAAACGGTAGGACTACGCACCAGGCAGGAAACCATTATCGGCAAAACGACACGCCTCGAAGTCATGACCGAGGGAGTCCTCACCCGCATCATGCAGAAAGACCAGTCGCTTGATAATTACGGCACCATCATTTTCGATGAGTTTCACGAGAGAAATCTGCAGAGCGACCTGGGCCTGGCGCTGGCTTGGGACTGCCGCGAAACACTCAGGCCCGGGCTGAAAATACTATTCATGTCAGCCACCCCGCCCGCCGACGAGGTACGCTCGGCTTACGGAAAAATACCTTTAGTCTCTGTTCCCGGCCGCGCGCACCCGGTGCGGGTTGAGTATAGGCCGCCCCATGCCGGGGAAAAACCGTGGGAAGGCGCCGCCCGCCTGGCCATGGAGGCGATAACTATCCTTATGCCATCGGAGGGGGACATTCTGGTCTTTCTCCCCGGATTTCGCGAGATACACCGTACACGGGAGATTCTTCAGCAATATGCAGATCATAATGTAAAGGTTGTGGTTCTTCATGGCCGTATTACCCCTGAAGAACAGCGTGCTGTCCTCTTACCGATACCGGGAAGCGGAAGGCGAATAATTCTTTCGACAAATGTGGCAGAGACAAGTGTGACAGTCCCCGGTGTCCGCGCCGTGGTTGATATAGGACTGGAACGGCGGGTGCGCTACCGCGCTCGAACCGGGATGGATCACTGGGATACAGTAGAAATATCCATCGCTTCAGCCGAACAACGGAAAGGAAGGGCTGGAAGGCTCGGCCCGGGCATTTGCCTTCGCTGGTGGAATCAAACGAATCGCCGGGAAAAATTTTCACCCCCGGAAATAGCAGAGTCGGACCTGGCGCCGCTCGTTCTTGAAACAGCGCTCTGGGGTACCGTCTCGCCCTACGAACTCAAATGGCTGACCACACCGCCACAGGCGTCCGTGGACAGGGCGTCTGAGCTGCTGGGACAGTTATCGCTCATCGACGATAGGGGGCGTATTACGGAGGCGGGCAGGTCTGTTGCGATCCTGGGCCTCCACCCGCGTCTGGGGCACATGCTGCAGGTTGCTGCAGGAAAAGGCTGGCTCGCAACAGCTGCAGTTACAGCCGCCATCATCGAAGAAGGTGACACCGGGAGAAATGATGGCCACGATTTCCGTGATAGATTGTCGGCAATCGCGCTATGGATCGATAACAAACAAGGATCCATCCGGGAAAGCCTCGCACACCGCATTCTGAATGAATCCCTTCGCATTCTTCGAATTTGTTCAGGAGGCGATAACTATCTTACAGCAGCCGACATCGATCAAGATCTTGCCGGGACATTGCTTGCGATGGCTTATCCCGACCGAATTGCACAAAAAACAAGCTCAGATAACAATGAATCTCGATGGATACTGGCAAGCGGAAGAGCCGCGCGTTTAATTGGCCCTCTTTCCAGAGAAGAATTTATCTCCATAGCCGATCTGGATGGCGGCGAAACAGACGCACGGATCTTTCTCGCTGCACCACTTAATAAAGAAGATATCATTCATGGTCTGGCAGGCAAGCCTGGCGAAGAACTTATTACTGAATGGGATGGATGGACACCAAAATCGAGGCTGATTCTGCGTTTGGGGCGATTATTACTGAAAGAAAGATATATAACACAACTTCCCAAAGATAAGGCGATAACAATCGCTTATAACCGCATTATGCTTGAAGGCTTGGACTGTCTCCCATGGAATAAATCATCACTTAAGTATCTGGCACGATGCCGATTTATTCAGAAATTCGGAGGCCAGAATAATTGGCCAGATTTTAAATCTCAAACACTTATCAACGAAATCGAGACATGGCTGCTCCCTAATGGCAACTACAATGGTGGGCCAATATTTCAAGAACAGAAAATTGTTTCAGCACTTGAAAATAGATTAGGATGGAATCGGGTAAATTCCCTAAATAAGCTCGCTCCAGAGCATTATACCTTACCATCTGGAACAAGAAAATTAATCGACTATGAAAATGGAGAAATACCAGTAATAGCAGCTCGAATACAGGAATTCTTTGGATCAACTGAAACTCCTCAACTTTGCGGAATTCCTTGTATATTACACCTGCTGAATCCAGCAGGTCGGCTCATTCAGATTACTCGCGACCTGAAAGGTTTTTGGGAACGATCGTATAAAGATGTCAAGAAAGAACAGATGGGTAGATATCCAAGACATTATTGGCCTGACAATCCCCAAGCTGCTGTTCCTACTGCAAAAGCTAAACCTCGTAAATAATTTTAAAATATACGATTAAAGCGATAACTATCTTAAAATATTTTTATTTTATGACGATGCCGTTCGTTATACAGAATAAAGATTTAAAAAACAGGAGTAATCATGGCAATAAAAACAACCATCAATATCCACAAAGCAATCATCTTAAAACTGGACCATGCATCAAATATTCTGCATACTTCCAGGATGAACATTATAAGATTTCTATTGAAACAATACTCAGAGCAGAACAAGAAAGTCATTATGTTTGTAACGGTTAAATATCAGAAACGGGATGATCCCTCTAATTGGCAACCATTTCATTTATATTTACGAGAAGATGAATATGAATATTGCAATGATTTTCGCAAAGTATATAAAAAATCATTATCATTGATAATCTCCGAAGCTGTAAAGAAATATATAAATTTACTTATTTTGAAAATGAAAAATAATATTATTCAGAATATAGATAGTTATCGCTTGAAAAATTATATTTTATCGCAAAGAATAAACGATGGCATCATTTACAGAACATATTTTTGGGGATTACCAGATACAGAAACACTGATGCGTTATATTTCTTAAAAAATTATTTGACAACTATGCTTTATCATCGCTTATCTCATTACTAATGATCAACAGATTACTGCGATACTACGCCAAAGGTTTCCCATCCAGAAAAGTTCAACCGGCAGGAATAACCGGAACCTTCAGGTATCTCGGCACACTAATTACCCTGTGGCCCGAGGGTCTGCAGCGGCTCATGAAATTGCAGCCGGTCTTTTCTCTGGCCACAAGCCTTCTGGTAATAATTCTTTTTAAAAAGGGATTTGAATATGTGCCCTTAGCGATTGTTTCAACCATTTTTGCATTTTTTTATATTACATTCAGGCTTTACTTATTAAAAGAAAAAAAAGGTGTTATTACATCACTATGGGATACGGCACTTATTTTCATCATAAATAACATGCTTCTCTTCGTCCTGCCATTTTATTTTGAATCAATGACCTTTCCATCACGCAACATGTTATTCACTCCGCTAATACTCGGGCTTGCCGTCATCGCAGGTTGGTTTTCATTATACCAGCGGTTTATAGTCGAACACCCCATGAGAAGCTCACTATTTTATGCCCTCACTTTCTTCTGTGTGTTAAATTTTCTTCTTCCTGTTCTGTTTGGTACAAGAAATATATGGAGCCTGCTTATATCCGGCTCGATTGCCGCAGCAGCTGTGCTCGTCTTCGTGTATCCCCATATTAAACTGCTCAAAAACAGAAAAAATACCCTTGTCTTTATTGCTGGAATTTTTCTATTCTTCATTCTCTTATGGTTTGGCAGAAGTCTCATCCCTCCTTCGCCGCTCAAACTGACTCGTGCAACAGCCTGCCGTAAAATTGAGCTTTATAATCCAATTGAGCCATTCAGTCGGTCGAGTATAAATTCTGCTTCGGAGGTTTATTTTTATTCCTCAATATTCGCACCGCGGGGACTTAAAGAAAAAATTGATCATGTATGGTATCACAACGGTAAATGCCTGTTTACAGTAAGTCTGAGCGAAATTCGTGGAGGCAGAAAGCAAGGTTTTGGTACATGGTCACGTCATACCATTCTGGAGGGCCCCGGGAAATACACGGTGGAAGTCTGGACAGCAGGAGGGCAACTGGTTGGCGAAGGCCACTTTTACCTAGATTAGTTACAATTCTCAGTCATTCCATTTTACAAGTAACATTAATCACCCATTATTCGTTTTCTGCCTCCATTCGATCCGTTATGTTTGAACATAAAATCAGCAAACAGAACTTCCGGTAGTTCTACATTCATTCAATATTCATAGCGATAACAATCTCCATGATGAGAAAGTTTATTGACATATAGGCATAAATAGGACAAAATAATCCCATTTCTAACATATGGCATTATAAACATCGATTTATACACATAAAAGATTAACGAGGATATCAAAATGAAAGTTAGGATCAATCAGGGAACCGATATCATAAAAATAATAATTGAAGGCAATCTAGAATCAACCACGATAAAACCTTTCAGCGACAAGATTGTAAACATTCCCGGTATGGGGAAAAATGTAGAGGTTGATCTTGAGCTGGTGGATTATATTGATTCATCCGGTATACGTGCGCTATTAACTCTTTCTAACAAATTAAAAGATTCAAACCATAATCTTTCAATAATAAACTGTTCAGATAACATTAAACGAATTCTAAAATTCTCATCCCTCCAGGGTTTATAATACTATCACATCAAGGGTCATAGAGACCTCTGGTTATGGACATCTATGCCGTGTAACATGTCATAACGGATACCCGGCCAGCTTTACCGTTCCAATCATATATAAAACGAATTGACGAAGCTTATCTTTTCATCATATGCTGAAATCGCATGACCACCATCGCCATCTTGATATGCATGGCGACAAACAAGGAGGAACCCATGGAAAAGCTCTTTTATCCCGAATCACTCGCAATTATAGGGCTCTCCTCAAAAGCCAATAATATTCCAAAGCTGGTTTTAGAAAACCTGATACGCTGGGGATACAAAGGAAGGATCCTTGGTGTAAATGCCCGATCTGAGGATCATGATGTCAACGGGATCCAGATGTATAAAAGTATAAGTGACCTGCCAGTTGTGCCGGACCTGGTATTCGCTCTGGTACCCGCGAAATTCATCCCCGACCTCGTCGATGAATGCGGAACATTCGGCACCCGATGGATGGCGATACCCTCCGGCGGCTTCAACGAGCTGGGAACGGAGGGAAAAAATCTTTCAGCTCTATTGCACGAGAAGGCCCGCAAACATAACATACGGTTTGTCGGTCCCAACGGCCTCACCGTTGCCAATACGGCAAATGGACTCTGCCTTCCTTTCATCCCTTCGTTTCCGCCCCCCAAAGGCGGTCTTTCGATCGTATCCCAGAGCGGAGGTGTGGGCATCATGCTTTGGAACTTCATGACCGATCAGAACATCGGGATGGCAAAGTTTGCCAGCATCGGGAATAAGCTGGACCTTGACGAGGTTGACTTCCTTGAATACTACGGTCGCGATCCTGAAACAAAGATCATCGGCATGTACCTGGAGAGCCTTCCCCGCGGCAAAGACCTGCTTGCTGCCGCAGCTAAAATAAGCAAGCCGATTGTCATCCTCAAATCCAATACAACCTCGGCAGGCCGCCGGGCTGCCATGAGCCACACGGCTGCGCTATCAAATGACGATGAGATCATCGACGCCGCTTTCGAGCGAGCCGGTATAATCAGGATCACACATTTTAACGACTTTATCAACGTTGCCAAGGCATTCGATCTGCCACCGATGCGGGACAACCGTCTCATGATGATGAGCCCGGCCGGCGGCATCACTGTTATGATGGCCGATCTGTGCGAGAAGATCGGCTTTCGTTTCGCCGATCCCGGAAAAGAGTTTTACGAAGGACTCAAGGGTTTTTCCAACGCCGGTGTTATTAATTTCTCGAACCCGCTCGACATGGGCGACATTTACGACCCAAACCTTCACACGAAAATATTTTACGAGGTCATGCATAACACCAATGTCGACGGCGCTGTATTCGTGAGTCAGTGGCCGGAGATGCCGCGCGGCCGGGATGTTTTCTACAAGATGTTTCACACCGACCTGTCCAAGGAAGCCACCGGCACTATGCTTTCCTCTGGCAAACCGCTGGCATGCTGCATTTTCGGTCTGTCCTCGACTATATCCACCATAAAACAAAACATCAACTTTCCCATCTTTGACAGCTTCGAGGAGATGATGATAGCACTGAAAAAACAGTGCAATTATCACATGCGGAGACAGCATGGACCCGGGGATTACTCGCTTCCGGATGGGATTGACCTCGATAGCGCAAGAAATTGGATCTCAGCTCACAAGGGCGATACAGGTGAAGAGAGCCTCGATCTTCTTGCTTCCTTCGGTATTCCGGTCGCAGCTTCGGCCGTAGCCGGAGACAGGGATACGGCAGCCTCTCTCGCTACAAAGATCGGATTTCCGGTCGTGCTGAAAGTCGTATCGCCGGATGCACTCCACAAATCGGAGGCTGGCGGCGTTATCATGAACCTGAGGAGCGACAAAGAAGTAAGGAATGGATTCGATTCGATTCAAAAAAATCTTGCAGCATACAACAAGGATGCACGCTTCGATGGTGTTCGTGTCATGAAGATGGCCGAGGATGGTTACGACATGTTCGTCGGCGGCAGACAGGATCCCTCATTCGGGCCCGTTGTTTTTTTCGGATACGGCGGCATCTACATCGAGATTTTCAAGGATGTGAAAATTCTCCTCTCTCCCGCCAGCCGCGACGAGATCATGAAGAAGGTAATGGAGCTGAAATCGTTCCGTATACTGAAAGGCGCGCGGGGAAAATCTGCGGGCGATATCGACGCCTACGTTGACATGATCCTCCGGATCTCGCACTTATTGGCCGAATTCCCCGAAATTCAGGAGCTTGACGCAAACCCGGTGCGTATACTGGGTTCCGGCGCAGTCTCGCTGGATGCCAGGGTACGGATCACATGATTGACGAAATGAATTATTACGGGAAGAACCACATCCCTTTTTTATTCATCATTGATTTTGATATACTGCGACCTTTAATAATACCCCTTGCCGACCTTCATGGGGGCACTATTTTGTATTCTATAAACGGAATAACCAACCATCCAGTTGTCGATTTCAATGGGAAGCTTCCGGATGTCATGCTTGAAAAACATCCGATATCCTACCAGGAATATAAACATATGTTTGATTTCATTATCAAACATCAGACCAACGGAAACTCATATCTTTTGAACCTGACCTGTCCCACAAAAATCGAGATCAATCTTTCGTTCATCGAATTATATCATCGGTGCATTGCCAGATACAAGCTCATATATAAAGATGAATTTCTGGTCTTTTCTCCCGAAACCTTCATCACGATACATGAAGGATTAATATCCTCCCATCCCATGAAAGGGACCATCGATGCTGCAATTCCTGATGCGGAGAGCAGGATTCTAAATGACGAGAAAGAGTTTTCCGAACATCTCACTATCGTTGATTTGATTCGAAATGATTTAAACATGGTCTCAACCGATGTGACGGTAGAACGATTTCGATATGTTGAAAAAGTCATCACCCAGGATAAGGAGTTGCTGCAGACAAGCTCCATGATCACGGGACGGCTCGAGAAGAATTACCAAAACCGAATCGGATCCATAATCAAGTCACTCCTCCCGGCCGGATCAGTCACCGGCGCGCGAAAAAAAATGACGCTTGAATTAATTCACCAGGCGGAGAAATACGAAAGGGGATACTATACCGGCATATTCGGTTACTTTGACGGTACAAACCTGGACAGTGGCGTCATGATACGGTATATGGAAAAAACAAACGGCTGCATTTATTATAAAAGCGGAGGGGGGATCACGGTATACAGCGATCCGGAAATGGAGTACCGGGAGCTTATAGACAAAATCTATGTGCCAATTAATTGAAAGTGTTAAAATCGATGACGGAACAATAATCAACCCGTCATATCATTCGAACCGAATGAATACATCGCGGCGCGACCTCTTCGGAATCTCCGATAACCTCGATGTACGAGACATCATATCGGTACCGGCCACATGCATGCGCGGCATTTACAAATGCAGGGTTGTGTATTCCGATAGAATAATCGAGGCAAAATTCGAGAAATACTCAAGGAGAAACGTACACAGCCTCAAGCTGGTTTACGACGATGTTATAGATTACTCATATAAATATGAGGATAAAAAATGTCTTCTTTCTCTTCGGGAATACAGAGGTCAATGCGATGACATCCTCATCATCAAAAACAACAGGATTACCGACACATCATACAGCAATATTGTATTCTTCGACGGGCAAAAATGGATAACACCGGCATCACCACTGCTCAAAGGAACCAAGCGGGCGCACCTTCTTGCAACGGGACTGATCATCGAGGATGAAATTACCATCTCGGACATTCGTTTATTCCGGGATGCTGCTCTCATCAATGCGATGCTGGAACTCGGCGATACGGTATTCCCGTCACAGAACATTTACTAAACTTCAGCCTGCAACCTCGAACCCGTGCAGCACTATATCGGCAACAAGCTGGGCGACCTCCTTGAAACGGTTGATCTCTTCCATAATGATATAAAGTGCGGGCGTAAGCGTGCTTCCGCTGCAGGGGCAAACGGCCCGGGAAGGTTCCCATATCCGATCATCTCATTTTCTCATCGGTAGTCTCCGGGACCCTGTCGGCATGCAAAATCTACACTACCGCCTTCTTCATCTGTAGATTTTGATGGAAAAACTTCCCCCTTGATGCCTAATCCAGGCAAACATGATCATATAAAGAAACATTTAATATTCTCAAACAAATAACTCATTATACCGGATCTCTCGATAATAAAAAAACATTCCTGATTCTTGACAAAACAGAGATATTTTAGTATTATTTAATATTCTAAATATAGGAGCTATCCCATGAAACATTTAATTTTTATGATGATAACTTTCACCGTTATTTCTACAGGAGCGATAGCTGCAGATAATCAAAAGGGGAAAATATCGGAAAATATTACAATTTCAGGTATCCTTGTGGATAATCACTGCGCAGATGCTCATAAAAGCAGCATGGAGCAGTTTATAAAATCTCACACAAAAGAATGCGCACTGATGCCCGACTGTGCGGCAAGCGGTTATTCGCTCTATCACTATGGCGCTTTACTTCGATTCGATAAAGAAAGCAGCAAAAAGGTAGAGCAGTTTTTACGTAAAAAGGGAAACAGGCTCGATGTCGTTGTCGTGGTTAAAAAAGCGGGTGAAAAGTATAGCCTGGTTTCAATAAAAAATAAGTAGCACCGGTATTCCCGTCACGGCTTCCAACAGGATGCCGTGACGAATTCATCAGGATTGAAATAGCGAACTGCACGATTCTTGTTAGTGGCATTTATAATTTTTTTGTGGAAAAGTGCTCTTTGATCCTGAGTGCGCTTTTTCCCATTATCCTGATCTTCCTGCCTTCAATTGAAAAAGTCGCATAATGTACGATGAACCTGCAAAAGGCTGGTGCGTCCATAATATCAAACTGGATAAATATCGGTTTATGCAGAATGGAAAAAATAAATAGCGGTACAAGCATTATTCCTGACGGATAGACCGTTACGTGCACCGACGAATTGTAGTTTGCAAAAAGACCGAGCCGTAGCGATTGAAAAGAATAACGCGTTCCCTTCTCATACAAATGCCCGGGCACGGGGTGAGACTGTGCAAGTCCGTACCAACCGCCGGCGACAGCTATCAGGGCGGTAACGGCGATCCAGAGCAAGACAAAAGCTGGTACAACCAGCACGATTAGAATACCGGCATCTGGTTTCATGCAGCTCTCCCGTAATAATCCATCAGAATAGCAGGGCCCCGGGGCCGGCCGGGTTACTCCGTTACCGGAGCCTCCAGGACCTCCATCTCACGGTCAAATTCCTGCACCTTGACCTCGAGCTCAGTTATCAGCACCTCCAGCTCATCGAAAAGCGAGTCAATCTCGTTCCTCATCTGATGTATCTCCCTGGATAACTGAGCGATGGTCTCGCCCTTCCCTATGCCTGATGCAGCAATTATGTCGTTGTTCAGCGCGGTGAGACGCCGCTCTTTCCTCTCGATATCCGACTCAACCTCCGAAATCTTTGTCTTGAGCGGGTTGATCGACTTTGATTTTCGGGAAAGTATATCCGCGCGAAGCTTGCGAGCGTCCCTGCGGTTTACCGGCTCACGCTCGGATCGCACCACGTGCGCGGCTGCAGATTCTCTCTGTGAAGGGTAGGCGCGCTCTTCCTCCCATCCTATCTTGTCAAGAAAACTCTGGTAGCTCCCCTCGAACACCGACACACCGCCCCCCTGGAACACCACGAAACGGTTTGCCAGGGTGTGCAGGAACATCTCGTTGTGGGTCACGATCATGACCGCTCCATCGAAGTCGTCGATGGCGGCAAGCAGTGCGTCAGACGATTCCATGTCCAGGTGGTTGGTAGGCTCGTCCAGCAGGAGCAGGTTCGATTTCTGCGCCAGGAACCTTCCCATGAGCACCCTGCTTTTCTCTCCGCCGG
>Ga0116149_1004313_pt1 | contig 14063 bp, 9 predicted proteins | sample AD_UKC057_MetaG_FD_89787 | JGI IMG/M metagenome (GOLD analysis project Ga0116149, IMG submission 89787) | Active sludge microbial communities of municipal wastewater-treating anaerobic digesters from USA - AD_UKC057_MetaG | ecosystem: Engineered > Bioreactor > Anaerobic > Digestate | place: USA... | reverse complement strand
TGTTGTCTTTGCGGCACAACTCGCGGAAATCCTTGAGGGTGAAGAGATGGATGTTGGGCGTGTTGTACCACTCAAAGGGGAGCTGCTTGCCCTTGGGCATGCGGCCTTTCATGAGCAGTTCGCGGCGCACTTCGAGACAGGCGAAGTTCGGGAAGGAGATCACCGCCTCGCGCGCGACGCGCAGGATCTGCTGCAAAAGCTCGCGCGGGCGCTTGATCGTCTGCAGCGTTTCGCTGAGCACAACGATATCGAAGCTGTTGTCCGGGATCATGGCCAGACCGTCGTCGATGTCTTCCAGCAGGATGTCACAGCCCAAACCGATCGCGGTGATGACTTGGTTGACGTCGATTTCGACACCGTTGCCGCTGCAGGCCCGGCGCTGGCGCAGGATGTGGAGCAGTGAGCCGTTGCCGCAGCCGAGGTCCAGCACGCGGCTGCCCGGCGGGATCAGATCGAGCACCTTCTGATAGTGGCGCAACTGCCATTGCCGGATCACGCCGCCCTCCGGCGCGTCGTCGCTGCGGGACGTGCCGTCAGCCGCCGGCAGGAACGCGCTCACCACGCGCTTCAATTCTTCGATGTGGGTCAGGAAGGCGTCGTGCCCCGCCGTGGCGTCGAGGTGACAGTACGAGACCTGCTTCTTCTGTCGCACGAGCGCGGTCACGAGTTCCTCCGACTGCTCGGGCATGAAGAGCCAGTCACCGCTCAGCGAGACGATCAGCACGCGCGCGTCGATCTTCTCAAAAGCGGCGTCGAGGCTGCCGTAGCTCTCCTCGATGTCGTACTCGTCCATGGCCAGCGTGATGTGCAAGTAAGAGTTGGCATCGAAGCGCTGGATGAATTTCTCGCCCTGATACTGCAGATAGCTCTCGATCTGGAAGAAGGTGCCGAAGTTGCGGTCGATGGCATTGCGGAAGTCGGGATCGGCGGTCAGCCACTCCGGACGCTTGTCGCGGCCGAATTTGGCCTCCATGAGCTGTTGCGAGAGGTAGGTGATGTGGGCCAGCTTGCGCGCGCTGGAGAGTCCCTTGCTGGGCAGACTCTCGCGGTCGTAGTAGTCTCCGGCGTTCCAGTTGGGGTCCGCGACGATCGCGTGCCGGCCGACAATGTCGAAGGCGAGGGCCTGCGAGTTGAGGCTGGCGGCCGAGGCGACCACGATCCCTTTGTCGACCTCGCCGGGATAGCGGATCAGCCATTCGAGCACCTGCATACCGCCGAAGCTGCCGCCCATCACCGCCGCGAGCCGCGTGATGCCGAGCTGGCGCAGGCAGAGGCGGTGCACCTCGACGATGTCGCCGACCGTGATCTTAGGGAAAGCCGAACCGTAAGGTTTGCCGGTCTCCGGATTGACCGAGGAGGGGCCGGTGGTGCCCTTGCATCCTCCGAGGATATTGGCGCAAACGACCTGATAGCGCCGGGTGTCGATGCCTTTGCCGGGGCCGATCATGCCTTCCCACCAACCCGAGGGGTCAGTCTCGCCCGGCCGCAGCCCGGCGACATGGGCGTCGCCGGTGAGCGCGTGGCAGATGAAGACCACGTTGTCGTTGTCGGCGGTGATCGCGCCGCAGCGCTCGACCGTGACCTCGATTTCAGGTAAAACACCGCCTTTCTCGAGCCGGAAGCCTCCGGGCGGGAGCTCCAGTTTGAGGGTTTGCGGTACGACCGTTCCTACCGTGCGTTCAGTGTGAGTGTCTTTGAGCATGCTCCTTTCGAAAACGAACCATTAAATTATCATGCGTCACAGGCTTGCGCCAGCGCAAACGTGACACTTCCGGCTTGTGTTGCCGGCGGGGCGCGCTACAATTCAGGCCGGTTTGTACGACGATTATTCGGGAGGCGGAGTGTTCACCATGGCTGCGTCGATGGAGATCCAATGCACGGCATGCGGTGCCCTCACGTTGGCGCGCAAAGAGCCGGTTTACGAGGGCTTTAAAAAGTGCGGCGAGGCGTATGTCTGCACCGGTTGCGGAGCGCGCTATGCCTCGGCAGAAGAGACGCCGTTCGTTCAGGCGGCGCACCGGCCGCGCGTTTTTACAGAGGCCGACAAGCCGCGCGCGCTGGAGATCTTCAGCGAGGATGAGCGCCGGCATTCCTGCGGGTGGTGTCGCCATTTCGTAGTCAACCCTTTCAGCCAGCGCTGCGGCCTGACAAACAGCGAGACACAGGCGACCGACCTCTGTGTGCGCTTCGAGAAGCGGGACGAGCCGGGCGCGTGAAGCCGCACGCGGCCCGCTCGGCCATCAGCCGGCGCCGGCGATCCTTTCCAGCGTTCCGGTGGTGGAGCGCCCCGGCACGAGCGGGATGAAGCGGATGGCACCGCCGTAGGCCGCTACCGTCCGGGCTTCGGGGATCGGCTTGCCGTGCGGCGGCGCGTAATCCGCACCCTTGCAGTGCACCTCGGGCTTGAGTCGCGCCAGCGAGACCTCGGGCGTGGTCTCGCCGAACAGCACCACGGCGTCCACGCAGGCCAAGCCCGCGAGCAGTTCCGCCCGGTCATCCTCGGGGTTGACCGGGCGCGCGGGCCCTTTGATGGTGCGCACGGAGGCGTCGTTGTTGAGGCCGACCACCAGCACGTCGCCGCATGCCCTGCAGGCCTGCAGGTTGCGCAGGTGGCCGACGTGCAGCAGGTCGAAACAGCCGTTCGTCCAGACCACGCGCCGTCCATCGCGCCGCCATTGTGCGCGCAGAAGGTCCAGCTCGTCCCACGTCACCACGCGTCCCATATCACTCTTCCTGGCCGATCCATACGCGACGGGAACTCTTGAGCGAATACCCGTTCACGCTGCGCTTCTCGACGTACGCGCCGTCGCCCACGTACGTGCCGCCGTCGCGCGTCAGCACGCCGAGATATTTGAGCGTGGCGGCGCGGCCGGTCGTCTCGTTCAGCACTTTGAAGGAGCCGGAGAAAAGTCCGGAACGCTTGACGGTCTTCAGCTTCACGCCGCCCGGGTTGTCCGGTTCCGGCGCGATGGTCAGCGAGCCGGAGGTGCCGGGGATCACGGGCGGCGTCCAGGCGAAGGGCTCGGCCGTGAACAGCGTGCCCGCGTAGGCGGCATGCAGGTCGTTCAGCGAGTTGTAAAACGCGCCGACAGCCTCCAGCCGCGCATCGAACCGGTCGCCGGTCAACAGCCTCGTCTTGCCGGGGTAGATCCAGTCCAGCCGGACGGTCGGAAGGTCACTCACCTCCTGATCCGCGGGAATCGCACCGCCGGAGAGACGCAGCATGCCCGAGAAGACGCCGCGCTTGCCGTAAAGACGGACAAACAGCGGGACCATCCCCACGTCGTCGATCACCATCAGCGTGGTGGCGAAAGACACGCGCGTGCCGTCGGCCAGCTTGCCGGCGATCTTCACCGCGCCGCGGTCGCGGACTGTAACGGTCACGTACCCGGACCCGCTTTGCGTGTTGTCTGCGGCCGGATCGGTTTCGCACGCGCCCATCGGCAGGGCCACGGTGTAGTAGCCTTTGAAGGCGTTCAGCACGGCCTGCGCCTCGGCGTCCGTGCGGTCGAGGAAGGCGTTCCGCTGGCCGGTCACGTGGAAGGTCGTGCCCGGCGCGAGCCTGCCGCCCGTGAGCGTGCCGTACATCATACCGCTGTCGCTCTCTAGGATCAGTTCCAATTGTTCGCCCTGGCGTGTTGCGAGCAGTGCGATGTATGCCCCGTCCTCGTTTTTCGCGGTCCAAGACTTGCCGGAGAAACTGAGCGAAAGGTCTTGCAGCGTGACCTTGGCGGAGAGCTTTCCTTTGGATGACGCTTTGAGCGTGAGGGTTCCCTTGATCTGGTACTGGCCTTCGCCGAGGCTCAGGTCCAGCACGCCGGTGAAGGTGCCCTGGGCCGTGGCGTCCAGCGCCTGAACGACGACCGTCACACCGTAGGTGACCGCCGTGCCGTCGGTGTGGCGCGCCGTCACCAGCACGGTATAGGTGCCGGGGGCTGAAGGAATGCCCGTGATGACGCCGGTGACGCGGTTGATCGTCAGGCCCCGAGGCAGGCCGCTGGCCGTGAACGCGGCCGGCCGCTGACCCGCGCCGGCATCCAGTTCGAACAGGACGCCGGCAGTCGGCGTGAGCGTCGGGAAGACCGGGACGTCCGGCACGTAAACCGGCGTGACCGTCACCTCCTGGGCGGGCATGGTGACCTGAGTGACCGCATTGGAGGGATCGAAGGTCGCGCCGAGATCCGCGTCGGCGGGCGACACGGTCCACGCCGCGAAACGGTAGCCGCCGGCGGCGGCCGGCGCCGTGAGGTCGAAGAGTGTGCCGTCCGGCAGCCACTGCTCGACGGCACCATCCGGATTCTGCTGGATGAAGCGGAAAATGCCGGTGGCGGATTCGGGAATGAAGACGGCGGTCAGCGTGACGGCCGCGGCCGGCATCGTGAGCAGCGTCTGGGCCATGGCCGGATCGAAACCGGCGCCCAGTCCGGTGCCGGTGGGCGCCACCTGCCACGCGCCGAATTTCATGCCCGCCGGCGCGGCGGCCGGCGCGAGGCCGATAGCGGTGCCGGCCGCGAACAGGCCGCCGGTGTTGACGCTGCCGTTGGCCACCGTCAGCGGGAAGGACGCGGTGGCCTGCGGCACGGCGACCCGGAAGCCGATCTGCGACTGGCGGTTGGAAACGATCAGCCCCGTGCCGGTCGTGATGTTTGTCACGGTGACCGAATACCGCTGCGCGGAACGGACAAAGGCCGCCTCGCGCTCATAGCTGCCGCCGCGCATGACCCGCAGCGAGGGGGTGCCGGGAGCCACGCCCGCCGGCCCCTTCGGGTCGGTCTGCGGCGCGGACCCCAGATCGGCCGCATACCAGTCGAGGCAGATCTCCCACACGTTGCCGTGCATGTCGTACAGGCCCCAGGCGTTGGGCTGCCGGGTGCCTACCGCCTTGGTGCCGGACGGCGTGTTGTTCGCCGCGTACCAGGCCATGTTATCCACGCTGCCCGCATAGGCGCCGGTCGTGCCCGCGCGGCAGGCGTACTCCCACTGCGCCTCGGTCGGGAGGTCGGCCCCGTTGACGGCCGTGTTCTTGTTGCGCAGGACGCCGAGGAACGAATCAAAATCCACCGCGTTGTTCGCCGGCCAGGCCGCGCCGAGCGTCCCGCCGCGGATGTCCGGGTAAGAGACGCGTTCCACCGGCAGCGTGTCGCCGGTGAAAAAGGCGGGGGTGGTGCCTCGGACGTTCTGCCACTGCTTCTGAGTGACTTCGAAGAGTCCGAGATAGAAGTCCTGCGTCAGGGTCACGGCGTGCTGCGTTTCGTTAAGACCGCGGCCCGGCTCGCTCGTCGGACTGCCCATCGTGAAGCCGCCGGTCGGGACCTTGCGGAAAACCAGTTGCGAAGTCTTGTGCAGGTCGGTCCAGCCGCCCTCCGGCGGCGTGTCGCGGTAGGTCACCACGTTGCTGACCAGATCAAGAACCAGATAGGTGTTCTGCGCCACGGTCTTGGGGCGGAAGACGGCCGTCACCGCGCGGTCGCCGGCGCCCATGATCAGCGTGGTCGGCGCGCTGCTGACGTCCGCAATCGTGTTGGTGGCGCCTTCCCAGTGGTCGAACTCGTGGCCGGCGGTCGGCGGGGTCACGATCGAACCGATGGTCACCGTCTGTCCATTGGTGTAGTTTCCGCTGCCGGAGGCGTGGTTGACGGTCAGGACGTAGCGCTTGTCGCTGTAGGTCGCGGTGACCGTCACCCCGGCGCCTGGAATCGTGGCTGTCGTCGTGGCGCTTTCCGGATCCGCCAGCGCATAGGTATCGCCGGTCCAGCGGTCGAATTCGAAGAGCAGGGTGTTGGTCGGATTGGCCGTGATCGAGACGCTCTGGCCGTTGGTGTAGCTGCCGCTGCCGCTGCCGTTCACCACAGTCAGCGGGTAGAGCACCGGTTCGAAGCGCGCGGTCAGCGTTATGTCGTAGAGCGGCATGACCAGCGCGAGCGAGGCATTGGTGACCGAAGCGGCGTTGAGGAATTGGTTGGTGGCTTCGGGTGGAGCGACCTGCCAGTCGAGGAAGGTGTGGTGCGCGGGCACGGTCGCCGTGACCGTGTTGGTCTCGCCCTGCCGGAAATTGCCGCCGCCCGTGCCGCCATTGACGGTCAGCAGCGGCAGGCGCGCGCAGAGGCGCAGGCCGGCGGCGTTGGCCGGCGTGTCAAAAATTGAGCCTGCTGCGGTGCTCGTGCACTGTGCCGCGACCGCATCGTAATAACCGCCGCGTAAGGTGGTGCCGTCGGCGCACATCTCGGCGACGTTGCCGTACAGGTCGTACACGCCCCAGGCGTTCGGCAGCTTCTGTCCGACCGCACGGGTGACACCTCCCGCGTTGTCCAAGAACCAAGCGTAATCGGGCAACATGGCCGGGTCATCCGAGCCGTAATGGTAAGCGGTCGTCGTCCCGGCGCGGCAGGCCAGCTCCCACTGCGCCTGCGTCGGGTGTCCGATCACAAGGCCGGAGCGCTCAATCAGCGCGTTGAAGAAAGGGGCCGGCTCCGACGTGATCAGCGGCAGCGTTTCACTGTCAAACGCATGATTCATGACCCGGTTGTATTGGCCTCGCGTCACTTCGAACACGCTGACGTAGAAGAACGAGGTGTCGGACTCAACGATCTTGCGCAGGACGATCCGGTTGGTCACGTAAGTGAGGTCGGCGGCCCAGCCGCCGGCCGGTTCACTGGCCTGATAGGCGACAGGATAGGCGTTGGTGTCCGACAGATCGATCACCGCGTAGGTGTCGGCGGCCTGGCCGGAACACAGGGAAGCCGCCGCCACACAGCCGGCGAAAACGAAAGACAACATCTTATTCATTACGACACCTCCATTTACAGGTCAGCTTCAACCTTAGCGTTTATCGATCTTCGCGGCAAGGCAAAATGGGGCAACCCATGGGTGGCGGATGGGGGGGCGCGTGTTGTGCGCGGAGCGTCGAGGGCGCAGACGGCCCGGTCCGCGATGAAAAGCCTCGTGCAAAGCAAACGAGCGGTCGGCATTTTGAGGAAAGGCTCGGCGTACTCGCGTGACCGCCTTTCCCGCGGACGCGGTTATTGAACGTTTGAAGCGAGGCGGTTGAGCTGTGCGATCAGATCGGCGGTTAAAGGCTTCAACAACTCGTCATACGGGTAGCCGAATTGTTCGGGATAACGTCCATAGTAGGCGGCAATCGGCCCACTCGCGCGCGTCGAGAATGTTTGCTCCAGCTCATTGCGGATGGCTTCGGCCATGTCGAGCCCCGCCGGTTTGTATCCACCCTTGTCGCTGCCCCACAATAGCCAATCGGAACGTTCCCATGTGGTCGCCGTACATGCCAGAGGAAGGTAGACCAGCCAGAGGGAGTGTCGTTCCCCTGCGTGTCTTTTCCGCGACTCGGTGAAACAGGCCACCTTGACGCGGGCAGAAGCGTTGTCGGAAGGGGGCAACGGAAGTTCGGTATGCCTGAAAACGCGGCCGGATTGAATGATGCCGCGGGTGTACTCCGCACTCGTGACGGATGAACACCCAACACCGCAGGTGCAAAGAGTGACCAAACCGGCGACTGTCCAAAACGAGGATATATGCATATAACGGACTCCCGGTGCCGGTAGGATAGCCCCCTTCCGGCCGCCGGCTTGAAGGCCTATTTGGCCGATACGTTGTAGCGGATCGCCTTGCCCTTGACCGTTACCGACTCCTCGCTGTATATGAGGTAGTTCGACCGTTTCGAAGAGAAGCGCGGCGCCAGCAGAGCGTCGGCGGTCGGCACGGATTCGATCGCATTGTACACGGCCGCCTTTTCGACCGGGCTGACCAGAATCATGTTGCCGAGCTGGCCGTACTTTTCCTCGCCCCCGATCGAAATGAATCCGAAAAGCTTGCCGCCCGTTGCTGTCCCGGTCGCGTCTCCGATAATGTCATACGTCGCGGTCGTCCTCAGCATTTCCAGAGGGATATCCTGTTGCGAGATCTTGTTACTGAAGCTCGCACAGCCGCCCAGCAGGAGAGCACCGTTCACCATGATAAGCGCCGTGATCGCGTTTTTCCGTGTTCCTGTCATCATGAGGCTCCTTTTTTTACGAACAACCGTCTCGGCTGTTACGTTATGTGTATATATATGAACCTTATGTGCATGTCAATATGATAGTGCGAAAGTGTCGAAAGTGGGCGGCCATGCGCCCAAAACCGCCCCGCCGCGCTTTACGCCCGGATAAAGATGGCGTAAGCTGTGAACCAATGCCTCATGAAACAGAAATCCGCCGTGAGGGCGAGCAGCGGTTGTGGCGCGAGGCGCTCGACCGGCTGCGCGCCCTGGAGCGCGTCTGGCCCGATGACGCGGCGCGCGAACGCGAGCGCGTGGCTTGCCGCGCGTGGTTGGCCGAGCAGCGCGCGCTGCCGCGCCTGGCCGGTCTGGCGCACCTGCTGGCGCCGGGCCTTTCGCTCCGCCAGCTCGACTGCGTGCGGGTGCCGATCGAGCGCGCGGTCGCGCGCCTCAGAATCACCGACGTGGAAATTCTGGATGCCGACCTGCCGCCCGCCGCCGCGCCGGCCGCGCCGCCGCTGCCGCTGACGGTGGTCGCGGATTCGATCCGTTCGGCCTTCAACGTCGGCGGGCTCTTCCGTACCGCCGAGTGTTTCGGTGTGCGCGAGCTGCTGCTGTGCGGCTACACGCCGCCGCCCGACCAGGCGCAGGCCGCACGCGCGGCGCTGGGCACCGAGCGGCTGGTGGCTTGGCGCCATGCCGGCGAGATCCGCGCGGCGATTGCCGAGCTTCGCGCTGAGGGCGTGCCGTGCGTGGCGCTGGAGACGGTGGCGGGCGCGCCCTCCGTCGCGGCGTTCGAGTGGCCCTTCCCGTGCGCACTGGTGGTCGGCAACGAGCGCTTCGGCCTCGACCCCGATGTCGTGCGGACCTGCGACGCGACTGTGCGCATCCCTCTGGCCGGCCGCAAAAATTCGCTGAATGTGGTAAGCGCGCTGGCTGTGGCGCTGTTTGCCGCCACCCAGTGCCGGCAGAAGCGAGGATAAAAAGCCGGTCAGTTGGTGCTTGCGCGGCGGAACTCGACCTTGCGCAGGATGCGGATCTGGAGGTAGGTGAAGCCGATCAGCGCGACGCCGAGAAACCACGCCATCGTGGTGGCGGTGCTGAAGCGCAGGTTGTTGTAGGCCTCCTTCCAGATCGCGAGGCTCAGCACGTTGGTGGCGTCGCCGGGGCCGCCGAAGGTGAGCAGGAAGATGCTGCCCATCCCTTGGAACGCGGCGATGAACGCGCCGACAAAGTTGATCACCATCAGCGGCAGCAGTTGCGGATAAGTGATGTGGCGGAACCGGCTCAGGATGCCGGCGCCGTCGATGGCCGCCGCCTCGTAGTAGTCGGGCGGCAGCGCCTGCAGCGCGGCCACGTAGATCAGGCTGGCCATGCCCGCGCCGGCCCACACGCCCGGCAGGATGCAGCAGAGCATCGCCAGCGAGGGGTCCTGCAGCCAGGTCTGCCGCGCCACGCCGAAGAATCCCAGGAGCTGATTCAGCATGCCGTTCTCGGTCGGGTCGTACATCAGCTTCCAGAGCAGCGCGATCACCAGCGCGCTGGTGAGGTGCGGCAGGAAGTAAAGCGTGCGGAAAAAGATCTTGCCGCGCGGGATCTCGGCCAGCATCAGGGCCAGCAGCACCGGCGCGAGAAAGCCCAACAGCAGCGTCAGGCCCACGTAGTGGAAGGTGCGCGCCCACGCGGCCCAGAAGCCCTTGTCGGTGGCGACGAGAATGAAGTTGTCAAGGCCGGCCCACGCGGTCTCACCCACGATGCGATACTCCTGAAAGGCCATGACCGCGCCGCGGATCAGGGGATAATAGCTCCAGACCGCGATTGAGAGCAGCGCGGGCGCGAGCATCAGCCACGGAGAAAAGGAGAAAGGAGACGGGAGGAAGGAAAAAGGAGAAGGGAGACGGGGGGCGGTAGTACCGGCAGGATCGGCAGCACCGGCAGACGGGGCCCGGGAGACGGGCTTGCGCCTGAAGGCCAGGGCGAGGCAGACGAGCGCGGTGATCGCGACGATGCCGAAGAGCACGCGGGCGAGCGGACGCTGGCGCGCGAGCACCGCCTCCGGCGCGCGGAACATCAGGCCGCGGTTGGCGTCGTCGTTGATGCGCCGCAACGCGGCGGCATAGTCGAAGCGCTCGCCGGTGTCGGCCAGCAGCACGCCGAGCAGACGGCGGTCGATCAGGTCCGACACCGCCTGCCAGAAACCGGCGAAGGGTTCGGTGCGCGCCAGGATCGCGCCGCCGGCGATGCGCGCGTAGTTGCGCCGGATACCCGGCGGCACCTCGTCCAAATACTCGTTGAAGCCCAGCCGTTCAAGGTCGGCGGGCGTGCACCAGCGCGCGTGGCCTTCCAGCACCTTCTGCTTGACCGTCTCGTCGTTGACCGCCTCGCTGGCGAGCTGCTCGATGCAGCGCCACACCAGATCGCGCTCGGCCTTGGGACGGCGCCCCACGCTCTCGGTCATGCTGTAGAAATGCTTGTGCGCCTGGAAGACCGGCTTCAGATCCGGCCGCGCGGCGGGGAAGGGCATGATGCCGACCATGTCGGGCGGGAGGTTGAGGTCGCGCGTGAGCTGCTCGACCAGCTCGGCGCCGGAGAAGAGCGCCACCACCTCGCCTTGGGCGAAGAGCTGCGGCAGGTCCTGCGTCAGGCGCGGCAGCGCACGCGCCACACCTTTGATCACATCGCTCTCGGCAAAGGCGATCTCGCGACCTCCGTCCAAGGTCACGCGCCCGGCGGCCAGGTCGGCGGGCGTGAGGTCGACCGGCTCGCCACTCTGCGGGTCGCGCAGCCAAGGGGCCCAGGCCAGGCGGTGGGTGAAAGCGGCCGCCTCGATGGCCTCGGGCGAGTCGAAATTCGCCTGCCAAACAGCCGCTGCCCCCGACAGATCCTCGCCGGTGTCGGGCGCCAGGAAACGGGTCTCCTCCATGGCGAAACGATAGCTGCGTCCCGTGGCAGGCGAGACGCGCACGGAGACGATCGGCGAGCCGCCGGCGGCCTGCATCCACGGCAGCCAGCTCCACGGCCGGTTCTCGAGGCCGAAGGCGCGCTGGCCGCGCTGCACCTTGGCGCCGGCCACCTGCTTGCCCGGAAAGGTGAGGCGCTGGCACCAGCGGAAGAACTCGTCCCAGGTGGCCGGGATGTATTCGGGATCGACACCGGCCTGCCGCACCAAATCTTTGCGGTAGACGATGCCGTAGTACCAGATGCCGGCCATCGGCAGGCCGTAGACCTTGCCGTCGCGCGTGGCGACTTGGCGCCAGAGCGGCGGCACCTGCCGCCAGCCGGGCCAGCGCGCCTCGTCGTCGCTGAGCTGGCCGTCGCCGTCGGTGTCCTCGCCGAGCCACTCGTTGAGCGGGTGGCAGAAGCCCTGCTCGATGTCGTGGCGGATGATGTGGAACCAGCAGAAGTAGATGTCCGGCGCGGTGCCGCCGGCGAGCGAGAGCATGAACGGGGCGCGGCCGCCGGCGCCGGGCAGGGTCAGGCCGCCCCACTTCTGCGGATTGAGGCGCGGCTCCGCGCGGGCGAGGGCGAGGATCTGGCGCGTGACGGGACTCTCCGGCAGGTCGGGGTCGTAGCCCTGCAGGAACGTGACGGTGACAGGCTCCGCGGCGGCTGTCGCGCCGCCGGCGGTGAGCAGCAGGAGAAGGATCAGCGCGTGGCATTTGCCGCGCCACGCGATGTCATCGTCACTCATTGCTCCTCCGGCACGGCCTCGGGTGCCGGCACGGCATCCGGCGCCGGCATCTCCTCGGGCGTGTGCTCCGGCATCTGCGCCTGAGCCTCAAGTTCTTGCTGGGCATTCAGCAGCTCCTGCTGCGCATGAAGCTGTTGCAAGGTCGCTTCATTCTCTTTCTCGCGTTTAGCCATTTCATCCTGCGCGATCTTGCGCGCCAATTCCTGCAGGCTCTCACGCGTGGCCTTTTCTGCGGCATGCTGCTCCGCCTTCTCTTGCGCCTTGCGCTCCCGCAGACGCTCAAGATAGGACTTGGCGGAGGTCATGGTGGACGCGGGTTGCGACGGCGCGGCGCGCGCCGCAGCGGGCAGACGCACCAGGCCGGGAACCGCGACGGGCGGAGCCGCCGCCGGCGGCTCAACGGCAGCGGCCACGACTGGCACAGCGTTCGAAACCGCCGCGGCGGTTTCAGAAGGCGGCCCGTCAATCAGGCCTTTGTCCAGATGCATCGTGATGGTGACGCCGTCTTTTTGGAATTGAGCCCACTCGTCATCATAATCGGCGGCGATGACGGTCCAACCGCGCGCCGAGGCGCCGACCTCCAGATAAAAACTCTCCGGCGGATTGGTCGAACGGTCGATGAACCCGACAGCCGTACGCCCTCTGGGGGTGATGTTGAGCGCGGTGAAGGCGATCTGCTTGGCGACCTGCTGCTGCTCAGCCTGGAGCTGCTCCGCGTTCTTCTGCGCTTCCAGATCGGCGGCGGCAGGATTGAACGCGGGCGGTAACGCACCGAACGGCATCCGGTCGAGGATGGGCTGGTAGCGGGAAAAAGGCGCGGGCTCGTAAGCGGCCGAATAGGCCGTCACGGCCCATCCGAGCAGCGCGTAGCCCCATCGGCGCAACACAATGCCTGAACGTGTCATGAAGGCAGTATAGCACGCACGCCGCGCAGCGGCAACGCCACGCCGAGTAATCGGTGGGTGGTCGGGGTGCGGCAGACGAACGCGAGAAATGGCGGAAACGGGGCGGCACAGGCTGGTGTACCGACCGCAGTCGGCCAGGTCCGCACCAGCCGGCTAAAGCCGGTACACCAGCGGGGCCCATGATCCCACGCCTTCCGATTCTCCTCACACGCACCTGCCGCACCCCCTGCCACCAACCGATTACCCACGCCGAACCTGTTCGGTGGGCACGTGCCTGTACGTGTCAGCCCCGAACGGGTCTTCACCTCGCGGACGGGGCCGTCCGCGCTCCCGGCACTCCTCGTGTCCTCTGCCCCTCCGATATTGGCTGGAAGGCCTTGGGCGCGGGTGCCTCGATGCAGCAGGGCCGGCCGGAAACCGGATGCGTGAAGCGCGCCGCCAGGGCGTGAAGCAGGTGGCGCGTGCAGCCGGCCACCGGCCGTGCGCCGTAAAGGATGTCGTTGACGATCGGCCAGCCGCCGAGCGCGAGCTGGCAGCGGATCTGATGCGTGACGCCGGTGAAGATCGTGACCTCCAGCAGGGTGTTCGGCCCGATGAAGCCGAGCGGCCGGTAGGCGGTCTCGGCATGCAGGCGGCGCGGTGCGCCAGCGAGCGACCGCGCGTCGACCATCCGGCAGAAGGCCAGGCCGGGGTGGTGCGCGAGATCGTGCGTCAGTCTACCCGGCACGGCGACGTGACCCTCGACCACCGCGAGGTAGCGCTTCTCCACGGTCTGGGCCGCGAACTGGGCGCGCAGGGCGTCGAAGGCCTGCGCGCTGCGGGCCGCCAGCACGAGGCCCGAGGTCTCGGCGTCGATCCGGTGCAGCGCGCCGGCCATGAGCGGCTGGTCGCCCAGCGCCGCGAGTTCCGGGAAGCGGGCCACCGCGCCGTTCATCAAGGTCCCGCGCTCGTCGCTGCTGAGCGGCTGGACCGCGATGCCGGCGGGCTTATTGAAGGCGAGCAGGGCCTCGTCGGCGAACACGAGATCCACCGGCACGTCGGGGTCGGGCTGCACGCGGTTGTCATCGCGCTCTTTCAGCCGCTGCACCTGCACGATATCCATGGCCGCGAGCTTGCCGCCCTTGAGTCCGGGCCGGCCGTTGACATACACCCGGCCGGCCACGATCGCCTGACGGCAGAAGGCGCGCGACGAGGTCGGACAGCGGGCCAGCAGCGCGGCGTCGAGGCGCGTGCCGACCTCCTGCGGACTAGCTGTGAACGTGAGGTCGGTGAGCATGGGAGAAAGGAGGAAGGAGGAAGGAGGAAGGAGGAAGGATGAAGGAGGAGGGATTGAGAGTTGAATGTTGAGCGTTCCTGATGCTCAGCGGCGCGGCGGGGAAGGCTGCAACTGCTGCAGGCGTTGCGCGGCGTAGCGGCCTTGGCTGGATGCCGTGCCGCCTTTGCGCACAAAGGCGGAATAGGCCTGCGCGGCCTGCGG
>Ga0116149_1004310_pt1 | contig 14074 bp, 11 predicted proteins | sample AD_UKC057_MetaG_FD_89787 | JGI IMG/M metagenome (GOLD analysis project Ga0116149, IMG submission 89787) | Active sludge microbial communities of municipal wastewater-treating anaerobic digesters from USA - AD_UKC057_MetaG | ecosystem: Engineered > Bioreactor > Anaerobic > Digestate | place: USA... | reverse complement strand
GGCTGTAAGCTCTGCTGTAAGCTCTGCTGTAAGCTCTGCTGTAAGCTCTGTGAAATTGTCAAGGATCTTGACAATTTCAGCCTGTACCTCCAAAGGCGGTACAGGAATTACAAGATTTTCTACAAAAGAACGTGCCAACCTTGGAATACTCGCTTTTCTAACTTTTGAAACCAGAAACGGTTGATTTTTCATCAATACAAAGTATAAGTAGCGGTTATCAAGAGTTTCAGGACATACAAAGTAATAACAATCGTCTGCTGCCCAAAAATCAACGTCACTGAATCCTATTTCTCCTGCCGCTCCTGCACCAATTACAAATGCAGAATAGGCTTTAACATTTGATTTATCATGGTATCCAAGCGGTTTGATGCTGTTTTGATATACTGGAATATCACCAGTTTCAGCAAGCTGATCTCTAACTACTCGAACTCCTCTTGCGACTGTTACTATGTCAGACAGTTTTTTATACTCCACTCCATTCGGGCAAAGCTCTTTTATCAGTTGTTCAAGTTTGGTCATCTGTATTCTCCTTATTAACAGGAATTAGTGTATAAGGGATGATGTGCTTTTTCTTTTCTTCCAGATATTCATCATAATCAGCATAATATATCTTATTTAATTCTGCAATTTGCTTGTCTAATTCAGCCTGTAATTTACGATCTTTTTTATAAAAACCAATTGCCGCATTATAAATACGAACAGCTCTATTAATAGTTTTCAATACATTTGATACTTTTCTTGTTCCAAATCTCTTTTCATGATCTTTGGCCATCTTATATGCTGTTTCTGAAAGATCAGAAGTATTTCGTGCTTTTTGTAGTTCTTCTTGAAAACTTAATAATACATCGCGCTTATACTTGGAAATATAACGTTTGGCTTTGTATATTTCTTCAATAGCATTTTGGGAGATATCTGAAGTCGGATTATCACAGTATTCTTTGTACTCACTCTCAGTCATGTATTCCTTATAACGAAGTTTTAATTCATTCTTGTCAAGATAATTATTCTTATCCTCCAATACAGATATCTCTTCTTTTATTTTAGGGTCACCTTTGTAATCTGGATAGCCAATTTCTATAAGACCGCCTTCTGTGAATTTATATTTTTTAGAACATTCAGGGCAACATATTTCTTCATCACCACAACGAATTTGGTTCCAGTCATTCATTGAATCACCTGTAATTATTTCTCCTTTTCCACAAGGGCATTTGCATCTCGCATATATACGGTATATTTCGTAGCTCATACTTATCCCTCAATCTCCGCAATAATCTTGTCAATCTCCGCTCTTAGTACATCCTCACGCTTTACTATCTCAGCTATTTCGGCATTGAGAACAGTAATATCAATAACCTCTCTTGTGTCCTCTTGCTCAACATAGGTCGAAACAGACAGATTATAGTCATTTTCGGCAATTTCCGTGTTAGGCACAAGGCGGCAGAAGTATTCGCTGTCTGTACGCTTCGTGAAAGCTGTTACTATCTTTGAGATATTTTCCTCAGTCAGCTTGTTGTTGTTTGTGACCTTGACACACTCCTTTGAAGCATCGATGAAAAGAGTGCTGTTCTGAGCCTTGTTCTTTTTCATCACCATAATGCAGGTAGCGATAGAAGTGCCGTAGAAAAGGTTATCTGGAAGCTGAATGATACAGTCAATGAAATTGTTGTCTATCAGGTATTTGCGTATCTTCTGTTCGGTGCCGCCACGATACATAACACCGGGGAAACATACGATAGATGCTGTGCCGTTATTGGCAAGCCATGCAAGAGAATGCATGATAAATGCAAGGTCGGCTTTTGACTTCGGTGCAAGCACACCAGCAGGCGAAAAACGTGGATCATTTATCAGCAGCGGATTTCCGTCGCCTTCCCACTTTATACTATAGGGTGGATTACTTACAATTACCTCAAACGGCTCATCGTCCCAATGCTGCGGAGAGATCAGCGTATCTTCATGGGCGATATTGAATTTATCGTAGTCAATATCATGCAGAAACATATTGATACGGCACAGGTTGAATGTGGTGATGTTTATTTCCTGACCAAAGAATCCCTGACGCACTTTGTCCTTGCCGAGTATCTTAGCAGCCTTCAGCAGCAGCGAACCCGAACCGCAGGCAGGATCGTAAATCTTGTTGACCTCGGTTTTTCCGACAATAGCAAGTCTTGTAAGCAGCTCCGAAACTTCCTGCGGAGTAAAAAACTCACCGCCCGACTTTCCTGCATTGGCGGCATACATACCCATGAGATACTCATAGGCATCACCGAAAGCATCAATGGTGTTTTCCTTGTAATCGCCTAAATTCATAGAAGCAACACCGTTCATCAGCTTAACAAGACGTTCATTTCTCTTTGCAACAGTACCGCCGAGCTTGTTACTGTTCACATCAAAATCATCGAACAGTCCCTTGAAATCATCCTCGCTCTCACAGCCCTGAGCGGAACTTTCGATATTGCGGAAGATCCCCTCAATAGTTTCATTGAGATTCTCATTAGTATCAGCAACTGCAAGGACATTACAGAAAAGCTGTGACGGAAGAATAAAGAAGCCTTTGGTGTTGACCATATCCTCACGGGCAACTTCCGCTTCTTCATCGGACAGCTTTGCATAGTCAAAGTCAGCGTTACCGGCTTCAACTTCTCCTGCGTTTATATAATTGGTGAGGTTTTCGGAAATATAGCGGTAGAACAACATAACAAGAACATAGTTCTTGAAGTCCCAACCATCAACACTTCCTCTGAGATCGTTTGCTATGCCCCATATAGTGCGGTGAAGCTCCGCACGTTCCTGTTCTTTTTTGTTATCTATCATTATTAAAACTCACTTTCAGTTAATTTCAACAACTAATATATACATATTATCATTTTTATGATTTAATATTATATCACACTTTGTACAATAAGTCAAAGGAATACTTGTGAATTTTATATTCTTCGGTATAAAGGTTTTGGTTTTTGAAATATAAAAAAGCTGTCCGACTTTATAATTGTCGAACAGCTCTGTTTGTTTTCAATCCTTCAATACTGCCATCATTATTTTTGCCCCATCTTTAAATCCAAGTTCATAGGCAGCTTCACTGTAAAACGCAGCATCATTGCACTGCAAATCTGAAAGCTGATGATATATTTCCAGTTGTTCCGGAGTAAGTGTCTTCTCAAATTCAGATGAAATTTTTTCATATTCTGGATTTGGATGATTCGGAATATTTGCTGAAGGGAACATCTTTCCGTGATAAATTTCTTTAATCATAATTAAAACATCTCCTTTAATATAATACATAGTATGATAAATAAAAAGTGGCCTGACTGACATAGCACAACGCCAGACAGACCGTTCTTGTTTATGCATTCCAAAAGCCATTAGGAATAAAGTCAGAAGCTGTTCTATATCGCTCATCGTTAACAAGGCTCTGGATGTATGTCCCTCCGAATACTTTCTCGGCAAGAGCTAAAGTATCAGAAGTTTCCTTCAATTTTGCTTTCTCAACAGCAAGATCATTCTCATAATTCTGAATATTTTCTTTTTCAGTTTGTATAAGCTCATCTAGCTTATTATAATTGTTTTTGTTGATGTTCTTATGCTGTGAGAATGATTCTCTTGCCTGATTCAGTGAGAACTTTTTGGAGCGTTTTCCCTCAAAGAGCAGTTCAGCCTGTTCTTTGAGATCAAGGAAGAAATTCAGGTCTTTTCGTGAAGTTTTTAAGCTGTTCTCGACTTCATTACACTTCTTTTCGGCTTCTGCGAAATCGTATCGCATAGTCTCCAGAGTAGCACCATCATTGATCTTGTTATTCAGTCTTGTAAGCCCGTCAAGAACTTCATCGTTCTTCCATGAGAATGGCTTATTCTTATGAATTCTTCTGCATGACAGCTCACCTTTTTTGAATGAAACAGTATAGAAACGCATTACCCGAAGTACTGTAACATCTATCTTTTTCTGTTCTCCCTCAGTGATTTTCTGATCTATGTCAGCTTCAAACTTCTGCTTATTTGTAAAGCGGTTTCGCAGGGCCTGTTCACTGTAATGTTCTCCGAGACTTTTGAATCTGATGAAGTTCTGAGATTGAAGGGGACGGGCAGCAATGTACTTGCCTTTCTTGATCTCATAACCAAGGGCCTGCAATTTTTTCAGAAAATCTTCAAATGAATCTGACTGCATAAGTAATCTGTCAATATCATTTCTGAGTACGTCACGCTTGTTGCCACCGACAGACTTGAAAGAGTTTTCAATTTCACGGATGACAGGTTTGTATATCTCTTTTGCTTCAAAACCGTTCTCAGTCTCACGGATCGGAATCTTTCTGCGCCTGATCTCATCCATAACGAACTCCTGTTTCTCAGATGATGAGTAGAAGAACGCAACGTAAGGAGACTCTTTTTCTTTTTTCAGATTTGTATTCTCATTCTTTAATGAATGAAGCTCAACTTTCATTCGTCTGATTTCTGACTCATCCATTTCGTTTTCTGATACAGAAAGCAACTTTTCCATTTTATTATAAAGCTTTTTATTATCCTTGTTGCTTTTATATTCATCAACAGTCATGTGCTTATAGTGAGCGTTCTTATCTTCACGCTCAATCCCGTGTTCATTCAGTATTTTTTCCATAGCTGAACGCTCACTTTCTTCCCAGGCGACAAGTCTGTTTTCTTTGAAATTTTTTGCAGTGAATCCTTGTTCATCCAGAGCAGCTTTCATCGAAACTCCTTTGGATAATCCATTTTTCCTTCCTTTGGTATAGAAAGGAATGAAGTCGATATGCAAGTGCGGAGTAGCTTCATCTAAATGCATTATCGCATTAAATACATAAAGGTTTGGATTTCTTGCTTGAAAATTATTTACATATTCTTCAAGCATTTTCTTGCATAATTTTCCCATTTCAGAGTCGCAGGAAGCAGTCTCAACATCACCAAACTGTACAATCGCTTCATAGTACGCTTCTTCTCTTTTTCCTTCAAGAATGTGTTTGAAGTAGTCTTTAATATGTCTCGCTGGTCTTGACTGTTTTCTGTTGTATTCAGCTACAGCTTCACTAAATAATTTGTTATAGGATTCTTCAACATCTTCTTGGATATAAGTGATGTTTTCGTCAACCTTTTTCTTATCAATATTCCTTGCTATGAATTCTCTCATGTTATGTTTTAGATTTATATTTTTAGGAACACTTGCTTTTCCGAGTGTAAAGCTGACACTGAGACTTTTCAAAAAAGTTCCCTCCTTTCGTGATTATATTTCTTTCAAACTCCTGATTTCTTCTTTAAGCTTCAGGAGATTTTTTTGCATTTCTTCTTCCGGAATTGGTTTAAATTTGCTTTTCACCAGTTCAATAAACTGCTTGTATTCTTTTACACTCATATCATAGTGATCGACCATTGCACGTACTCCTCATTTTTCTTTTTTCAGTTAGTTTATCCGTCGCATCGGCTTCATTTTTTCTCAGATTTCTGAGAAAAATTGAAGGAATCTACCCTTGCAAACCAAAACGGGTAGATTTACCCAATACCTGTTTTGCACGTTAACAGAGTTAACTAACAAATCAGGTATGGGCAAAGTCTGCGACCTTGACGGCTTTTTTGCTCCGCAAATCGGGAGAACCCGAACCCCTTTTTACATAAAAACATCGTTCAATTTTTGTTCTGCACTATCACGATGTTCTGCTTTTTTTACTCCAATATCATCATAATACTCATTAGTTTTTCCGAGTGCAGCAGTCAAACACATGGGCAACAATCTTAATAATAATTCCGCTTCATTATTGTAAAGATAAACGATCACTTTTTCGTTTTCAAATCTATCATTAAATTTTCGCCCATGCTTTTGTATCTTACTCAGCATATACTTTGAGAAATTTGTAAACTCATTATCGTCATTATCTTTTGCAATTTCATCAAGAAGTGTGCATAGTCCGTTCAGATATTTTCGCTCTAACATCATTCGGATTTTTCCAGCCTCCATCTCATCTTCCTCCGATAGAACTGCTCATATCATTGCTGTTGTCAGTATTCTTTCTGAGATTTTCATCGAGCTTTGCATTCGGATGTTCAGCTCTGAAAGAAAGCATTTCATTCCAATCTTTGAAGCCGTTGTTGTCAAGAAGATTCTTTACACCGTCTGGTCTTTTGAATCCGTTCTCAGCTTCGAACTTTCTTCCTGCATCGTCATTATCAACACAGGATACGATCTCGATGCCTTGATTACTTAACTGCTTCGGAACTGTCGGTTTCAGTCCTGCCATTGAAATTAACATAGCGCCTTCGATTTTTTCCTTCTTACAGAAACTGTAAAAGCTCATTAAATCGATGGCGCTTTCAAATAAATATGCTCTCTTTATCTTACCGTCTGCTGATGGATTTGGAACGAACTTGAACACACTTTCTCCAGTTCCAGGAGCAACACCTTTGAATCTCTTAAATGTGTTAAGGCCCTGAACTTCACCGCCAATGATCTCGCACTTATCATTCTTGTGGATGAAAACTGCATTAGCGTTTTTGAAAGTTTTTTCTACTCCTTTTATTACAGCCGTTGCTTCATTCTCTGTCTGATAGAGCAGCTTTGCATGAACAAGTTCCTCAACGATCTTGGCAGGGATGTGTCTGCTTTTACAGAAGTAAGCAAACAGTCTTCTCATGTTGTCAGACTGCTCAGGCATTACAAGTTCTTTCTTCTCAGGAAGTGCGATCTTTGTTGGCGGAGCTGTGTATTGTGGCTGCTGCTTCTTTGGAAGTTCTTCTGCTTTGAAGTGTGACAGATCTTTTCCTGTAAGCTCATAGACTGCCTGATTGAAATCCATGTTCAGCACTTTGGTAAGACAGTCAATTGAGTTGTTTGTGCGACCGATATTTTCATAGTGATAATACCACTGATTACTCTCAGGCTTCAAGCACAGTCCTGCAATTTCAGTGACATAATAATTGCTGCTTTTCTTCTCGATACTGTAACCACTTTCCTGAAAATAATCAAGAATATTTTTCTCTCTTGCCTGCTGTACAAGTATCTGGAAATCATCTTTTTTCATTTGCTCATCCTCACTTTCTGTTTGACTTATATTATCTCCATTAATAATTGAACGTAAAATTGCTTTAGGACTTACTATCGTTGTTGCTTTCATTTCATAGAGAACTGTTCCATTTCTATTGAATACTTGCATATTTGTTAGTTTCCCTGCCTGCCCACCCAACAGAAATGCTGTTGGATGTTCAACAGGAGCTAAACTAAATGTAAGTCTGTTATGAAGCAGCTTAAGGATCCTATCAAAATCTTCTTGTTTGAAATCTCCATCAGCCATTTTTATTAATTACCTCGTCTATAAATTCTTCGATAAAATCAATCTTAATGCGAATTGCATTCAGATCATCCAGTGTTTTGTCAGTTCCCATAATCAGATCATTTTTTATTTTTTGAAGCTTGAAGTCTAAGATATAAATTGGATCGTTAGTGTCTTCAATTCTTTTTTCCAAAATATAACGACCTATTTTTCCTTGTACGCTTACGATTAAATCTCTGTAAAACTCAGTATCATTTTGAATTTTGCAGTCAGTGTAATCTTTTTCTGAATCAAGCTCACTATACTTCTTTTTCTCAGTAACAAATGGCTTTTGCAAAAAATCACTAAGATCCTTGAGCCTTGCATTAACATTGCATATTTCTTCTTCTGTTTCAAGTTTGAATTTTTTATCGTCTATATCAAGTATTTCTCTGTAATTGGCTACGTAGATATTTGTAATGTCATTCCAGTCTATATTGTGTTTATTTAAAAAATAAACATACTTTTCTTCGACAAGTGATATGTACTCATCCAGAATTGCAATTTCTCTTCCTATATTAAACTCTGCCATGATTTACCTCCTTATATCTTGAAGAGTGATGATTATTTTTGCTTCTACTAAGTCAGGAATATATGGTGGGTGTTTTCGACATCCTGATTCCCAGTTCTCAATAGTTCTGAGTGGTATACCTGTTATTTTTGAAAGTGCTGCCTGTGTCAGATTATACTTTACACGTATCTCTCTGATAGTCATGCTATCACTCCTTTTTTCTTTTCTTCAAGTATATTATACCACTCATTGAGTGGGTACGTCAAGAGGAAAACTAAAATTTTTTTCGCTTTTTTAATAATAATTAAAGGGACTTTAGCATTCAAAGTCCCTTTAATACATTATTTTATTTTTTATACGCTTTCATTTCTTCTTTACTCAATCTGCATATCTTTATTTTATTACTTACAAGTTTCATCCTGAGTGCAATATATCTAATTATATTAATAGCATCAATCACTACTATTCCAAAGAGAAATGCAGCAACGATCAATTCTTGTTTATCTCCGAATTTTGCCATTAGGTCTTCCAGTATCACAAACAGAAATATAATAAATGCTATTATTCCGATTATGTAATTACCTGTAGCTTTAATGAATATCCAACAATAAGATACGATTATATACCACAGCAGACAAGTGAGCAGATCACCATGCCCCATGAATGAAACGAATATCGCTGTTGCAATCACTCTGCCGATAATTCCGACTATCTTACTTCCGAGAAGTTGCAGCTGATAAAGAGAATATTCCATTGAATTTGAAGTTTCTGATATCATCGTCTGACGTATCATACTTCCTTCCTGCGGATTTTCTTCTCTGGATTTCTTTTCTTCATTATTGCGGATAGCAGATTGAACGAAGAAACATAGTACTGAAATAAATGCGAATAATGGTATTGTACAGATCGCTAATATTTCATGATCGTCTGGAACATTTATAATTTGCTTAAAAATAAGAACAAACGATAAAACTGCAAGTATAGCTGATGCAATTGCTGTTATTGTAAAGATTTTTCTTGCCATTTACTTTTCCTCCCTATCATTTGTATTATAATCTAATAATTAACAATTGTCAATAGGGAGGAACATAAATGATATTACTTATTCTGTTTGCTGTCAACGTGACCCTATGCTGTTATCATCGTCAGGAGTATAATCATCATCATCGTCACCATACTTAGCTTCACGTTCAGCTCTTTCAGCTGCCGTTTCAGCTATTGGTGCTTCATCAGGATCAATTACTTCGTCCTTCTGTTCCTTGATGCTGACGAGCTGTTCCTCAAGCTCTTCGATCTCCTTTTCAAGAGTTTCGATTTCAGCCTGATGTTCAAACGGCTTCAGGATCTCTTCCTTTGCCTGTTCGATATCCTTCTCATATTTTTCTATAAGCTTTTCAGTTTCTTCAATTTTCGCATCGTAAGAGTGCTCAAAGAAGTTTTTCAGACGAATATAGTTGTCTGAATTTTCATTCGTTCCTGCTTCAAATCTCATAGTAGCATTACACTTGACTTCAAACATAAATGTATGTTCTGCGAATGATCTTCCGAATTTGACTTCAAAGTCTCCGACCTTGAAATCAGGCTTGTCTTTTGCATGAAGGGGAATCGTATCATGCTTAACTATATCAGCAATGAACTCTCGCATATCCTTTGTGTCGGTCAGTGTTCTTCCGCCCCTTGTCTGGATCTTTATCTCCGCAGGAAGAATAGCTTTATCCTTTTTAACGATTTCAAGGAAATTCTTGGAATTTTTGATCTGGAACTGCTTATCGTCGATTTCTCGTCTGAGATCAGACTTGTTGCTGAAGAAGCTTGACTGTAAAAGTTTCAGCTCTGAAAGCTTATTGCCCTTTTCGATACGTTCACGGAAGGCAGGATTATCTTCCGCTGCTGCCTGAATCTCACCATAGGTAAGAACTTTTTCATCGCAGTCCTCACATACTCTTGACGGGCACTTGTTGTCCATGAGCTGTGCTATGAACCTTGCCTTGTCTGTTACCGTCTGATAGAGATAACCGTCAAGCGTTCCCTTTGTGATGTAGTTGAATATCTCAACTTCTGGATAGCTGTTACCCTGCCGGAGAATACGTCCCTCACGCTGCTCGAAGTCGCTTGACTTCCAGGGAATGTCAAGGTGATGCAACGCATACAGGTTGTTCTGAATGTTTGCACCCGTTCCGAGCGTACCCGTGCTTGCAATAACTACTCTGTACTTGCCCTCATTGATCTTCTTGAATACGTCCTGTCTGTCCTTTGCATCTGACTTTGGAGCAAATATTATCTCATTCTCAGGTATCTGACCGCTCTGTATGAGCTGATCCCTGATGTATTCGTATGCCGAGAAGTTTCCGTTAGCCGAATTTACTGCTATATCTGAGAAAATGATCTGTACTGCCTTTGTATCGCCCTCTGCCTTCTTCTGATTGTAGATATCAAGGACTTTTTCAATACACTTGTCTACTTTGCCCTTTTCGTCCTCCATGAAGCCAACGGGGATCTTGAAGTTATTTTTTTCATACAGTGACTTAACAGCTCTGTTGCCAAATCCTATCATTCTTGCTTCACTTGTGATCTTCAGGAGATTGTCTACTCTCGGATCGACAGCACCGTTAGCGATACGCTCTGCTCTCTCGGCAAGGTCTTTTACGTATTGCTTCTGCTCTGGACTTGCATCCACAACTACTATCTGCGGTTTATCGCCCTTGAGCTTTGGTCTTGGAAGATCGAGCTTTTCAGCACTCTGAATGTCAGCAAATTCTTTGTACATTGCCATAAGCTCAGGCAGATTTGCAAACTGCGAGAAGCTTGTTTTAAGCTTGAGCTGACCGTCTGCGCCCTGTTTATAGCCTGTAACTACGTTACCGAATGTAGCTGCCCAGTTATCGAATAATTCAACGTCAGCAGCTTTCAGGAGATCAGGACGAAGGAAACGTGTCATAACATACAGCTCTGTCATAGAATTGCTTACAGGTGTTCCTGTGCAGAATAAGAGGTGTCCGTCCCCAAAAGTCTCATTGAAGTAATCGGATTTCAGGAACATATCTGCTGAACGTCCAGAAGATTTCGTATTAACGCCTGCGATGTTCGTCATTTTTGTCATGATTTTACCATTTTTATAGGCATGGGCCTCATCGACTACAAGATAATCGAAGCCGAGCTGCTCAAAATTAAGGATAGAATCCTTTGCTTTGTTCTTGGATTTCGGTGTAAGCAGTCTTTCAAGCTCTGTCTTATACTTCTTGATCGCTCTCTCCATTTCCTTAACAGACGGAGTTTTAACACCCATAGACTGAACAAGTTCTCTGTTTTTAGCATCTTCAAGCTGATCTATCTGCTTTCCGATATGCTCTTCAACGAAAGCTCTTGTCATTGGTATTTTCTCAAACTGCTCCTGAGACATTATTATTCCGTCATAAGAGCCTGTAGCTACTCTTGACATAAATAACTCTCTGTTCTTTTCGTCAGATAAGTCCTTATTTGTCACTGTAAGCAGCTTTGCATCAGGATATACCTTCATCCATTCTGCTGCTGTCTGCTCTACAAGCGGTTTAGGAACGACCACACAAGCCTTATTAATAAGACCGAGCTGCTTCTTTTTCATGACCGTTGTAAACATTACAGCGGACTTTCCTGCACCCACAACATGAGCCGCAAGTGTGTTTCCACCGTATATAGCTCTTGCAACACAATTTCTCTGATGATCTCTCAGATTGAATTCCTTGTTCATTGCCGGGAACGTAAGCTTTGATCCGTCGTAATTTCTGCCGACAATTGAATTGAAGATATCGTTGTATCTGCGTTCATACTTAGCTTTGCGCTTATCATCGGCAAATATCCACTTCTTGAACTCGTCCTTGATCTGTCGTGCCTTTTCATTTGCAACTCTTGTTGCTTTCGGATCAATAACTCTCTTATCGTCAACAGTCATGTATACAGATACCTTTTTCTGATTCAGAACACTCTCAGCTATCTTATACATATTGACTGTTGCATTATAGCCGTATGCGGAAGTTTCCTTTACATTGTGTCCGAATTTCGTGCCAGAACCTGATATCTCATATGCGCCCGTAGCCGGGAAATAATGTACTTCATGACTGCTTGTCTCTCAGTTCAGACTCAGCGTTATTCTCTGTAAGCTCATGAGCTTCTGCATACGCTGCTATCTGTTTTTCAGTTTCGGTATGAACTTCCTCGCCCTGATCCAAAGTAGCCTGTGCATCGGTAAGTTCTGCTGCCTTGAATATCTCAGCTTCACGCTCTGCTCTGCCGACTGCTGTCGGATTCTCAAAGAACTTCTTATCGTAAGCCTTGACAAGTGCTGTCAAATCTGCTATACTGATATCAGAACCATTAAGGACTGATGGAGCTACCTGATTTTCAGCGAACTCTACGTGCCTTGATGGTTCTATTTTTATGCTATGTATATTATGGAGTCGGAGAGCTGTTCCCTGATCACCGTTCAGGAGGAATTCCTCCGCAGCCATCTTTGTGAGATATACATCACCGTTAAGTCTGTATATGCCATACAGTGAGTGCATAAACGCTTTCTTTTCGCTGCTGCTGTCAGCTATCTCGCTATCGAGGATAACGGAGTTTTCAACAATATCTGAGAGCGAATACAGCATATTCAGAGTTGCGGTATCCTTGAATTTCTCGGAATTATGAACTGTACTTTCAAGTCCGTTACGGCTTATCTGGATATTCCATCCTGTATCTTTAGTGGTGATATCACCACGGAAGATAGTTCTGTTCTTAATATCCTCTCTGACAGAATCAAGAGTGCTGTTCCTGTCAGCTATCTCGATAACGGGTATTCTTGTGTCCACGGCAGCACTTTCAGAAGATGGTAAACGTCTGAACGGAGACTTGTCTCCAAGTTCTGAATTGAGCTTATTCTCAAATTTCGGAGCTTTTGCTATATCAGCATCGAGCATATTCTTTACTGACTTACGTTTCGGTGTGATATCCTGTAAAGCAGCAACGTCACTGTTAGTGATACCGTTTCTGCTTATACGCTCCTTGATCTCGTTAGCCTGTCTTGTAAGCTCCGCAAGTTCCGATGAAGCCGATACAGCCTTATCATACTCTCCGTTGGTTGTATATCTGATGATCTCAGCACTTTTCTCAGATATACTTCCAGTTATCTCGATGAGAAGCTCATTATCAGGCAGAACAAAACCGTCAGCCTTTGCGGTTGACGGTTCGTCTGAAAATACACTATTCAGTTTATCATTCAGTCTGTTTCCGTCAGACAGATCAGCACTTTCTCCCTCATCACTTCTCCGTTCACGTAGAACTGCTTCATCTCGCCCCATTTCAGAGTTTCGTTGAAGCCCTGTGCTGTATTCGGATGAGGACGAGGATTCTCCCTGTCGTACTGTTCCTCCAGAAGATCCCTGTAATCCTCTGCCGATTTCTGTACCTGTCTTGCCAGAGTCAGGAACTTGTGCTTCATTCGCAGATATTCCGTTTCCATCGGATAATTCTTCTCCATGAAGTCCATCCATTCCCGTCCGTACATTCCTATCGGCTCTTCCGTCATTGACTTCTCCAGATTCGGATCGGGACGCATCGTGTATGTCCCGTTGTACGGATTGAACTGGTATTGAAAGATTATCGTCGGAACTGTTCCTTGTTTCTCCTTGTACATCGGAAACCATTCCTGTTTCTTGTTCCCCTGAAACTCCTGTACGATCTCCCAACCGAGGATTCCGTCTCGCTTCACCATTCTCGATGATGTCAGAAAGTTTCTCAGCTGTTCTTTCGGAATCATTGGCAGCTCTTCCTCCGGTACGCTCTTCTGTTCGTTCTCCGTCAGGCTCATAAATGTTTCGTAATTCATCAATATTCCTCCTCTTCTCTTCATAAGTCGTTACAGCGTTCTCAATAACTCTGAGAGCTGATCTCGCTGTTCGTCCTGCATATGATAAAAACGTCATTTTCTCAATATCGCTGCCAAAACGCTTAAAGAATGACATATCAGGTGTGATATTGAAAGGCTGTGCGTTTATTTCCAATCTTCCTGCAACGATCAGGCTAAAAGCATTTACATAGGCTGAAAAAAAGGCTTTTCTTTCCTCCTGTGAGATATGCAGCTTATTCATGCAGTCAGTTACATCTGCATAGATATCGGTACAATAAAGGCTCATTGCTATGATCGAAGTATTACTGTCTGGAATTGTATTAGTCTCCGTAAGTATCTGTTTGATACTATCCGCATTTTCGGCAGTTATCATCCATCTTGCAGGCTGATGAGCATTAT
>Ga0116149_1004308_pt1 | contig 14081 bp, 3 predicted proteins | sample AD_UKC057_MetaG_FD_89787 | JGI IMG/M metagenome (GOLD analysis project Ga0116149, IMG submission 89787) | Active sludge microbial communities of municipal wastewater-treating anaerobic digesters from USA - AD_UKC057_MetaG | ecosystem: Engineered > Bioreactor > Anaerobic > Digestate | place: USA... | reverse complement strand
AATTTTATGAAAAGGTTTTTGATCTTCTTCTTCGCTTAAGGGGCAACTTCATGTGGCCTGCAATGTGGACCGGTGTTTTTTCAGAAGACGGATTTGCTTTTCCCCATGCCTCTGCAGAACTTGCGACAGAGCTCGGCATAACCATGGGAACATCTCATCACGAACCCTTGTTCAGATCGGGTGAAGAGTTTCTTCATTTAAAGACTGATTCAAATGATAAGGGCTACGGAAAGGACTGGAATTACTTTACCAATCCTCGAGGGCTCTATGAATTTTGGACAGATTCTGTGAAGCGCAATAAAAATTATACATCTCTTATAACCATTGGGATGAGGGGCGAGAGGGACAGCATGGTCTTAGGTGAACATTCAACGCTGTCGGATAATATAAAGCTTCTTAAAGATACAATCACCGATCAAAAAAAGATATTAAAAGAAAACGGATTGGGAAAGGCTCAAAAAGTTCTTGCTCTTTATAAAGAAGTTGAGGACTATTATTATGGTGATGATAAAAATGACGGCTTACGAGACTGGAAAGAACTTGATGATGTCATGCTTCTTTTATCTGATGATAATTACGGAAACACAAGAACGCTGCCGACTGCAAAAACAAAGAAGAGAAAAGCCGGCTGCGGGCTGTATTATCACTTTGACTATCACGGAGGTCCCATTTCGTATGAATGGGTTAATTCTACTCCAATCGTAAAAGCCTGGGAGCAGCTTACCAAGGCCTATGAGTATGGTGTGAGAAATTTATGGGTGGTGAATGTCGGAGATTTAAAACCTTGTGAATTTCCTTTATCGTACTTCATGGATCTTGCCTTTGATTATGAAACCTATAAAGAAATAAATAAAGTAACAGAGTATACAGAAAAGTGGGTTAACAATAATTTCGGATCATACTGCGATGAGAAAACCTGTACAGAAATTGCACAGATAATTAGTGAATATACAAGTATGAACGGTGATATTCGGCCTGAAGCATTACAGGAAAACAGCCTTAGTTTTAGTGAAGAACATGAAGCTCAAAATGAGATAAAACGTGCTGAAATGATTATTACTATGACAGAAATGGTCAGTAAAAAAATCCCGCCTGAAGCAAAGGACTGCTTTTTCGCTCTGGTGCGGTTCCCGGCTCTTGCTTCTGCAAATTTACGAAAAATGGTTATATCAGCAGGATTACAGAAATTGTATGCAAAAAGAAAGGTAAACTACGCTATTGAACTTGCTGCAAAAGTCGAACAGTGTATTGAAACTGATAAGATGCTTCACCAAATTTACAATGAGCAGATGGCAGAGGGTAAGTGGAAATACATGATGTCATCAAAACATGTATCATTTAAAAAATGGAATGATGAGGGATCTGATTACCCTAAAGGTAAAAAAATTACACTTCCTCAAAAACCTTCTTTAGTACTTAGTGTACAGGGAAGTGATAAAACTTATTCAACCGGATCCTGTGTTTTGCCTCTTTTTACCAATACTGAAAATTCTTCATATGTTGTTACCGTAATGAACAGCGGTCTTGAAGAGCTGAATTTTGAAATAGTAATTTCTGATCAGTGGATTAAAATCGAAAAGAAACAGCTTGGTAAAGATACCTTTGAAATAAGAGTACTCATAAACTGGAAAAAACTTAAAAAAGACAGCAGCGGAACTATTGATTTTGTTTCAGAAGGGCAAAAAGTTACGGTGCACGTTAATGCACGGGTTTTTGATTGTTCAGGAATCCTAAAAGGAACCTTTGTTGAAACAACCGAAAAAGTTTCTATGCTTGCTTCCTCTTATTTTTCCAAGCAGGGAAAAAACGGAGTAGACTGGGTCGTGATAGATAATTACGGCAAGGCTGCTTTTGAAGACAGGGGAAACCATGCGTCAATTAAATGCCTTCCCAGCGGTATCAGTTTTCCTTCCGGTAAAGATTCTCCCTGTGTTGAATACCGCTTTTATGTTAACAGTCCTGGAAAGTATACAATAACATCTGTACTTGCACCGGTAAACAATCATGAAAAATATAAGGGACTTGATTTTGGGCTCTGCCTTAATGACGGTAAGATTGCAGTGATTATTTCGCTGCCGCCTCACTATGCCGCAGGCGATCACAATGATGTAAACTGGTGTCTATCGGTTCTTGAGAACGGCCGAAGAATTGATCATGAGGTAAACCTTGAGAAGGGACTGAACTCTCTAAAATTCTATTTAATAGATGCAGATATTGTGCTGCAAAAAATTGAGATTGCGAAGAAACCTTCTAAGGCTTTTTACGGGCTTCCGGAGACTTGCATAATTACTTAGTAAAATAAAGGCGCTGTTAATCAATAAAAGGTTTAACAGCGCCTTTATTTTTTTTGTAAACTGACCGCCAACTGCATGATCAGCTTTTAGGAATAAACTTGAATTGCTTAAAATCGAAGGCTGAACCCGGCAGGAAGATAAATGTAATTGAAACCCTCCCGGTAATTTCCGGAAGGAAGAAATACTGTTCTGTAAAATTATTAGACTGTAGGAATTCTGCCATATAAAGAATCTCTCTGCCGTCATCATGCGTGAAACGCATTTGAATGCTGTTTTTCTCGAGTTTTGTTCTGCCGCAGATTTCTATTTGGGCAGGATTTTGGTTTGTGAAATCAAAGTCTTTAAAAGTTATACTTACGTTATTTCCAATATTTGTTATTGCCTCTTTTCCTATATTGAATGCGTCTCCGTTAATAGTATCCAAGTCCAGTGCAGATATTGGGATAAATTCTTTATCAATTTTTTTAAAGGTAAAACCTTTTATATGGGCTTTACGGTTGAATACAAAAGAAAGCGTTTTAATACCCCTTAATCGTACCGGCAGTGTATAGGTTTCACTTTGATAGGTATTCCAAATTGATTTTTTATGGTAGCAAAGCTTCGCAATGAAAACAGAACCCTCTTTATCAATATTACCGTCCCAAACTTCAAACTCAAACGGATCACTGTCAAGACAAAAAATGTCCATTGTCATTTCATTGCTTCCATAGGAGCCGAAATCAATCCTTTCAAAACCGGTACTGCTCGTACCGTCTCTGGAACTGGCAAATCCTCTTTCATTGCCTGTTCCAATGTCTCCTGTGGAAAGGGTATAAAGGCCTCCTGTAATATAGGAGTAAGGATCTAAAGATGCTTTTCCAAAACCTTCCGCTCTGAATTCCTTCATGCTGATAAGGGCTAATTCTTTTTTCCCGTTTCTGCATCCGCACCTCAATCTGAATGAGCCGTCGCCTGCCGCCTTAATTATTACTCCTTTTTGAGTTTTTTCAAGCGATGCATTGACCGTGGTAATTCCTGCATCATTGGCGCATCGCCACTCAAGTTCGTTGTATGCGGCATCCTTAGGGTACAGTACTGCTTCAACTTCAATTTCGGTATTACTCAGTGTCAGAGTGTTTTCTTTAGATAAGAGTTCAATTTTTCTTACCGGCTTGTCGGTGAAAAACGGAATGAGAGAATTTTTTTCGTTACAGGAAATTCCCTGTATATAATCTGTTTTTTTTGATTCAAGTTTCAATGTTTCTACAGGCAATCCCTCGCTTTCGACAGTAAGGGTTATTTTTCCGGGCATTTTTGTGGAGGCAATGACTGCAAGCAGTTTACCGCTGAACAGCCTCATAGTATTACCCTTATAGCTGTCAAAGTTTGTGCTGTCTCCGTTGTCGAGACCAATGAGTCTGCCTTCACCTTCCACGCTTATAAACATCCTGTTCACGGCATTTTCAACGGGATTTCCGTCTTTATCTTCAACTGATATTTCCACGAATGAAAGATCTGTGCCGTTTGCCTTGAGTACCGGCTTATCTGCTTTGAGTGAAATTGAAGATGGATCGGAAAATGATGAGCGCGATGTCCGGGCAATTTCGCATCCATTTTCATCATACGCAGATGCGGAAAGTATTCCTTTTTCATAAGGGATTGATACATCAAGGGTTAGGCTGGTATCTTTTGCATGGTCGAAATGTTTTTTTCCAAGACTTTTACCGTTTAAAAATAATTCAACAAGCGGTGCATTGGTGCATACCCGGACATCTATGATCTGACCGGGTGAGAAATCCCAATACGGAAAAATATGAACAAAGGGATCTTTTTTATAATCTGTCCAAGCAGCTTTGAAGATGTAGAAAGAATCTTTAGGAAACCCTGCGGTATCAATTTGTCCAAAAAAAGAATTTTTGGAATGATAAGGAGTCGGCTCTCCAATGTAATCCCAGCCGGTCCAGATAAACTGACCGAGGCAGAAATTTGCGTCTCTGTCATCAATTATACATCCTTCAACTGATTTTGCACCCCAGCTCGTACTGCTGTTGCCGAGCGCTGAACATTGACCGTCATCATCGTTTAAAATCTGCTGACGGAGAGGAAAGTGATAGATGCCGCGGCTGAAAACAACAGAGGCTGTCTCACTTCCGTAAATTATCCAGTCCGGATGATCTTTATGATGCTCGTCATAATATTTTTCTGCATAATTGTAGCCGATGAGTTTAATAACATCGGCACATTTTTGCGTATTTTCCCAGGGCATGTAGTTAGAACAAAGTGTGGCACGGGCATTATGTTTCGGGTCAAATTTTTCTACCAGGGAGATAAGACGCTCCATAACCTCTTTTCCCCGTTTTCCTGCATGGGTGTCATGTATCTCGTTCCCTACAGACCACATAATTACACAGGGGTGATTTCTTCCCTGTGTTATCCAGCTCTCTGCATCTTTTTCGACCCATTCATTAAAAAATCTTGCATAGTCAAATTCTGTTTTTGCATTTTCCCACATATCGAGGAATTCAGACATGACAAGAATACCAAGTTCATCACACAGATCTAAAAAATCCTTGGGGAAGGGGTTATGAGAAGTTCTTACTGCGTTAACACCCATTTCCATTAATTTCAAAAGCTGTCTGCGGGCGGCTGTCTTATTAAAGGCCGAACCAAGGCATCCCAGATCGTGATGCTGACAGGCTCCGTGAATTTTAACATAGGAATCATTGAGGAAAAAACCCTTGTCCGGAGTGAAGGTAAGAGTTCTTAGACCGAATTTCTCAAGTGTGCTGTCGCATAATGTGTCTCCGTTAAAAACCTCAGTTTTCAACGTATACAGATACGGGTTTTCAAGAGACCAAAGGTGAGGCTCTGCTATGATTAAGTTTTGTTCACAGCCGCCCTTGGAAAACGATACCGCGGCCCCTTCTGCATCAATTATTGTGTGATGTATTGAAGTAGAATTATCAGTTTGTGATGATAACGAAGAAGAAACTGAAACAGAAAATACCGGTCCGTTTTTCTCCGTGGAAATATATAGTCCGTTGTGTTTTATATGAAGTGTGTTTTTTTGTATGAGGTGTACGTTTCTGTATATTCCTGCTCCCGAATACCAGCGCGAGTTGGGGCTTCGATGAAGAACCCTTACAAGAACCTCATTTTCACCTTCTTGTAAAAAGGAAGTAATATCAATTTCGAATTCTGTATAGCCGTATTTCCACTGCCCGGCTTGTTTTCTATTAATGTAGATAGTTGAGTCCATATATATGCCTTCAAAGTGCAGAAATGTTTTATCTGCAGAAGTGAAGGTACATATTTTTCTATACCAGCCGTCGCAGCTGCGGTATAAATTTTCTGCATCATAAATGAGAAAATCATGGGGTATATCTACAGGTGAAAAGCTTTGGGGAAAAGAGGTGATTCCGTCGAATACACCGCATTCAGTTTCTGTGAAAGACCAATTATCATTCCATAAAAATTCATTACGCATATGTGCTCCAATATCAATATATTACACTAGTATAGTAGTTCAAAAATTTCAATACCAGAAATTTGATAATATTGCTTGAGTTATTAGTGTTTGAATAATTTCAAGTATGTGCTAATAATAGGCAGCAGACTGCGCTTAGTGCCTGAAAATTAAGCATTATTAAACTGCTGCACAGACCCTTATTATACAAGTGCTTAGAAAAACTGATTGAATCATTTTTTTTTAACATAATTTACGGTAATGCAATAAATTAAAGGCTCTAATATTTGATACTATAAACTGTGCTGTAGTCTATTATTTGGCATGTTTATTGCAGTGTTTGTTGGTATGGTCTGTAACAATAATAATAAAGCGTATCTTGTGCTTTCAACAGGTGAAGTTTTTGAAGGCAAATCGTTCGGCGCTGCCGGCTGTGTAAGCGGGGAAGCGGTATTTACAACGGGAATGACGGGGTACCTGGAAACTCTGACAGATCCGAGCTACTACGGGCAAATTGTCATGCAAACCTTTCCTCTTATTGGAAACTATGGTGTAATACCTTCCGATTTTGAGAGTACCAGGCCTTCCTTGAGCGGATACATAGTACGCCAATGGTGTACGGATCCTTCAAATTTCAGAATGGCCGGGGATCTTGATGCATACCTTAAAAAAAACGGCATTATAGGTATTTCGGGCATTGATACAAGAAGGTTAACAAAAATAATCCGCGAACATGGTGTTATGAATGTGAGGATTATAAGTGTTCCGGAAAACAATGAAATTGATCAATCAACGGATGAAAAACTCCTTTTAAATAATCCGGTTGAAAAAGAAAAGCTGCTGAAGTCAATAAAAGCGTTTGAAGTAAAAAATGCAGTTGTATCGGTATCTCCAAAAAGAGAAAACCGTAAAGAGAACGGAAAAGAGGACAGACGCAGCGGCAGAACAATTGTATTATGGGACTTTGGTGCAAAGAAAAATATTGAGAGGGAATTATTAAAACGCGGATTCGATGTTGTATCTGTTTGTGCACAGACAAGTGCTGCACAAATCATTGCTCTTAATCCAGCCGGCATAATGCTCTCAAATGGACCGGGTGATCCTGCAGAAAACACTGAAATTATTAATGAACTCAAAATACTGTGCAGTAAAAAAATACCAATTTTTGGAATATGTCTGGGGCATCAGCTTTTAGCGCTTTCACAGGGAGCTGCAACAGAAAAACTGAAATACGGACACCGCGGAGCGAATCAGCCTGTTAAGGAGCTGAAGACCGGAAGAATTTATATTTCAAGTCAAAATCACGGATATACCGTTGTCCCTGAGAGCCTTACAGGTGGTGCAGAGGTTTCTTTTATTAACCTCAATGATCAAACCTGCGAGGGTATTAGATATAAAGAGTTTCCTGCGTTTTCAGTTCAGTTTCATCCTGAAGCTTCTGCTGGTCCGCTTGATACTGCATTTTTATTCGATTCATTTATGAAGCTTATAGACACTAAGGAGTTTTAAGATGCCTCTAAATCCTGAAATAAAAAAAGTCATGGTCATTGGTTCCGGTCCTATAATAATTGGGCAGGCGGCGGAGTTCGATTATGCAGGAACGCAGGCATGCAAGGCTCTGAAAGAACAGGGCTTGCAGGTAGTGCTTGTAAACTCTAATCCTGCAACACTCATGACCGATTCTGCTATGGCAGATGCAATATACATTGAACCTCTTTTAATTGAAACAATAAAACGCATCATTGAGAAAGAAAAACCGGATAGTCTTCTTTCAACACTGGGCGGACAAACCGGATTAACCTTATCTATGCAGCTGGCAAAAGAAGGTTTCCTTGATCAGCATAAGGTGAAACTTCTTGGTGCAAATCCCGAGACAATTGATAAGGCTGAAGACCGCCAGTTATTTAAAGACACGATGATGGAAATAGGGGAACCCTGCATTCCTTCCAAGGTTGTAACCGATCTGGAAAGCGCACTCGAGTTTGCTGCGATAATAGATTACCCCGTTATTGTACGCCCCGCATTTACTCTCGGCGGTACCGGCGGAGGCATTGCGTACAGCGAGGAAGAATTAAGAGAAACAGCAATGAACGGACTAAACCGTTCTCCCATACACCAAATTCTAGTTGAGAAATGTATATCGGGCTGGAAAGAAATTGAGTTTGAGGTAATGCGGGACGGAGCAGGTAATGTTATTACTGTGTGTTCTATGGAAAACTTTGATCCGGTCGGCGTACATACAGGCGACTCAATTGTCATAGCACCGACTGTAACGCTCTCTGATAAAGAGTATCAGATGCTGCGTTCTGCTTCTCTTAATATAATATCGGCTTTAAAAATTGAAGGAGGCTGTAACTGTCAGTTTGCTCTGCATCCTGATAGTTTTGAATATGCGGTTATAGAGGTAAATCCGCGCGTATCACGATCTTCGGCCCTGGCTTCGAAAGCCACAGGCTATCCCATTGCCAAAATTGCAGCGCTTATAGCAATAGGATACAATCTTGATGAGATTCCGAATACGGTAACAAAAAAAACAAAGGCGTGTTTCGAACCGGTTCTTGATTATGTCGTTGTCAAATTTCCAAAGTGGCCTTTTGATAAATTTGTGTATGCTAAGCGAAAGCTTGGTACTCAGATGAAGGCTACGGGCGAAGTTATGGCAATTGGTACCAGCTTTGAACAGGCCTTAATGAAGGCAGTGCGCGGGCTTGAACTTTCGCTGCAGACTTTAAATTATCCTCCCTTTGAAAAAGAAAGCGATGAGAAAATTAAACAGCGCGTAGGAGAATGTACTGATCAAAGAATTTTTGCGGTGTATGAGGCTTTAAAACGGGGCTTAAGCGTTGATGAAATTTTTGATATAACAAAAATTGACCGGTGGTTTTTACATAAGCTCACTAACCTCATAGCTGTTGAAAAAAAATTGAGAAATATGAAAAACAGTGCCGATTCTTTTTCTAAAGATGATTATCTTGAAGCAAAACACAACGGATTTACCGACGCCGTTATTGAAAAACTGAGCGGTATAAAACCAGATCACATTCCTGCCTCTTACCGCATGGTAGATACCTGCGCCGGAGAGTTCAGCGCAAAGACTCCGTATTTTTACAGCGGCTGGGACGGAGAAAATGAAGCAGCATCTGTGCTTGAAGATCCTGATTATACAAAGAGCGCAAAAGGAAGAATTCTTGTTCTTGGCTCCGGTCCTATTAGAATTGGACAGGGCATAGAATTTGATTATGCTTCTGTTCAGTGCGTCTGGGCATTAAAAAAGCTCGGTTATGAAGTAATCATCATGAACAATAATCCGGAGACAGTTTCTACCGATTTTGATACAGCTGACAGGCTCTATTTTGAGCCGCTTACCGGTGAAGATGTCATGGATGTAATTGCAACAGAAAAACCCGACGGCGTAGTTGCTGCCTTCGGCGGTCAGACAGCAATAAAGCTTACAAAATACCTTGATGAACGCGGTGTAAAAATACTTGGAACGAGCGCTGATTCAATAGACCTCGCAGAAGACCGGTCCCGGTTTGAAGCATTATTGGAAAAGCTTTCCATAAAGCGCCCTCAGGGCTTAACAGTATTCACAGAAAAAGAGGCGCTCAAGGCAGCTGAATTGATAGGCTATCCTGTTCTTATAAGACCTTCCTATGTATTGGGCGGGCAAAACATGATCATCGCTTTTAATGAAAGCGATATTACTGAATACATGGGAATAATTCTTTCGCAGAATATTGAAAATCCGATACTAATAGATAAGTATCTTATGGGAACAGAAATTGAAGTTGATGCAATTTGCGACGGTGATGATATCTTAATACCTGGAATTATGGAGCATATAGAGAGAACAGGCATACATTCAGGCGATTCAATTGCGGTGTATCCGGCATTTAACCTTAACGATATTCTTATAGAAAAAATAATTGTCCAGTCAAGAAATCTTGCAAAGGCATTGGGAACGAAGGGTTTAGTTAATATTCAGTACCTTATTTATAATAATGAAATTTATATTATAGAAGTTAATCCTCGTTCTTCGAGAACCATTCCGTACATAAGCAAGGTAACCGGAGTTCCTATGGTGGAACTTGCTGTCCGTGCAATGCTTGGTGAAAAGCTCTCAACCATGGGCTGGGGTACAGGGCTGTATCCTCCTCCTCCCTATACAGCAGTAAAGGTTCCTGTTTTCAGTTTTGAAAAGCTCAGTGATGTAGATACTCATTTAGGACCGGAGATGAAATCTACCGGGGAAGTACTTGGTATAGCACAGACTATAGATGAAGCACTGTATAAAGGTCTGATTGCTGCAGGATATAAAATGAAAAAATCCGGTGGCGTTCTTATAACAGTACGAAAAACTGATCAGTTTGAAATACCGGATCTTGCCCGCAAATTCTACAATATGGGTTTTAAACTCTATGCCACAGAAGGAACAGCAAAAATAATTGAAGATTTTGGTATGGAAGTAACAATTGTAGATAAAATACATGAAAATCCTAAAGAAAATATTCTTACCCTTTTAGAAAGTGGTACGGTTGATTATGTTATATCTACTTCTGCTAAAGGAAGACTTCCGACTAATGATAGTGTTAAGCTGCGCAGAAAATCTGTTGAAAGGGACATTCCGTGTCTCACTTCTATTGATACAGCAAATGCAATTGCCGACAGTCTTTTAAGCAAGTTTACTGCTATGAACTGCGAGATTATTAATACCAATGCACTATTAAAATCAAAGCGGACTATTGCATTTGCAAAGATGGTTACTACCGGAAATGACTTTATAGTCTGCAATGCAATGGAGCAGGATATACCGAACCCGGAAGCTCTTGCCGTTCGTCTATGCGACAGAAAAAAAAGCATTGGTGCAGATTCTCTGGTAATAATAGGCTGTTCAGAAAAAGCAGATGCATACATGAGACTGTTTAACATAGACGGCTCCGAGGGCTTAATGGCAGGAAATGCAATTCGCTGTGCTGCAAAATATTTATATGACGGAAATATTAACGGTATAAAAGATAAACTTGACAAAGTTGAAGGTAATGATCTTTTATTGACGGTAGAAACTAAATCCGGAATTCGAAATATGAAATTGTATACACGCAATGGTAAGGTGTCATCGGTATGTGTTGATATGGGCAAGCCGGTTTTTGAACCGAATCTAATACCAGCAAAACTTACATCTGCGATAGTTGACTCAGAATCTATTTTAACGAATGACGCTATACTGTTAGACAAACTTCCACGCGAAGCTATAATTAATGCACCTCTTACTGTTAACAACAGCAATTATGAAGTTACTGTTCTTTCTATTGGAAATCCTCATTGTGTAGTATTCTGCGGTTTTGTAGACAAGGTTGATGCAGCTCACGTAGGCCCGCTTTTTGAAAACCATAAAGTATTTCCGAAAAGGGTCAATACCGAGTTTGTCAGGGTCGTAAATAGAAACTGTCTCAAAATGAGGGTTTGGGAACGGGGCAATGGTGAAACTTTGTCGTGCGGTACCGGCGCCTGTGCAGCAGTAGCGGCAGCAGTATTAAACGGACACTGTCCGCTCAATGAGAATATAACAGTAAAGGTAAGGGGAGGGGAACTTGTTGTTTCCTACACCGGCGATACAGTTTACTTGACTGGACCTGCAGAACTTTCTTTTACCGGTCTAGCTGAAATTTAGGCAAATGAGCAAAAAATAAGCATAACCGCAAGTTATGCTTATATTTTAAGCTTATTATAATTGAATAGATTTAATTGAAAATATAAATATATGTAATATAAAGAAATATAATTAATATGAAGTTGGCATAATATTTGCAATGTTTAAGGTACTAACTCTAGGAGGACTACCTTAGTGCATTTTAATCAAATACCACGTCAAACAGGATTATACAATCCGCTATTTGAACACGACAGCTGCGGAACAGGCTTTATTTGCAGCATCAAGGGTGAAAAAACTCACCGTATGGTTTTAGATGCTTTGGAAATGCTTTCACGCATGACTCACCGCGGAGCAACAGGGGCAGATCCTGAATCCGGAGACGGTGCCGGTATTCTTACACAGCTGCCTCATGAATTCCTGAAAAAAACAGCTTTAGAAAAGGGAATTACGCTCGGTTCTGAAGGTTCCTACGGCTGCGGAATGCTTTTTCTTCCAAGAGATAAAGACCTTATAAAAAAAATAACATCTATTTTTGAATCCTCCTGTAATGATTACGGACTAGAAGTACTTTTGTGGCGTGATGTTCCTGTTATGGAAGAACAAATTGGTATTACTGCACGTGAGTCAATGCCCCATATTGTAATGGTTTTTGCACAGATGAAAAAAAGTTTAGATTCCCAAGGCCCTGAACTTAGTTCTTCTGTAGCTCTTGAACAGCGTCTTTATCTTGCCCGTAAATCTGCAGAGAAGAAATGTTCAGATATTCAAATTGAAGGTAAAAATGCTTTTTATGCAGTAAGCTTTTCTTCTAAAACAATTGTTTATAAAGGAATGCTCTTAGCACCGCAGGTTCAGAAGTTTTATCCGGATTTAACTGATAATGACTTTAAAACAAGTATTGCAGTTATTCATTCGCGCTATTCAACAAATACCTTTCCATCATGGGACAGGGCACAACCCTTTAGATATTTAGCTCACAATGGAGAAATTAACACACTCAAAGGAAACGCTACTTGGATGCGTTCACGTGAAGCACATCTTGAAAAAAAAGAATGGGGATCTGATCTTAGTAATGTAACTCCTGTCATTCAGGAACACGGATCTGATTCTCAAGCGCTCGACAACGTTCTGGAATTATTAGTGCAGTCAGGAAGAAGCCTTCCTCATTCTGTAAGTATGCTGGTTCCCTGCGCATGGGAGCATGATAAAGAAATTAGCGATGAAGTAAAAGATTTTTATACCTATCAAAGATGTATAATGGAAAGCTGGGACGGTCCTGCAGCCCTTGCATACACTGATGGTTCCATTGTTGCCTCCTCTCTAGACCGCAATGGTCTTCGGCCAGGGCGCTATATAATTACAAAAGATGAAAGAGTAATAATGGCATCTGAGCTTGGTGTATTAGATGTTGACCCCGATTCTGTGTCGGTGTCCGGACGGCTTGAACCCGGCCATATTCTCTTAGTAGATACTGTTAAAGGTAAAGTTATTCCCGATGCAGATATTAAAAAAGAACTAGCCCAAAAAGAACCGTATAAAAAATGGCTTTCTAAAGGCTTGGAAAAAATTCATCAGCTCGATCAAGTTCAAAGTATTATACACGAGGATGAGGTTTTACGTTCTCAAGCCTACACCAGAGAAGAGCTGGAAATGATTATTCAGGTCATGGCAGAGACAGGCTTGGAGTCCATAGGTTCGATGGGTAATGATGCACCTCTTGCAGTACTTTCAGAGAAAAATGTCCCTCTGTATTCCTATTTTAGACAGCTTTTTGCACAGGTTACTAATCCTCCGATTGACCCCCTGCGCGAAGGCTGTGTAATGAGTATGGAAACGGTTATTGGGAAACCTGGACAACTTTTATCTGAAGGGAAAGAACATGCAGAGCGCCTCGTTCTTGAAAAGCCGGTACTGACCTGTGAAACTTTTTCTGTATTCTCCAGTCAAAAATCAAAGGATATTCAAAGAATAAGTATACTCTTTTCTGAGTCCGACGGTGAAGCAGGATTTATGCAGGCTTTGGAAAGAATTTGTGTTGAAGCAAAACAGGCAATTGAAAACGGTAAAAAATATTTGGTTCTCACTGATAAACATATAACTAAGGACAGCATTCCTCTTCCAGGAATTTTAGCAGCAGGTGCTGTACATCAGTATTTAACAAAACACAAAATTCGTCTTGATGCTTCATTGTTTTTAGAAAGTGCGGAGCCAAGAGAAGTGCATCACTTCTGCGTTCTCTTTGGATACGGATGCGATGCTGTCATTCCTTATGGTGCTTATAGTGCTGTAGAAAAACTTATAAGCAATGAAAAAATTTCACATAATTTTTCAAAGGCTGTCGGAAACTATATTCATGCAATTGAACACGGCATAATGAAGGTTTTGTCAAAGATGGGTATTTCTACACTGATGAGCTACAAGGGTGCTCAAATCTTTGAGGCCGTCGGTCTGGGCAGCGATATTATTGAAACATGCTTTACCGGTACTCCCTCACGTGTCGGCGGTATATCGCTTACAGAGCTTGCACAAAAAACAATAGCACTTCATAAGAGCGTGTATTCAGGAAGTGCTGAGTTTCCTCACATTTTCGAAGACGGCGGGTTTTACCGCTGGAGAAAAGAAGGCGAGGTTCATGCATGGAACCCCGAAACCATTCCTTTACTGCAGCAGTCGGTTAGAACCGGCAATT
>Ga0116149_1004306_pt1 | contig 14085 bp, 6 predicted proteins | sample AD_UKC057_MetaG_FD_89787 | JGI IMG/M metagenome (GOLD analysis project Ga0116149, IMG submission 89787) | Active sludge microbial communities of municipal wastewater-treating anaerobic digesters from USA - AD_UKC057_MetaG | ecosystem: Engineered > Bioreactor > Anaerobic > Digestate | place: USA... | reverse complement strand
CATTTCAAAACAGTTCGTAGATCGTAGGCCGGGTGGAGCGGAACGAAACAATCGGGACTATGTTATCACAGGCGACCAAAAGTTTCCGCTTGCGCCATCTATATGAATCATTCAGAGCGGAACCCGCCTTTTCATTGTGAAGGCGGGTTCCGCTTTAACCTATACAGGGAGAACGTGTATGCGTATTCTTGTAGTTCTGTTTGAAAATCAAGGGTACGCCAAAAGGTTCCGCTCCACCCGGCCTACGGAAAAACGAACACGTTAACACCATACACCATTTCATAGCAGTGGTACACTGTGGCGGGTGCCCCGGCGAAACAGGCCGCTGGAATCAGCGTACCGGATATCATCACCGTGTGTTTTCCGTATTGCCATAAGACGCTTGAACCGCCTTTTCCATGAGGACAAGTTCCGTATCGCTCAGTACGCTGAAATAGCCGGCCCGTTTCTGCTTGGAAAGCCGGCCGTTATTCTGGAGGCAAAAGCGGATGAAAAGATCGATCTGCTGGTCGGGCATATCCACAATTTTCTGGATCGCGTTCTTTGTCTTGTCATAGTTGGCCAGGAAGGCCAATTCCTCAACGAGTTCGGTTTCGATGGTTCTTTCGACAAATCGGAACAATGCTTCCACTTGCGGCGTCATGTCCATGTAGCGGTACCATAGGGCCGTGTCGTTATGAACGGTCATCCGCCCCGTGTCATCAAGCGTGTATTCCGCCAGGGACATGAGGGGGTTTGAGAAGGCCGCCAGGGAAGCATTGTAGTCATTGACGTTTTTCAACATTGCCGCCGATATGGGGAACATGATGCCCCGGGGCGTGAAGCCCCGCCGGGCCAGAATGTTGTGGATCAGGAAACGATGGATGCGGCCGTTGCCGTCCTCGAAGGGGTGCAGAAAAACAAACCCGTAGGCGACGGCAGCGGCATGGACCACCGGCGAAAGGTTGTCCACTTCCATGCGTTTGTGGGAAGCGATGAGACCCTCCATAAGACCAGTCAAGTCTTCCGGCTTCGGACAGACGAAATGAATCTTTTCGTGCCGCCAGGCAACGGTTTCGCCCACATAATTCTGGGTTGAACGATAGCCGGAATCCCGAAAGCGAGGATCAACCGTCCGGTTCTGCAATTCAATCAGGCGTTTCTTTTCGCAGAAATCTTCCCGTTCCGCCAATTGCAGGAGCGCTACAAAGCGCTCCGTCCGGGTTGAACTGGGAGCGATATGTTCGATTTCAAAAGACGATTTCGTTTCTTTTGTGTAGAGATAGCATAGCGCCCGTTTCAACAACTCGGGCGGATAAGCGGCGACCATACGCCGGCACTTCTCGGATAGCCCCGCCATTTCCGCATGTTGAAGGGCATCGCTGCGTCGAACCAGCGGACAAAACGAACGACCCCCCAGGAGATTATCATTAATGCGTTGACGACGGACCTTCCGTACTGTCTCTACGGTGTAGTATTCCTTTGGATCAAGCAAATCCACGTAGTTGCCCTGCTTCAAATCTTCAAGAGGAAGAGACCTGTTCAACAGGAATTCATACAGGAACCAAAGACATCTGGCATATTTACCCGTAGGCCTGGAACGGACATACTTCAGGAATTCCTCTTCTTCCGCCGCCTGGAATATGCTTGCGAGCAGGGCGAGGTTGATGCCGTCATATTTCAAGGCAAATTCAAGATGATCGCCCAGCGAAGCGCCCGGCCAGTATTGGGATGGAAAAACTTCCTCAACTCCGTTTTCCATGGCTTGTTTTGTTCGCCTGGAAGAAGCGCTTACAAAGGACCTATGCCAATGTGGAATGACGTCAAGAGTGTATCGCCGGATAAGCGCTTCATAGCCGGCGACCCGGTCTGGGCGGTCCTCCTTATGTTCCGACATACACATCTCCTGAAACCAATTACAGGCGGTACAAAAGCATTATAAAATTGGCAAAGTCAACCAGGACAATTATTGAGGCGCTGTATTTTCTCGCCAAAAGACTTATAATCTGCATAAAACGATTATGATTTGCATGTCATGCTTTAAAATGATTATGACATCCTTGTGTTTATGGAGTCAACCTTGGTTTTCGCGGTCCTGTTTGAAAATCAAGGGCATGCCGTAACCATTCACGGAGGGGAAAGGATTTCCGGGGATAATTGGTATTTTCCAACGTTCCGTGCGACGGATTTTGGGAAATAGGACAGTTAGGACCCGTAGGACGGGTAAGGACCGTGTATTTAACCCGAAAATTTAATATTACCCTTGTCCTATCCATCCTTGCCGGTCTTACGCGTCTACGGCAACCCAAACAAAATATTATAACCCGACAACCGAATACACAATATCTTTGACGATGTTTTCCGTTTCCAGTTTTTTGAGGACGGGATCCAATTCGCTTGGCGACCCGGCGAGAAAATAGGTCCAGGTATCCACGCCTTTGTTCACCAGTTCACAGGTCAGGAAGGATTCCTCCCCAGCCACATCGTGTGGGGCGAGGCGCCTGGTGGCGGTAAGAATGGCCGATTTGCGGAGGTTCTGGGACTGGTAGGGATACTCCTCGAGACCGGTCACCTTGCTGAGCCGCCGGACTTTGCGTACCATGATGTCCTTTTCATCCTCGTTGCACCAGAAGGTCATGACAACGCTGCCGTCCACGCCCGCCTGGGCTTCCAGACCATGGCCGACGACGGTATCGATGCTGATGCCCTCGTTGCTGAACGCGGAAGCAATGCTGGTAAGGGCGCCAGCGCGGTCGAGAACCCGGGCGCGGAAAACCCAATGCCGTTTTTGGATGTCAGTCATGCCGATGGACCTCCTATGGCGTTGCTGCAGCGGTATTCATGGGGCCGGATGCGTCCCTCCAGAACCCGGAGGGTTTCCGAGGCGAGGGCTTCCATTTCGAGGGGCTGATCATAAAGGATCAGGGGCGCCAGGCGGCCCACGTGTTGCTGCAGCCCCTTGCGAACACGCTCGGATCGAATCATGCCACCGGTGAGCACAATGGCCTCGACGGTACCACCCGCCGCGACAACCATGGCGCCGATGCCTTTGGCGATTTGATAGATCATGGCATCCACAACAAGCCGGGCGTACGCGTCGCCTTCCCGGATGCGCGTTTCGATGCGGTCAAGCCGGTAATCGCCCAGGTAGGACTGGAGCCCGCCGCACCGGGTAAGTTCCTCGAAGAGTTTTTCACGGGTGTACCGTCCGCTGTAACAGAGGTCAATAAGGTCCCCCGCCGGCAGGTCACCGGCCCGTTGCGGCGTGAAGGGGCCGCCCCCGAGAAAAGAGATGTTGCTATCAACCATTCGCCCGTCCCGCATGGCAGTGATGGAAATACCGCCGCCGAGGTGGGCAATCACCAGGCTGATGTCTTCCAGCCTCCTTCCCAGAGACTCGGCCGCTTTTCGCGCGGCCGCGCGGACGCTCAACGCGTGGGAAATACTCCGCCGGGTAATACCTTTATACCCGGAAATCTCCGCCTCGGGGATGAATTCGTCCACGACTACGGGGTCGATAACATAGGCGGGGGCGGCAAGCGCTTTCGCCAGGAGGGCGGCGACGGGTATTCCCAGGTTACTCGGATGGCTCCTTTCGGGACATTCCAGCATGGCGGAGACGAGCGCGTCATTGACGCGAACTTCGCTGTTTTCCATTTCGGCCACGATATACGCGCCGCCCGCCAGTTTTTCAGGCTGCCGGGGCAGAAATCCTCCCCGGGCGGCGATGGCATCCACGGTTGTCCAACCGGACGTGTTGAGTATCTCGCGTACATGTGTCGCCAGGGCGGCGGCTTGGTTTTGCCGTTCTTCGGCGGTGTTTACGGGGGGAAGGGCATATTCAGATTCGATGTTTTGAAGGCAGTGTTCGTTTTCGAACAGGGCGATTTTTGTGGAGGTAGACCCGGGATTGACAACCACAATGCGGCGGTGCCTGGTTTTACCGGCGGTTACAACCGGTTTGGGCGGCTCGCCGAGACGGCGTTGGGCATAAATGGCGCCCAGCGCCACGGAGTTGAGGCGTGTTTCCAGCGCGTCGGAGCGGGACAGCAGCACATAGGGTTTTGGGAAGCCCATGATGATGTTGGCCAGGGAGGCCTCCCCGTATTTGATAAGGGCGCTGACCATTTTGTAGATCACATTGGCGGCGTCTATACAGGGGCATACGAGGATGTCCGCCCGCCCCGCGACCTCCCGCGCGCCGGGGCCTCCGGAGAAGCCCTTGGAGGCAACCGCCCCGGGGTCCGTGGCCAGGTCCAGGGACAGGGGGCCGTAAACAAACGCGTCAGGCCACTCCCGTCGGGCGAATTCCACACCAAGTTGCGTGGAAGGCAGGGAAGGCAGAATCTTCTCATTTGCCGACAACAGAGCCACACGGGGCTTTTCAAGTCGCATGACGCTGCGCGCAATGTCGACAGCGTTTCGGATAAGTCCGGCGATACGGGCGTAACTGCATACGGTGGTGACACCGGCGTCGGTGAGGATCATGGGACGGCCTTCGGCGAGCGGGGCCGCATCAAAAATAGACACCAGGCTGACCGTGTTTCGTATGGCCATGGGGAGCATGTGGCGGTGGAGAACGTGGGTGGGCGTGCTGCCCTTGAGCACCATTTCCACGGCGCCGGTCTTGACGAGTTCCACCGTGGCGGCGGCGGCTTCGTCATCGCCCTCGGCGGCGATAATGTCCTGCCGGGGCACGTCTATACCCACTTTGGCGACCGCCTCATCGATGAGTTGCCTCTTGCCGACAAGAACGATGCGGTCTATTATCCCGTGGTCGCGGGCAGACTCCACGAGAAGCAGGTCTTCAACGCGTTCGCCGCCGGCCATTACCGCCGGCAACGGACGCAGGGTGCCGGCAAGTTCGACCAGGTCAACCACTTTTTCGAATCCTTTGGATTCGAACGGCCCTGCGTTCATAGCGGAGTATCCTTGTGCAATGAACAGGAAATCGCTCCCATCATAGCGGAAGTAGCATCCCGCCTCCGGCGCAACCTGTTCCACCGCGTTGAGAATCACCCATTAAAAGTAAGAATGTCTTCCCGTCTTTGTACTACTGCTCTCGAGCATCATCCTGTATTCTACACGACGCAATAACCGATTTCACCCCCTCCCCCGGAGGGCCGCCTCAGGACCCGGAACGCCTCCCGGCGGTTTTCATAGTGTCATTTCCGCCGCAGGACACGATAACAGTAACGTTACTCTGCCTGCAGCACCACGGTGGCAATACTTCGCGCAGGCACATTGATTTTGTTCTCCGAAGCCAGGAGGGTGCCGTTCTCACCGAACAAGTCCGTGCTATACACGCTGACCGCCTCCACGCCCTGAACCGTGAAAGAAGTTTTCGCCGGGGCCATGGACGGATTGTATAGCCGGGCCAACATACGGCCCCTTCCATCCAGGCTTAACAACTCGGCCAGGAGGACCGGGCCGGTATCAAGACTCATGCAGGACCGCGCAGTCGCACCGTCCAGTCGTCCGCCTCTGACCGCGTTCTGCGCCTCGGGTGTCAGGTCGAGGGCACGCCCCCAGCCGAAACGCGTGGCCGCCACCGCATCGAAGGGCGTTTCGGACATCCTGATCGAAAACGCGCACCGGATGTCCCCGCCCTGGGATGCCTTGTAGTTGGTGTGCCAATAGTTGTTGTAAACGTAGGCAAACAACAGGTTGCGTTTGCCGTCCACATGCGCGGGCCACAGGCCGCGGTTCACATCACCCACGGTGAACAGGGGCGTATCGGGCGCTGCGACACAGGCGGATTGCGCGCCGTTATCCACGGCGGCAAAGGTGTTGACGGCGTACCATTCGCGACAGGCACCGGGCAGTTGTTCCGCGTCCGCGGCAATGATGCCGTAGGGCAGTTCCAGGAGCGCCTTTGTCTGGTCCGACGGATCCAGTCCGAAGGGATACACGAAATATCCCCCCTCTTTCTCCAGTGTCTCCACCTTGCGAATGACATTCACGAAATCCAGGGTGCCGTCCGGGTAGAACACCAGGTCCGTGTCCACAGGAGACGCCCCGCCCCGGCTTTCAATGTGCAGTATCGCCCTTGCCGGCCCGTTTTCCACCATGGTCACGGTTGCCGTGTCCGGCGTGCTGACCTGCAGGTCCGTCGCGGCCGGGTGGCCGGGATGAATCATGGCGGAACCGTTGCCGCCGGACACATGCAGAAACTGGTTCATGGCGTACCCGGAAGCGGCGTCCACCCATTCCCTTCCGGTGTTCAGGTCGGTGATGCGGTCCACCCCGCCGGTTTTTTCATGAATGTGAATCTGGAAGCGCGCCGTCGCCCACGTATACAGGTCGGCGCCGGGAGTCAGCAGGGACGCGCCCGGAACGTTTCCGGCGGACGTTACTTCAAAAATACGCCACCCCATGGCGGGCACCTTTTGGGCGATGAAAAACAGGCTGCCATCCGCAGCGCGCTGCGCCGGCATGGAAGCGCCGGTTTCCGTGTCGGTTACCATATTCCCTTCCAGGTCCGCAGGCAGTGACACCGCCACATCGCGCTCCCAGGAAAGGGGGTTGGACACGGTAATCCTGCGATCATTTTCCTCAGAGGATACTTCGGCCAGTTTATGGAAGGCCGCAAGCCCTGCATCCCGTTCCGCGGCGCGGCCGCCGTCAAGCGCTTTTTGGGCGAATGCGGCCTTGCGCGTCCATTGCCCCGTGCTCTGGGGATTGGTTGGATCGCTGATGCTGACGGCAGACCCCCAGGTGTGCTCATCGTAATAAATGATGTTCTTCCATACTTCCGCGCTGCCGCCGGGCGTGACCGGACCCAGGCCGCGCAGGCCCGCCAGGGCCTCCCATTTTTCCGCTGTCGCCACCAGATTCTTGGCCCAGCGCACCCGGGCCGTTTCCGCCGCCGACGAGGCCGCGCCGTCTTCCCAGAAGACACCCATGTCGCCCCGGTACACCGGCAGGTCCTTGCCGAATTTTTCTTCGGTATATCGGAAATATTCATCCGCGGTGGCCAGCACGAATTTCGGATAGTCCCAGGTTTGGTTCCATTCCGCCGCCACCTTCGCATAGTTCGGCGTCATGGCACAGTTGTCCAGAAAGGCCCCATTGATGAAGATGGCATCGCCGGGATAGTCCTCCCGCACAACTCTGTCGAGGAACCCGGGCAGCGTATTCTCCACCGCCGCCACGCTTTCGTGCAGTTTGATTTGCCACACCTGGAAATAGGTACGGGTAAAAATTGCCATCACGCGGGATCCGTCCGGCGCTTCCCACCAGAATGGCGACTGAATCATCTCCGGATCACAATGCATGAATACCGGGCCGCGGTCCTCGTTGATAGCCTCGGCAAAATACCGTACCCCCGCGTGGCGCAGGAACATGGGCAGGGTGCCGATTGATGTGGGCACATCATTCAGCGAGGCCATGGTCACATTTACGCCCAGTTCGCGGCCGCGCCGCTGCGCGGGCGCCAGCACCCGCATCATCTCCGCGCCGCTGCACAGGCCGGTCAGCATATTCAGGTACAGGCCGGTCAATCCAACGCGCCCCGCCTGGAGTTGCCGGTCCAGGTCGGCCAGGCGCTCCGGTTTTAATTCCTTGAACCAGTCATAATGGGCAAAGACTTCGAGGTTCCATTTGAAATCCGGGCTTGCCGAGGCGGCATCCAACCCGGCGATGGTATTGTCCACATGCAGGGCCATGCATTTTTCCTGCAGATCCGTGTACCCGATGTCCGTGTGCGCCGATGCCGCCACGTATAAGGTCCACTGCCGTTCCGGTTTGGCGTCGAATTCCGTCTCAACACTTTTGCCGCCCGCACGGAGGGTTACTTTGCGCCGCTCCGCCGCGGTAAACGGCGGCACCGGCAGCATTACCGACGCCGTGCCCTGCCGCACCTCGATCTGCTGTTCAACGCGTTCCCCGCCTTCAAGGGTCAAGAGGCCCGGTCCGCTCAGGCCGTTGTTTTCGACCCGAACGCGTACGGCCTGGCGCAACGAACCGTCCACAGCCTTGAACAGTGGTGTGGATACGGCTTCAATTTTTTCGACGTCCGGCGTTTCAGGCACTCCATCCTCCAGTTTCAATGCGTCATACAGCAACCATGAACCGGAGACGGTTGCCACTTCAATCTGGTTTGTTCCTGACGTGAGCCAGGCCGAAGGAAACAGAAATGCCTGGCGGTGGGGTTGTCCGGCGCCGGGATTGCGCAACACATCGTCATTGCCGCCATTTGGCAGCTGCACGGCATCCAGGGCATGGCCGTTCACTGACACCGAGATTGCCGGCGCACCCCCGCCGTGTGTGGATACAAACGCCAGAAGTAACCGGCATGCCGTAACGGGAACCGCCTGCAGGTCAAATTTGATCACGAATATATGGGCTTTGCCTCCCGCCCATGCATCATCCGGGCCGGGATGAACATAGGGCCAGTCCCGGTCCGGGATGCTTGTGCCGACATCATACTGTACCCCCTGCGGGAATGAGGACAGGAAGCCTTCATAGTTCCCCGCCAGTGCGAATTCTCCGTAATCGTTATTCAGGGCGCCGATGCGCCACAACTCTTCCGCATACGCCGACCCGGAAGCGGCCATAATACACAACAAATAAAGTAATCCAGCACGCTTAAGAATCATGTCGACCTCCTTTTTGATTCGCAACACGGCGTCAAGCGATCCCATAGTTTGAGGGTGGAATGTGACAGACAGGACTGGCATGATCACGACTATGTGCCATCACACCGCCGTATATCTTTTCATGGTAAAGCGAAAGGAGAACATCATACAGCAAAATGTACTTTTCTGCTACCGGGCATCCTCGCCGGGCATCCTCGCGGAAAAGGGCTTTATGAGAAAGCGGCTCTTTTCAGAAGGGGACATCCTCCTGAGGGCCGCCCGCAGCCGTGTCCTGCTCATCGAAATCATCATCTTCCAATCCCGCATCGCACTCTCTGCAAAACTCATGGGTGGCGAAATGGGTAATCCAACCCGTTCCGGCCAATGTCGGGTGTCCGCATTCGTTCGGCAATATTTTTTCCGTCAGGATACGATAGGCCTCACGCGGGGTAAAATGTTCGCAAATGTCGAAGGCAATGTTAAACAGGGCAAGTTGTCCTATAATGGACTTCAGTTGTGCCTCAACCGCCTTGTCGTCCAGGGTATCTACGGCGGGCGGTTTGCCCATATCCTTCAACAGTTCACAAAGCGGCGTTCCTGTTTCTTCAAGGCATGCATCCATGCGTTCCATTTCTTCCACGCAAGGGTCTTCTTCGTATTCCTCTTCCCAGCCCGTTTCAGATTCCTCCCGCCAGTTCATCGCGTCATTATCTTCGAAATCATTCTCCATGGTTTCATAACAGTCTTCCTCATCCCGCTCAGGGGATTTTCCGGCAACTTTGGACCAATGCTCGATATGGGTGGCGCCTTCATCACGGCTGATGCGGGTGATGCCAAGTCCGGCGGGAGGCCCGTTACGCAGTGCGGCATCGGGCATGACCGCCAGGTTGGGCAGGGGCACCCAGATTTCATCGGGCGACAGGTGCCGTCCGTCAATCTCATCGGTATCCGGGCGCTGTTCCACCAGGGGGTCCGCCATTTCCACTACGACACGCCCGTTTTGCCCGTACCATTCCAGATACAACCGCCGTACCCAGGGCGTGGGGGGCGGTTCGCCTAATTCCTTGCGGCGCAAGTATTCTTCCAAGTCGCACGGCAGGGAACGGACCCATCCGGACGCGGTCATGGTGCCCGTGGCGCCAATTTGAAGCCATTGAAATTTGCTGAACAAAGCGGGATCCACCGGTGTACATTTCCAGGGGTCCTGTCCGCACCAGAATCTGATTTTCTTCCCGCGAAAATCGGGGTTGCAATCCCCCGTCAATTCAAAACGCACTGCCCCCGACCCGGGACCGTCCGGAGCCCACAAGGAGAGGGTGCCGACGGTGCGGTTACGTCTGCGGTTGTCAAGTGAACCGGAAACTACACAGTTACCAAGACGGTAAGCCATTATTTCGTAAATCTCCTTTCGGACGGCCAAAACTTCCCTGAAACTCTGTTCCTTATAATGCGATGTGGAGCGGAAAACATCAAGCTGAATACTTGCAGCAAAAATCCGATATTCGTTTTTTCAATCCTGACTTTGCTATCATCTTGCCAAGGGGCGACATTTTCAGGGGAGTTCAAAAAAGTATACATTAATGGCGATCACCGCCACATAACCTGACAGGAGAATAGGATATGACACAAATGGATATCGGGCTGATCGGCCTTGCTGTCATGGGCGAGAACCTGGTGTTGAACATGGAAAGCAAAGGTTTCCACGTCGCGGTTTATAACCGCACCGTGGAGAAGGTGGACAAGTTCATCAATGGACGTGGCAAGGGAAAAAACTTTGCCGGCTGCCACAGCATTGAAGAACTGGTCGCCAGCCTCAAGCGCCCGCGCAAGGTGATGCTGCTGGTGAAGGCGGGCAATGCGGTGGACGATTTTATTGAACAATTATTGCCCCACCTGGAACCGGGCGATATCATCATTGACGGCGGCAACAGCCATTTCCCCGATACCATCCGCCGTGCCCAGTATGTCGAGAGCAAAGGGTTTCGCTATATCGGCACGGGTGTGTCGGGCGGCGAAGAAGGCGCCCTGCTCGGACCGTCCATGATGCCCGGCGGCACGCCGAGCGCGTGGCCGGAGGTCAAAGACATCTTTCAGAAGATTTGCGCGCAAACCGAGACGGGCGAGGCGTGTTGCGACTGGGTCGGCGAAGGCGGCGCGGGCCATTTCGTCAAAATGGTGCACAACGGCATCGAATACGGTGACATGCAGATGATCTGCGAGACCTACCACCTGATGAAGGCGGGCCTGGGCCTGACGAACGCCGAGATGCATGAGGTCTTTACCGAATGGAACAAGGGTGAGCTGGACTCCTACCTTATCGAGATTACCCGGGATATTCTGGGTTATCAGGACGAGGATGGGAAGGAAGTTGTGGACTTGATTCTGGATACGGCGGGCCAGAAAGGCACCGGCAAGTGGACGGTTGTGGCAGCCTTGGATGAAGGCCAGCCCCTGACGCTCATCGGGGAAGCCGTATTCGCGCGGTGTCTGTCCGCCATCAAGGAAGAGCGTGTCCAGGCGTCCAAAGTGCTGAAAGGCCATGTCAAACCCTTTGACGGCGACAAGAAAGCCTTTGTGGAAGACCTGAGGCAGGCCCTGTATGCCGCAAAGATCATCTCCTATGCGCAGGGGTATCAGCTCATGCGCGCAGCGGCGGCCACCTACGGATGGAACCTGAATTATGGCGGCATCGCCCTCATGTGGCGCGGCGGCTGTATCATCCGCTCCGTGTTTCTGGGCAAAATCAAGGAAGCCTTCGACCGCAACCCGAAACTGGAAAACCTGCTGCTTGACCCGTTTTTTGCCGATATCGTACAGAAAAACCAGGATGCCTGGCGGCGCGTTATTGCGAAAGCGGTGGAGATGGGTATTCCTGCGCCCGCGCTGGCGACGGCGCTGAACTTCTTTGACGGGTACCGCAGCGACCGGCTGCCGGCAAATCTGCTGCAGGCCCAGCGCGATTATTTCGGCGCCCACACCTACGAACGTGTGGACAAGCCGCGCGGCGAATTTTTCCATACCAACTGGACCGGCCGGGGCGGCGACACGGCCGCCAGCACCTATATAGCGTAAAGGCGGTTGAAAAACAATTATTTTGCGGCAGGCCGTTTTGACGGTCTGCCGCCTGCATTTTGATGGGCGGGGACCGTTGCCGCGCGGACCTTCGATTCGCTAATGGTATACATTTTATATGTTCTCTGGTATTATATTCCCCGGTTGAATTGTTACTGCCACAGGTGAGTTACAGTATGAAAAATCCGGTCCATGCAAAATGGGATTGAATACGTGGAATCAACTACGGAGAGCAAGCAGATGAATCTTGTAAGAAGCGGCTCTAAAATGAATTTATTGATCGGCAGCAAGGTACTTCGCAGGCGAGGTTCTCTTACTTTATTTTTATGTTGGGCAATGGTCGCCTTTGCCGCAATGGCGTCCGTGGCGCAAGGTGAATTCCTATCCCCGCCCGGTGCCAGTTTGAATGCCCTTTCTTCCGGAGGTGAACTTTCTCCCTATCATCCGGCGGACGTGAATACCAATTGGCGGCTGGTGATGAGTGAAGCCATTTCCTATCTCACGGGCTGGCAACAGGGAACGAATCCCATGGCCTTTGCCATACGGGCCGCGTATTTATGGCAGGCGGGGGAGTTTTACAGTTACGATCCTTCTCTGAATCTTCCCCTGTGCTGGACGCCTTCCTTTCCCGGGGAAGGGGAATCAGAAGCACAGATAGGACTCAATAGTCCCGAGATTACCACGGTCGAATGCGGGTCGGTGTTTGTGGATCCGGGCGCGACCGCGCAGGATGCCGACGGGACCCCGTTAGCCGTGGATACTGCCATCACTTTGGATGGCGTGCCCATTGACGGAATCGTCCCTTCTTTGGAGGCGCTTGGTTCCGTATATCTCATCAACTACAGCGCTCAGCCGGCCGGCGGCGGCCCCATCACGGTTACGCGTACGGTCACGATCCAGGATACCCAGCCCCCGGTTATTGCACCCGCGCTGATTCAAACCTTTGGCCTGTTTGAATTCGGGTATCGGGATTTTGTGGTGAATTGGGAATGGTGGCCTTCTTATTATCATGTTCACCAAGTAAGTTGCAGCGCCGACTGGGCCAATATGGATTCGGGTACCGCCCCGGATATGTGCGGCATTGACGGACCGGTGGATTACTGGGACGATGTTGAAGTTACCGTAAGGCTGCTGCATCCCTGGTTCCAGGTCCAGCAGGACGAATATGGCAACGATATCACGGTGGACCTGGCGGAATTTACGAATTACCCGGGACTTTACCGGCTTGATTACTTGGTGACCGACGCTGCTGGTAATACGGGGGTCTATGAGGCTGTGGAATACATGCGCTATGTGGAGGTGTTTGATACAACGCTGGTGCCTTTCGTGGGCGGGTATGCCCTTCCCGTGGCGGATGCCGTGGCACTGATTGAGGCTGTCAGCCTGGTCCCGGAGATAACCGAGGAACACAACGATTTGTCTGCGGGAACGGTCATTTCACAAACGCCTGCAGGTGGTGCGGAAGTGCCCTGCGGTTCGGTGGTGCAGCTGCTGGTTTCCTTGGGACCCTGTTTCGTGCCGGACCTGTCCGGTATGACCCTGCAAGAAGCCGAAGCCGCTATTGGGACGGCGGGATACACCCTGGGCTCTGTGGATACCGCGCCATCGGTACAACCGGAAGGTACGGTTGTGGCCCAATCCCCGTTTTCAGGGGAACCTGTTTCCTGTGGTTCCGCCATCAATATAACCCTATCCGAGGGGGCCTGTTTACTGCCCAACGTTTTGGGCCAATCTGAAGAGAATGCCCTGGCCGCGCTTGAAGCGGCGGGCTTCATGAATATAACGCGCACAGAAACTTGGGATGCCGCCCCTGCCGGGGTAGTTATTGGCCAAATGCCCGTCCCCGGAACTTTTGAATGCGAGACCCTGGTGGAAGTGACGGTATCCTTGGGTGCCAAACCGGATATAATGACGCTCTACGGGGAAAATCCCGCCACCGCCGAATGTGGTCTGCACTGGATCGATCCCGGCGCGGAAGTCTATGGCGGGGGCGGCGTAATCGCCGGGCCGATTTATGCCGTTGTTGAATACCAGTCGGGCGAGGTTTGGGTTCCGATAGACCCCGCGAGCGACACACTGCTGACGGTCAATTCGCCCTACCGCGCCACCTACCGGTATGAATATGACCAACCGGATACGGAAGAACCTGGTTTGCTCGAGGAAATCCGGATGATTGAAGTCTTGGATACCTTGCCACCGCAATTAACGTTACTGGATAATCCATCTTATGTTGAGCCCGAGTCGGGCATTCCCGTTTACCTGGCCGGCTGTTCGGACTACACCCATTGGGACGAGGTTGCCGCTGCCTTCAATACCGAGTTGGTGGAAATATACGACCAGTGCGACGGTTTCTTGCCGGTAGAAAGCATTGAAGTTGACCTCACCCGGATTTATCCCGGCTATGAAAATCCTGTTTGGCCGGGAGAAATCTATGGTGTAACCTTGGAGTCCCTTG
>Ga0116149_1004302_pt1 | contig 14093 bp, 10 predicted proteins | sample AD_UKC057_MetaG_FD_89787 | JGI IMG/M metagenome (GOLD analysis project Ga0116149, IMG submission 89787) | Active sludge microbial communities of municipal wastewater-treating anaerobic digesters from USA - AD_UKC057_MetaG | ecosystem: Engineered > Bioreactor > Anaerobic > Digestate | place: USA... | reverse complement strand
CTCGCCAATTGCCTGTCCGCATTCGGTCGCCACAGTGCTTACCACGGCAGTAAGCTGGGGTGGATTGGTCAACATAGTGGAAGCCGTAACCGAGCAGCCAATTTGATCGGTAACTGTAACCGAATAGGTCACCCCAGCACTCAGTCCGCTTATAACCGGGCTGGTTTGGGCATTGCTCCATAAATATGAGAATGGCGCGGTACCGCCTGAAGCATTTGCAGTGATTGAACCCGTAGCCGTGTTATAGCACAGCGGGTTTATAGAAGAGAGGCTCAGATTAATAGCCGGATCAACCGTAATCGATATCTGGTCAGTACCGGAACATCCTCCGGCATCAGAAACAGTAACGGAGTAAACTCCCGTGGTTGTAACCGGCATCGTCTGCTGTCCGTCGTATGCGTCAATGTTCCAGTCGTAAACTGCATAACCGGGACCCGCATTCAGGTTCACCGGCAGATCCACACTACATACCGTTTGGTCGAGTCCCAGATTAACCACCGGATTATTTACCACGGTTACCGTGATAGCATCGGTTCCTGTACAGCCATCGGAGTTGGTCACAGTAACCGAATAGGTTCCTGATGCCGAAACCGGCATGGTCGGTTGTCCGTTATACGCCGGGTTACTCCAAATGTAGCTGGTAAAACCGGCACCCGCATTCAAATTCACCGGTAAACTTGAAGTGCAGGGCTGAATATCAGGACCAAGGTTAACTGTCGCATTATTGTACACTGTTACTGTTACAGCATCGCTGGCTGTACATCCCGTGTTATCGAGAACCGTCAGCGTATAGGTGGTGGTAGCTGCTGGTGTTGCCGTTGGATTCAAAACGCTGGGACTGGAAAGTCCTGTTGTGGGAGTCCATCCATAGCTTACCGGCGCCACCCCGTTGGTTATTGCAGGAGAACCGCCAATCGGGACAGAGCCACCGGGACAAACCGACTGATCGGTTCCCGCATCAACAATTATTTGAGCAGGCTGAGGGATTGTCAGAGGGATAATATCATGACAAATACCGGTACTATCGGTAACGGTCACGTACACCTGCCCACCGGGCAACGAATTGGCCGTTTGTGTTGTTTCGCTTCCGGTCCAGGCATAGGTATATGGCGTGGTTCCTCCGGTTACTGACGAAACCGTTGCACTTCCATCGGAAGATCCGTAACAAGTTTCACCGTCAAGAACAAAAGCGCTTGCATTAACCCCATCTATGTGAAAATGCACAACCACACTGGTATTCACTAAGTTACCACAAATATCCATGATTGAACCCGGTTGTACCTCTAATGTATAATCGCCATCGTGCTGCAGGTAGTCTGCAAGTTCAAGAGTCCAGACATCGTCATAATATGTATCTCCATACGAAGAACCCAGCCCTGCTACGCAAACCGGTGCCCACACATTACTGACAACGTATTGTCCTGCAGGTCCGGTAATTAAAAAATCGCCGGGATCTGTCCCAGAACACCATATTTGCTCCGAGAATTGTACAGTGATACTACTGGAACCACACATGGGTGGATACACCAGATCAACCAGCTGGGGTCCGGAATTATCAAGTATTTGTGCAGTGCCTCCAAACGTGATAGTATATCCAGACTGAGTTGCACTAAAATTACTTACATTAACTACGTAAGTTTGTCCAGTTGTAACACTCAAAGCGTCATTAAATGGGGTACAACTATTGCCATGTTGGCAACTCAATGCACTTGCGTCGTTAGGACCTGTGGCACCACTCGTACCACAGAAATTACAGCTTGCCTGAAGTGCATCTGCCTGTGTTGCAATATCAACACATTGAGCATTTGTCAAATTAAATACAGACCAGTCGTAATCGTCGCTGGAATTATTTGGTGTAATTGTAAAAGCAACAGTTCCGCTATTTTGTACTGTAAAAATATACCAAACATCATTGAGTTCACCATCTAACAAGCAGTTCCCCGGACAATTATTGTCTGAATTTGCACCCGGGTAATCTGGAATTTCGCCGGTATAATGACCTGTTCCTGAATAAGAGTTGTTAGTGAAATATGTATTGAAGCACAATGGTATCGCCCCCAGGCAATCCTGGGCATTGGGCGGAGTAATTGTCATATAAGCCATTGTTCCGGCATTGGTGCCATTGTTCTGGCAATAGTGCTGGTGAATAACCACACTGTAGGTTCCGTTAGCCGGAGCTATCCATATTAATTCGGATGCGAAGTTACAGAAGTCATCATTATAGGCATAAACCACGGTTCCGGCCTGATTGCAGATTTCTAACTGGGTGTCGATAGTGGTAGCCCCACCACCTGTGCAAAACGAAAACACATAGGTAGTTTGCGCATATGCTGTAAAAGTGTAACGCTGACCCGCATTCACCGAAATGGTCTGAAAAGTGGGAAGCATGTTTAAGTTTCCGGCCAGGGTTCCTCCGCCACCACATTGCGAAAATGCCTGCAGCCCGTTCGTTACCAATAATATAAAAATTACCAAACTACTTTTGATGGTATTTTTCCTTAGTATAGAATATCTCATAAGCAATTATTTTGGTGTGGTTTTTAACATTATTACTCACTTACAAATGCTGCAATTCAAAACATTTAATCAATTTCAAAGACGATGGAAAAACATATTAGTTGCTTAATTGCAAGCTGAATAGTTTAACCCGCATAAAAATAATGCAATTTTTGAAAGATACAAAATAAGGTCAAATTATTATTGAACAGGGAACAGTTGAATTGTGTTAAAATCCTCATCAAAACCAAGGATATTGCAATGTTTCTGAATGTATTGACGCGATCCTTCGATATTAACAAAATCGAATCTTGTTGCCAATGTATTTGAGTTAGCTGGTTTATGAGGATATTGCTTGATATCTGTTCCAAATTTCGTGTAGCAGTCGAGCAAATACAACATCTGATCGTAGGCTGCAAACGAGTATGAAAGCGGTTCTGCAACAAAAGTTTCGCGATAGCGGTAAACAAAGTTTTTTACTGAAGGTTTGGTATAATCAATCCAATAGGGTGTGGTATAGGCAAAACCCAGGGCATTATAATAACCGGCATCAATACTCCGGTAGTCGAGCCATGACAATTCACCCAACAGGCAAATATCCGTTTTTTTAATCTGAACGAGTTTCGACATCAGGCTCGACACCTGGGCCTCGGTTTTTTCGTTGCAGATAACCACATTCAGAGTCGATTGTGACATGAGTGCCGATAATGCAGAACCACTGGCTTCAGAATAGGATATAACGGCAATATAAATGCTGTCGCCATGGTTTTTGGCAACCGCAGCACGCTGCATCTCATCCTTCAATTCAAGGGCTTCCTTGCGGGCAATATCGTTGTTGTTATAAACGATAATATATCGCTGTTGCGGATTCAACGCGGCGTATGAAGAAATTGCATAAAATCTGCCAATTTTACCCGGATTATTCCAGATAACCGACGTGGCTCCCATGTCTACTTTCTCATAATCAGAGAACGGACTCACCAGAATACACTTCTTCGAAATACGATCTTTTATAAATTTCAGTTGCTTGGTGTACACAGGCCCTATGATAATATCAGCATTCACCACAACGTCTTTTTCGAGCAAAGCACTCAAAAGCACCGTATCTGCCCCTGTATCAAACACATGAACATTCACTTTTAAACCGTTGTTTTTAAGGCTGTCGAACGCCATCAGGCATCCCGAATAGTATGCGAGCATCATTTCGTTGAGAGGCAGCGTCGAAAATTCTTTTTTAGCGGTTTCCTGATTGTACCAGTTACGCGTATTTGTGTAAATATCGAATGGAAGCATGACCACAATATTCATTTCGGACTTCGGACTATAGTCAATCGCATCGACCTGTTGCGGTACAGACTCCTGCACATGGTTATCGGGCGGAGTTACCTGTGTTGTGGTATCGTTTTTCGGAAATTGTGTTTTTGGATCGGCTTCGCGTGGAATTCTGATTACCTGCCCTGTTTTTAATTTCGATGGATTTAGTCCGTCGTTGGCATTGAGAATATCCGATTCGGTAACTTTGTATTGTTTAGCTATACTGTAGAGGGTTTCTCCCCTTTTAACCTCGTGATTCGAAAAAGCGATTGAATCGTCACGCTGAACTTCGACAGGTTTGTCAACCGGAGGCTGCACAGGTTGATTTTCGACCACATCGCTTTCGGGAATTATTAAAATATCGCCGGGTTTCAAACCCTGTTCCTGAATTTTAGGATTTGACTTGTATAATTTCTCGACAGTAAGGTTGTACATACGGCAAATACCATACACCGTTTCACCGCGCTGAACAATATGTTCGACACCTTCGATTTTAGCTGGCTGCTGGTTGTTCTTATCGGTTACTTGCGGAGTTTTGGTATCGGGTACTTTAATTATCTGACCCACCTTCAAGCCTTTGCTGGTTTCAGGGTTAACGGTCGTTAATTCTTCAACCGAAACGCCATATGCCTTGCTAATACCGTATAAGGTTTGTCCTTGTTTTATAGTGTGCAGATAGTACGATTTGCCGTCAATCTGTGTTTTAACACTTGAGATTTCCACCGCTTGTGAATAAACAGCCAGGCTTGAAAGTATTATTGAAAAAATCAGTAAACATCGTTTCATGTTGCCGAATTTAATATTTAGCGCCCAAAAATACAAAAAACAGGCGATACAAATTGCATGCCTACCTATGTTTATACACATCAAGAACCCTTTCGAGCGTTTTATTTTTAAACAGGCAATGTGGATAAAAACATCCGGCGACCTCATTCAACAATATTTTTTCGTTAACAGGAATAAACCCCGGTACAATCTGCAGCATGTCGGCAGCTTGCACCGCATCGAACACTTTTTCAACCTGAGTTTCATTCAAACGCTCATTCTCGCATTCGTAAAAGGCGATATCTACAGCGCTAAAATACACGTACTGAGTACAGATTCTCGGCAAATTTTTCACCGGTCTGATATATACAGCGGCCACCCTGCCGGGATACAAACCGGCAATACTGTCGTAAACGAGTTCGTCATTTTCGCTGTTGTCGCCAATCAAAATCAGACGTGTTCCCGGGCAACTATCCACAATGCTGCGGATAGTTTCAATTTTATGCTTAATACCGGGTTCACCGGCAGTTCTTAAAAAATATCCATCACATCTCACTCCGTTTTCCCGAATCAGCTTTTTTACACGCCATGCAATGATGGTGGGTGTATTCGAAACGAAATACAGTCGTGCCCCTTCCTGCTTCATCAGATTATACATCTCGGTGCTTCCGGCAAAAACCCGGGTGCTGAACATGGCATTGGTAAATGCTGTAAAGCCCGATGTGGTATTTGTAATTTTGTAAGTATCATCAATATCGCTTATCACGATAAAATTATTGTAGCTCTGACCGAAAGCAAATCGGACGAGTACAACGAAAACCATAACGAATAAAAATCGCATGAAAATCAGTTTATGGGTAAACTTATTGTAAATACGCTCCCGCTACCGGGTTTGGAAGCAGCGGAAATCTGACCTCCCATTGCCAATACGAGCGACTTACAAATTGCCAGCCCCAGACCTGTTCCGGTCTTCAACTGATTGGTCTGAAAGAACCGGTCGAAAACACGCTCCAAATCACGGGCTTCGATTCCAATGCCTGTATCTGCAACAACAATTTCAATCTTCTTCTGTTTTTTGATGCAACTGAAATTTACCGAGCCTTTTTCGGTAAACTTAAAGGCATTCGCAAGCAGATTGGTAATTACCTGAACCAGCTTCACCCTGTCGGTTTTGAAAACGAAAGATTTTGGGACTGTTTTAAAGTTGGTATCGAAACTCAACTGCGAAGGACAATTAACTTTAATTGAATCGGCAACTCCTTCGAGGAGTTCCCTGAGAAGTACATCCTCGTACTGAACAACAACTGATCCTGATTCGATTTTGGCAAAATCGATAATATCGTTAATGAGGTTCAGCAAGTGATTGCTGTTGAACTCGATGCGTTTGATAAACTCAGCTTTCCGCTCATCGTCGAACAGGTCGCTGCCCAACAAACCCGAGAATCCCACAATGGAGTTGAGTGGCGTTCTTATTTCGTGGCTCATATTAGCCAGAAAAGCCGTTTTTAATTTATCGCTTTCTTCAGCTTTCTCTTTTGCATGACGAAGCTCAACTTCCAACTGTTTCTGACCGGTAATATCCTGAATTACGCCAAAAACTCCGGCGGCTTTGCCATCTGCCTCACGAATGAGTGTGTTTTTACTGATAAGGTGTTTTAATCCCTGAGGGGTTTTTATTGCCAGTTCAATTTCGCTGTCGTTGCCAACAAATCCACTACGGGCACTTTCAATAAAAAACTGCACATTTTTCAGATCTTCGGGAGTATGTAACTTTGCAAGAATTTTACCGACCATATTTTCGGTATTGTCAAGCTCAAATATTCGCACAAACTCATCCGACTTTATAAATTCCTTTTCATCGAAAAAGTACGTCCAGAAAGCCAGTTTCGACATAGTCATGGCGTTTTCGTGGTATTTCTGTGAGATCAGAATGTCGCGTTCCCTTTCCTTTTCGATGGTATGATCGGTAACCTGAAGAAGAATACGATTGTTTTCGGGATGATGGATATTAACGAGCAGAGGAGTAAAACGATAACGCAGGTACAGACGCCGGCTCGACTCCACGCGCAATCCGTAGTTTAAAAATTCTTCGGTTTTAATCCATCCCGAATAGTCAACATCCTCAAAATTCAGCAGACGGTTCATCACCTCCTCGTCGAAAAAATTCAGTTTGAACACGTTAAAACCTGTCAGATTCGATTTTTTTGACACGCCAAAAATATGAAATGCAGCGTCATTGGCATTGAGGATATCGCCATTTTGACTAAACAGACAAATTCCGATGGGAGATTTAACAAAAATATTCCGGAACAATGCTTCACTCTCGGTAAGTGCCAGCTCGTTTTCTTTAATGGAACTTATGTCGATACAACTTCCAATGATTCGTTTGGGTTGCTTGTTTTCGTTGTAATTAGCAATTTTACCCTGTGCTTCGAGCCATAAATATTTGTTATGAGCCGACTTGATACGGAGTTGCACCCGGAATTCATCGATTTTTGATGAAAGCAGCAAACCCTGTACCTCAGCCACCAATGGTAAATCAGCCGGGTGACAAAAATTCTGCAATTGTTGCAGTGTCTTTGGCAAATCATTTCGCCGGTAACCCAGAATACTGGTAATACTTTCAGAAAAATATGATAATTGAGTGTCATCGTTCCATTCCCACACAAACGATCGGGAATTGTTTAATGCAAAACTGTAGCGTTCTTCGCTTTTACGGATAAGGTAGCGCTGCTCGGCCGTTTTGCCAAGGTCGGTAACAATAATAACGAACTCTCCGCTTCCGGTGGGATAGGCAGTGGTAAACACCCATTTATCACGCCAGGGATCATAGTTTTCGCGCACAACCGGTTGTCCCGAATTAGCCGAGGCAAGGCACTCCATAAACCATTTGGTTTCGAGTTCCTGAACATGTTGTCCCATTTTCTTACCAACCAGTTCGACATTTCCCGCAATTGTCAGGTATTCCCTGTTCACCGACTTAATCAGAAAATCGATACATACGCCTTCATCATTCCTTATTTTATCACAAATCATTACACCCAGCGGCATCATTTCGATGAGCTGATGATAGTTCTGGCGGGTTACCACCAAATCGTTCCGAAGCGATATTTCCTCTTCAATATTATTGATCAGCGCCAACACCCTCTCGTTATCGATTTTCACAAGGGTAGAACGATACATTTGACCACCAAGCGAGTATACATACGACTCCTTATTCCCTAAAAGGAAAACCGAGGCCATTTTTGACGCGGTGGTTGACGCAATATCAGGAGGCAGCAAATCACCGATTTTTCTTCCGACAATTTGTTCGGGCGGAACGTAAAGCATACTGCTATTTGAACTGTAACACTCCAGAAATATGCCCTTCCGGTCGATGACAAAGCTGATATCAGCATTGGCAAGCAGCAGGGCTGCAATATTTACGCCTTTGCCGGCTTCATTTTTTGAAGAAGTATCATAGCTTAGGAAACTGCTTCTTTTTGGAGACTTGGTGCCCATAGAAATGCCGGTTTAATTGCTGATAAAATTAACGAAATTTATTTTAAACCACAATGGAGATACTTACACTTTTTTATTCATACAATTGTTCATTGCATCCGTGTAATGTTTAAATTGAAAAGAAAAACCCGTTTTTGATAGGTTGGTTGTTTCAACAGGCCTTCCTCCAAGTATCAGGGTGCTTTTCTTTCCCAATACAAACCGGATGATTCCGGAAGATATTTCAGGTAACCAGAAATGGCGATAGATGGTTGAAGCCAGTGTACGGATAAAAACGCCCATTTCGGGTTGATTGTCGGAAGCCAGATTAAAAGTACCGGCTACTCTAGGGTTCCCAATTGCGAACTCCACAAACCTGCAAACATCAGATTGGTGAACCCAGCAGAATATTTGTTTTCCCGAAGAAGGCACAATCATGAGTCGCCAGCGGACCAGACGGGTAAAAACAGCCATTATTCCGGCCTTCGGCATCAGTATATTTGCCAGCCGCATAATTACGACACGGCAACCCGCCTCCCGGAATCTTTCTGCCTGAGCCTCCCACTCCACACAGACTTTCGATAAAAAACCGGTTCCCGGTGCATCGCCCTCAGTTGCCGGTGGTAAGCCCGGAAAATCATCGTAAAAACCAATTGCTGATGCCGAAATAAATACCTCAGGAAAATATCCGGCATTCCTGAATGCGTCGAAAAGCAAGGAGGCCGTTTGAACTCGTGACAGCAGAATTTTCTTACGTCCCCTTTTGTTCCATCGGGTTGTAGCAATGCTTGCACCGGCCAGATGAACCACTGCATCGATATCACCGGGAAACACCTGAGAGCCCGATGCCATATCGTCCCAGGTAATTGCTCCTGGAAAATCCGTAACTGACCTGCGACTTAAGGGCACAATGCTGTGACCCTTAGCGGTAAGTCTTTCAGCCAAGTTCGAAGCAACATTTCCACCAATGCCTGTAATCAGTATTTTCAAGCAAAAATTAGTTATTCCCAAATTTACAATTTCTTTATCGATAATTTGATGTTTTTTGATTTGATAATTTCAAATTCACCGAAATATATTATTTTTGCAGCGCTCAATCGGTGAAAATATTTTCTTCCGATTATACGGGCAGCGGGGTGTGGCGCAGTTGGTAGCGCGCTACGTTCGGGACGTAGAGGCCGGAAGTTCGAGTCTTCTCACCCCGACTAAAAGGCAGGTTATTACCTGTTTTTTTGTTTTATATAGCATTAGGACTGGCTTTATAGCGATAAAAACATCAGAAACAATTAGAAAACAAATATCATTTTCATGATATAAAAAACAATAATAAAGAGATAACAATTGAACGAATTTAGTTTTCTTTGCAATAAAGTTGAAAAATTAAAATTATGAAAAAGCTGCACTTATTACAATCGCTGCAATCTTTAGTTTGACTGTTGTAGCGCAGGTTACCGATGGTGAAACAAAATTGAGGTCGGTAAACGGGGACACAACTTCAGGATGGAAAACCGGTGGTATGGTATCATTGAATTTAAGCCAGTCGTCATTTACCAATTGGTCAGCCGGCGGGCTTAATTCCATAGGTATAAACGGACTGTTGAGTGGCTTTGCCAATTACCACAAAGGCAACTCGACCTGGGACAATATGCTGGACATTGGATACGGGCTGTTACGTCAGGGCGATAATGCCCAATTCATCAAGACCGACGACAAAATTGATTTTTCATCAAAATTTGGTCAGCTGGCTTCCAAATCCTGGTATTATGCGGCTGTATTGAACTTCAAAACTCAGATGACCAATGGCTATAAATACCCAAACGATTCAGTTGCCATATCGAGACTTTTTGCTCCAGCCTATCTGATTGGTGCTATCGGGATGGACTTTAAACCATCGCCCAAAATCACCGCATTTATTGCCCCATTCACTTCGAAAACCACATTTGTTCTCGATGATGACTTGTCTAATCTGGGAGCGTTCGGGGTTACTCCGGCTGTTTACGACGGAAACCTATTGAGAACTCCGGGACAAAAGGTCAGAAGTGAATTCGGGGGATATTTAAGAGTTGTTTACAATCAGACATTCTTTAAGGATAAAAGTGTGTCGGTTCTTAGCAAACTCGATTTGTTTTCGAACTACCTTCATAATCCTCAAAATATCGACGTGAACTGGGAAAGTATTTTCAGTTTTAAAGTAAATAAATACATCTCGGCAACCATTACCACCCAATTGATTTACGACGATGACATCATTATTAAGGTTGACCGTAACGACGATGGTGTAGTGGATGATGCCGACGGTGCAGGTGGTCCCCGTATTCAGTTCAAGGAGATTCTGGGAATTGGTTTTTCATATAAGTTCTAATAATCATCTAAAATTCATCACTATGGGAATTATTAAAGAGTTTAAAGCGTTTGCCATGCGTGGCAATGTAATCGATATGGCCATCGGTATTATAATCGGTGGAGCATTCGGGAAAATAGTTTCATCACTGGTAAACGATATTCTGATGCCACCCCTGGGCTATTTAATCGGCGGGGTAAACTTCAGAGAGCTGAGTGTAATCATCAAAGAGGCTGTGGGCGATAAACCTGCAGTAACACTCAATTACGGAAACTTCATACAGGTTGTTATCGACTTTCTGATTATCGCCTTTGTGATTTTCATGATGGTTAAGCTCATGAATGCTGCCAAGAAAAAACAAGAGGAAAAACCGGCCGCTCCCCCCGAACCCACCAGGGATCAGGAATTGCTTACCGAAATACGCGACTTACTGAAAAACAAATAATTAAAATTGATTTTATTAACGGGGATAGCACATTATCCCCGTTTTTTTTTAATGCGCCGTCTGTGCTGCTTTATAGTGCTCTTTAACTTCATCGAGACTGAAATTCGAAAAACGCATTCCATTGCGGAATTCAACCATCGAATTGCCGGACTTAACCACATAGAAGAAATTATAGTCAACACCATTTTCACTTTTCTTTTTGTAAATAAAACCTTTATCACCTTCTTCAACAAAAGAATCAAACTCCGAATCATCAGTAATCATTTCTTTTTCCGATTTCATACGATTGGCCGGAGTGTTCAACGAGTCGCTTTGCATACAGGTAACTTCGAGTACAAAATTGTCTTTTTTTATTTCGTAAGCCACCAGCCCAAAACCCGAAAACATGCTCATTGCGATTGACTCTTCTACCTTCGACCCTTCGGGAACTGTTACACTAACGGGGATTCCGTATTCTGACAAATTAATTTCAGCATAAGCCAGTTTGCTGGTGCCGGTTTGTTTTTGATTGCTTTTTTGACCACACGACATTAAAAAAATGACTCCAAGCAAAACCACAACTGATATCCTCATAACGGGGTTGATTAAAAGTTTAACACATATTGCTGAATGGCTTTTACATTCAGTTTAAGGTTGCGTAATTCGCAATATTCAATCAATTCGTCAACATCGATTTTAATTTCACGAACCCGGCACCCTTTTTCATACAGTTCTTTTTTTTCGGCCTTATGCACTTCGGACCACACTTCGAAACTGTCTGGAATGTCTGATTTATTTTCGATTACAGTGAGCAGGTAATTATAATCTGTTTTACTGAAAGCAGCCAGACGAACAACTTGTTTCATAACCAAAGCATTTTAACCTGTTGCAATGTTACAACCAATTTTACAAAAAAACAACCGATTGCAGCGATCTTCGAATCCCGTTCCGAAAGCGGTACTTCGGATATCCTACGATTATTGCAGCAATTGCAGTATGTTGTTCCGGTATCTGTAGCAGCTCCTTCAGCAATGGAACCTTATTTATGGCAGGAGCAATCAAATCGACACAAGTTGCACCCAGCTTCAGCGAGTGCGCTCTCAGCAAGGCAAAACCAAGTGCAATATACGTATCGGTGGCAGCATTCTCAGCTTCGCTGTGGGCGTGAAAAACAATCATCGCCGGGGCTCCCCGTGTAATTGCATTTTCGGTACCGGCTTTCATCGACGGCAATTTTGCATTCAATATAGGCAGCAAATGGTTCTTAACCAGCCGGTATTTCTCTGCCCCCATTTTCCGCCTGATCATATGTTTTGCTACCGGATGCTTCAGCCCTTTCACCATGTTATCGTATAAACCGACCATGTGCGGAAGCAGCCTTTCCATGGTTTCACGGTTCTTTACCACCGAAAGCGATATTTTGACCGGTGGGAACGATGGCGGAGCCATGGCGATACTGTCAACAATGTCACGAAGCAATTCTTCCGGCACATCTTTATCGAGGAATGAGCGCACCGACCTGCGCGATTCGAGCAACGAAACAAAGCCGGCGTCAGATACTGTTTCCTGAGCTAAGGGAAATATTTCGCTTCCATAACGAATACCCTCAATTTGGATGGCCTGCGAAGAACAGGCTGCCATACATTGCCCGCAACCTATACACAAGGGTAAACGTGAATCATCACAATGAATCTCACCTTCATAAAACCTGAAAATCAGGTTGGGGCAGATTTCGGTGCAAATCCTGCATTTCTTGCACAAAGAAGCATTGAGGCTTACTGACGGAGCTTTCATATCGTAGATTTTCAAGTAAATGTAATTACAATTCCAATACGATTGAATTATCAAAAAAGAACTATTAAGCCGGCTTTTTATTCAATAAAGTTTTGCGCGATATTATGGAAGCGACAAAACAATCGCCGGTAACATTTACCGTGGTACGCAGCATATCAAGGGGCCGGTCGACAGCAATAATCATGGCTATACCCTCAACCGGAATGTGCAGCGAATTGAGGATGATGGAGAGAATAATAATACCGGCGCCGGGCACAGCTGCGGCCCCAATGGAAGCAATGGTGGCCGTGAATACTATACTCAGTTGCTCTGTCAATCCTAAATCAATTCCGTATACCTGAGCAATAAATACAGCGGCTACCGCCTGATAAAGGGCTGTTCCATCCATATTCACGGTGGCGCCCAGCGGTAAAACAAAGCTCGATACTTCGTCGCTGACACCAAGGTTTTCTTCGGCACACTTCATCGTAACAGGCAGGGTTGCAGCTGAACTGCTGGTTGAAAAAGCGAGCAGTTGTGCCGGAAATACCGACTTAAAGAATCTTAACACGGGCAATCGTGCAATGATGCGAAGTACCACCGGGTACAACAATAATAGCAGGAACAATCCGACAACAACAGCCAGTGCATACATTAAAAGCGATGAAAAAAGACCTCCTGTACTGCCTGCATTTGCTTGTGTTATATCGGCAATCACCGAAGCCATCAGGGCAAACACTCCGAGCGGAGCCATATACATTATTATGTCAATTACTTTCAACACGATGTCGTTGCCCGAGTCAATCACATCTTTGAATGGTTTTACTTTTTGAACGGGCAATAAAATCATGGCAACACCAAAAAGCAATGCAACAAAAATTACCTGCAACATCATGGAATTGTTTGAAGCGGCAGCAACAATATTGTCAGGAACGATGTCGACCAACACCTGCAAGGGTCCCTGTTCCTTTAGTGTTTCGGCTGCCTGTTGCTTGGCCGCCAGCGATGCAGAATACGACTCCGCGAGTGTGTTTTCGGCTCCGTGCGCAAAGTATTCACCCGGACGGATGATATTTACCAACACCAAACCTAAAGAGACAGCCAGCATTGTGGTTATCAGATACAGGGCAATGGTCTTCATACCAAGACGCGACAAACGGGAGATGTTTTTTAAATCGGAAACGCCTTTTATCAGCGAAAATAAAATCAGGGGTATGGCAACGAGCTTCAGCAGGTTGATAAAAATGATTCCCCAGGGCTTAATAAAATCAGAAGTAAAACTTGTCAGCGATAATTTCGCCGAAAAAAGTCCATACAGCACCCCCAGTACCAATCCGGCCAGAATCCAGATAAAAAACGATATTTTCCGCTTATTGCTTTTCATCTTGGCAAGGGATTCTGATGCTCATCACGCAATAAATCGTTCACTTCTTTCACCGGATTGAAAGTGATCAGCGGAACTTCGACAAAAACCGTAATCCAGTCTGCCATGGCTCCATT
>Ga0116149_1004301_pt1 | contig 14095 bp, 18 predicted proteins | sample AD_UKC057_MetaG_FD_89787 | JGI IMG/M metagenome (GOLD analysis project Ga0116149, IMG submission 89787) | Active sludge microbial communities of municipal wastewater-treating anaerobic digesters from USA - AD_UKC057_MetaG | ecosystem: Engineered > Bioreactor > Anaerobic > Digestate | place: USA... | reverse complement strand
TGGAGAAGCCTATCAGATGTGTCGATATATGGTGTCTCAGTTTATGGCAAAGTATAATGAGCAGAAGATGAGATGTACAAGTCAACTTGATCAGTCCGTTTCGACATATCGGTTGACCACAAACAATGCCATGAGGAGTATGCCCACAACGAATCAGTGGGCCGCGCCCATTTCACCAATTAAACAATCACATGATGGAACGATCATACCAAGTACAAAATTGGTACCACCCGCCGCAGCTTATGCGGAACACGAGGAACAAACTTCGGTTTCGCCTCCCGTGATACCAACATTCCAGCAATCCACGGACGAGCTCATCTAATGAAAGGGGAGACATACTGGTGTCCTTGCCACTTTGTGTACACGCCACCACATATGTAGTGCCACAAACCTTGGACATAACCGCCACCATCGAGATGTCCTATGAGTTTGATTTTGTACCCACAAATGAGCGACCATATTCAAACCGGTGCATGTTGGATGGGTCATTCATCAACACAACTAAAGTGATCACTTCAGAAGCGGAGATGCAGTCCTATATCAGTTCGCTTCCCACGGATAATTCTCGGACGTATGTGCTCATGGTGTGGCCCACATCACTCAATGAGGATGCTCGTTTATCTGTCGCGGGCAAGTTTGTGTATATGGATCTGAACAGTGTAACCACCCCGAAACATGTGGGGTGGTGTATCACACGCGGATGTATCAATCAGTCGGGAGTACAGATTATTGCATTTCGTTCCGACTGGACGGATATGGTATTTGCCGACACCAATCTCATTTTGCCTGATTGGAGTGTGAATGACTATGATGAAGTGCAGTCTGCTGAGCCACACTGCTGATCCCGATCGTGTTGTTGCCACCGCACACAAGCTCTGTTACAGCAACGAGGATCCCGAATCTATCAGTGTCAATCTCACCACCGAAGAAATCGAACGACGGCTTGGATCCATCGTGGCTTCGGGGCATATGTCTGTGTTGGAGCATGCACATTTTACTTTTGCCATTTGGGGCATCAGTCGGGTGTGTAGTCATCAGCTTGTGAGACATCGTACTTTTAATTTCACGCAGCGGAGTCAGCGATATTGCTACGTTCAGGGTTCGTGTGTCATTCCGCCCTCCGTCTATGAGGATGATGAGGCCGAAGCCGTGTTTAACGAAGTCAATCAGTATATCCATGATGCTTATATGCGGCTCGTGGACGAACTGCATGTTCCCAAGGAGGATGCTCGATTTATTCTTCCCCATGGGCAAGAAACCGCACTTGTGGTCACAGCTGATGCGCGGAATCTGTTCAACTTCTTTAACATGCGACTTGGTGTCACAAAGGGAAATAATCCACAATGGGAGATTAGGTCACTGGCATGCAAGATGCTCAAACTTGTCAAACAAGTTTCGCCTTTGATCTTTTCTGGGTATACAATTCCGCTCAACGGCTGATTTATATATGTATGAGGTTGTGACACGATGACTTGCTTCCGCGACTTCCTGGACAGCATCGAGAATGTTGCGCACTTCGAGGCAATGGATGGGGACGGCCGCCTTCCACAATGAACTATGTTTTTTAGTCACAGTCCCATGCAGTTGTTCACATATCATATGAAGGTCATGGAGCAGTTTGATCTCCGAGGATTTCACATCGACATGGGGAACTCAGCATACCGCGGGAAACATTGTGATCCGTGCGACGACACCGATCTTCATCCAGGTGCCACAAATCAATATCCAGAACACGATGATGTATATCTGATGTTCTGTCTTGAACTGCTGCGAAATCGAGGTGGCATCATCGAAATGTGATTCACAAACAATCTGTGTGCTCACAATCCCTCTCTCGGTGAGCACACAGTGATCCATATAGACATTCCATTAGAGGGAGTGTGAACTCCACCCATGAGTATCAGCACAAGACAAACATGTGTGCTTGTTGGTGTCCTTGTCGTTCTCGTGTTTGGGGCATATGAGATATCATCTCAGCCTACAAATGCGATTGCCGCATCAACTGTGTCATCCCAGGACGTGTGGGAACAACAACGTATCCGTCACACCAACATGAGACCAACCACATCGATGCCCACACTGTTGAGGTTAGATCGACAGTATGTGATGATCGAGTTTATTCGGTCACAGAATCCATCGATCTCATACATCGATGCGTCCAAGTTCGCTCAGTACTTCGAAGATGCGGGTAGGCTGTTTACAATCGATCCATTGTTGCTGTGCGCAATAGCTCGTGTCGAGAGCACGTTTCGTGTCAGTAGTGACAATGGAGTACATCGAGGTTTGATGCAGATCAACTGGGGTCTGCACAACAGGCATAAAGGCATTACAAATGCATTTGGACACATTAAGACACTAAAGGACCTATTCGAACCAAAAAATAATATTTATGTTGGTGCATATTTATTATGGTGTAAGAAACAAGTTTCTAGGAACACGAGTATCAATGCGGCCATCGCCATGTATGGGAGTGGTGCGCCCTATCGAAAGCGGGTGTTGAAGTTTCATAATATCCTAACAAAAAAATACAAGCAACAAACCGCGCAACGATCCTATGTTGTAGCAACTACCACACCATAGAAAAAGTGGTGAGAGGGTCTGGAATCGATGGATGTCACAAGAGGGAGTGACTCATCGATTCCAGACCCATGTTTCTCGCGCAGTGAATCGGTCACGACCGTTTTTTGATCAACAGACATGATCTGGTGAGCGTATCCTTTAGCGGCTGTGCTTCCTGTGGATGTCCAAGCCGTGTGGGTGTCGGTAATTGTTGTGGAGTGGGTAGTTGTCCAGAGCGCTGATATGTGAACTTGTTCCTACCTGGAAACAAACGTCCCGTGAGTGCGCGTCCCCATCCAGTTGATGGATCGTTATCGTTCATCACTGGAACTTGTTGTGGCATATCACCACTGAGCAATCCATTTAACGTTTCGACTGCGGCGGCTCGATATGCTGCGGGCATATTCCCATCATTGCGATGAAGGATATCAATTCGTTCTTTGATATCACGGCTTGTGAGCGCTCCATTCTTGAACGCAGCGACGGTTTGTGCCAACCAATTCTCATTCAGGATGCGTCGAGCCTGATGTTGCAAGGGTCGCCATTCATCATATGATTCGGACACACATTCCGCAAGCTGACATACTTCCTGATGAATATGATCTGTGACTTCCCGAGCCGATTGTTCATCCATGGAGCGGATTGCACATGTTGCTTCCGTCAGGAACCGATCCACATGCTGATCGTTTGGATGACATCGTTTGTACATATAGAGGAATGTCATCTCTCGTTTAAGAAGATTATCATCGGTCATCGACATTCGTTCCTTTCTGATGAGCAACAACAAACGCTTTCACGAACGGCAGAATATCCCACCAAGACACCACAACATGTTCTACTCCATGCAAAGGGATGATCATCTTCGCGATCTTCTGAAATCCAGATTCAGGAAATGTCGGAAATCGATATGGCTCAAAGATCAATGTGTAGGGCGATCGAAGATATGTTCGGGTCATGCATAAAAGCACCAGCGGCTCGATGTTCGGAAACTCTGTTTCATATTTCCGTCGAGCTTGAGTCACCTGATCTATCCACCCGAGAACTTCTTTTGTGGGAAAGGGCCATATGTTGTCAAGAGAGAGTGATGCTCGTTTCTTGCATTCTACGAGGATGGGATACTTGATCCAGTCGCTGAATGTGATGTCTGCGAACTCGATGGCACGAATGCCGCTGCTTCCCGCACGGTAACATTCAAACTTTGAAAGACCAAGCACAGATCGGAGATCCATGGCGATTTTGTTTTCGAATGTGACACCAATCTGCTTACTTTTGCTAGACATTATTCATTCAGTTCCTTTCTAAAAGTCAAAATGTGAAGGGCTGAAATGTTGCAAACGTTGCGTCATCATCATCGTCGTCGGGAGGAAACAGCTGACTGATCAATGTCGGTGTGGGGTCTGCGATCATATCGCGCAACATCAGAATGGTGTTTTTGATGTGCGGATAGTTGTCCATATCAGGCATATACTGCAGATGGTTGATCATGCGAAGCACCATATCGCGACTGACGGGTATGTTGTAGACGGGTGCGTCGTCGATCGAAATCGAAACAGATGAAGCGATTTCATTTAGCTTTGTGAATTTTTGAATCACGAGATCGAGTGCATGGTCGTCGGTTTCATGAAATATTTTGGGAAGAAATCCACCCTGTTCTTTGATATGTTGATAGATTTTGTACAACCCGAAGATACCCACGGTGGCGAGAGCAATATTTTGCAGTCCACTAATTGATGAGAGTATGTTATTTTTATTAATTGCCGAAAAAGCCGCAGCAACCTTTTCACCAAAAAACTTATCAGCTGCGCTGATTGTCTTCACAATCGACGCTAAGATTGATGAACTATCTTCATTTAACGCTCGGTGCGAGTTGTTCCAGGAACGTTTGCGCGCGATAGACATAAATCATCACGGCTCCAATAATGATATCAACTCTGCGATACAAGTGGTTGTGTTGGGTCAGCGTTTTTTGCTCGCTCTAGAATGGCAACCATTGCGGTAAGTTGTGCTCGGATATCTGCGGGAAGATCTTTTTGGTTGAGCATATTTTTACCAAGAACCAGGCTGCTGTTTGCTTTTGATTGGATCTGTCGAGTTATTTGTGCCGCTCGCTGTTGATCTGCGGGATTGATTCCAGCAGCTTCCGCCTCGACCAATGCGTACAACACACGATGCATCGCTTGACAGTAGATGTTGGCTTCGTTGATGATGTTGTTTGTGTAATCGGGAACATAAGACGCGTTAACCTGCTGTTGTTGATCCGAGGACCGAGACTTACTTTTCCACGCCTTATACGCTGCGGCTAAACCCGCGACACCGAGAGCCGCAGCGCCAACTCGACCCCAGCTTCCGAGACCCACAGAATTTAAAAGTGGGTTTTCTAGCTTTCCGAGATTTTTAAGCCAAGTGTTCGCATTGCCGATATGTGTGCCAATTGTTGTTGCGAGAGATTGGAGACTTGCCAAAAATCCTCCAGGTTTTTGATCACCGGTATCTTCTGCTTCGTATAGATAACGCACGAATATCATCACCATCCCATTATGCTGCTATGCTTTGAAAAAAGGACGATCAGAGCAATCTGATCGTCCTTTTTTGTGCGAATTTTTACATCGACCCTGGTGTTTCTAAGACCGACGCGAGTTGTTGAATCTGCATCCGCATCTCTGGGGGAGCTTCTTGATAAGCAGGATCCGCAGAAATCTTCTGAAGCATCTGGATGGCGCGAGATGCATCGGTTTGAATATTTTTCACCATGCGGTTGATCCTGGATGAAATGCCAGGAGTTGCAAGAAGATCCTCCGCGCTCTGCCCGGCTTCTGCCAGAAGCATCGATACTGCGTTCATGGCTCGCTCCATTCGGTAGCTTTCCTGAATTATATGCGCAGAGAAATCTGGAATATACGCCGGCATATCAGATTCTGCGACCCCCTGTTGCTTATTCATCTTATCCCGATGCTTTTTCCATGCGTAAAATGCCGCAGCGAGTCCGCCCGCGGCGACGGCAGCAACGCCAACACGAGCCCAACTTCCAAGACCGACATAATGCAAAATATTACTTTTGTCAAATGCTTTATCGAGGTTGGAAAACCATACTCCTACGTTAGACACCCATTGCTGAAGCGTCATCTTGATATTATCGAAAAGAGATGTGGACGGATCGCCGGATCTACGAATCCTCTCATAGCCGGCTCGCATCTTATCTAAAAAATCAGACTGCGAAAGGCTCTCACGATCGGCTAGTATCTTATCATAGTCGGCTTGTATCCTATTTCGATTGGCTTGTATCGCACCATAGGCGGCTCGGATACCCTCTAACCCATCAGACGTCGCAGGGCTCTTATAATCGACTGGCATCTTACCATAGGCGGTTCGGATACCCTCTAACCCATCAGACCGCTCAAGGCTGCGATGTTGTGGGAATCTGTGGGCTATGTTTGATGGGACGCTGAATTCTGATCTTGTTGGCCGTGTCAATTTCCGTGGTTTTGCGTCCGTATCTTTGGGGAAAGCCATTTTTAAAACCCTCCTTAGTATTGTTAAGCTTCTTGATCTAACATGTTGTATGGCACGAAGGAGTGCATCTCGACTCATAGAAACACGCATCTGCGGAATATCATCTATTGATATCGATATGTTGGTGGCAATCTCGTTGAGTTTCGCCATGACCCCATCGAGATCGTTGTCTGAAAAGAATCGCGGCGTGAGTGCTTCCTGGTCCTTGAGATAGGCGAATATCTTGTGGAGCCCAAACAACCCAACCGTTGCCAGTGCCACGGTTTGAAGTCCACCCATCGATGCAAGGATAGGATTTGTGTTGATGGATGCCACCGCTTCTGCGATTTCGGTTCCGATAGGTGCACTCACCGAAGTGATGGTGTCCACCACGGATGTGACTATCGACGGAGACGTCGTTGGTCCAGATTCATGGATTCGATATATCACATTGGATCGCCTGCGATGTAGAATCCATCATGCTTGTGTTGGAACTGGCTTTGTGGGATCTGCTCCCTTAGCTCGGGCAAGAACCGCTGCAAGCTGGCGTACTTGTTGTTGAATCTCTGGAGGCGCTTTCGCAAACATCGGATCTCTCATCATCTGATCAGCCATGCTTGCCGCCGAGTTCGCCTTGCTGGCAATCTGACGTGTCATCATCTCGCCCTTCTGTTGGAGCATTTTTTGTTTTGCTTCGTCCACTTCGCCCATTTCTTCGACTTCAGTCAGAAGCATACAGAATCGATCAAACGCAGCAGCATAGCGATCGGCTTCGATGAGGATTTCGTTTGTATAGTCGGGAACGAATGACGCGTTTTGTGCCTGTTGTTTTTGTTGCTGCTCCTCTTTTGCCGCCTTGTTCTTCCACATTTTATATGCGAGAGCGAGTCCAGCGAGACCAGCCGCGGCAGCTCCAACACGACCCCAACTGGTGAGCCCAAGAGATTTTAAGATTGGGCTTTCAAATGATAGAAGATTCTTGCCCAACCACGACTTCTTACCTGTCCAATCGGAAACTGTCTGATTAAGTCTTTCTACCCATGGATATTTTGCAATGTTAGACATTGTTCTTGATGCTTGACCAAACAACGAGAGATCGTCGGCGTCTTCTTCGTTCAATTGTCTTATATCTCTATATCGCAAAATGTCACCGCCTATCATATACGATTCATATTTTTCATATTGTGATGGGGTGTGGAACATAGTCCACACCCCATTGTGATTCGTCGTTCTCTCACTAAGCAGCGTTCCGTTCCTCAAGCATACTCGCCACCGCCGCCATCTGCTCCATCAGCTCCGGCGGAGCCTTTGACGCATCTTGGTCTTGGGCGATGCTAGCCAGCACACGAGCCGCTTTGTCTGCATCTCTCTTGATCGATGCGATCATTTGATTGACACGAGCCGTGATCTGACCATCGGCAACACCATCGGCCACCGCTTCCGTAAGCAATGTCATTGCCGTACACATTGCCACATCAAACCGTTCAGCTTCGTTGGCGATGTAGTCGGAGAACTCGGGCATAAACGACGCGTTGGCAGGAACCATTGGCGTATTTTCACCTTCACGCTTCTTGTTCCATTTCTTCCACGCATAGTACGCCGCAGCAAGGGCACCAGCAGCGGCGGCCGCCGTACCAAGACGCCCCCAGCTTCCAAGACCGATTTTGGTCAGCACGTTGTCTTGCTCAAATTGCCTAGCGCTGAGCCATTTTGAGACATTGACGCCCCACTGGTTCACGGTGTTCATAATCGTTTCCCAAATAGAGGAATTATACCTGTCTTTTGCGGCTCTAATACCGGCAGCGATACCCCGGCCGGTTACATCAGAAACCGTTCTGTAAACCTGAGTTCGGATACCCTCTAACCCATCAGACTGCGCAGGGCTCTTATAATCGACTGGCAAATTACCATAGGCGGCTCGGATACCCTCTAACCCATCAGACTTCTCAGGGCTCTTATAATCGACTGGCATCGTACCATAGGCGGCTCGGATACCCTCTAACCCATCAGACTGCGCAGGGCTCTTATAGCCGGGTTGCATCCCCCACTTACCCCCGGCGGATCTACGCATCCTCTCATTGTCGGCTCGGGTCCTCTCTGACCCATTTCGACCGGCTTTTGTACTGTTGAGGAAACCCATTTTTAAAATCCTCCTTAGTATTGTTAAGCTTCTTGATCTAACATCTGTGATGCTTGCTGCATTTGCATAACAAGCTCTCTATCATGTTTGTCACTTCGAAGACGTTCGGTGGCTGGTTGTGCTTGTTCCTTCGGTCCTTTTCGCCGACGTTCTGGCGCGTCATCATATGGCAGTACCATCGGGCTCGTCCCTCCTACATCCCGGGCATTTCCTGAATGAGGCGAATCTTGTACACATTATCGAGATTCGTTTCGAGCATTTTCTTGCCCTTAAAGTTTGGGTCAGCAAGCATCTTTTCTGCAAGTTTAATGCTGGTTGTGAGGTACTCATCCAACGCCGCCTTGGTCAATTTCTTGGGCATACCATCCTTATCAGCCACACGCAACAGAGACTCTTCTTCCTCGGCGCTCTCGCTGAGTCGATCAAGGAACATGCATGTGGCATCCATGGCTTCGGCAACGGCTTCGGCGGGAACCCCACCAACTTCGTCTCTCTTTTCTTTGGCCTTTTGATAGAGTTTGTATGCCGCATAGATGCCCGCAGCACCAACCACAGCGATAACGCCGTATTTCACGGCGGCAGCATTTCCACCAAATTGTTCGTCGAAGTATTTTGACATTTTAACTGGAAGATCGCCAATACTTTTGATGAGCTTCCCGGTTTGCTCAGCGATCCACTGACCCGCACCAGTAAACGCACCAGCGATCTGTTGCCACCAACCAGGATTCGCCGCCGCATCAACCGCGGCTTTCAATCCGGATGAGGCATCAGCGGGCACCTCATGTGGTTTGCGCATCAATGTACTTCCATACTTTGCATCAGAAGGCATCTTGCGACTTTCTTTTATCTTATCCTTTCGAATAAAATCCGCAAGTTGATCTACATGGAACCCCATATAGGAACTTGTATTTTTTTTATCCGGCTGTTCTGCCTCATTCAGGTACCGCATCATATGTTATTCACTCCTCTTGTTATTGATCGGATGTTGGTTCGTTTTGTGAACTCTGATTCGCCACATTATGTCGCTGCATTTCAAGAACACGATCATACTGTGCTTGAGTCAACACAACCTGATTCCCAAACGTGATACGTGATTGAATCTCTGGAGCGGACGACACCTGCATGGGAGTATATCCTCCACCAAATCCAGATTGTGAGAACTCCTGGAACTGATATCCATTCGAATTCAGCCAACGGCATTGTTCTTCCGTGAGTTCAAGCACCGCCGGGAGTTTGATGTTCGAATATCCGAACATGTTAAACACGCCATGGTTTTGGATGTAGATTCGTTTCTTTCCTGTCGTTGATCCCATAAGAGTATTCACCTTCTTCCGACACATCAAAAACTACTGCGGCATCCGCCAAGGAGGCGTGATGTCAAGATCCACAAGGTAGGTCTCCAAGTTCTCACGAAGCATGTTCCGCTGATCCACTGGGATCTTGTAGATGTCCAGGTTGTTGTCGTTCGCAAGAATATTCATGGCTGTACGAAGAAGCGATGGCACCGCCACAAGTTCGTTGTTTTCGTTCACCATGGCGATGGGAATCGCAAAATCCTGAATACCCATGGGGTTCGGTGACTTCTGATAGAGGTACGCCCGGGAGGCTCCCACAACATCAAATCCATCATCGGTGATCAGGTGTTCGTGAAGTGAGCTGATGGCAGAGTTCGTAGAAATCTTGCTCTCATCGATATGGCGATCGATCGGGAGTGGGAAGAAGGTCACACCGGTCCCCGAGAACCCGGCACCCGAATCAAAAAAACTTGACTTTGTGATGCTGGGTGTCTTAAAAGTGCTGTTGATATACTCGGGAGCGTTCTCATATGCCTTGGGCGTCATATCGCTGTTGCTACCCACCATGGGTTCGGTGAGTTCCGCTTCCATGAGGGCATTCATCACACCCACCGCAACTTCTGGCGCCATCATCCGTGATTCCACAAGCTCTTCAAGTTCATAAGCTCGAGATGTCAGGCTTGCATAACTCACACCGCGGCTCACTGATTCGGCGAGTGCATCAAGGCTTCGAATCAGCAGAGCCTGCTCAAGCAGTGCGGCTTCTTGCAACGCATGAGCCCGGGCATCCATCACAATCTTTACACCGGTGGCGGTTTCTTCCGCCACCGTTTGCATCTCGATGATGGAACACATGTTGCTCAGCGCATTATCAGCTTCATCAAGCGCATTCATAAGTTCGTTATATGTGTTTTCTTGATGAGCATCGTAGGATCCTGAACTCTCGTTCAAGTTTCCATACTGGGCGCCATGCAGTTGTTCCTCAAGTTCCTGAACCTTGGTCACCAACGATTCAAGAATGGCCATGGTGGCGGGATCCATATTGCTGAGATCTGTTGATTTATTCATTGGAGGATCAATTTTGTATCCGCGTTTCCGCAGTTCGTTGACCGCGGCTGCCTCTCGATTAGTCACAGGAACATCACCTCGTGTTTTTTGATCACCCAGACATGAGATCATCGTCTGGCCCGCCGACTCACTGATATCAACGCTGAGATTCACTTTCTTGCCCGCCTTGATGGCATCTTCGATGACCTTGAAGGCATCTTTCACATCAACACCCGTAGCATCGGCGGGAGCTGCTGCATCTTTTTCCATATCAGCTTTTGCAAACAGATCATCAAAATCAGTATTGCGTGGTTGTTTCTTTGGCGCATTCTTTTTTGGTTTTGGTTCTGATTTCTCATCCCCGAAATCAAGTGCGTCATCATCAATGTCTGGTGCCTTTACTGACTTTTTGTCCGCACCTTCTTCATCGTCAAGAGACAAATCGAGATCGTCGTCCTCGGTTTTCTCTTTCTTCTTGGTACCCCCATCATCGTCCGCCTCTTGCAACGCGTACTCAAGACCCTGCAGTGTTCGGAGCATATCTTCTAAGTTTTGAGTTCGAGACATGGAATTGCGTCACCTCACAATGTGATGGAACTTCGTGTTAAAACGTCATACCCGACTCGTTGACAATGGTACCAATAGTCACCATGATGACCACGAGCGGATTCAACAACATACTCATAGCGCCAGGAAGCGCCGCATCCAACGTTTCCTTCTTCCGCTTGTAATCAATGCCAAACGAATATGCGATGGCGATTTTGAGAAACAATGCGCCAACCAACGCCAATGTGGCGGTGGACACATCAATCACCTCATCCAACGGGAGGAGGTTTGTTTGGCCCATAAAATGCGGCTCTGTATTCAATAGTTGTTCTAAATCGCCCTCTGTGATTGGAACAAGTCGAAACGGTACAAATAAACTCGATGCTGTGCTCAATGTTTTTAGATATGCTGTGTATGTCCCCATCACAAGCGCGGCAATGAGACCCGATACCACTGTTGTAGGGATAATCACAGCTCCCGAGATCTTGTCCACGAGATAGGACACAACGTTCGATGCCATACCCACCAAGCCATCTAACCCGCGGCTGATGATGCTGTGTTGTTTTGTGAGTACATCTTGTTGTTCGATGTTTGCGGATCGAAGCAGCGAAACATCCGCATCTAGAATGTCTCGAATGTGACGCACAGTATCGGATGGGCGTTTAAGATTGTACACCGCGAGTGCGGTGGAATACACCGAGGGTGCCGCGGTTTTGATCTTCGCAAAATCTGATCGACTAAAAGTACTCCGACCTGATTTCAATGTGGTGATGAGCTTCATATTGAGCGCATACAGATCATCATATGTCACAGAAGTTGATGCCATCGTAATTGTCGCCTCACTTCACTAAATCATGCCGCAGATTGTTGGGATCTACGTTGGTTCTTGATCTTGAGTCCTTCGTTGGCGGCACGAACAAGTTTCGGTGTTGCTTTAGCGAGTGTGGTGAGTTGTGCTTTCGCTTGCTTGGTTGTGATCTTTCCTTGCTTCATTGCCACAATGATGCGATCTGTGGTGCCAGTGTTTGCAGCAAAGCTTTTGTTGATTACGCCCACCATTTTGTCTACAGCTTTGTCAGTGTTGCCACCCTTGACCCATTGAACGATGTCTCCAAAGAAACCTTCCTGCAAAGGAACATACATTTCATCAAGCGCATACAATTCAAATGACCGACGATTGATGTAGGACATATCACACAGCGTTGATTCTGTAACATTCTGAAATGCGGCAGTTTGTTGCTTTGATGACTGTCGTTTCTCCCACCACTCACGGAACCATTCATAGAGTTTCATACACGCATATGCCACCACTGTACCAATGGCAAGCCATGCCATGGATGTTGTTACCACACCACCCCGACTGCTGTCAATCATTTCACCCGTGATATTCTGCCCAACCTGAGCTGAGGCATCGGCAGCATACGCCGCATTTGCGGCGTCAATCCCTCCAAAACCACCCGTTAGAATGTCCCAGACTTTGCCCGCTGCTTTTCCAATATAATCAGCAGCAGCACCAGTGACCAGCATCATGGTGGCGCCTTGCATAACACTCGCTGTGGTGCCTGTGACAAAGCTTGCGACTTGTTCTATGCCACCCTCTGGGTTTTCCTGACTTCCAAATCGCGCCACCGCCGAGGGATTTGTTTGTGCTTGTTCGTTGATGCGCCGAAGCATTTCCGCCTTCCGCAGTAATTCTCGTCGGTACTGGACATAGTCTGCGGGACTCATCTTCAGCGATTTTGCTTCATCGGCCTCGTCTGGACTCAGCTGTGGGTCCGAAGATGTGTTGGTGATAACTTCGTCTTCTTCGCATAGAAGTCGAAACGTTCTTTGCATTAGCGGATCACCTCTAATCTATGTCGTGTGATACTTTTTCATAATAGCATAATGATGCTCTCTGTTTGGCATCGCGAAAATCTCTAACGATTTGGTGTCTGGTCATTAGATTCCACAGTTGTTCCAAATAGAATCTGTTCGATACCTGTTGTTGCTCTCCAGCGATGGACGGGATCGCTCAACAGTATATCTACTTTGTCGGGATAATATTTCTTGAGTTCTTCAATGTTGTATGGTCGTTGATATTTGCCATGAGTACTGGTTTCGATATCAACAACTTCGTCGTCTTCACAAAGAAGTTGGAACAACATGCGCATTAACGGATCACCTCTAATCTATGTGTTCAATGAGATGCACATGTTTCCGTTTTTCACCTTTTGTTCTAATGTGATTCATCCCAAATGTACATCCTTTATTCCCACAAGTTCTGATATGAGCCATTCAGAACTGGCCCATTCGACGGAGCAACGTCGCCGATTTTGCGATATATATTATATTATGATTAAATCCATGGGTTGTTTGGCATGTGTATCCTGCCAAACTTCATGGAAATCTAACCGAAAGCGAGGTTATTGTTTTGCAAACACAAGGCGAATGCCGTATCATTCAGATCGGGTGTGGTGGCACGGGTGGCTATCTCGTCCCACTCATATCGAAGTTTCTGCGGGCAATAGGTACTGAAGAGAAGCATGCTCGGGAGATTTATTTTTTGATCGACGGTGACAAAGTCGAGCAAAAAAATATTCTCCGGCAGAACTTCTCATACAACGATGTCAACAAAAACAAAGCTGATGTTCTGGCACATCGATACGGAGCCACAGCAATGGCCCAGTACTTTGACGAATCCATGGAGTTCACCCTTCAATCATTGTTCTTCATGGGTGGGCTGAATGTTATCCTCGGGTGTGTTGATCGGGTGGAAACACGTCGGTTCATCTGGGCCACCATCAACAAGTTCAAGACGTTCCCCATCTGGTACATCGATGCGGGAAACGAACGGACCCATGGTCAAGTTTTAGTCTCGCGAAATTATTTATCGTGCGAGACGAATCCATACGAACAGTACGGGAATGTGGAGGTTCTGGAGCCGCGGCGTCTTGACATTGGTGAGTTCTTTAGTGGGGTTGATGGGGAGGTGACCGATCAGGAGAAGATGAGTGTGTCATGCGCCGAGATGGGTGGC
>Ga0116149_1004297_pt1 | contig 14102 bp, 12 predicted proteins | sample AD_UKC057_MetaG_FD_89787 | JGI IMG/M metagenome (GOLD analysis project Ga0116149, IMG submission 89787) | Active sludge microbial communities of municipal wastewater-treating anaerobic digesters from USA - AD_UKC057_MetaG | ecosystem: Engineered > Bioreactor > Anaerobic > Digestate | place: USA... | reverse complement strand
TCCGTCCTCCTTTAATGCCCGTCTCTATTACACTCTATCACACTCTACTCCTGACTCTTATCCATAGCAATTTAGTATTTTACGGACGTCCCCCTATCCCGCACGTGAAACAAGAATACTGCCGATCTCCATCAACTGACAAAGATACTCCTCCTCATGGCGTGCCGTTAATGATCCTGATGGGTTTATCAGGCAGTACGATATCGCGCCGTATACCATCATCAACTCCGTAAATAACAACTTTATAAACCTGCCGGTCCGGGCTCAGGTCATATGTTGCGGCCAGCATATCCCCGCGGGGCGAAACGGCGGCGGACCACACCGTTGTCGCCTTAATATCGGTGAGACACCGATGCCTGCCGTCAGGTGAATAAAGATAGTACTGGGACCATCCGCCGCCTGTTTCCGGGATACCATGGGACATAAAAAATAATCTTTTCCCGTCGGCGCTCAGCATCGGGTTCCATGAGAATGAAAAATATTCGATATAAGGCTTGATGGTCTCCTCTCCGGCTCTCATCAGGAAAATTTGATTATCTCGATATTTTCTTTTCAATTCTTGCTGCTTCCTTTCAATCGCCGGATGGTCGTCGTCGGCTATGCCGGGAAAACGCTTCGGCGAATCACCGGTAAAGATAAATTGCTGATCATCGGGAAGATAAAATGGCTGTGATATCTGAAAAAACCGAAACCAAGTCAGGCGGGTTTCCTTGCCGCTGGCGATTTCAACTTCATATACATCATAACCGCTCCTCCGCGTACGTCCCGTTTCCCTGATCGTATCCGCCATGACATAAATGATCTTTTTCCCGTCATGGGAAAAGGAAGGTAATGCCTTCGGACCTGGTGTGTGTGTGACTATCCTGACATTCTTCCCGTCAGGATCCATGATCGCCACTTGCATCCCTGTATAATCGATCTTTTCATCTTTTATGGGGTGGATAATAAATGCTACGTATCTGCCGTCCATCGAATACCTCGCCTCACCCCACGTCTCGTTTGCTGGCGCTTGATAAGCACACAACTCGCCCGTCGCCAGATTGTAAACCTGTATCTGGTTTGTCAGATTGCCTTGGAATCGATCAAAAAGGATGTCTTTTCCATCAGGCGAAAAACTAATATTGTTAACATGATCAATTTTGGCCATCGCCGCACACCCTCCTATTGTTAAAACAAATATCATTAATATGAACAGTAACAGCAAAATAGGCACACCCTGAAAATGAATTGGAATGTTTCTATTCATTGGAATGATTCCTTTAATATTCATCATGCCGCACACAGAAAGCTATTTGCATTAACAAATATACAAATAAAAATGATGTAAAAAGCAAAAAATGGGACAATTCTATTGTTTGTTCTAATATCTTTCACATCCGTCATCTTGTATTCCTCCTCGTTCATCGTGTCTTCCTTATTTTCTTCTTTCATGTGATATTATTCTTATTGTCATCTAACCTTACGCAGCAACACAGGGACACAGCCCCTTTTATGCATTTTTAATTTTACCTTCGCCGTTCCGCGCGTGCCGGACATTGTTAACTGCATTTTTGTCCTGATGCTTTTCCAATCCTCCGTAGATGGTGATGAATGCTTTCCCGTCACGGTCCACACCGCCGGAAATGTGGCCCAACAGATATTCGTTTCTCGGATTGTAGATGTTGCCGTAAACGCTCTCCGGTATGGAAAAATACTGAAAGATCATCCGGACGGGTTTGCCGATATGCTTCATTCTTATTCCGGCGTCATAGACGTTGATGTCAAACGACCGACGCGGTCCGTCTCCGTCCGATACTTCCAGATAAATAACGTCGTTCAATGGTATCTTTTCCAGACTTTGTTTGAGAATATCTTTGCTTGCCTCAATGAGCATGGCATTTTCCTTTGTCTGGAAAGTATCTTCGATCCGCGCCTGCATGCTTGCCTGCGTGAGTCCCGGAACGCACAGGTATTTTGTGGTCACCTGTCTTTCCGGTTGGAAGACATCCCATTTGAAGCCCAGTCCGATGAGGAAGGGGGCTTTCATTTGCGGAATGGCTTTCCGGTTTGAACCATATTCTCCGTAGATTTTATAGCCGCAGGTGTTTTCTCTTTCTTCATATCCGAAATGGACAAAGGATAAATCCGGAAGGATTTTCTCAAATGAAACCAGCAATCGCTCTTTTTCCTGCTTTTTGTCCGCCAGCCCGGGGGGCAGGGTAAAAGCACGTTGCTTTGTCTTTACTTCGTTGTTTTGATCCGTTTCCCGCATTGTGACATTGCACCTCAACATTTCCGCACATCCAGGAAAGAATCATCAGCCAGCAAGAACTTCCAATTTCGTTAATCTTCCCGGAACTATTTTTTTGAAGCGAGCTCAATTTTTTATACTAACCCTTTGTTTATTTTCCTGTATTCACAAAGTGTGTAATTTGGTGGTCACTGGTTTTAATTTCGCTGAGATCCTGATGAATGAATCCTGTTCGAAATATTCTTTGTTACCATCATTGCTTTTGTCGCGCGGCACAAACCGATTGTCAATAAATTCTTTGTTATATTCATCATCTCGGTAAAATATTCCTCCGGAGATTGTTCCGGTTTTCTTTGGCGACGACATGCAAAATCAGTTCGCGCGGGTCTGGCGGTAATACCACTGCATTTGCGAAGGAGAGCTTTCCTCGTCCAAATTTTCTTCCGAAATCATCTGTTCGCCCTGCGACGGCGGCAATACTTCTTTGAGTTTCCATACCTGATCCAGGCGGCCGAAGGTCCAGTATTCTTCAAAAGGCGTTACGTACGGCTGACGGCTTAAAATACGATTACCCTTGCAGAATATTTTTTGGGCATGCGCGCTGATCCGAACGATAAACTCATCTTTTGCCGGGTCGGCATAGTTTCTGATCAGGATCAATTCGGCTTTCCTGACGCAGAGGTTCCTGTATTCTATGTTCATTCCCTCCATCTGCCATTGTTGCAATGTTTTGGATAAATCTTCCGCAACCGCGGGAAACAAATCCGCGGCAGGAGTCTTTGCAGGATCGCCATTTTCGCGCGCCAGATAAACATTCAGGAAGATCTTTCTGGAACGCTCCAGCATCAGCCGCCGATCCCAGATTTTATCCGTCTGGACGAGGAAATTCAACATCCGCTCTATGCGCGTGGCTTTATCTTCCGTTGGCTTTGCAAGCCAGGGTCCGGGCGTTCCTTCCTTTCCGGCGGTTTCATCGTAAATTCCCTCGATTGTGCGGTCGGTCAGCATTTCGACAAAGTTTTCGTCCTTGAGGATGTCGGACTCTCCTGCCTGCTCGATTTCCCGCAACAGCCAGTTTTTGCCGGAAAGCTGGAAGGTCCAGAATTCCTGAAATTGGGAGGGATGGCGGTCGCCCCGTAAAAAGGCGTTGATGCGGTCGTCAATATAGTAATCTCGAGCCGAGGCGGTGATGAGCGCGGTAAATTCGCGCAAATCCTGTTTCTCCGTATACCGGACATTGACGATATCCACCTTTTTTACCTGGAGGTCATCCAGTTTGTTGATTTCGTGGTTTCGTTTCAGGCCCTGAATTTGAGCGTTTTGCACGGCAAAGAGATCCTCCATAAGCAGCGTCTTCATGGGGGTGTAATCGCGCTTTTGCCAGCAGTCCTGAAGCTTGAGAAAGGTCGTTTCGCTTACTTTGCGCAATTCCTGCGGGGACATGGTCAAATCCTGTCTGCTGATAAATTCAAGCAGCTTTTCTGTTTTTGCGGCCTTCGGATCGATTTGGGAGCGGCTGTAAAGATAATCCAGATTTTCCTCCCTGCCGCTTTCTGTCTTGCTTTTAAAGGCCACAATGATCAAGATTCCGGCAATCATCAGAAAAACAAACCCCGGCCCCAAACTGTCGTCCGAAGAGCCGCTGCGTGAACCGGAAGAATGCGAACCTGAGCGGCTGAAACCACCTCCACCCTTGTTGTGAACAACGAAATCCGAGGCGAGAAATGTGTGCGGACGGTTGACGCTGAGATTATAAACATTTTCTTTTTTCGCGCTTTGCTTTGTTTCCAGAACCGTACAAGCGACAAAAGCGCCTTGATCCCGGAAAAGTATTTTTTGTCCGGGCTGAAGCAGGCCTGCTTCAAGATAGGTTCCATCCGTCAATCCGATGGGATGTTCCGCGGTCGTCCTCAGCTCTCCCCGATTGGTTTTGACGGATAAAACAAAGCTTCGGGAGGAAAATATTTTTTCCACGCGGGCATTGACGATTTTCCCGTTTGGGTCAACGGCTTGAATTTCATCGTTTGCCGAGAGTTTTTCGATGGGAATCTGTCCGGACAATGTCCGGATTCCTGTGCCGGCGGGAAAACAACCGCCTCCGCCTTTATTATGAACAGCCAGGCCTGCCGCAAAAAACGTATGGGGCTGATCGGTTTGCAGATTGTAAACCCAAACGCGCCTGGAAACCTTTTCCAGAGAGACTATCCGCTGTTTGGAAAGAGTACGACCGTCCCAGGCAAAAATGGCATCGCCTGCCCGCAGAATCTCCATCGTCTTGAATGTGCCGTTTCCTGTATAAAAAGGGTGTTCGGCCGTCACCCCAAGCGCGACGTGAGCGGTTTTTAATAGAAAATAATCGTCCACCCGATGGCGGATTACCTTTTTTACCCTGGTATGAACCATCGCCCCTTCCGGTGAATACGCCAATAATTTATCGCCTTGCCGGACTGAACGAATGAATATGGTTGTGCCGTCGGTTTTCAGAATTTCACTGTCGGGAAGAAAGCATCCTTTATTATGCACCACAATGCCCGCCGGAATAAAGGTTCCACCCGGCATGACCAGCAAATTGTAAGCCGGTTGAACCGGTTTCACCGGCCGGATCTTATGGATGGAGATGGCTTGCAGGGTTCCGTTGCGAATTTGATAAATATGATCGCCGGCTTGTAAACGTCCGGCAATACGATACTCTCCCGGCCCGACCAGGACAGGATGCCCCGCCGTAATCAGAAATTTGTGCTCTCCCGCGGTAATTTCCTGATAACCGGCCGGCCGGACTTGAGTAATGGCTTTAACCGTGCCTGTCTGTATTTTCCCGCCAACGACACTGATTACCGGATCACCCGGACGGAGCATTTCAATGGAAACTGCCCCTGCGGGCGTTAAAATGGGGGTGCCTTTGGCAAGACATCCTCCTCCGCCGCGCGCCAAAACGGAAGAGGAAGCAAAAAAACAGATCAGAACCACTGCCGGAAGAATCATCCAGTTTTTCATATGCCGTCTCACAACATCATCTTTGGAAAAACCAATTTGCTTTTATGATCGGGAACATGCCCAATATCCCTTTGCGCGATTCAATGAAGAGCGGATAGAATCCCACCCAGAACCGCGGCAGCCACGACAATGCTCAGGCCGATAATGCATGCTCCCACAATCCTGCCGAAGTATTCGGCTACGGCGGTATTCCCTCTGATCATTTCCTTTTCCTCATCGATGTTCGGAGTCAATTTATCCATCAGTCTGGGGACAAGCGCGGAACTTGCCAGCACCAGAAACATGCCGACCAAACCGCCTACCAGTGCAAAAACGATGGACCATCCGATGTTGGTTACTGTCTCAGTCATAGAAACTCCTTTCTGAATAATTTTGAACGATTATTTCACCTGCGGCGCTATACGCTCTTGTTCATCTTCCAGCAGAAAAAAAGGTTCGGGCCGGAAATTGAACAAGCCCGCGACAATATTACCGGGAAACATTTCTACACGATTTTTATACCGCAACGCCATATCGTTGTAATACTGTCTCATCAAACCGATTTTATTTTCCGTTGCGGTCAATTCCATCATCAGGACGGCAAAACCTTCGCTGGCTTTTAGATCGGGATAGGCTTCAACCTGGATCAACAGAGATTGGAAAGAAGCGGAAAGAGCTTTTTCAGCTTCCGCCCGTTCTTCAATATTTTCCAAGACTCTCTGCGCCTTCCGGCGCGCTTCGATGACCAGAACCAATGCGCGGCGCTCATGGGAAGCATAGCCTGCAACCAGCTCAAGAATGTTGGCAATCAGGTCGTGGCGTCTTTTCAATTGCACATCCATTCCGTGCCAGGCGTTTTTCACTTCATTGCGGTAATAAATCAGGCGATTGTACAAAAGGACCGAAAAGAGAAGGGCAATGGCAATAATGATTATCAATACAAGAGCTTCCATATTATGCAAAATCTCCGGCAACCGCCTGAATGCCTTCCTGACAAAGTTTGGCAAGACAAAAAGTATGTTCGCGTCCCTCAATAAGCGCATGAAGCTCAAAGGGATTCTTCCCTGCTTCGCGCAAGGCCTCTATCAGTTGGCCGGCCGTAAAGGGAAGCCGCTGGGCAACCAGCGGGGCAAGCGCGGCTGCCGCGCAGGCGCGAGCCGGATCTTGCTTTGCATTGAGCAAAGCATCCATTAAATCATCAGGATATGTGAGGCATCCCCATCGTAGGGCATCAGGAGTCAGGCACCATTCCCCACGGGTATCGCGCTCAAAAAGAGGGAGGTTATGAAACAGGGTTTCGACCGGCGGTATGGGGGGCCGCGGCAATTTGCCCCTGTTTTGAAGATCGAAAACGGGTTGTTTCAGACGGGGCGCTAAAAGCGCATGAGCTTCGGCGCGAAGGACGGGATCCTCATCCGGGTCAGCCAGAGCAGCAAATAATGCCTTGTCTGCCTTGCCGCCGTGATCCTTTAATGTCGCCAGAGCGTGATAGGTGTGAAGACGAGTCCAGGCGCTCAACCGGCGGTTGGCAATGTCCGTCTCCAAACTGACGGCAATCTCTTTGAGGTCCAAAGGCGCCAAAGAGGCGGATACGGTATCGGCCAGCGCGCCGGCAAGGCTGCATTCGCCAATGGACGGGGCTTCCTGAGCCATGGCGATTTCTCGAAACGAGATAATCAAATCAAGCGCTGCCGGGCGTTTTTCAGGTTTCAGCAACTTCCAGACAGCGCCATGGGCAAGCCTGGCTTCCACCGCTACGTTGCGATTCCAAGCTCGTTCGGAAAAACGGCGGTTATCCTTGATGCGCATGCGTAAAAGCCGTTCAAATTGAGAAGCGAGATCTTGCTTCATGCGGACAAAGGGCTCGGCAAGAGTAATTGCAGCCAATACCCGGCCAATATCCGCATCCGGGTCACGCAACAGGGCCATCACTTCATTTTTATCGATACCGGCGATAGACTGGCCGGGAATGAGCTTGGTGATCGAAGGCACCGAAACCCGCGAAATGACTGTCCCCTGAAGTTCGTTGATGCGATCCGGCATCCAGCGTGTAAGGGAAGACCGGATGGCGGATTTCAATTCTTCCGGCTCCAAGGGATCCTGAAGTGCGGCAATCAGAAAATCGTCGGCCTGACGTGCCGCATCCCTGCCTTCAGGAGAAGAAACAGGCTGATTGCGTTGAACGGCGCCGCCTTCATCTGCAAGAACGGACAATGCTTCGCGGGCCTGAATGCGATCCCGGACAGCTCGGGTGCGCTCCGTCACCCGCTGAATCAACAGGGCGCCCACCTGATCGACCGGTATTTTGTTGGCGCTCAGGGCGCGAAAATGCATGCCCAGCGAAACACCCAACCCGGCGGAAAACATCGCGTCCATCACTTCTTGTAGCGCTTCCCAGGCGCCGGTCCCGCCCATTGCCGCAAAAATCCGGGAATGAACCTCGCGGGCACGGACACACAGACGACTTCGTCCGGGCGTTGGCTCCGTTCGGCTGTCACGGCATAAGGCAAGCACGTCCACAGCAAAAGCAAGCGTTTCTTCGGGGAGAAGAATAGAAAGTTCTCTTATCATATCAAGACCTTGCATAACGCACGAGACATCGGGCGATGCCAGACAAGCGCAAACGGCATCGGGATCGGCACACACGCACGCCATGGTTTTGGCCGGTCCTTCCAGCGCCAACCAGGACGGCATAGACGGCAAAGGATCGCAGGCAAGACCATACTTGCGCCGAAGCTCGCTTATCAGGCCGGAAAAAATCTTTTGGGCAGAGAGAATCATCCGATAGCGCGTATCAATCGGCAAAGAACGATCCAAAATGCGCGCACTGAGTTTTTCCCGCAACTGACCCAGTCTGGATGGCGCAACAGAACAGATAACGGCAAGATGACAGGCCTGTTCAATATCCCCTGTGGCAATGAGGCGCTCCACAGCTTTTGCCTGAAGCTCTTCAAGCGGGACAACATGGTCGTAAGGAGTTTCCCGGACTCGTCCCCAAAACTGTCCGCGTCGGGCATAGGCAGATTCCGCCACCGTAAGCAGTTGTTGCCGTCGCAGGCCGGGATCGCTTGTACCCAGAACAATCCGCACCGCGAGAGCTTCTTCCGCCACATGCCCGCAAGTTGTATTCAGTATAAGGCTGAGCAGACGCGCATCGTCGTTGGTATCGGCAGGAAGCCAACCGAAAAGAAGCAGACCGTCCTGCAAGTCGGCTTGCTCGCGGGCAAATATTTCCCATAAGCGCACTGCTCCAATATTGGCGGCCAGCTCCATTCTCCGCTCAATGGTCAAATTGCGTGTGTTATGCAATTCGAATGTTTTTATTGGTTGCCGCGCAGAAGGGGCCTTCGGCAAAATCTCAAAGGTATCGGGAAGTTCCAAAATACTCTCATCCGGCAGTTCGTCGGCGAGGAAAATTTCTGCACACCGGTGGCGGGCAAGATGAAGGCGAACGAAGGACAATGCCCGAGTTGCGAGCGCCGCCCAAACCCCGGCGCAAAGAGGAGAAGGGGCAGACTTTTCTTGCGGCCACACACCAAGAAGAAGCGCGGGTAAGGCAACCTCGGCCGGATAAATTTTCCGGCCGACCAATGGATTATCGGACAGAAGGCTGGATGTATCCCATTCCAGAGCAAGAACATGCCGGCAGGAGGAACAAATTACGTAAATATAGGTTGTTTCCATGGAAGCTTCCGGTATTGCAGCAAATTGAACCGTTCCTATCGTTTCTCTTCATTTTGCTATGATTGTTGCTGGTATGGCACTGCGCAAACAGATTGTCAATAACATCTTTATTATATTCATGATTTCGACAGATTTCTCCCAGTTTGATCTATGGGACGATATCGGCGCCGTCTTCTTTGTGAACAACAAACAATGAAAAGACAAAATCCTTAGGATCTCTCATGAGTCTTTCTATCGCATTAAAAAGGCCATCTCATGAAATCATGTGATAGGGAACGTTCTGTAATAAATATGTAATAAATAGAACTGTCATCTGCCCTTCTTCTAAACGATTTTAATCTTCATAAGGTCTTCTCCAAGGATCAAATTTCCGGAAAAACCCTGATGTGCATCATAAAGTTTAGATTTTTCAACGTTGCCGGGAACGATATGGTTGATGACCAGATTTTTAGCCTGGCAAGATTCAGCAACTTCACCCACTTCCGTTATCAGAGTATGCGATTTAAACATGTGGCTCCGGAGCGCGGCATTGCATGGATAATCCTTATCCAGCGCTTCAGGGAATTTTTCCATGATCCAGTCATAGTCAATGACCTCATGAACAAGATAGTCGGCGCCGGCGGCCAGATTTTGCAGGTTATGGTTAGTATTCTTGCTGGTATCGCCTGAAAACACCACGGATTTTCCATATTTTTTCAAGTCAAATCGGAATGCAAACGATGGATATACTTGAGTATGGTTAACCAGGGTGGCCTGCACATAAATATTATCATCCTCATAAACAAAAAATTTGTCTGTTTGCGGGCATGTATTATCCGGGTCTGCAAGTCCGGGCGTGCCGATTTCATGGACATCAATAAGGGGCGGGAATGGGCGATAGCCGTTATCAAGCACCATGTTATTAACTGTTGCAGCATAAGCCTGCCAGATGTATTTCGTCATTTCGGCCAGACCTGGTGTTGGCGTTCCGCTTTCTGTCCAAACAGCGTTAGCGACAGTATAACCGCAATCGGTATTGGGGATATCCAGTTGTCCGCGATTGCAGGGGCCAAATACAGGAAGAGGATTATAAGTAGTGGCAAGGCCGGCACCGGGACCAATTAGAAGCAGGGATGGGTAATCAGCCGTGTGGTCCTGGTGAATGTGGGTGAAAAACACCGCCTTTAAATCTTTGAGGAAAGTGGATGAAGCCTTACCGTCCGGAGAATTGAAGGCCTGTGAAAGCCGCCAGGCGCTGCCTTGCCCGAGGTCAATCAGATACATGACGCCATCAATATGCAGGACGGAAGAGGAACTCGCGCGTGTTGTTCCTTGGAACCAGCTAACACCACCGGTTGTGCCAAGCAGCACAAGCGCCGCATGGTAATTGTCGCTCGGCGAATCCGAATCATTTGATAAACACCCTGATAGCCCCGAAATTAATGGCGCCGCTGTCAGTGAAACGCCCACGCCCTTGAGAAAATTTCGTCTTGTAATCCAGTTTTCAATTCTTTCAATGAATGACATTGACAAACTCCTTCCATCAAAGGAAACTGTTAACTTATTGCTGAAAGATTACGGAGAAAAATTATGTGAAAAATTTCCTCGTGAATCACAAATATTTCGATTGAGAACAAGATTCAGGTAAAATGTTAACAACAATCCATAGACTTCACATTTTCTTTGAGATTTTGGAGATAATCTCGAACAAATTCGTAAAATTGCGATAAATCTACCTTATAATGATCGCTAAAAGGATCAAGAATAAAACCTATGGCATCTTTCGTGTCTGAAATCTTAATGGTCATATAAGCGGGAATACCAAGCTGCTTTACAACCTCCACAGATTCAATACAAGTGTATGGTATGAACATATGCCTGTCAGTTTTTATTAACCCTTTCGCAGGGTCATAATTTATTTCCGGCGCTTTACCGAATATCTGCGGTTTATGGTCATTTTCCAATAACAGGTCCATGGCAATATCCACACATTCATCAGCAACTTTTCCTTCCGCCGTGTCTGTTCTAACGCCAGTAGTAGTAACATCTTCCAGGATTAAACGCTTGCTGGTCAAATGCACATAATATCGGACATAATTGGCGATATACGTTGTTGGCCCAAAGAAACCAAACATTTTTGATTGATTCATGCCCAGAAAAGTTACTGAACCCAAGTGTACCTCGTTACTATCTAATTTTGTGGAACATGACCTTTTGGTCAGTTCAATTTTTTCCGTTAACATAAGAAAATACCTCCGCTTATATAGATTCGGCGAACATTGGTCGACAGAACTTGATTTTATATTGGTAGCTGCAAGATGTGCATGCAATCTCAAGATGAATTTCCATACACTTTTTCCCTTGTTTGAGCCATGGGTTTTTCGTCAACTTTGCACCACAAGAACAGGATATTGGAAAAACAGCTTCCATCTCCAGATCAGACACACTGATCTTTTCAATCTGTGTGTTGAACAAGCCGTCTTCTTTGAGGGATTCGAGAAAATCATACTCAGTGGTGTCCGTTTTGGCTCATCAATATAACTGTCGGATTGCATGGGATACCTCTTCTATAATCTCCGGTTCAATGCCTTTATTACCACCTATCTCCCGAAGAATCTCGACGGAATGTTCTTCCTCCGGGGTGTCTCCTTTGTGATATTGTCCATCATGAAATTTGCCGGCATCATGAAATAGTCCGGCAAGTTCGGCACAAACAGGATCAACACCTTCTTCTGATGCCAAATGTACGGCGTATGAGGCAACTCGTTCAAGGTGTCCTATAAGCGTGTCAGGCACATAAACCATACTGCCGTATAACGATTCCTCTTTCCGGACATATCGGCCGAGTTCTTCACGGATCCGTGTTAGGCAGGAATTGAAAACAGTCATCATTGTATCTCTCTGTGAAACTTCTATTCCTTATACCATTGATCATCAACGATAAAATTTGAGCGTCCGGCAGCACAGGTTGCCTATGCGGTTAGCCTGATTCCCCGTCCCGTATTTCTTTAATTTATTTCCTCTTATCGTTGGAATTTAATCTGTGGCCGATCAGGAAAGCAGCCGTGATCAGGGCTGCGCCCAGGACCAGGAGAACCAAGACGGCAAAACCCTCGCCGAAGGCTACCAGCTGAAAGCGACTGCCGCTTTCAGCCGCCGTGACCGGGTACTTCGTCAGGTAAAAAATCCCCTCCTTCAGTCCACTCAGGAGGTCGGTTCCGATCACGCCCGTACCGGCTAGCGCCATCACCCCGCCCCCAAAGAGGGCAAATCGTACAGACTTGGGAATTTCAGAATTAGCGCTCGTCTGGATCGACATCGTTCCTCCTTATATGCGTCATTTAATTATTAATTCAATGGGGGATATTCTTCAAAATATCAATCGACCAACCATCATCTTATGAACCCACAGTTGCATCGGGGCGTGACTTCGCGAAACATAGCCGAGACGTCGTGGCGCTTTGTAAGAGCCCCGGGAAGCCGTTTTCTTAATCACTTCCTATTTCCATGACTACTGAAATATACTGTCATATCCACGTCAGGCTGCAAATAAAACTTCGCCTTGTTTGGCGTAATCATACAGCGGCGATGTTTGCTGCTCCCACTCTTCGGGCGTAAACCCGACAACCTCAATCGGTTCGAAAACATCATAGATGGCTTCGGAAAGAAGATCGATTCTCGACCAGTAATCGTGGTTATCAAAATCCTCCGATATAGAATCAAGTCGATATCGCTGCCTTCGCGATAATCACCCCTAGCATAAGAACCATATAGGATAATCTTGTTGATTCTGATTCCTTTGGCTTCTATGGCCTTGCTAAAGCGCGCGATTGCGTCTAGAGCAGCTGCCTTATCCATGCCAATGCCTCTTTTGTGTTTGTATTGCGCACATCTAAAGCTATATTGGCAATACTCTAATGAAGTGGGGAAATAAAATCAAGCAAATAGAATAAATACGGGGAGGCACTCATTATTTTCCAAAAGGCGCGGCCGGTTCGAGTAGGGCAGGACCTGTGCGAACATATCGAGGGGGATCTTTCCGATAAGACAAACGGCTGAAGCGCGTTGCGCTTCAGCCGTTTTATCCTTTTTCTGGATTCCCACCTTCGCGGGAATGACGAATTTTTTTAACAGCCTTGGAACGGTTACGACTGTTCCCTCAAGACTTCGGAACAGTTGAAAACCATTCCCTACGCCTGCAAGCAGGGCATGTTCTCCCTACATGAAGCTTTCTTCGGGGATGTCGATGGCGCTGCGGTCGCCGAACTTCATCGATTTGAGATAGCCGAAGATATCGGGCACATGATTCATGACATAGAACCGGGCCGTGGCCATTTTGCCCTTGTAGAAATCGGCGTCGACTGCGCCTTTCTCTTTCATCCTGGCCGACGCCAGAAGCGCCTGGTCCAGAAGCAGCATGCCGCAGTAAACTCTGGCACCTGCATGCAAGGTCCGGGTAGCAAAAAGTTGTTTCATCTGTTTGTCACCCTTTGTCCAGGCGTCATTCATATTGATGATCTCTTTGAAAGCCGCCATGGCTTCCGCCATCATCGCGAATTCCGCCGCGAATTCTTCGGTTCTCTTGCTGGCGACGAATTCGTCGATTTCCGCCACCCACTTTTTGAACGGCGCGCCTTCCTTCATGGTGAACTTGCGGCCGGTATAATCCTGCGCCTGGATGAAGTTGGTGCCTTCCCAGATTCCGTAAATCACAACATCCCGGTACAGTTCCGCCGGGGCATACTCTTCCGTGAAGCCGTAGCCGCCATGGCACTGGATGGAGTCGCCGGTGGCCAGCCTCGCCATATCGGAGGTATAGGCCTTGCACATGGGGTTGTTGATCGCAAACATATCATCATAATATTCACGCTCTTCCGGCGTGGCGGCATCTACGGCCAGGTCGCGGTAGAGATAGGACTTGTAAATGAGCGCCCGGCAGGCCTCCAGAATGGACTTCTGAGACAAAAGCATGCGGCGGACATCTTCGTGTTCGATGATCCGGACGCTGGGCCCCTTGGGATTGGTGGAATGTTTGCTCTGCACGCGCAGCTTGGTGTAATCCAGCGCGGCGTAGTAGGCGGCGCCGATGCAGCCCAGGGAGAAAAGGCCCGTGTTCAGGCGTTCCTCGTTCATATACGCAAACATCTGCTTCATGCCGATGCCGCGTCCGTCTTTCACTTCCGCTTCGCCCACCATCCAGCCGTAGCAGTTGTCGTTTTCACCCATGGAGAGGGTG
>Ga0116149_1004296_pt1 | contig 14104 bp, 14 predicted proteins | sample AD_UKC057_MetaG_FD_89787 | JGI IMG/M metagenome (GOLD analysis project Ga0116149, IMG submission 89787) | Active sludge microbial communities of municipal wastewater-treating anaerobic digesters from USA - AD_UKC057_MetaG | ecosystem: Engineered > Bioreactor > Anaerobic > Digestate | place: USA... | reverse complement strand
GATGGAGGAGATTTAACAACAATTATTCATGAAAAATATTCAGATTATTTAAAGAAAGTTATTGGTGGAACTGAAGAAACAACTACAGGTGTTATTAGATTAAAAAGTTTAGAAAATGATGGAATTTTAAAATATCCTATCATTGCTGTTAATGATGCAAAAACAAAAAGATTTTTTGATAATAGATTTGGAACTGGACAATCTACAATAGATGGGATATTAAGAGCAACAAATATTCTTCTTGCAAGTAAAATTTTTGTTGTCTCTGGATTTGGTTTTTGTGGAAGAGGAATTGCAGAAAGAGCAAGAGGATTAGGTGCTCATGTAATTGTTACTGAGGTTGACCCAGTAAAGGCATTAGAGGCATATTTAGATGGATTTGAAGTTATGAGCATTGAAGATGCTTCAGAGATTGGTGATATTTTTGTTACAGCAACAGGCAATGTGAATGTTATTAAAAAGGAGAATATTTTAAAGATGAAAGATGGAGCAATTTTAGGAAATTCAGGCCATTTTAATGTTGAAATTGATGTTGATGGATTAGAAGAGGTTACAGTTGAAAAAAGAGTTGTTAGAGATAATTTGGTTGAACACAAACTTATAAATAGTAAAAAAGTTTATCTTATTTCTGAAGGAAGGCTTCTCAATCTATCTGCAGGTGAAGGTCACCCATCATCAGTTATGGATATGAGTTTCTCTAATCAAGCACTATCACTTGAGTATCTTGTAAAAAATAGAGATAAACTTGAGAATAAAGTTTATAATGTTCCAGATGAAATTGATTATGAAATAGCTGAAATTAAACTCAAAACTCTTGGAATAAAAATCAATGAACTTACCCAAGAGCAGAAAAATTATTTAAAGAGCTGGAAATTGGGAACATAGAAGATTTGCTGTGATAAAATTTATATATGAGTGAGATAGTTGAACTGAATATAAAATTAAAAAAGGAGAGAGAGAATAAAATTAATGAAGAGATAGACAGAATAAAAAAGATTCTTCCAAATATGAATATAGAAAAAGCGATTCTTTTTGGCTCTTCAGCAAGAGGAGAAATTGGTATTTGTAGTGATATAGACTTAGTAATAATAATGAGAACAAACTTAAAATTTTTAAGTCGATTAGATAAGTTCTATAGAAAATTAAATCCAAATGTAGCAATGGATATTTTTGTTTATACTCCTGAAGAGTTTGAAGAGATAAAGAAAAGTTTATTTGGAAAGTCAATATTAAAAGATGGAATAATATTATATGAAAGATAATAGATTAAATGAAGCTCTAAGATGGATTAGACAAGCAAGTGAGGATATTGATGCAGCAAAATATAATCATAAAGATAAAAAGTTTTTTATATCCTGTTTTTTATCACATCAAGCAGTAGAAAAAATCTTAAAAGGATATTTGATTTATAAAGGATTCGAACATATTTGGGGACATTCAGTTTCTGATTTATCTAAAGAGTGTGAGAAAATTGATAAAGATTTTGAATCATTGAGAAAAGAGATATTGATACTTGACAAATATTATATTCCTACGAGATATCCAAATGGACTGCCTGGTGGTATTCCAGCTGAAGTTTTTACTGAAAGAGATAGTTTTGAGGAGAATAAATCTTTCAGAAAAAGCATTAAAATTTATTTTTGAAAAAGAGAAAGAATTAAAAGAAAATTTTGATAAAAAATAAATGGTGGCCCCAGGCGGAATCGAACCGCCATTGCCGCCTTGAAAGAGCGGTGTCCTTACCGTTAGACGATGAGGCCTAAGATGGTGAGCCGTGCAGGATTCGAACCTGCGACACCCGGCTTAAAAGGCCGGTGCTCTACCGGCTGAGCTAACGGCCCGGTCATTTTTATTTTACAGATAATTGTTAATATGTCAAGTAAATGCATAGAGGTCTCTGAAAAAGGTATCTAAAATCTAATTTCTGCATAGGCAGAAATCTATATTACAGAAGGAAATACTGGATTCCCGTTTCCACGGGAATGACAAAATAGAAACATTTACACAATAATGATAAAATAAAAATACTGGATTCCCGTTTCCACGGGAATGACAAAAAGAAATTTTTCACCAATCTCTTGTTTCTCTTAGTTTACAAAAGTAGACTGTCTGTTTTTGTAAACAAAAATAAAATATTGAAAATTTGATTAATCTTGTTATTCTTACAGAGTGCTTGATCCAACTGTACACTAATAAGAGTAGAAAAAAATATTAGTATCTTGGTTTATGAGGGTTTGTCTTAATCATTGCACCTTCATAAGCATATATTGCTCTTTCACATAGATTTGTAGCATGATCTCCAATTCTTTCATAATGTTGACTTATTTGAAGAAGAGCATTTGCTCTTTTAATATTTCTTGGATCTTCAAGCATATATGTTAGAAGTTCTCTAAAAATTTGATCATTCAAATCGTCTATCTTATCATCTTCATCTATAGATTTTCTTGCAAGTTCAAGATCTCTACTTAAAAATGCTTTTAAAGAATCAACAAGCATCTTAATGCAGATATCTTTCATTCTCGGAAGGTCTATTAATGGTTTTAAAAGAGGTTCATCTGCGATGGTTAAAGTTATTTCAGCAATATCAACACAATGGTCAGCCATTCTCTCAAGATCGATGTTTGCAAAAAGTATTGCACTGATTATTCTTAGATGTTCTGCTTTAGGGTTTTGTGTTGCAATTGTCTCAAGACACTCTCTCTCAAGATCCATTGAGTAGCTATCTATATAATCATCTTTTTCGACAATCTCTTTACATAATTCCTTGTTCCTATCTTTTAGAGCAATAAATGATTTTTCTATCTGATCGCTAACAATTGAAACAAGGTTAGAGACCATCTCTTTTAAAGAAACGATTTTTCTTTCTAAAATTTCACTCATAATCACTCCTTTCTATCCAATTTTACCAATTAAATACTCTTCAGTTTTTTTACTCTTAGGAACAGTAAACATTTCTGTTGTTTTACCAAATTCAATCAACTCTCCTAAATAGAAAAATGCAGTATAATCTGAAACCCTACCTGCTTGTCCAATATTATGTGTTACAAGAACAGTTGTAACACTTTTTTTCAGTTCAATAATTAACTCTTCAATAATAGAAGTGGCCACAGGATCAAGAGCAGATGTTGGCTCATCTAAGAGTAATATTTCTGGTTTCATTGCAAGAGCCCTTGCAATGCATAATCTCTGTTGTTGTCCCCCTGATAAAAAAGTCCCCTTTTTAAACAAATTTTCCTTAACTTCATCCCAGAGGCCACTTTTAATTAAAGATTCTTCAACAATTTTATCTTTTTCCTCTTTTGATAATTTTATTCCTGAAAGTATGTATCCCGCAATTACATTGTCATAGATTGTCATTGTTGGAAATGGATTTGGTTTTTGAAAAACCATTCCAATTTTTTGTCTCACTATCATTGGTTCAATTTGATATAAATCTTCACCTTTTAATAGAATTTGACCCTCAATTCTTGCTCCAGGAGAAAGCTCATGAAGTCTATTAATACATCTTATCAAAGTTGTTTTTCCACATCCAGAAGGACCTAAAATTGTAGTTACTCTATTTTCATAAATTTCAAGATTAACATTTTTTAATACTTTTTGACTTCCATAATAAGCATTTAAATTTTTAATCTTTAAAATCACATTTTCCATTTTTTCTCCATAAATCTGCCAAATAAGTTTATGGATAATACAATTATAATTAATATTGTTGATGCTGCAAATGCTTGGTTATGCCAATCCTTATATGGACTTGTTGCATATACATATATTAGATATGGTATTGTACTCATTGGTTTTAATAAATTCAAATTTAAAAATTGATTACCAAATGCAGTAAAAAGAAGAGGAGCAGTTTCTCCCAATATCCTTGATATTCCAATAAGAGTACCTGTTAGAATTCCGACAGAACCCGATGGAAGAAGAATTTTTAAAACAATTCTATGATATGGAACACCCATTGCATATGCTGCCTCTTTAATTTCTATTGGTATTAAATTTAAAACCTCTTCTGTTGATTTTATAACAAGTGGTAACATTATAAAAGATAAAGCAATACTACCTGATATTGCAGAGAATTGTTTTAATGGTTTAACTATCCATAAATATGCAATTATACCTATAACTATTGAAGGTATACCTTGGAGTGTATCAACAAGAATTTTAACTATTTCTGTATATTTTTTTTCTTTATATTCAGATAAAAAAATTCCAACAATAATTCCAATAGGTATAGCTATCAACGCAGCAACTCCTACTATTATAAAACTGCCAACAATTGCATTAAAGATTCCTCCGCCAATCTCGCCCATTGGTTTTGGCATTGAAAAGATAAATTTTAAGTTTACATATTTTAGTCCTCTAATTAAAACAAAATAGATTATTAAAAAAAGAGGAATTATAGATAAAAAAGAAAATAAAAAGACGAAAATTTTATACAATTTGTTGTTAAAAATTCTTCTTTTAATGGTTTTTTCGTTCATTTCAAAAACTAAATCTTCTTATTATTAATCTTCCAAGAATATTAATCAATATTGAAACAATAAAAAGTATTAAACCAATTTCAATAAGTGAAGAGGTATATAATTTTGTAGTTGCCTCTGTGAATTCATTCGCAATCAAGCTTGCCATTGTTTGCCCAGCTGAAAATATACTCTCTGGTATTTTGTTAGCATTTCCAATTACCATTGTTACTGCCATAGTTTCGCCAAAAGCTCTACCAAAAGAGAGAAGAAAACCAGCAAAAATTCCATTAAAAGAAAATGGAAGAGTAACTGATTTAAGAGTCTCAAATTCTGTTGCACCTAAAGAGATTGCACCTTCTTTTACTTCGATTGGAACCATTGAAATTACCTCTTTTCCAATTGAAGCAGAATAAGGAATAATCATAATTGATAAAATTATTGAAGCAGTAAAAATCCCAACTCCAATTGGTTGAATACCGAGTTTTGATTGTAAAGTCCTCATAAATGGAGCAAGAATAAAAAGACCCCAAAGACCAACTATAACTGATGGAATTCCAGCAATCAATTCAACAAAAGTTTGAAAAATATTTGATATTAATTTATTTTTTAAAATCTCACTAAGAAAAATAGAAATTGATAATGAAAAAGGAATCGAAATCAAAAGAGAAATAACTGATGTAAGAAGTGTTCCGATCAAGAATGGAAATGCACCAAATTTATTGTTTATAGGATCCCAATCTTTTGAAAATAGAAAATTTATTCCAAATTCCTTGATTGATGGAATTGAAGAAAAGACAAGGCTTAAGAAAATTCCTGATAATAGTGCGACAATTAAAAAACCCGAGAGAAGTAAAACTATTTTGAAAACCTTGTCTTTTCTCATAATCTATTTATACAATTTATTCAACCGCTTTTCCAGAAAAAGTAATACTATTTATATTCTCTTCATTTATCTTTTTAACAGCATCTGGAATTTTTGCGTATAATAACTCTTCATTATAATCCTGAGCTTCACTGTTTATCCATTTTAGAAGTTCAACAATTGCCTTTGCTCTGTTCAAATCTCTTCCACCATAATTTTGCTCTTTATAAACAATAATCCATGTAAAAGTTGAAATTGGATAGCCTTCTGGATTGTCTGTATTTACTATGGAAACCCTAGTATCTTTTGGAATTGTTACATTTGCTGCTTTTGTTACAGAATCAAGAGTTGGTTCTATAAAATTACCACTTTTATTTTTTACTAAACCATAAGGCATATTATTTTGTTCAGCATAGATTAGTTCAACATATCCAATTGCACCTTGAGTTTGTTGTACAATTCCAGCAACTCCAGCATTACCCTTTCCACCTAATCCAACTTTCCAATTTAAGGATTTACCAGTTCCAATTTCTTTTTTCCATGAGCTACTCACTTTAGTTAAATAATCACTAAAAGCATAAGTTGTTCCACTACCATCAGATCTATGAACAACTGTTATTGATAAATCTGGTAAATTTATATCTGGATTTAACTCTTTAATTTTTTGATCATTCCATTTTGTTATATTTCTCATAAAAATATCAGCAATCATTTCTCCTGTGAATTTTAATTTTGGATTATTTGGTAGATTATATGTAACAACAACTGCTCCAAGTGCAGTAGGGATATGAACGATTTCAGCTGGAGCACTTTTCAACTCCTCATCACTCATAAATGCATCAGTTGCTCCAAAATCAATAACTCTTTCAGTTAATTGTTGAATTCCACCACCTGAGCCTATGCCTTGATAATTTACCTTGACCTTGTTATTTGTTTTTGTGTAATATACACTAAACCATTTATCATAAAGGGGTTGTGGGAATGTTGCACCAGCTCCAAGAAGTTCGACTTCTTTCTCTTCCTCTTTACATCCATAAAAAATAAAAAGAGAAGAGAAAATTAAACCTACTAAAATTAAGCTTAATAAGAACTTTTTCATCTGCACCTCCTTAAAAGTTCTTCTATTGCCACTATAAATTTTTTCAGTTAATTAGGTATAAAAATTTTGTTAAGTTTCTGTTAATTTATTGTGGAATAGTTATTATAAATTTACTGCCCTTACCAACTTCACTCTCAACTTCGATCTTACCATTATGTAGAGCTATTATATGTTTTACTATTGATAAACCTAAACCAGTTCCTCTAAGTTCTTTTGATCTTGATTTATTTACTACATAAAATCTTTCAAAAATTCTATCAAGATGTTCTTCTGGGATTCCAATTCCTGTATCAATTATCTCTATAACAGCATTACCCTCTTTTAAATAATAGTTAATGTTTATCGCACCCTCTTCTGTATATTTTATTGCATTGTCTATCAAATTTATAAAAACCTGTTCAAGTTTATAAGGGTCACCTTTAATTTTAGTATTATAATTATCTGTATCAATTTTTATTTTTAAATTTCTCTCTTTTATCTTATTTGAAAAAATTTTAATAACATTATTTATCATCTCTATAAAATCAAATTCAGAAATTTCAAGTACTACATCTTTATCTTCAAGTTTAGAAAGCGTAATTAAATCATTTATTATGTTTATCATTCTATCAACATTTCTTTTTATTATTTCAATATATTTTTTCTCATCTATCTCTTCTTCAAGAGTTTCAACGAAACCCTTTATTGCTGTAAGTGGAGTTTTTAATTCATGTGATGCATCTCTGACAAAATCTCTTTTCACCTCCTCTATCTTTTTAATTGATGATGTATCAAAAAAAGTAAAAACAAATTCATTGATAGTTTTAAGATAAAACCCTTTGATTAAATAATTTTTATTTTTTATATATATCTCTTTTTTCTGTGTCTCTTTTGTTTTCAAAATATTTTTTATAAAATCAACAATTTCAATATTCTTCAAAACTTCCCAATAGTGTTTATTGATTATGTCTATTTCTTTTATGATATTTTCAAAAACTTGATTGCAAAGAGTAATTAATCCATCTGAATTTATAACAAGAACGCCTTCTTCAATTGATGATAGAATAGTGTTTATCTCTTCTTGTTCTTTTTTATAAGATTTGATATTTTCTTCAAGTTCACTGCTTAAAACATTGAGATATTGAGCTATTTCTCCAAATTCATCCTTTTTTTTGATTATTATTTTTTTACCATAATTTTTTTTGGAAAGTTCTTTTAAAAAGTTTTTTATCTCATTAATATTAGAGAGGAAATATCTTGAATAATAGAAAGATAAAATTAAACTAATAGATAAGCCAATTAATGAGATTAATACTATATTTAAAATAGTTCTATTGATTAAACTATTTAATTCTTTTAAAGAAAGACTAACTCTTATTATAGAAATTATATTATTAAATGAATCATAAACTGGTAGTGATATATAAAGCATATCCTCTTCTGTTGATGAACTATATCTTATTGATTTTCCAATTTGTCCATTCAAAGCTTCGATAATTTCTTCTCTTGATTTATGATTCTCCATAAGGGTTGGATCAAGAATTGAATCAGCAATGACACTACCATCTGGTTTTATTATTGTTAATCTGAACTCCTTTTCTGATTTTAAAGATTTGATATATTCATCAATTTTTATTTCATCATCTGAAGAAAGTTTTTCTTTTATTGTTGGTTCAAGCATATAAGCAATTTCAACAAGATTTGATTCATAAATTTTTATTGAGCTATCTCTTAAGTAAAAAAAAGTTATTGTAACTATTAAAATTATTGGGATAAGAATCGTTAATAAACTTGTTATGATTAATCTTTTTGGGATTTCTTTTTTAAATTTCAAATTTATACCCCACTCCTCTTATATTTTTTATATGATATTTATAATTTTTAAGTTTATCCCTCAAATTTTTTATATGAACATCAATTGTTCTATCAAGAACTACTTTATCTATACCCCAAAGTTCATCAAGAATCTCATCTCTTGAAATAACCTCACCCTTCTTTTTAATTAAGATAAGGAGAATTTTGAATTCAGTTGATGTTAAATTTATCTTTTCGTTATCTATCCAAACTTCAAATTTTTTAGGATAAATAATGAAATTTTCCTCTATCTTAATTACTTCTTTTGCATCTTCAATATATTCAATCCTTCTTAATACTGCCTTAATTCTTGCTATTAACTCTCTTATTGAAAATGGTTTAACAATATAGTCATCAGCCCCAATTTCTAATCCAATAACTCTATCAAATTCCTCACCTTTTGCTGTTAAAATTATTACGGGCACTCTCTTCTGTTTCTCTTTTATTTTTTTTAAAATTTCAAGACCATCTATATCTGGAAGCATAAGATCAATAATTGCTAAATCAACCCTCTCTTTTTCAACAAACTTTAATATATCTTCTCCTTTTTGAAAAAGATATGGAGTAAATCCAGATTTTTTTAAATTTATTTTTAATAACTCTAATATATCAATTTCATCATCAACAACTGCAATTTTTTCATTCATATTTAAATAAATTATATCAAAATTGATATGTTAAAATAATAATAATGGATGATAATTTAGAAACTGTAAAAGAACTTATTAATAAAACTGATAATATCTATGCTTTGACTGGTGCTTGAATTTCAACAAATGCTGGTCTGCCAGATTTTAGAGGACCAAAAGGAATCTACAGATTGAAAAACTATGATGCAGACAAAATATTTGATATAAAATATTTTTCAATAAACCCAGAATATTTTTATAATTTTATTAAAGATTTCATTAATTTAACTGACAAAATTGAACCAACCTTTACTCATAGGTTCCTTTATAAATTAGAGAAATCTAAAAAACTCAAAGGAATAATAACGCAAAACATTGATATGCTTCATGAAAAGGCAGGAAGTAAAAATATAATCAATATTCATGGTTCTATAAAAGATTGGTTTTGCGTTGAATGTGGAAAAAATTATGACTTGATAGATATAAAGGATAAAATAGTAAGTAGTAAAATTCCAGAATGTGATTTATGTGGTGGATTAATAAGACCGAATATTGTTTTTTATGGAGAGAGTGTACAAAATTATGATTTAGCAGTAAAATGGGTTTCAAATGCAGATTTACTTTTAGTTATTGGTACAAGTTTAAATGTTTATCCAGCTTCATTTTTGCCATCTATTACAAAAGGGAAAGTTGTTATAATTAATAAAGGTGAAATATCTGTATCTCATTTAGGCAAGTTTATTATCATTAACGAAGATATTGACGAATTTTTTAAAAAGTTAGATGAAATTTTGATTTTGGAGGGAAATCATGATTGAAGAAAAAATTAAAGAGCTCGGTTATTCTTTAATCGAGGTAACTCCACCTATTGCATCTTATTTGTCCTGTGTTAAATCTGGTAATCTAATTTTTTTATCTGGTGTAATATCAGATAAAAAGGGAAAACTTGGAAAAGATTTAACAACTGAAGATGGTTATGAAGAGAGTAAAAAATGTGCCATTAAACTTTTGTCTAATCTAAAAAGTTACATAAAAAATCTTGACAATGTAGTTAGAATTGTAAAGGTTGAAGGTTATGTTAATTCAACCGAAGATTTTAGCGAACAATCAAAAGTTATAAACGGAATAAGTGATCTTCTATTCGATATTTTTGGTGAATTAGGTAAACATTCAAGAGTTGCAATTGGTGTTATGAATTTACCTTTTAATGCTTCAATAGAAATTTCAATGATTGTTGAGGTCAAAGAATGAATCGAGATGAAGCGATAAAACTTATAAAAGAAAAATTAAATGATAATAATCTTGTTTATCACTCAATTTCAGTTGGTGCAATTATGAAAGGAGTTGCAAAATATCTTGGAGAGGATGAAAATAAATGGGAGTTGTGTGGAGTTTTGCATGATATTGACTATTCTGAAACAAAGGATGATCCAAATAAGCACTCTATCGTTGGTGCAGAATATTTGAAAAATTTAGGTTTTGATGATGAATTTACAAATGCTGTTGCTTCTCATAATGAAAGACATAAAATAGGTAGAGAATCTCTTCTTGCAAAAGCTCTTTATGCTTCTGACCCTTTATCTGGTCTTATTGTTGCAACTGCTCTTGTTATGCCTGATAAAAAAATAAATAGTGTTAAGTTAAGTTCAGCTATGAAAAAATTTAAAACAAAAGAGTTTGCAAGGGGGGCTGATAGAGAACAGATAAAAACATGCGAAAGTGAATTAAATATTCCCCTTGAAAAATTTATAGAGATTGCTCTTGAATCGATGAAAGAAATCGGAGAAGAGATTGGATTATAAACAATTTCTTGTTGATTTAGATTTTATAAAATTAAAAGTTTTTTTTAATGAAAAGAAAAACAAGATTTTAAAAACTGAAATATTAGAAAATGATTCAAAAAATTTAAAAGAGACAAAAAATTATGTTTCTGAACTAATAAAAGAATATTTTTATGGTTATATAGATAAACTTGATTTATTAATTTTAAATTTTGATAATCTGACTGATTTTCAAAAAGATCTACTTATTAAACTTACTGAAATTCCAAGAGGAAAAGTAACAACTTATAAAAATTTAGGTGAAAAAATTGGAAAAGATAGAGCATATAGAGCTGTTGGAACATCTTTAGCAAAAAATCCTTTTCCAATAATTATACCTTGCCATAGAGTTATAAGGAGTGATTTAAATGTTGGAAATTATTCTAATGGATATGATTTAAAAGTTAAAATTTTACAATTTGAAGGAGTAGTCTTTGAAAAAAAATATTTTGTATCAAAAGGGTCTGTTTTATAATTTAAATTTACTAAAAAAAATTTTATTTTCTTTAATTATTTTTTTAGTTTTTATAACTTATTCCTGTAATTCAGAACAAAAAATTTTGAATGTTGGCATATATACAGAATATCCTCCTTTTTCTTATAAAGAGGATGATAAAATAAAGGGTTTTAATATAGATTTTTTGGATATATGTTTAAAAGAGATTAAATATAAACCAAATTATATAGAGATTGATTTTGTTTCGTTTGATAAGTTGAAAAATAGTGAAGTTGATATATTAATGGGTGGATATCCAATAATCTATAAATACCCAGAAGGGATTTCATTAACTGAACCATATTTTGATATGTCACTTTATCTTATCTCAAGAATTGATAATCCAATAGATTCAATAGAAAAATTAAGTGATAAAAAGTTGATTTTACCTCTTTATACTTTTTCTGAAGAATTGGTAAAAAATGTGAAAAACTTAGAAAAATTACCTTACAAAAATTACAGTGAGAGTATGAAATCACTTGAAAATGGTGATACTGATGCAGTTCTTGTAGAAAAAGTTTTACTTGATATCTATTCTTTAGATGAAAATAAATTTATAAAAGTAAAGGTATACAATCAAGGTCTAACAATTGTCCTAAGAGAAGATAGTGATGAGTTAAGATATGAATTTAACAATACAATATCTAATTTAATTAAGACAAAACAATATAAAAATCTAATTTTAAAATGGTTTGAGGAGGAATGATGAAAAACTATAATGTTGCAGTTTATGGAACTGGTTCAATGGGGACAGGAATAATTTCTTTAATCTTAGAAAAAAGTTCATTGAATTTAGTTGGTGTTATTTCTAAAAGGAAAGAGAGGGAGGGAATTGATGTTGGAGAAATTTTGGATGGGAGAAAAACAGGAGTATTGATAAGCAATTCTTTAGATAAAATATTTGAAAAGAAAGTAGATGTTTTTTTACATGCAACATCATCGAGAGTATCTGATATCTATCCAGAGATTGTTCCAATATTGAAAAATAGAATAAATGTAATAACTATTGCAGAAGAGATGTCTTATCCATGGGTTGCAAATAAAAAACTCTCTGAATCAATAGATGAACTTGCGAGAGAAAATGGTGTTTCAATTCTTGGTACTGGAGTTAACCCAGGTTTTGTTCTTGATACATTGATAATTACCTTAACAGGAGTTATGAAAAAAATTGATAAGATTTACGCTAAAAGAGTAAATGATCTTTCTCCATATGGACCTACTGTTATGAAAACTCAAGGAGTTGGAACAACCTTAAAGGAGTTTGAAGAAGGTATAAAAAATGGCACAATTGTTGGACATTTTGGATTTCCAGAATCAATCAATATGATAGCTGATGCTCTTAATTGGAAAGTTGATAATATTATTGAAACAAGAGAACCAATAGTTTCAAATGTTTTAAGAAAAACAAAATATGTTGAGGTCAAAAAAGGAATGGTAGCAGGATGTAGGCATATTGCAAAAGGAATAATTGATGGATATGAAAAAATAATTCTCGAACACCCTCAACAAATATTACCAGAACTTGAAGGAGTTGAAACTGGAGACTATATAAAAATAGATGGAGACCCTCAAATAAATTTTGTAAATAAACCAGAGATTGCTGGGGGTATAGCAACAATTTCTATAGCAGTTAATATGATTCCTCTCGTTTATGATGCAAAACCAGGGCTTCTTACTATGAAGGATTTACCTATTCCGAGATTTCTAAAATAATTTTTTTTAATTTTATAATCTGATTTGCAGTTAACAATATGTTGTGAAGTTGAACTTAATTTTATATTTTTCAAAAACCCTTATCAATAAATAATTTTTTAATTATTGACTAAAGTTTCTTAGGGTTGTAAATTTAAATAAAGGTGTAATTTTAGGAGGAATTATGGAGAATAAAATAGATTTAACTCCTCAGGCAAAACTTGTTCTTGAGAAAAGGTATCTTAAAAAAAATGAGAAAGGAGAAGTTATAGAAACTCCCTTCGAAATGTTTGAGAGAGTTGCAAGATTAATTTCAAATGTAGATAGATTTTACAATAAAGATGTTGATATTGAAAAAACATATGAGAATTTTTTGAATGTTATGATTAATCTTGAGTTTCTTCCAAATTCACCAACACTAATGAATGCTGGAAGGGAACTTGGATTGTTGAGTGCCTGTTTTGTTTTGCCCGTAGGTGATTCATTAAATGAAATTTTTGATTCTTTAAAATACACAGCATTGATCCATCAAGGAGGCGGTGGTTGTATAAGAAAGGGATCTAAAGTTATAACTTCTTTCTGTGGGATTGAGGAAATTGATAAAATATATGAAAAAATTTTCTTAAAAGGATATAAAGAGGAAATATATTCTCCAAATGCAAAATATATTGATATTAACAATTTAAATATTTTTACTCTGTCTTTTAATTCAAAGACCTACAAATATGAGAAAGACAAAATAAATAACATATGGAAATATAATATACCAAAAGGAAAAAGCTATACAATAGTTCTTGAAGGAAATACAGAAATAACAACATCAGAGTGGCATCCATTTGTTGTCTATAATAACGGAAAAATTATAGAAAAAGAGGCAAAGGACATAAAGGTTGGAGATTTGATTGTTGGACCAAATGAATCTTTAATTGAAAATTATCTTTTTGAAAATAATAAAGATGAAATTTCTATAGATTTGTCATATTTAATTGGATATTTTTTAGGTGATGGTTCTTTATCAAAAACAAAAAATGGATTAAGGATAAGATTTTTTGATTCCTCTGAAGAAGTATTAAAAGAAATAGTAAAAATTATTCATAAATTAACAAATAAAAAATACTCTATTCAAAGAGATAAAAGAAGTAAAAACAATTACATTTTAAACATTTATGATAAACAAATAATCGAGAAAATAATAAATCTTACTGGAGTT
>Ga0116149_1004291_pt1 | contig 14118 bp, 8 predicted proteins | sample AD_UKC057_MetaG_FD_89787 | JGI IMG/M metagenome (GOLD analysis project Ga0116149, IMG submission 89787) | Active sludge microbial communities of municipal wastewater-treating anaerobic digesters from USA - AD_UKC057_MetaG | ecosystem: Engineered > Bioreactor > Anaerobic > Digestate | place: USA... | reverse complement strand
GATTGGGGGGGTGCTGTTCGCCCTGGCCCAGCACGACCTGAAACGCCTGCTGGCGTACCACAGCGTGGAAAACGTGGGGATCATCTGCATAGGCATGGGTCTGTGGCTGCTTGGCGGCAGCACCGGCTTGGCCGCGGTGGCCTCCATGGGCTTGCTGGGCGGGCTGCTGCATGTGTGGAACCATGCGATCTTCAAGAGTTTGTTGTTCCTGGGGGCCGGCGCCGTGGCGCACGCCACCGGTACGCGGGACATCGAGCAGTTGGGCGGGCTTCTTAAGAAGATGAAGCGGACGGGCCTGGCCGTTCTGATCGCCTCGGCCGCCATCTGCGGTCTGCCGCCCCTGAACGGGTTCGTGAGCGAGTTTCTGCTTTACGTCGGCTCGTTCCAGGCCGTCGCGCACGGCGGGACGACCCAGGCAGCGGTCGCCGGGCTGGTCGTGATAGGTTCGCTGGCACTGATGGGCGGCTTGGCGGTGGCGTGCTTCACCAAGGCGTACGGAGTGGTCTTCCTGGGCGAGGGCCGAAGCGAGGCGGCCTTGGGTGCGCACGAAGCCCCGGCCAGCATGGTCCTTCCGATGGTCGTTCTGGCGGCCTTGTGCGCGGCGATCGGGTTGTTGGGCCCGGTGGTTCTGACCGCGGTGAAGGTGGCGGCGAGCGGGCTGGGTCCGGCTTCGGCAGGCGTGGCGGACGCGAGCGGCCTGCTGTGGCGCGTAAGCCTGGTGGGCGTCGTCTTGCTGTCGCTGGCGGTGGGGCTGTGGATGGTGCGGCGAAAACTGCTGGCGGGGCGGAGCGTCGCGCAGGCAGGCACCTGGGATTGCGGATACGCCTTGCCCACCGCCCGGATGCAATACACCGCCTCCTCGTTCGCCTGGCCCATCCTGGACATGTTCCGCTTCATCGTGCGTCCGCGCGTGCACCGCGAGCCGCCGTCCGGGCTGTTCCCGCGGCAGGGGCGGTTCGAGTCCCACGCCGACGACATCTTCAAGCGAGGAGTGTACGGGCCCGTCTTTGCGGGGGTGGCCTGGTTGGCCGACCGGTTGCGCTGGGTGCAGCAGGGGCAGAATCAACTCTACGTGCTGTACATCGCCCTGGCCCTGCTGGTCCTGTTGATCTGGAAGTTGGGGATCGCGTCATGACCACCATCGTGTCGATCCTTCACGTCATACTCGCCCTGGCGATGTCCCCGCTGCTGATCGGTGTGATCAACCGCGTCAAGGCCGGATTCGCGGGCCGGCAGGGCCAGCCGCTGTTCCAGCCGTATTTCGACCTGGCCAAGCTGCTCCGCAAGGGGGCTGTCTACAGCCGCACCACCACGTGGATATTCCGGGCCGCCCCGGTCGTGGGCCTGGCCGGTGCGATGGTCGCGGTGGTCCTTGTCCCGCTGGGCGGGCTGCCGGGTCTGCTGGCGTTTCCGGGCGACCTGGTTGTGTTGGCGTACGTGTTGGGCACGACGCGATTCATGACGGTTTTGGCCGCCCTGGACACCGGTTCGGCGTTCGAGGGCATGGGGGCCAGCCGAGAGGTCCAGTTCTCGCTGCTGGCCGAGCCGGTCCTGCTGCTCAGCCTGGCGGCGTTGGGGGTCTGCACCAGGAGCCTCGCCCTGTCGGATATCTACGCCGGCCTGTTCGCCGGGGGGGCCGGCGGCGTGGCGGCTACAGCCGCCATGGTGGCGGCGGCGCTGTTGCTGGTGCTGCTGGCCGAGAACGCTCGCATCCCCGTTGACGATCCGAACACGCACCTGGAATTGACGATGATCCACGAGGTCATGGTGCTGGACCACGGGGGGGTGGACCTGGCCTGTATCCAGTACGGCGCGGGCGTGAAGCTGTGGGTGTTCTCCGCCTTGCTTGTGGGCGCGGCGGCGCCCTGCCGAACAGGGGTGGCGTTCGCGGACCTCGCTCTGGGCGTGGGTGGCGTGTTCGCCGTGGCGGTTGTGGTGGGGGTTGTAGAGTCCTGCATGGCCCGCCTGCGGCTGGTCCGGGTGCCCCAGATGCTCGTGGTGGGCGGGGTATTGGCGATAGCAGCCCTGTTGTGGGCCCTGAGGTGAGGCGGTGGACGTCCTGTCCGACATGCTGGTGATGTTGCTGGTGCTGACGAACCTGCGGCTGCTCTCGTCCAGCCGGATCGGCGCGTGCATTCATACGGTGGCGATCCAGGGCGTGCTGTTGGGGGCCATCGCGCTGGCCGTTTCTCCCGCGACGCTCTCGATCAAGCTGGTTGCCCTGACGCTCGCCACGGTGGCGGTCAAGGCCGTGCTGCTGCCCTGGCTGCTCCGTCGCGCCGTTCGCGGTGCGGGCGTTAGCCGCGAGGTGGAACCGATCGTCGGTTTCACCGCGTCGACGATCGTCGGGGCCCTTCTGTTGGGGCTTTGCTTCCTGATCTCCCGGCCGCTCCAGGCCTCCGCGCCGGCAGGCATCGGAAAGACCCTCATCCCCGGGGCGATGTTCACCACCCTGAGCGGGTTGTTCCTGATCGTCTCGCGGCGCAAGGCCCTGACCCAGGTGTTGGGCTATCTGACGATGGAGAACGGAGTGTACGTGTTCGGGGCGTCGCTGGCGGTCCGGGAGCCGCTGTTGGTCGAACTGGGCATCTTGCTGGACGTCTTCGTGGGGGTGTTCGTGATGGGGATCGTGATCTACCAGATCAACCGCGAGTTCGACCACATTGACACCGACCGGCTGTCGGTGCTGAAGGACTGAACCGGATGCTTTGGGCTGTCGTTGGAATTCCTGCTGCGGTCGGCTTGACGGTGCTGGCGCCTCCGCTGAGGCGAGCGCGTCCGGCCCTCCTGTTGCTGGGGGCGCTGGCGCACGCGGTCGTTGTGGCCTCTGTGTGCCTTCGTCCCCCGGCGTACGAATCGGAAGCCTGGATCGCCCTGGACGCGCCGGGGCGGCTGTTCCTGGCGGTCACCAGCTTGTTGTTCCTGGTGGCCGCGACCTACGCTGTGGGCTATCTCCGCACCGAGCAAGGGCGGACCACCCGTGACGCGGAGGAGGGCTTCCTCTTCCGCAACGAGCCGGAAGGGGTCTTCGCGGGCTGCCTGCTGCTGTTCCTGGCGGCGATGAGCCTGGTGTGCGTCAGCCAGCACCTTGGCCTGCTGTGGGTGGCGGTCGAGGCGACGACGCTGGTCAGCGCGCCGCTGATCAGTTACCACCGCCACCACCGCAGCCTGGAGGCGACGTGGAAGTACCTGCTGATCTGCTCGGTGGGCATCGCGCTGGCGCTGCTGGGAGTTTTCTTCCTGGCGGCCGCCGGACGAGGGCAGACGCACGGGCTGACGCTGCACAGCCTGCTGGCCTCGGCCAGAGGAATGGATGCCGCATGGTTGAAGGCGGCGTTCATCCTGCTGCTCGTGGGGTACGGCACGAAGATGGGCCTGGCCCCGATGCACACGTGGCTGCCCGACGCACACAGTGAGGCGCCGTCGCTGGTATCGGCGCTGTTGTCGGGGGCGCTGCTGAACTGTGCGCTGCTGGCCTTGCTCAGGGGACATTCGGTCCTGGCGGCAGCCGGGCTGGGAGGCTTTAGCGGACAGTTGCTGGTGGTGCTGGGCCTGCTGTCCATGGGGGCGGCGGCCGTCTTCATGATCCGCCAGGGCGACTACAAGCGGCTGCTGGCCTATTCGAGCATCGAGCACATGGGCGTTGTGGCGTTGGGAGTGGGTCTGGGTGGCCTGGCTGTGCCCGGCGCGATGCTGCACGCGGTGAATCACTCGATTATAAAGGGGCTGCTCTTTCTGGCGGCTGGCAACCTGTTGGCGACCTATCACACCAAGACGATCCGCAACGTTCGCGGGGTGCTGAGGAACACGCCGGTGACAGGCGCACTTTGGCTGGCGGGATTCCTGGCGATCACGGGTTCGCCGCCGTTTGGGCTCTTCCAGAGTGAGTTGACGATCCTGAAGGGTGCGATGGATGGGGGGCATTGGGCGGCGTCGGTGCTGTACCTGCTGGCGTTGGGCGTGGTCTTTGTGGCAATGGCCCGCCTGGTCCTGCCGATGGCGTTCGGCGAGCCCGCGAGCCTCGCTGCCGGGGAGACGACACCCCGGCCCCGCGAGCCCGCGTGGGCGATCCTGCCGCCGCTGGGTCTGGCGATGCTGGCCCTGGCCCTGGGACTGTTTGTGCCGCAGTCGCTGTGGGACGTTCTGTCGCAGGCGGCCGCCGCGATCGGAGCGCATTGACATGGCCACCGATGCCCCCGTCATGGTGCGAAACGCCCAGGCCGTGGACTCCTCCGCGGTGCCAGCCCTGTCGGTCGATCGCTTCCGCCAGGTCGTTACGGAAGAGGTAGCCGGCGGAGCCAGGCTGTCGGCCCTGCTGGTCCTTGCGCCGCCAAGGGTGCCGCGGCGGCTGCTGGCTGTCATCGCTCGCCCGCTGGTGGGCAATCTGGGCCTGCTGGCCTGCGACGTGGGCGATTCATACCCATCTCTCACGCCGAGTTGCCCAGCCGCCCACTGGTTCGAGCGAGAGATCGCCGAACAAAGCGGGGTTCGCCCCGAGGGGCACCCGTGGCTCAAGCCGATCCGCTTCGTCGCGGGCGGCCCAGCCGACGTGGGCGTAATGGATTTCTTCCGGATGGAAGGCGAGGAGATTCACGAAGTCGCCGTGGGTCCCGTTCACGCCGGTGTGATCGAGCCGGGGCACTTCCGCTTTCAGTGCCAGGGCGAGACGGTGCACCATCTGGAGATCTCGCTGGGATATCAGCATCGCGGCGTGGAGCGGGCGATGGCAGGGGGCGCGACACCACGCGCGCGGCACTACATGGAGACGCTGGCTGGCGACACGACCGTCGGTCACATGACCGCGTATTGTCGGGCCATGGAGGCCCTGTCGGACGCTCGTCCGCCGGCGCGGGCGGAGGCCTTGCGGGCGATAGCGGCGGAACTGGAGCGGATTGCCAACCACTTGGGCGACCTGGGGGCGATGGCGGGCGACGTGGGCTTCCTGCCTACCATGAGCTATTGCGGTAGGATTCGAGGCGACGCCCTGAATCTGACAGCCCTGCTGTGCGGCAACCGGTTCGGACGCGGGATGGTCGTCGTCGGCGGGGTGGGCTACGACGTGGACGCCGCCTTGGAGGACGAGATCCTCGTCCGGTTGGATGGAATCGAGAAAGACGCCGCCGGCGCCATCGAACTGATGTTCGACACGCCGTCGGTGCTGTCGCGGTTCGAAGGCACGGGGATCGTGCCGGAGGAACTGGCCCGGCGGATTGGGATGGTCGGCTTGGCTGCGCGGGCTAGCGGACTGCCCTGCGACGTCCGCCACGAGTTCCCCTACGGGCTCTACCAGTTCACGCAGATGCCGGTATGTACGTGGCAATCGGGCGACTGCTTCGCCCGGGCCTACGTTCGGTGGCTGGAGATCCGGCAGTCCATCGTGTTCATCCGGGAGCACATGCGGTCGCTACCGGGCGGGCCGATGCGGCAGGAGCCTCGCCCGTCTCAGGGGGGGCGGATCGTCGCCAGTCTGAGCGAGGGCTGGCGGGGAGAAATCTGTCACGTCGCCCTCACCGACGCTGACGGGCGGCTGGCCGCCTACAAGGTGGTTGACCCGTCCTTCCACAACTGGTTCGGCCTGGCCTGTGCCCTGCGCGATCAGCAAATCTCGGATTTCCCCCTGTGCAACAAGAGCTTCAATCTCTCCTATTGCGGGCACGACCTGTAGGTCGCCCCGGAGATGGATCGCATGTTCGACATCCTGAAGACTCGCATCCAGCAGAAGCACCGGACGATTCGTTGGCCCGACGGGCCGGCGCCGGACCTGCCGGCGAGGTTCGCGGGCCGACCCGTCGTGCGGAGCGGCGCCTGCGCAGCCGGCTGCCGGATCTGTGCGAACGCCTGCCCGGTGGGGGCGATCACGGCGGGGGGGGCGTCCGGACCGGGCATTGACACGGGCAAGTGCCTTTTCTGCCGCGCGTGCGAGTCGGCTTGTCCATACGGGGCCATTTGCTTCGGCAAGGAGTATCGCCTGGCCGCGACACGGCGCGAGGACCTGGTCGTGGGCGCAGGCTCGCCGGACCCCGCGGGAGCGCTGTGCGAGCGGGCGGCGAAGCTGTTCGGGCGGTCGCTGAAGCTGAGGCAGGTATCGGCGGGCGGGTGCAACGCCTGCGAAGCCGACAGCAATGTGTTAGGAACGCTGGCGTGGGACATGGGACGCTTCGGCATCCAGTTCGTCGCCTCGCCCCGGCATGCGGACGGCCTGCTCATCACCGGCCCGGTGACGAGGAACATGCACCTGGCGCTGCGAAAGACGTATGAGGCCGTCCCCGATCCCAAGGTCGTCATCGCGGTAGGGGCATGCGCTATCGCGGGCGGTCCCTACGCCGACCATCCCGAGCAGCACAACGGGGCCGCTTCCGTCGTGCCCGTGGACTTGTACGTTCCAGGCTGTCCGCCGCATCCGCTGACGATCCTGGATGCCCTGCTTCGCTTTCTGGGTCGGGTCTGAGCCGCCGTTGCGGTTGACCCGTTGGGCCTCTCTGGTAAGATGGCGTCTGGTTGGCCCGATGGGCGGCCCAGGAGTTGAGCATGATCCGCAAGTTCATCGTTGTTGCGATGGTGGCCGGCATGGGGGTGCTTGCTCGCGTCGGTTGGAGCGCGGAGCCAGTCGCGTCGGGCGACCCCGCCAAGCCGTGTTGGCCCCAGTTTCGCGGTCCCAACCGCGACGGCGTCTCGCACGAGACGGGGCTGCTCCAGGCCTGGCCCGAGGGCGGACCGAAGAAGCTGTGGAGCGTCTCGGGCGTGGGCATGGGGTATTCGTCGCCGATCATCGTGGGCGACACGCTCTACATCACCGGCGACGTGGACAAGAAGGACCTGGTGATTTTCGCGATGGACTTGTCGGGCAAGGTGCGGTGGCGGGTGGCCAACGGCAAGGCGTGGACGGGGCCATGGCCCGGCTCACGGGCGAGCTGCACGTGGGACGGCGGGAGGTTGTTCCACATGAACGCCCACGGGCGGACGGTCTGCCTGGACCCGGCGAACGGTCGCGAGCTGTGGGCGGTGGACGTGCTGGAGCGGTTCGGTGCCAAGAACCCCCAGTGGGGCCAGTCGCAATGCTTGCTGGTGGACGGCTCGCAGGTGCTGGTGGCCCCGGGCGGGCCCAAGTGCATGGCCGCCGCCCTGGACCGCCAGACGGGGCAGACCGTCTGGACGGGCGAGCCGCTGAAATTCATGCGGACGCACGCGTTCGGGGGCAAGGAAGTGGACCCGCCCCAGCCGGATACGGACAAGAGCGGCTATGCGTCGCTGACATTGCTGGAGGCGGACGGACGGCGTGTGGTGGGGGGCTGCTCGGGGAGGCACTTCTACTGCGCGGACGCCGCAAGCGGCAAGCTCCTGTGGACGCACGAAATGAACCCGCGCTACGAGGTCAATGCATGTATGCCGGCCCGCTGGGGGGAGAGCCTGGTGTTCGGGATGAACGGCCCGTTGGTCCGCGTGGACGTTGCCCGCGAGGCGGTGAGTCCCCACGAGCCCTTGCAGACCCCGCTGGACTTCTACCACGGGGCCGTGCTGGTGGTGGGCGACCGTATCTACGGTGCCTCGGGCAGGCTCAAGGCGTGGGGCTGCGTCGACTTGAAAGCCGGCAAAGTGCTTCAGCACGCCGAGGACTTGACCACCGGCTGCGCGACGTTCGCCGACGGGCGGATCTACGCCCTGTGCCAGGACGGGCGGATGGCCCTGCTGGCGCCCACGCCGGAAGGGGTGAAAGTCGTCAGCCGCTTCGCCTTCACCGACAAGCCGAAGAAAGACGTGTGGGCCCACCCGGTCATCTGCGGCGGTCGCCTGTATCTGCGATATCACGACGCGCTGGTCTGCTATGACGTTCGTCGGTGAAGACGAGGTCTCGCAAGCCACGGGCGCAGTGAAGCCAGGAGAGTCGACTTCATTACTCCTGTGGCATCCGGCGTCCTAAGGCTTCTCTTCGGCAGGCGGGGCGAAGACCTTCGGCGGGCTGCGAAGGTCGAGCGTGGCATCCAGCGAACGACAACGCCCGGCCGGGTCGTCACCGATCACGTCACAGAGCGTCACGAAGTGCTGGGCCTCGCCGCCGCCCTCCACGCCGACGCCGCCCATGCCACCGCCCGGCCCCACGCGGTGCGTGCAGCCTGCGCCGGGCGTAATCAGGGCCAGCGTCAGGCCGTCTTCGCGACGCTTAAAGCCCCAGGTAGTCCCCGGGCGGGCCAGGCTTAGCTCGCCCGCTTTGCCCACGTCGGCCTGATGGCCGTCGCTGAAGGTGGCCCGCCCCGGCGTGGCGGAACCGGCGCTCATCAGAGCGTCGTCGTCAAAGTCCCAGTAATATCCCACCGGCCGGTCGAGCGCGACTTCGAACCAGGAACGATTCGCCCAGAAGGTCATGCGTTTTTCCACGCCGTCCGGGCTGACGCATCGCGCCCGCACCAGCAGCGGACCGTCCGCCTCCAGGGTCAACTCGAACTTGGCCGCCCGTTCGGAGCGCCCGAGGTCGCTGAAGCCGTGGTGGGCCGACCGCCCCGGGATCGTCACGTCGCGCCCTTTCAGGGCCTTGAGATGGAACTCGTACAGGTGGGCGCCCTCTCGCATGAGTCGCGCGCGGTAGAAGGCGTTCTCGATCCAGAACCCGCCCTGACCGTCGGGCGTGGCCCGGACGGCCTGTTCACTGCGGGCGCTGAACGGGTCCGTCGCGTCAACCGGCCCGGCGTAGAGAAAGAACGTTCGGCGCTGTCCCGCCCTGGTCAGCCCAGGCGCGATGGCGGCCAGGCCCAATTTGCCACCCGCCAGGCGGTCGATCTGGGCGGGCAGCGATTCCTGCGAGCCGTCGGCCTTGAGTTCCGTGAGGGCGAAACGGGCGCCGGGCGGAAGCTTCGCCGGTGCGGCCAGGACGACTTCGAGCGGAACGTCCTGGCGGTCGCGTTTGCCCGCGTCCCACACGATGGCCTGACGCCAGGTGGCATTGCTCACGTGCCATGCGATGGCTGACAGCTTCTTGTCGGGCGGAAGGGCGGCGGGCGCGACGGCCCGCCCAGGCGGGGGGGGCGCAACGAGCCCCAGCTTCACCGCGTCCGGCCAGACTTCCTTCTTCTCCAGCATCGCAGCGCCGTCAGTCAACTGCTTGCGGGCCGCTTCGATGCGGGCATGCAGCGACTCATACCGGGCAGAGACCGTCTTCAGCCAGTCGGACCGGTTCTCCTTCGCCCACAGTTCGCGATACAGTTCATGCGTGTGCTGAACCGACGCACCCAGGCCGGCCAGCTTATCGGCTGTCTCTCGCAGGACCTTGGCGGCCTCCGCGGGTCGATCCGCGGCCTTGGCGTACCCCTGACGCATTCGGGCAAGCAGAATCTGACGTTGAAGGACCGTCAGGATGCGCTCGCGAGCCAGGACCGTGTGGCGGACGTAGTCGGCGTTGAAGCGGGGCGCGATCGTGCTGAGAGAGACGGCGTTGAGCTTGTCGATCGCCTCCTGCGCGAGCGTCTCGATCCGCCCTGCGGACAGACGCGGCAAGGCGAGGGGGTCCTGCCAGTAGGCCTGATCGCGAAGCCCGCCCAGCAGCGGGCTCTTGCGGACGTCTTCGATGGTCCAGACGAACCGGCTGACGGCGTCGTCATCGATTCCCAGGAACAAGCGTGGGAAGGCCTGGTTGAACGCTTCCAGCCGGGATTCTCGCTCGGCTTCGGCTTGTTTCAGCCAGTCGGCATCGGGTTTCGTCGCGGCCGTATCCGGCGAGGACGCCGCAACTGCGGGCAGGGCGGGTCTCCACGCCACCTCACCAGCCCAGATCTGCGGGAACCAGGTGTACCCGAAGAGTTGCTCGCCGTCGTCGCCCCAGGTGGTGTTGAGCATTCCCATCGCGCCGTGGCGGACGCCGTCGCGAACGTAGTTGGAGATGTTGGTGACGGCTGTGCGGTGGTCCGGCCAGATCCACACCCAACTGCTCACTCCGGGGCAGACCCAGAAGCGGAAGCTCAACTCGGTAAAGGGTACGATCTGAGCGTCCCACAGCGGCCGGGCATCGTATGCCCACGACAGCACGATGAGGTCTTTGGGCAGCCGCGGTACGATGTCACGGTGGTGCAGGGCGATATCGCCCCACATCAGCGGCGTCTTGCGGTGCGGCTTGAGCAGGTCGGCCAGGCGGTTGATGTGGTAGGCGTAGAGGCCGCCGATGCCCATCGTTTTGGCCATGTCCTTGGCGGGCCCCTCGCCCAGGCCGTACGTTTCGTCGCAGTTGATCACGAAGAGGGGGCTGTCGAAGGCCGGGGCGATCACGTCGAAGATATCCTTGAGCAGGGCGTAGGTGCCCTCCCTGGCGGGGCTGAGCACCGAGCCGTTCTCGCCCAGGTGGGCGTACTCGGGCAGGCGAAGGGTCTTCGCATAGTGTCCGAACGCCTGGTGGTTGCCGAGGACCTCCACGTGGTAGCGCTTGGCGTAGGCGCACAGTTCCCGGGCCTCGTCGGCGGTGATGCCGTCGCTCGGGGCGATCTTCGGGTGTTTGGGATTCTTGAACACGTGTTCGGTGTACATCGTCATGGCGTTCAGCTTCATCGCGCTGAGTTCGCGGACGGTACGTTTGAGGAAGTCCAGCGTGGGGATGGGCCCTCGGCTTACATCGAGTTGCCAGCAGCGGTAAGCAAGGCCCGGATAGTCCACGATGCGGCAGGCGGGAATGGACTTTTCGCTGGCATTGGCCCGGACGAGTTGGCGGAGCGTCTGGACGCCGTAGTACGCGCCCCGGGCCGAGCGGGCCGCCAGGAGCACGCCGCCGGGCTCGACGGACAGCACGTACCCCTGGTCGAGCCGGTCGCGGGCGTATGGCCCGTTCAGCTTGTCGGGCATGCGCAGGTTCAGACGTTCAAGGGCGGCCTCGGCGTCGTCGTCGCGGCCGAGCCGGACGATCAGGACGTGGCTCTTCCCATCGCGGACGGGTGAGCTGATCGACGGGCGAAAGCCGAAACTGGCGTGCACTTCCTCGACGAGCTGCCCGGCCGCAAACAGGTCTTGCGCGTCCTGGGGGCGCCCCAGGCACAGGCGGGTTGCGGGCGTGAAGGTGAAGCGTTCCTGGCCGAGGGTGACCTGGCTGGGGGTGGGGATCAGGTGCAGGGAGGGTGCGGCAGCGGCGAGGCGGGCACACAGGACCAGGCAGGCGACGGCGGGCAGCAGTCGAGTCATGGCGGGCTCCTTGACGCGGATGGGGGCATTGTCGAACAGGGGAAGGGGGGAATCAACGGGATTGTCCGCGAAGGAGGGTTTTCGCGAAGCCGCGTACGGAAGGACGGATGGGACGCAAGGGCCAGGGGGGCGGTCCAGCGAGCTGTCAGGGATGTCTTTCCGGAACTATGGGTCGGGCGGTATGCTGTTGGGCGTGCGTGATGACGCGACATCGTGGTTGGACGTGCGGGATTGGGCAGGGCCGATCTTCCTGAAGGAGCGTCGCGTTGCGAGCCGGCGGCGGCGGACGTACTTCCTGCGCGCGGGGTACGTACTGGCGCTGGGGTTGTTCATGCTGCTGGTGTGGTTGGAGGTGGCCCCGCGCGGGGTGGCGCCGGCGGCGATGATATCGCGGATGGCCGACGCGGGTCGCCACATGGTGGGCTCGATCCTGCTGTTCCAGTTCGTGGTGTTGCAGGTGGTGGCGGTCGTGCTGCTGAGTGGGGCGTTCAGCAGCGAGGTGGACCGGCGGACGCTGACGAGCCTGCTGTCCAGCCCGATCCGCGAGGGGCAGATCGTCCTGGGCAAGTTGGGCGGGGGAGTGCTCCAGGCGTTCATGCTGCTGCTGTGCGGCGTGCCGATCCTGGCTGTCGCCCGTGTGTTCGGGGGCGTGCCTTGGCAGCAGGTGGTAGGCGGGTCGATGGTGACGCTGGGCTCGCTGTTGCTGGCCGGGGCAATCGCCATCTACCTCTCGACGGTGATTCGCCAGCCGCTGGCAGTGATGGCCCTGTCGGTGCTGGCGCTCGCGGTGTACAACGCCATCACGTGGATCTGGGTGAGCGTGCTGGTGCACTGGATGGCGCTGGCGTGGCTGAACCGGAGGATGGGGGTCGACAAACCCGCGGCGGGCACGTTGCGCGCCTTGGGGCAGGCGACGGTGTCGCTGCTGCTGGTCCTGAGCTTCCTGCCCGTACTGGGCGGGGCGGTGTACCTGACGGCATACGCGACGCGGTACGCCAGCCCGATGGCCGCCATTACGCGGGGCGGGGCGGGCGCCGTCCCGGCGGCGGCCGTGGTGCTGGCCCTTCAGGTGGCGATGGCGGCCCTGGTGGCGCGCCTGGCATGCGGCTCGATCGCCCGTGCCCGGGGCGGGGTGCTCTTCGGACAGGAGGGCTTGGCGGCGGAAAAGATGGAGCAGTTGGCCGAGGCCGTGCTGGGCCCGGCGGCCCGGAGGACGGTGCGACGGGGACAGGGGGCCCCAGATGCGGGTGCGGCGCGAACGCCGCGCCCGTGGCTGCGTCGGCGTCGGCGGCCGAAGGAGTTTGGGGAACGCCTGGGTTCGCCCGTGGTGTGGAAGGACTGCCGTGGGCCGCTCCTGCGGAGCGAGTCGCTGCACATCTTCCTGGTCGTCCTGCCGTTGACCGTGGGGCTCGGGCTGTACGCGGCCGTGCTGTTGGAGGGCAAATTCTCCAGCCGCGGCGCTCACCTGTGGGGCGTGGTGGTGCCGGCGATGTCGGCGGGCCTGCTGCTGACGGCCCTGTTGGCGGCGACGACCATCTCCGCCGAGCGTCAGGCACGAATGTGGCCGGCGCTGCTGACCAGCGGGCTGACCGACTGGCAGATCCTGTGGGGCAAGAGCCTGGCGGTGTTCTGGCGGGTGCGCTACCTGTGGCTGGCCCTGCTGGTGCACCTGTCGGCGTTTGCGGTCGCGGGCGTGCTGTGCGCGCAGACCGTGCCGCTGATCGCGCTCATCATCATCGGCTGCCATGTGTTTCTGACCGGCTTGGGGATGTACGTGGGAACGCGGACGCCGCAGAACTCGATCGCGCTGCTGGTGGTGCTGGGCGTTGCGGGGGGAATCTGGGTGGTCTTGCCGGCTGTGCTGACTCCCCTATGGTATGCGCTGCAGCAGCGGGGCATGGACGTCGAACTGGCCTTCCTGAACCCGGTGAGTCAGGCCACAGTGGCCGTCGAGGGGTTCCTGCCTTTCTATCATCCGACGCGGTACCTGGGCCTGGAGGCAAGCGGCCTGGACTGGCCGACGGCTGCGTGGTTGACGCTCGAGTTCTTCCTGCTGTATGGTGGAGTGGGCACGCTGCTGGGGTGGCGGGCGGCCCGGCGGTTCCGGGCCTGCGCGTTCTGAGTTGAGTGAAAGGGAGCAATCATGGGCCGGGCTACGGTGGCAAGCATGCTGAGTCGGCTGAACCCCTCCCGGCTGACCGGGCCGATCTTCATTAAGGAACTGCGGGTTTCCAGCCGGCGGTTCCGGAATTACCTCACCCGCCTGCTATATCTGGCACTGCTGACGTTCTTTGCCGCGCTGGCTTGGAACCAGGCTATGCGCTCGGTGCGGCACCTGGGCGCCGGTACGGCCACGTATTCCATGCCTCAGGTCGGGCAGGCGATCGTCGTCACCATCGCGTGGTTCCAGTTCATCGTGCTTCAGTTGGTGGCGGTGGTGGCGGCCAGCACTTCCATCAGTGATGAAATCTACCACCAGACGATTCACTCGCTGCTGACCACGCCCATTACGAGCCTTCAGATCGTGCTGGGCAAGCTGGCCAGCCGTCTGGTCCACCTGGTGCTGCTGCTGGCGGCGACGCTGCCGCTGCTGGCGGTCATCCGCGTGTTCGGGGGCGTGCCGTGGGAGTTCGTGTTCGCCTCGACGTGCGTCACGCTGACGGCCTGCCTGTTTGCGGGCACGGCGAGCCTGTTCTACTCGGTCCTCTTCCGGCGGGCGTACGTCGTGATCTTGCTGACGCTGGGCACGGGCCTGGTGCTCTACCTGCTGCTGCCTCTGGCGATTGCCTTGATGTTGTACAGCGCGGGGGCCGGCCCGGACTCTCCGGAGATCTTCGCCTACTCCAACCCGCCGATGGCGATGTCGGCGGCGACCTACAACCTGCTGTGGGGTGGGCACCGGTACGGCCGCGGCCTGTCGTTCATCTGGTGGGTGCACTGCCTGATCATGCTGGGTGCGTCGCTGGG
>Ga0116149_1004279_pt1 | contig 14135 bp, 13 predicted proteins | sample AD_UKC057_MetaG_FD_89787 | JGI IMG/M metagenome (GOLD analysis project Ga0116149, IMG submission 89787) | Active sludge microbial communities of municipal wastewater-treating anaerobic digesters from USA - AD_UKC057_MetaG | ecosystem: Engineered > Bioreactor > Anaerobic > Digestate | place: USA... | reverse complement strand
CTGCCCTGATTTGTTATGGCAAGCCCGCGGAGGGTAAAAGCAACCTCCACAGGGCAGCCGATCACCTTGCAATCCTGTCAGGTTTGCCAATTTGCGCAACTTCCCTGGTATGATGGGGTTTCCATTCACATGCAGCAAAAACCAGGTCATAATGACCCCCTCCCTTCATCCGTGACCCGTCACACGGTGCGGATATGCCCGGCGGCGGATTGCCCCCGCAGTCTCCTGCCGGTACACTATGCCTCAGAATGATCTTCACCCCATCCTCTTCCCCCTTACAGGAACTTATATGAAACGACTGATGTACTGGTTTTCGCGCCCGGTTGTCCGGACGTACACCGGAACGATGTTAAAAATGAACGTGCTTCAGCACGCGGCGTTCCCCAAAGGCGCCAAAATTATCGCAGCCAATCACCCCAGCACCACCGATCCCTTCTACGTGGCATCAGTGGTGGGAAAACAATCCTTCATTATGATTCGCGACCTGCTCTTCAAGGTTCCGGTGCTGGGGGAATACCTGCGCCGCTCTGGGCATATCCCGGTGGAGGCAGGCAAGGGGCAGGAGGCAATTGATGCCGCCCTGCAGTATTTATCCGAAGGAAAAACGGTGATCATCTTCCCCGAAGGTCACCTCAGCCCGCTGGAAGGCGGATTTTATCCGGTGCGGACGGGCGTGGCGCGGCTGGCGCTTGCCAGCGGTGCACCGGTCATCCCGGTGGGCATCCACCTGGAGCGCAGCCGCATTCACGCCATCAAGTCCACCGTGCGCGGGCAGGTGGAATATGGCATGTGGTACCTGCGCGGTCCCTACAACGTCACCATTGGAAACCCCCTGCGGTTCACCGGCGATGTGGAGGATCATGCCCATGTCCGGTCGGTTGCCCAGACGGTGATGCACCACATTATTGAACTGGCGCGCGAGAGTGAAATCCGCATGGGACCCACACCCACGCTGCTGCCAACCTTCCCCGAGCGGCTCTAAAACCTGCCAACAAGAAAAGCCGGGCGGGGCAAGCCCCACCCGGTTTCAACCTCTTACAGCCAGCCCTTGCCCTTGCAATTGCTGCAAGGTTCCCCTTCGGTTTTCCCAAAGAGTTTTTCCAGGAAACCCAGGGGCAGATAGCCTTTTCCTTCGCACTTGGCGCAGGCGGCTCCGTTAATCTCTTTGGCTCCCTTGCATTCGGGGCAGCGCTTGTGACCTTCGGGAACTCCGGCATAGGGGATTTTGCCCGTCCCACCGCAATACTTGCACTTTGGCATGGTTCCTCCTTGTATGAATGTGGAAAAATGAAATGAATGGATGAACAGGTGAAAGCTAATAAAAATTATACCATTGGATGAATTTTTTTCCACCAATTCCCGGGGAAATGTTAAATTTCCAGCGGGGAAACGCCGGGTTTAACGCACCGGTCGGGGGTGCAGCGCCAGGGTTGCCTGTCCATCCGCCAGCCCGCCTGCCAGGGGGCGTGCGGGCAGGTCCATGACGGCACCATTGGCGAAGTAATCAAAGGTGAAGGTGGTGGCATCACCGGCTTTTTTGCCGGGGATGGGCATCAGCCGGGCGGTGAGCGGCTTGTTCAACCGCAGGGAGAGCGCCGCCACGTCCAGGAGCAGGGGCTGCAACTCCCCGGCAGTCACATCCCCGGGCAGCGGAACCGTATCCAGCCCTGCGCCGCAGACAGCCGAGAAGAGCAGCAGGTCGCGCACGGTCAGCGTACCTTCGGCAGCCCGGCGCGCCAGCACGGCATCCTCCAGCACGGGCAGCATCAACCCGTTAAAGCCCGTCCGGCGCCAGCGTCCCCGGTCGAGCGCATCCGCCAGCAGGGCGGCGGCAGCCAGCGAGCCCATTTGCCCCAGCGGGGCGGCGCCCATGGCTTCCAGCGCTGCGCCCAGCGAGCAAGCCGGGTCGGGGTGGGGAGCGGGGGAGAAATCGTAGCCCAGGAAATCAAACCCGGTTTCGCCTGCCAGGGGCAGGAGGACGGCATCCAGGGCGCGGGCGTGTTCCTCCAGCGTGGCAACCAGCACCCGGCGTCCCTCCTCCAGGGTGGGTGCCAGGCGGAAGGCGGCGAGCGCAACATCAGCGCACTCCATCGCCAGGGCAAAGGCGGGCGGCATACCCGGCTGGTGATACGCCGCCGGGAAGAAGGGCGAGCCGGAAGGCACGTTGCCCAGCGCAGCAAACCGCAGGTTGGCAAACCCATCCGGTTCCAGGCTGGCAGCTTCGGCAATCACCCGGGCACAGGCATCCACCGCAGGAAGCGAAATACCCGCCTCCGGGCTTGCCATCACACCGCTGCAGAACAGGTTGGGCGCTGCCGCCAGGATGGCGGGAATCAACGGGTAGGAGCCGGGTTCATCCGGCAGGGCAGGACCCACCGAGACGTAATCAAAGCCCAGCCCGGCACCCGCCTGCCCCAGTGACTGAGCCAGCTGCACCAGGCTGTCGTTGCAGCAGGTGGGCACCATCCGCGGGAAGGGGATGGTTGCCAGCCGCAGGGTCTGCACAACATACCCGGCGGATTCCAGGCGCTGGCGGGCGGTGTTTGCCAGCACACCCAGCCGGGAGAGAGTCTGGGGGGCATGGCGCGCCCCGGGATCGTAAAAACACGTGATGGAGCGGATTTTCATGCGTTCCTCTGTCGAACCACTTCAAACAGGATGATGGCTGCCGCCACCGCAGCATTGAGCGATTCAAACCTGCCCGGCATGGGAATGGTGATGCGGTCATCCAGGGCGGCAATTGCCTGCGGACTGGCACCCTCCGCCTCGCCGCCAATCACCAGCGCCACCGGCTGGCGCAGGTCGGTATGCCAGAGCGGCGTCCCGCCGGAGGCATCCGCCAGCAGGATGTTCAGCGGACGGGGCGGGATTGTGCGGCAGTGGCTGTGAATTGCCTGCCAGTCCACCTGCCGGATGGGCAGGCGGAAATGGGCGCCCATCCCTGCCCGCAGCACCTTGGGCGAGAAGGGATCCACCGTGCCGGGCGCCAGCAGCACCGCCTGGACGCCTGCCGCGGCGCAGGTGCGCAGCAGCGTGCCCAGGTTGCCGGGGTCGCGGATGCCGTCCGCCACTACCAGGAAATCGGGGGCAGGCGGCAGCGGCAGATCGCGCCGTTCCAGCACCGCCAGGATGCCCTGGGGGGATTCCGTGCCGGAAAGCGAATCCAGCAGGCGCGGCTCCACCTCCAGCAGGTCAGCGCCGCGGGCGGCAAACCCGGCGGCAGCCTGCCTGCCGCGCTCCGAAAGCTGGGCGGAGGTAAGCACCAGGCGGGCGGTCCAGCCGCCTGCCAGCGCCTCCTCTGCCAGGCGCACCCCCTCCACCACAAAGGCGGAGCGGGCATCGCGCTCGGCGCGGCGGTTCAGCAGCGCCCGGACGGCTTGCAGCCTGGGGTTTTGGGCGGATGTAATCATCGGCATGGGTTGATTCTACTCCAAATCCGCCCGTGCCGCCGCGGTGCTATTCGCTGATTTCGGCGGGGATGGGCGCTGCGGAAGGTGTTCTCCGGCGCGCCAGCAGGTTTTCCACCGAGAACAACACCAGTGCCAGCCAGATGATCATGAAGCCAATCAACCGTGACTGGTCAAACGGCTCGTGAAAGACCAGCACACCCAGCAGGAATTGCAGCGTGGGGGCGATGTATTGCAGCAGCCCGATGGTCGTCAGCGGGATGCGGCGGGCTCCGGTGGCGAACAGGAGCAGCGGAATGGCAGTTACCGGTCCGCTCAGCACCAGCAGGAAGTCCAGCAGGGGGGTGGAATGACCAAACGTGCCGGTGCCATTGGCATTGACGATGAACAGGTACGCCAGGCTGGGGATGGTCAGCACCGCTGTCTCCAGCGTGATGCCGTGCAGTGCGCCGAGCGGGGCAATCTTCTTGAGCAGCCCGTAGAACCCGAAGGTGACCGCCAGTACGAGCGAAATCCACGGCAGCTGCCCAAAGGTGATCGTCAGGTACACCACCCCGGCAGTCACCATGGCAATTGCCACCCATTGAAAGGTGCGCAGGCGTTCCCGCAGGAAAATTACCCCCAGCAGGACACTCACAATCGGGTTGATGAAGTAGCCCAGGCTGGATTCGACCACGTGGTTGGTGATGACCGCCCAGACGTAGGTGAACCAGTTGATTCCCAGCACCACCGATGCCCCGGCGTAGATGAGAAACGTGCGCCGGTTGAAGATCGAAGCCCGGAATTCCTTCCACTGCCGCAGCACCAGCACCACCGCCAGCGTGAACACAAATCCCCAGGCAATGCGGTGCGCCAGGATTTGCAGGGCGGACACCTGTTGGATGGCTTTGAAGTAGAGCGGGAAGAACCCCCACAGGATGTATGCAGCCAGGGCAAACAAAACACCTTTATTTTTCACAAATTCAATCCATTTTGATCAGAATCACAACGCCCCATTATACCCCCGCCGCCCGTGTTGTTAACAGGGGAAATCCCGGCGTATTGATACCGATTGCCGTTTTCGGCGCGTGGGGGCAGTGCAGTGCCCTGTCCCCACGCGCCGACCGCGATGACCTGTCTACACCGCCTGGTCGAGCGTGAAGCCATCCTTGCCCGGCTCTCCCAGCAGATCCACCATCCCGCGGAAGATCATCCGCAGAAACAGGGCGGAAATTTCCTCCGCGGATTCGGGGGTGCCCCGCCGCAGCCACCAGGTGATGAACCCCAGCAGCGAGGCGGCAAAAAAGGAGGCAGCCGTCTCCACCGGTACATCCAGCGGCTTGCCCAGCGCCTTTGCCCGCCGGGTGAAGAAGACCGCCGCAACCTCCGCCACCACCGATTGCAGCCTGTCCAGGGCGGGAACAGCTGCCCCACCCTGCAGGATGACCAGGTAGAGGGCTGCGTGTTCGCGGGCGTGCTGGAAGACCGTCAGGATGGCAGCTCCGGGCTGGCGCAGTCCGTCATTCCCCCTGTCGTTCAATCCAATCTGCTCCACCAGTTCCTGCGCCAGGGTTTCCAGGCTCTGCAGCAGCAGGTCCTCCTTGTCCCGGTAATGCAGGTAGAAGGTCGTCCGTCCCAGGTCGGCGCGCCCGGTGATGTCCTCAACCGTGATCGAATCATAGCCCTTCTCCAGGATCAGCGCCAGCAGTGCCTCGCGGAGCTGGCGGCGGGTGCGGTTGGTGCGCCGGTCGGTGCGCGGGGCGGTCATGGGTGCCTCTGCATGTTGGAATGATTGACTCCGGGGTGACATGGATTATAATAATGAATACTATGTATGAAAATATACATGTGTTCATTTTATCACAAACCGGATGCACCTGGCAATCATGAACTCCCGTTTTCCGCCTGAAATTTCCAATCACCAGCCGCTGATCCGCCTGCGCCAGGTGGTCAAGGTGTACCGCACTGCCGCCGGGGATTTTCCGGCGCTGAAGGGGCTGGACCTGGACGTGGAGGCGGGGGAATTCCTGGCAATCACCGGAAAATCGGGGGCGGGCAAGACCACCCTGGTGAACATGATCACCGGGACGGATGCACTGACCTCCGGCGTGGTGGAGGTGGGCGGGGTGAACATCCACCAACTGGATGAGAACCGCCGGGCGTTGTGGCGCGGGCGGAACCTGGGGGTGATTTACCAGTCGTTTCACCTGCTGCCCAACCTGACGCTGCTCGACAACATCCTGCTGCCGATGGATTTCTGCGGTCTGTACCGGCGCCGTGCCAGCCGGGAGCGGGCGATGGACCTGCTGCGCCAGATGGAAATGGCGGATCACGCCCACAAGCTGCCCTCCCAGATTTCCGGCGGGCAGCAGCAGCGGGTGGCAATTGCCCGTGCGCTTGCCAACGATCCGCCGCTGATTGTGGCGGATGAACCCACCGGGCGGCTGGATTCGGTCACCGCGGAGGTGATCTTCCGGATTTTCCAGCAGCTGGTGGCGCAGGGCAAGACGCTTGTGATGGTGACCCATGACCGCACGATTGCCGGGCGGGTGTCGCGCATGCTGACCATCCAGGATGGGGAGGTGTTAAATCAACCTGCCGCCTGAACTTCCTGCCACCAGCCCGCTGATTCGCATGGAAAGCGTGGTCAAGACCTTCCGCACTGCCGCCGCGCCGGTGACGGTGCTGAAAGGGATTGACCTGTCCGTTCTGCCCGGCGAATTTATCAGCATTGTGGGCAGGTCGGGCAGCGGCAAATCCACCCTGCTGAACATGCTGACGGGCATTGATCATCCCACCAGCGGCAGCGTGGTGATTGGCGGAACGCGCCTGCACCAGCTGAACGAATCCAGGCTTGCCTCCTGGCGGGGCAGGAATATGGGGATTGTCTTCCAGTTCTTCCAGTTGCTGCCCATGCTGACGCTGGTGGAAAACGTGATGCTGCCAATGGATTTTTGTGAAAGCTTTGCCCCGGCGGAACGCGAGCCGCGCGCCATGCAGCTGCTGGCGCGGGTGGGCTTGCAGGGGTTGGAAACCAAGCTGCCCGGTGCCGTTTCTGGCGGACAGCAGCAATCGGCGGCGGTGGCACGGGCGCTGGCAACCGACCCGCCCATCCTGGTGGCGGATGAGCCCACCGGCAACCTCGATTCCCGCACCGCCGAAGCCGTGATGGCGCTGTTCCAGGAGCTGGCAGCCCAGGGCAAGACGATCATCATGGTGACGCACGACAGCCTGCTGGCAAAACAAACCCGCCGAAGCCTGGTCATCAGTGACGGCGAGCTGATTCATCCCGCCGTGTCCGCCGCCTTGCCCAGGGCAGGGCACGATCTCCTGTTGAAATTCCACCACCTTGCCCGCCCTGTTCACCTTCCGGCAGGGGCGGAGGTGCCATCCTCCCTGCAGCTGGGGATTGTGGCAGGCGGAACGGTGATTGCCGGGCAGGCGGTGTGGGGCTTTGGCAGGCTGGTGGACCTGGCAGGCTTGCGGCGCGCCGGGGGCAACCCCCGGGCAGGCTCGCAGCCGCTGGAATTGCTGGTGCTGGACGAGGCGGAAGTGCGCAGCCTGGCGGAATCCGTGCGCCGGGGAGGGCAGCCATGATGCGCCCCCGCTGGCACAAGGCACTTGCCGACCTGTGGAGCAACAAGATGCGCTCCCTGCTGGTGATTGTCTCCATCGCGATTGGCTTGTTCGCCGTGGGGCTGATCTCCACCACCCACGCCTGGCTGGGACTTGCCATGCGGGATGGGTATGCCGCCCAAAACCCGGCAAACATCATCATCACGGCGGCGGGTTTTCCAGCCGATTTCGTGGATCGCATCCGCAACCTGCCGGATGTGCAGGAAGCCGAGGGGGTCGCCCTGGTCAGCCTGCGGGTGCAGACCGGGCAGGACACCAGCACCCCCATCGACATCCAGCCTTTCCCGGAGATGGATGAGAAGCAGATCAACCAGCTGACCCTGCTGGAGGGCAAATATCCGCCCGCTGACCGCGAGGTCGTGCTGGACATCAACAAGCTGGAGGATACCGCAGCCCGGCTCGGCGATACCATCACCGTGCAGCTTCCCTCGGGCAGGCTGCGGGAGATGAAGGTGGTGGGCATCGTGCGCGATATGACCATCGGCGCCGGTGGAATGGGCGGGGGATACTTCATCGCTTCACCGCAGGGGTACATCACATTCGAAACCCTTGCCTGGCTGGAACAGCCGGAACTGCTCAACCAACTCCACGCCACCGTCCGCAGCGGCGATGCAGACCTGGAACACATCCAGTCCGTGGCGGGCACGCTGATGGATGAATTTGAGCGCAACAGCCTGATCACCATCAGCCGGGCGGCAATGACCAGCACCGCCCACCCCAACAACCCCTACCTCGAGTCGATGCTGGGGCTGCTGGTGATGCTGGGGTTCCTGGTGGTTTTCCTGAGTGCCTTCATCATCACCAATACGCTCTCCGCCCTGCTCAACCAGCAAATCCAGCAGGTGGGCGTGATGAAAACCATCGGCGCCAGCCGCTTCCAGATCCGCAGCATCTACATGGTGCTGATCCTGGTGTACAGCCTGGCGGCGCTGGGGCTTGCACTGGCATTCTCGGACCGGGCGGCATATGCCCTGTTGACTTTCCTCTCGACCCGGATTAATTTCAACCTGCCTGCGGTGCAGCCGGTGCCGCGCAGCATCCTCCTGCAGGCGCTGATTGCCCTGATCGTCCCGCAGGTTGCCGGTTCCCTGCCCATTCTGCAGGGGACGCGCATTACCATCCAGCAAGCGCTCAGCGGGACGGGTTCCGGCAATGCAGACCGACCCAGCGTGGTGTACCGCTGGCTGGCGAAAATCCGCGGGCTTTCCCGCCCCATGCTCATCTCCCTGCGCAACACCTTCCGGCGGCGGCTGCGCCTGGTGCTTACGCTGGTCACACTCATCCTGGGCGGGGCAATTTTCATCGGGGTGTTCAATGTGCGCACCACCATTGACCATTACATGGACCGGCTGGGCAAGTATTTCATTGCTGATGTCAACCTGACGCTTTCGGAACCCCATTCCATCCGGGAAATGACCGCCATCCTCAAGCAGGTGCCGGGGGTGGTCTCGGTGGAGGGCTGGGCAGGCGCCCGCGCCGAATTGGTGGAGCCGGATGGATCGGTGGGGGAGGCAGTCATCCTGCAGGCAGTTCCCACCGACAGCACCCTGATTGAACCCATCCTCACTGCCGGGCGATGGATTCTGCCCGGCGACGAGAACGCCATTGTTCTCAACGAGATGTTTAACGAAAGCCTGCCCGGGATTGCCATCGGCGATACCGTCCGGCTGCGGGTGAACGGCGAGGAGACGGAATGGGTGGTGGTGGGATTCTTCCAGTTTGCCGGAAAGTCCGGCGGGCTGCTGGCATACACCGGCTTCGATCACCTCTCGCGCCTCACCAGCATGACCGGCAGGTCGATGTTCTACCGCATTGTCACAGCGGAGGGCATGCACACCCTGGAACAGCAGGAGGAACTGGGCGCCGTGCTGGAAGCCCACCTGAAACGCCAGGGCATTGAGGTCAGCGAGATCACCGCCGGGCTGAGTTTGAATGAAACCACCGCCCGCGGGCTGGATACGCTGACCACGTTTCTCCTCTTCATGGCGCTGCTGATGGCTGCCGTGGGCAGCATGGGGCTGATGGGAACCATGTCGTTAAACGTGATGGAGCGCACCCGCGAGATCGGTGTGATGCGCGCCATCGGCGCCACCGACCGGCACATCACCCGGTTGGTGCTGGTGGAGGGGATGCTGATCGGCTTGATCAGCTGGGTGCTGGCGTGCCTTGCCTCCTTCCCAATCGGGAAAATGCTCTCCGATGTGGTCAGCATTGCCATCTTCAGCATGCCGATTGATTTTGTTTTCACCGCAACCGGGGTCTTCATCTGGTTGGGACTGGTGACGATTCTTTCCATTCTTGCCAGCGTACTGCCGGCGCGCAGTGCTGCCCGCCTGACCATCCGCGAGGTGCTGGCGTATGAATAATCTCTTCAGGAGCTTAAAAAAATGAAACGAACCCTGTTCATCCCCGTGTTGATTCTTTTCTTTCTTGCCCTCGCCCTGACCGGCTGTACTGCCATCGGCAGCCTGGGCGGTTCCGGCGAGCCCACCCCGCTGCCGGTGGTGACGGAAAGCGCCGGGGTGATGGCAGAGGGGCGGGTTGTCCCGGCGGAATTTGCCGCCCTCTCGTTTGCCGTGCGCGGCGAGGTTGCCGAAATTAACGCCGCCGCAGGCGACAGGGTAGACAGGGGCACGGTGCTGATCCGCCTGGAGGACGTGGAATCGCTGCAAGCCGCACTGGACGCCGCCAACCTTGCGGAGCTGTCCGCCCGGCACCAGCTCGACACCCTCCATCGCACGGCGGACATTGCCCGGGTCGGCGTGCAGCAGGAACTGATTGCCGCCAGCCTGGCAGTTTCCCAGGCGCGCATGGCGCTGGATGAATACACCACCCAGGAATTCCGCGATGAACTGGACGACAAGGAACTTGCCGTCCAGGAGGCGAAGGACGACCTGGAAGAAAAACAGGACACGCTGGACAAATACCTCAACCTTGAAGAGGACAACCCCACCCGCAAATCCGCCCAAGAGGATGTGGATGAAGCCCTGTCAGCCCTGCACGAGGCGGAATACGAACGCGACCTGCTGCAGGCGCAGCACGACCAGGCACAGGCAGCCCTGGACCTGGCACTGGCGCGCCAGGCGGAGGCGCAGCGCAGCCTGGATGCCCGCGCCGATGGACCCGACCAGGAGGAGCTGGCACTGGCGGAGGCAAACCTGCAGGCTGCCCAATCACAGCTTGCCGCGGCGCAGGCAGCCCTGGATGCCCTCATCCTGACCGCCCCCTATGATGGCACGGTCATGGATATTGCCAGCCTGGAGGTCGGCGAGACGGTCAACCCCGGGCAGGTGGTGGCGACCTTTGCAAACATCGAACCCTGGTACGTGGAAACCAGGGACCTGACCGAGCTGGACGTGGTGCGCGTGGAGGTGGGGCAGGAAGTGGCGGTTACGCTGGACGCCCTGCCGGATGTCTCCCTGCGCGGGGTGGTGGAATCCATCAGCCGGGTGTCTGCGGAGCGGAGCAACGACGTACTGTACACCGTCCGCATCCGGCTGGAGGACACGGACCCGCGGGTGCGCTGGGGCATGACGGTGACCGTCGAGTTCCCCGAGTAGCCGATCTACGGGCAGACGGGTAAATCCGCCGGGTTTTGGCGGGCGTTGAGCGCAATCCCCAGGTAGGGCGAAGGATCGAGCGTGTTGGCAATCTCCAGTTCGTTGCGGAAGGAGCCGTTGCCGTCATCCAGCACAATTGAGAAATGCAGATGCACGCCGGTGGGGTTGCCGGGTGTGCCGGAATAGTTGCCCTGGTAGCCCAGCAGCGTCCCCGCGGGGACGAAAACCTCGCTGGTGCCGGGCGGGAACGCCGCATCCACGAACGATTCCCCGGCGGGGGACGCCATGTGGGTGTAATAGGTCCAGATCTGCCTGCCGGGCTGCAATGGGTCGGAGGGGATGCGGATGATGACGGTGGATTTCCAATCCGCCAGCCGGGTGAGGTAGCCGTCGTAGGCGGCATGGACCGGCGTGATGCCCGCCTGGCTGCCGCCAAAGATATCCAGCCCGCTGTGGCGGTGCCCGGGGCGGAAGGAATCATCCCACAGGAAGCCGATCAAGCCGCTGGTGGGCATCTGGAAGGGAGCATCGCCACAGCGTTCACCCGCCTGCACCGCCCAATCGGGGTGCGCCTGCGGATTTTTCAGCCACTCCCACACCCGCGCAGAGCGGGCGGAGCCTGCCCCGCGCTCGAAGACCATCACATAAACCGCCACACCGGCAGCCACCGCCAGCAGGACGGGTATCAGAAAAAGGGGGTTGAAACGCGGCTTCATGCCTCAATTTCGCCAATCATCGACCAGGGACCCGTGATGGTGATCTTGACCGGCAGGATGCGCCCGCGCAGGTTTTCCTCCGTCTCCACGAAGACCAGCTTGTTGGTGGGCGTGCGCCCGCGCCAGCGTTTTTTGACCCTGTCCTCAAACAGCACGGGGACGGTCTGCCCCAGGTGGCGGGCGTGGATTTCGGTGACGATTTTTTCCTGCAAATCCTCCAGTACGCGGAAGCGGCGCATCTTCTCAGCGGCGGGCACATTGTCCTCCATCCGCCGGGCGGAAACGGTGCCGGTGCGGGGGGAGTAGCGCGCCAGGTGCGCCACGTCCAGCTTCAGGTCTTCCAGCAGCTGGCGGGTCTGTTCAAACTGCGCCTCGGTTTCGCCAGGGAAGCCAACAATAATATCCGTGGCGATGGAGACACCCGGGATGCGCCCGCGCAGCTCCGCCACCAGGCGGCGGTAATCGGCATTGGTGTAGCCCCGCTTCATGTTCTCCAGCACGGTGTCATCCCCCGCCTGGATGGGCACCTCGATGTGCGGCATCACCTTGGGCTCGGACGCCACGCAGTCCATCAGTTCGGCGGTCATCCAGTTGGGGTGCGAGGTGAGGAAGCGGATGCGCTCAATGCCCTCCACGTCCGCCATCCGGCGCATCAACCCTGCCAGCGAGGGGTAATCGGGATTGTCCCTGCCGTAACGGTCCACAATCTGACCCAGCAGGGTGACTTCCCGCACGCCCTGCGCCGCCAGGCTGCGCACCTGCGCCAGGATTTGCTCCGGCGGGCGGCTGACTTCCACCCCGCGGCGGTAGGGGATGATGCAGTAGGTGCAGGCATGCGAACAGCCCAGCACCACCGGCACAAAGGCGGTGACGGTTTTGCCCTGCTGGTGGGCGGGAAGCGCCGCCTCCTCGTCCATCCAGGCAAAGCGCTGCGCCGTCCGGTCTTCCTCGGCGGTGCGGTCCGCCTGCTGGGTCAGGTGGGCAATCAGCGGCAGGGGATCGGACGGGGCGGAGAAGACATCCACGAAGGGGAAGCGCTCCTTGAGCTGCGGGTTGCCCTTGATGCCAACCAGGCAGCCCATCAGGTTGATCACCAGCCCGGGATTGCGCTGCTTGAGCGGGCGGAGCGACTGCAGCCTGCCGTAGGCTTTATCCTCGGCGGACTGGCGCACCACGCAGGTGTTGAGAACGATCACATCCGCCTCATCGGGGCGGGTGGTAAGGGTGTATCCCAGGGTTTCCAGTGCGGCTGCCACGCGCTGGGAATCGGCAACGTTCATCTGGCAGCCTTCGGTCCAAATATGATATTTCATGTCCGCTATTATAACGCGTTTGCAGCCGTATTTCCGCCTGCCCTGCCGCCGCCCGGTTTTTACAACATCTTTACAAAATTTATACCATTTTCTAACGCACGGGCGCGATAATCCGGGCTGGTAACCAGGCAATCCAAAGGAGGTTTTGCAATGAAAACCAATCTAAAAAAACTCTTTCCACTCTTTCTCATCCCGCTGCTGGCAGCTGCCTGCACGTTCAGCCTGCCCTTTGGGCAAACCGGCGCCACAGATCCGGCGGAGTTAACCGATGCCCCGCTGCTCCCCGTTACCGCCCAGCAATCGGAATCGCAGACCGTCTTCATCGGTGATGATGCCCAGGCAAACCTGATAGACGTGTATGCCCGCGTCAACCCGGCGGTGGTGCACCTGACGGTGTACGCCAACTTCCGCGGGCAGCTCGTCAGCCAGGGGCTGGGTTCCGGGTTTGTGATTGACAGCGACGGGCATATCGTCACCAATGCCCACGTGGTGCAGGGCGCGGATGCAGTGGATGTGATTTTCTCCGATGATACCATCCTCCCCGGCACGGTGGTTGGGATGGACCTGCACAGCGACCTGGCAGTGGTGAAGGTGGATTCGCTGCCGCAGGGTGTGGAACCGCTGGCGCTGGGCGATTCCGACAGCCTGGCGGTGGGGCAGACGGTGGTGGCAATCGGTAACCCCTACGGGCTGGATGGCACGCTGACGCGCGGCATCATCAGCGCGTTGGGGCGCACCATCTCGTCCCTGACCAGCTTTTCCATCCCGCAAGCCATCCAGACGGACGCCGCCATCAACCCCGGCAACTCGGGCGGTCCGCTGCTGGACCTCAATGGGAATGTGATTGGTGTGAATGCGCAGATTGAAACCGGCAGCACCAGCGCCAGCAACAGCGGCGTGGGCTTTGCCATCCCGGTCAACATCGTCAAGCTGGTGGTGCCCGACCTGATTGAGAAGGGTGAACACGAATGGGCATGGCTGGGGGTGACCGGCGGGACGTTGAACACCTACCAGGCGCAGGCGATGAACCTGGATGTGACCCAGGCGGCGTACCTCTCGGAAATTGTGCGCGGCGGACCGGCGGCAAAGGCAGGCTTGCGCGGCAGCACGGGAACCCAATCCGTGGATGGGCGCACGGTGGAAATTGGCGGGGATGTGATCACTGCGGTGGATGGCGAGCCGGTGTCCAGTTTTGATGATATCCTGCTGTACATTGCCTTCAAAGCCGAACCGGGACAGACCATCAAGCTGACGGTGATTCGCGACGGGGCGCAGCAGGAGGTGGATGTGACGCTGGAGCCGCGCCCGCAAACCGTCAACTAGGCAGGCGATTCCAGGCGATCCACGTCTGTTGAAAAAGGGCTGGCGGAAAATCCGCCAGCCCTTTGGTTTGCCGCAGAGCGTTGGGACAGGGCTTGTCCCTGCCCGCTGACGGGATGGGCGTTGACCGATGCGGTCCCGGTCGGCGCGTAGGGGCAGGGCTTGTCCCTGCCCGTTTATCATTGCGAGCCCCCGCAGGGGGTG
>Ga0116149_1004277_pt1 | contig 14139 bp, 10 predicted proteins | sample AD_UKC057_MetaG_FD_89787 | JGI IMG/M metagenome (GOLD analysis project Ga0116149, IMG submission 89787) | Active sludge microbial communities of municipal wastewater-treating anaerobic digesters from USA - AD_UKC057_MetaG | ecosystem: Engineered > Bioreactor > Anaerobic > Digestate | place: USA... | reverse complement strand
CGCTTGGGATCCGAAATATCGTAGCAGACGATGTACCTACGTCTCATTTCGATCACCTCGTGCAGAACGGCTCGTAGACAGATAGCTCGCCGAGGAGGAGTCTGGCCACAAGTCGCGCCTGCACAGCGAGGATACGTCTGTAGCTCACTGAATACCCAAACAACGGATGAGTGACGAGGGTGTCCATGCGCCGTTCGTACGCAGCTATGACCTTGGTTCTACCCTCGGATGTCAGCGCCACTCCTGGCGTGCGGGTTATGAAATCGTGGTCCTTGATCTCTCCCTTATTGATGAGTGTTATTGCCGTTGAGTCGCAGATCAGCGGTCGAAACTCCTCCATGAGATCAAGGGCGAGAGCTGGCCTTCCATATCTGGGCTGGTGGTAGAACCCAAGGTAAGGATCGAACCCCACAGCGAGGCATGTTGTCATCGCGTCTTTCACGAGCATTGCATATAGAAAGGAGAGTATCGCGTTCACGGGGTCTTTGGGGGGTCTTCGGTTTCGTGCAGTGTAGTCGAAGCCGGATTCCTGCTTTAGCAGCGCACCGAAATGCGCGAAGTATGTCTTTGCGGCCACGCCCTCGAACCCCAATAGTGACCCTGCATTGTCTGTCGCAGCAGCCGCGGTCGCCATTCGGCTGAGCTCTGCGAGCGCTGCCTTTGGAGCGCCAGGATGAAGTCGCCTGATCATGGTTCGCTGATTTCGGATCTTGCCGACGACAAATGCCCTGGCAAGCGCCAGGCTAGCCTCCAGGGCGAAGGCCGTTCTGTATTGGGCCATCCTGAGTTCTATATTCTTGTGCACCGCGGGCTGAAGTATGCCATAGAACCATCCGCCATACGAGTGCAGACACACGGGAATGCCGCGTGCGCACAACTCCCTCAGTGCCTGCGTCGAAATCTGCACGTTGCCGAGTAGAGCGACATGCGATACATCGAGAAGGCGTACATCCCTGACGGGTTCATTGCGGATCTTGATCCGCAGTGTATCGTGGTGTTTTGATACCGAAGCGCCTTGTGCCTGAATGTACAGAGGAAGGGCATCATGACGAGCTGGAACGAGTCGCCGGATTTCATCCGGCCCGCCTCCGGATACTCCTGCAACCAAATTGACCTCGTCCGGCAGGCAAATCCCGGCAAGAGAGCATCGGATACACTTGGGGCTGTCGATGAGCGGCGGCGGTATGCGGCCTGATTCAGCCGAGTCCCTCAAGCCTCTGATGGAGGCCAGAGTCAGATCCACCAGTGGTTGGTCGATTCCTACTTTCACGCGCGTCTTGGCATCAATGTAGTAGACGAACCCATGGTCACAGGAGTAACCATGGCTTCGAAGCAACAGTGCCTGCGCACAGAGCTGAACGCGATCGGAGTCCCACACGTGCGGCGGATCAGGCGCTGGTTTCCCGTGCTTGTAGTCTACCGGGACTGCCACCGGACCGATCTGCTCTACACAGTCGAGCCGTGCGATAATGCCGAGCTCTGAAGATGCAAGTGTGACTGCTCTAGCTCTGCGAGTGCGGTCGTCGTGCCCGCATTCGGATTCCGCCTGTTCAATGTCGCCGGTAGGCCTATCCACTCGTCGGTGCCCGTATGACCCTTCCAGCGTGTCGACACTCTCGCTCCACTCTCCCTGGACCCATTCGAGGTACGCAAGGCGCGGACAGTAGGTATACTGATTGAGCATCCTAACAGGAATGAGATCTGGGCCCTGAGCGGTTGCCATTGACGTCACCTCCCATATGCCATTGTCAAAGAGCAAAGGGCAGGCCAGTCTGCCCTACACTGGGCGAAACTGGCCCAGCCCGAAGTGGCACCCATACCCCAGACAGACCGGCCCAGCCACTGGTTCGGCAAATGCAAGTCTGAATCCGTAGCCATGAGCCGACGATGGCCCGTGCCCCCGTGTTCGCCATCTCCGGAAGGCAAGCCATGCTATGGAGCGGTTGAGGCATTGCAGGGCAGAAACGGGCTCCACCCTAGTCAGCTCGGGCAGGCTCGGATCCAGCTGCCGTCGTCGTTGCCACTCCATGAAGACCTGCGCCGCGGGGCCATCAGCCTGGACACCATCGCTTCCGATCACGGGACTGCCGTCTTTGCGGAGCTTCGGGTGACGGACTAGGAGAAACGGCGTACTCGATTCCCATGTAGAGCTGGTACCCAGCACACCACGGGAACTATGGAATTCCTCACTTGGTGCGATTCCGAGCAGAATGAGCCGGAGCTCAGGCCGACCCTTGCCGGGGTTCAGGGATGATATCTTGGCTAGCGCTTCCTGTTCCGCTCTTGGGAACCCGGAAGTGCAGTAGACGGTAAGGTGATCGAGCCATCCATCACTGTCCTCATCCGATGCAATGTAGTATGCATGCTGATGCCCCTGAAGGGGCTCACCTTCATCATCTTTTCCAGATAGAATCCGGGATCGTTTCTGTTGGTTGAGTCTACCATACTGGCTCATTGCTGACCTCCTCGCAAGCTCCCCGACTGTCAGGGTCTCGGTAACAGGGGGACGAAAACGCATGCTCATAGCGTAGCGAGCAACGGCTGGACCAGACACATCCGACCGGTCTGCAGTCAAGGCCGAAGAGTGCACTACTTGAAACGCGTTGCGCTGCCTGAGGTACGTGACCCACTCGCTGCCGGGCGGGTCCAGCAACCTCGCCTTGCGCCGCATGTGTCCAGTATCAATGCACAGCGCATCCAGAATCGATTTGCCAGCCAGGCCCCGTTTAGCACACAGAACCCGCACTGGTTCTAATCTCGGCCCGACCTCGCCGTCTGCGGTGATGGGTTCACAATTCCGCATACCTGCTATGGCACCTTCGATCAGTCTCGCCTCGCACCACGATTCTGCACGGCCAAGGTACTGTAGCTTGTCAAGGAGACAATGCAGGATATCGCGTTGGCCACTGGCGAGCTCGACATCTGGCCATGTAATGACCAACTCCGACATCGGTTCCAGCGAGACGAATGTATCAAACACCAGTGTGCGATTGTCGGGACCCTTCTTCGCCCAGGGCATGTAGTGCCGCGAGTGCCCTACAGAGGCTGGCGGCAACCTGTATGCTGGCGGCGTGGACGCGAGCGCTTCGAGAATGGGCAGGAACTCATCTACGCTGAGATGAGGCGACGCTAGCAGCCAGCAGGACACGAGCGCACGCAGCAGACGCCAGGGCGACGGCGGCCATTCAGGCACGCCTTCGTTGACATGCCGCCCCCACTCAGTAGCGTGGTATCGTCCTGCGATAAACCTGACTCCTATGCTAAGCACTCAAATCACTCCCCGGACGCATCTCCGTCGCCATCATTCTTTGCGCTCTCATCGTGGATTCTGTCATCATTCTTGGCCCCATCTGCCTTCTTGGCCCGCTTCGGCGGCGACCATGTGAGATGGGTGATAGGAGGATCCGCGAAGAGCTGTGCCTGGCGACATTCAGCGATAGCCTTCGAGACAGCAGCTGTGAGGCTGTCGGCGCCGGGAATCTTGAATTCCGAAGGCTTCATCACTCTGAGCTCCTTGACTTCCAGGTCGCACGCAGTACGGAAGCGCAGGCTGTCGCTAAGGAGCTTCCTGATCTTCCATAGAGCCAGAGAGATCAGGAGTCTACTGGCTGGTTCCGGGAGATTGTAACCGCCAAGGGTGGCGAGGTCCAAAGAGAAATAGGCTGTGATGCGCTCGGCTACGTACTCGATGCGACGAAACGGAACATTCCCATAGCCATCCTTGGCACTTCCGCTAGGTTGGACCCTGTCGAGCTTGACTCCTCCGCTCTCAGCTGGCCTAGCGTTTTCTGCCTCAACGAAGGCTGACAGAAGCCTGGTCAGGCGGGCTCGGCCATCGATCTTCTCGAGAAACACACCGTGCAGAACTGAGTTGGGATCAAACCTGAAGCATGCCTTCGCGAGCCCCGCCATGTCAATCATGCCCAGTATGCTGTCGCCTTCGGAATCGCCTTTCCTCTGTCTGCTTCTTGCAACCAGGCCTGCCTCTGAGGCCAAGCGATCTGCAAAGCATTCGGAGCTGGACATGATGTAGGGCGAATTGAGCCTGTGAAACTCCAGTATGGAGCTGGTCCGGGGCTTCCCTGTAGCCGAGGATAGATTCACCATCACATAGGGCATTCCGTCAAGTTCGGGTACCAGGTCATCACGGCTGTCATCCCAGCAAACAGCTTCAAGCCTGTTCGCCATGGACTGAGCAGACTCGACTAGGACCATCTCTACCCCGTTTGGCCGGGTGTATGTGGCCGCGCCGAGATCCGGAAATCCCGTGGGCTGAAAGCGGTCTCCTTGTACGGGCCAGAGGTCGGCCTCTAGCAACAGCCGCGGAGTCCGGGCGAGCCGAGCGGAATCCAACACAGAGATCATCCTCCATTCGTTGTTCTTCATTGGTTGGCAACCTGTGACGCTGGCCTGTGCAGCACGAATTCACACAGGTATTGGCGGACGTCTTTCTCAGAGATCGGAAGCAGAAGAGCTCCAGCGATGCCCCGCGCCTGCCGATCCGAAACCGGGAACACCATTGCGTCGCGGGAGAGCATGTCCTCCGGCATCATCGGACTAAAGCCGGATGCACGTAGCCTTCTACCGGCCAGGCTCACGGCACTGTTGATACCTCCGCCGCGCAGGCGGGCGACGATGGCAGTCTCGGCTCGCACCGGAATGGGCTTGCTCCCCTTGGGCCACTCGATTGGCCGCGGCAGCATGGTCAGCTTGAGCATGCAGTACACCCGCGAGATATCTGGGGGTGGCTCCCCATACTCTGAACGCCAAGGGCACGTGGGAGATGCTTTGGGCCACGCGAGAGTGCACATTGCCCAGAACAGATGTGTCAGTCGCTGTGAATCAACGCTTCCACGGATCAGGCGGTCGATGTCGCCAAGTGTTGCATTCACGAGTCCACTTGTAGGACACGCAGCAGAAGACACGCCGCTAGTCTCGACCAAACGCCTGAGTAGCAGTGCGGCAAATAGCTTGGCCGGGTCAGCGGCGTCGACGGCCAGCGCTGATGTACGGTCGGCCCACTTCAATCGGGAGTCGCGCCGTTCGGTGATAGGCTCTAGCTGCATACGTATGGGTCCCGCGTGTTCATCACATATCGATGCCGCAGCAGCAGCCAGGCGGAATTCGGCAGACCCATCGTAGGACTCCTGGAGCCAGCGAGTGGATATACCCTGCAGTGGGGGTATCTTCTCGTTGAGTTTGCTAGTGGCAAGTCTTGATAGCAGGCGCTCCAAGCGCCCCACGCTGATCAGTACCTCCGCAAGCCTCGGCTTCCCGCCGAACGAGCAGAAACTCATGACTGCATCGTCAAGCCTTCGCACTGCCGAACGCAAGGAAGACCCGGCATCGGTGCTTTCAGCCAATCGACGCGCGGCATCGATCCACAGTGTAGCTTGGTTGATCAGCGATGAGCTTGGGCGTTCTTTCACTGTGATACTGCCTGCCGGCGCTGCAAGGTAGGCGAGTCCGCTTCGCCTTACGAAAGTGTACCGATGGAAGGACCTGATACCCCGATCCACACCTAACTGAGACGCGGCTAGTGCGAAGTCTACCCCTGTTCTCGCCTGGCGGCGGCCGACGGTGGCTCGGCCCTCTGACAGGAGATGGAGCACTTCACTGCATGATGCCGGATTCGACCATACGGGCAACCACATCTCGGCTCTGGCAGAGGCATCGTCCTTTCCGGCGAGTGTAGGCCATCCAGCAGCAGATGCCGTTACCGTAAACGGGAACGCGGCACGCCCGGACGCACTGGTTCCCATTCGCCGAGAGACGGCGCCGGCCCAAGCAATCGCCCCTTCAATCATCAGAACGTAGGTCCACGGGTTTACAAGCGATGCCCCCTCGAAGCCTGATGTCGCATTTGGACCGCCCACGCCGCCCGGGTGGAACTGTCCCACCGCCGAGTCTGCGAGAGGTCGATCCGAAACGCCGGATAGGGCGTCCTCCAACCACGAGCGCGCCCGTTCATTACTGCCGGGTTCTAGCACAAGCTTTGCGATGTTGGCCATGAAGTTCTGAGCGAAGTCGAGCCGACCATCGTTGCCCCCTGTTCCAAGAAGGGGAGGGAAGGACACGTCTGTATCGGTGAGCGTGAACGCTGCATCAAGCCAGTCGAGGGCATCATCGGGCAACTGTGCCCGGCACGCCTGCAGCAAGGCTAGCTTTGTAGGCTTGTCTAGCTTATCGGTTATGCTCAATTGCTGAAGTACGGACTTCGCTCGTTCGATCGATTCGCGGTACCGGGCCAACCTCATGTCAGTGCTCGCTTCTATGGTGCGTATGTTCGCCTTGTTGTCCTTTGGAAAGAACCCAGAACCGCCACTCCATGGAGTCATGACCGGAGTAGGCGAGTAGTCCGATACGAAGAATGAAACGAGTTCTTCACGTGTCAGACGGGTTGACAGTCGGAACTCATCGACGTGCCACCATCCGGCTGCTCCGGGGTCTGCCTGGGTGCCGACTATACGCAAGACTCCTATCGCTGATAGGTACGATGCGATAGGGTCGGTCCGCAGGCCCGGAAGCCTCAGCTCCGTTTTCAATGCCTGTCACCTCCGGTGTGTGCTGGGGCGGAACGTTCGCTCGCCTTGGCGTCGGCAGCGCGTAAGAGCGCCTCCAGGTATGCCAGTCGGAAAGGTCCCAGATCGGTGCAGTCCCTTAGCGCCATCATCCGGCTTGCCCAAGAGGCGTCTCCCGACGTCGAGATCCCCATTTCCATCGGCGTCATGTCGATCACAACCTCCGGGAGGACTATCCTTCCGCCAATATCGCACTCAGGGAGCCTGTCTCCGTCCTGCACCCCAAGTGCGCTGCGCACACTGCGCCGGGGTATCCAGTCGCCGGGCAGTGATCGTATTGCCAGCCGAACTCTGCCGTGATGACTTGCCACGAGATACGCGACAAGGTCCGGGTTTGCTTTAGGCGAGACAGCCGATGCGAGATGGGGCAGCTTGATCAGGGCAAGGGCGCCCGCCAGCTCATGCCGAAAATGCTTTCGGCTGTGTCTGGCTGTGCCCGGCGCCTTTGCCCACAGCAATCCGGATTCGGACGAGCCCGGCAGCAGAGGAGGTTCGGACTTGGCTTGACGTCCGGAATTGAGTAGCGTCTCTCGAAAAACCGGATGCGCTTTGCCCCAGTCATGCGCGCGCGCTGCTGCGATTAGCGAGTCTACGATCCAGTCCTCGAGCAGGCCATGTAGAGCATGGACAATGCCCCTGACTTCCAGGACGGTCAGGTCCGTATGCTGCGCAATTGTCTGCCAGGGGCGAGATGATCCGTGGTCGCTGCCGGCGCCCTCTGAGGGTGTCCGCCGATCTGTTGATAACGCTGGAACCGGATCCGCGGACTTGGGCGCCCATCCATAGTCGGCTGAGTAACCGCCTGAATCAGACGATACCATGACCATCTGCCCAGGCGTAGTCCTGGCGGGAAGTAGCCGAGCCCACGACTCGGTCAGGTGGTCCCAGATCCACGCTCGATGGCCGGGTTCCCGCAGGAAGTCTCGGACGCTGTAGACAGGTACTGCACATAGCTCGGCCGGAACTGGAGATGGTGCGTCGTCGGGCGGCGATTCACCGATCGGCACTTCTCTCCAGAACACCTGCACATCAAGGTCGTTGGCATCCCTGATGAATCTGCCGGGGTCAACATAGCTGCCCGATATGTCAGGTGTAGTATCGAATAGGCCAATGATATCCCTTCTGCGGATTACGTGGCATGGTCGGGTCAGTGAGTCTGCCGGATGTAGCGATGACGGACATACGTCTGTCCCTTCAAGGGCCTTCAGTCGTTCCCTCGAAACTTCAAGCTCAGCTGCGTCGTAGGGCGCGCTTGCCGCGCCCATCACGTCTATCCACTCAACCTCTGCGTCTGAGTGCTCACCCTTGCGATTGCATCTCCCCAGGCGCTGGACCACACTTGACCAAGGCGCAAGTTCGGTGATAAGGATGCGGGCGTCCAAGTCGACTCCTGCTTCGATCACCTGAGTGGAGACGACTATGCGCCCATTGTCGCTTAGCTCGCCTAAGGCCCCATCCAGGGCTTGCCTCCGTTCAACCGGGCGGAACCTAGAGTGCAGCAGAACCAAGTCAGGAGTGTGCTCAGGAGCGTCGCGTCGCTGTCGTCCCCGGGGCGCCGCCTTGAGCGTCTCGCGAAGCTCAGAGTGCACTTGAGTTGCTCGTTCTACGGTGTTCATGACGATCAGAGTGAGTGTGCCGGGAGCATGGCTAGCGATCGCCTCGGACGCAATTTGCCTCGGCGGCAACGCAGAGGACCGAGAAGGCGAGGGCCTAAGCTGCCGGACAGTTTTGGATGCATTCATGCGCTTGTGCAGACCCGGGTTGGCCATTGTGTCTGACTGGCTCAGGCGCAGGACCCTGCCAGCTGAGGGTGCAGGATGATCCACAGTCGATAGCCAATCCTCCCTGGCTGTTGCGGACATCCATACGGAGAGGGCTGGTCCGAACGAACCGAGTTGCTCTCTGAAAGCCTGCATTTGCAGGGATGTAGCGAGTCCGACACCCATGAGCTGAACCTCATCGAAAACCCACAGCACATCTGAGTTCAGCAGACCGAACGCCACTGGCCACCGGAACCGGCTCATGGCATAAGCCCGGTTCAGGGCTCGCGACAGCAGCATGTCTTGAGTCCCGATTATGATGCAGTCAGAACCCGGCTCAAGCAGCCAATCATCGTTGGCGTCCCCTCCCATGAGAGTGTGGACTCCGATGGGATTCTCAGCAAGGTCCGGGTAGGCTTGAGCAAGCCGGTGCACCCACTCATCGATGCAGCGGCGAGTCTGTTCGACTAGAACTCTCATCGGTAGGCAGTATACCAACCGCCTCGGAGTGCCTGTCGCAACCTCAGGCCCAGCAAAGCGCCGGCGCCAAACCCAGGCGAGAACTGCTGCGGCGGTTTTGCCCCCTGCCGTAGGCACATTCAGCAGTTCTGGAATGCTTTCGCAGGTGGCTAGGCGCTCTTGATACGTGTATGGATGGTGCTCAGTGGCGGTGCGGAATACTTCGTGAAATGACCTACTTGCCATTGGAAGCTACCTCCACAAGATAATCCATGTATACTATACTGCGGAATCTTGTTCACACCTTCACGGTTTTCTCCGAACAGCCCTGCCAGGAGAGTCTCGTTGCGGGGTAAGGCGCCAAGTGTGGTGACACGCAGAAACGGCGAGTAGTTCAATGGATGGATGTAGAGAAGCGGCTAGTTCTGCGCTTTAGGCGGCGTTCAGCAAGAGTCGTTGCATCGGACAAGGATCATGTACATAATAATCTTATACACATATGAACGTCAAGCCCCATGTTGCTCTTTGCGCGTGAAACTGAAGAGGCCCAGTTAGCTGATTTCGGCGTCTGTGTGTTACGATATGAGTAGTAGTAGTCCGCCCGCTAACCGGGCGGCCCCATTGAAGGATATGGGTATAAACCCTGTATGCCTGAGGCCAGGTGGCCTTCCGCCGCCCATGGGCGGCGGCCCCATTGAAGGAAGAAAAGAGGAAGAAAGGATATAAAGAAGACGCGATACTGCACGCGAGAGCATCACTCAGGCGCGCCCTCCCAGACCATTCCGCTGTACCGAAAGGCGGTGTCCTTGTCATGCCAGACCGTTGCGACCATTCACACATCGGCTGTGTCGCAAGTGTGCCGATTTTCAATGGTCTCCCCCACGATACTCTGCTGCAGTTGGCTGCGGCGGTACGGCACAGAGAGTTCGCACGGGGCGCGCTCATTGCGTCCTACGGCGACCCTATCGACAACCTCATAGTGGTCGCGTCGGGCCGGCTGAGGGTAGTGCACACGTCCCCCTCGGGGAGGGAGCAGATCGTTCGCGATGTCGGCCCCGGTGAGTTCCTGGGCGAGCTCGGCTTGGTTGCGGCGGCCCGCTACGATGGGGATGTAGTCGCCGCCGACGACACTCAGGCCTGTATGCTCTCGAGGGACGCGGTGCGTGAGGCTGTGCTTTCCAGCCCCGAGGCTTCCATGCGCCTGATCGAGTCGCTGGCTCGTCGGCTTGCCCGGGCGGAGCAGGTAATGGGGGATCTGGGCGCCCGCGATGTGGGCCAGCGCCTGGCGGCGGAATTGGTCCGGGCAGCCCGGGGCGCCTGCGAATGCTCAGGTAGGCGCGAGTCCGATACCGTGGTCCTGCCGGGCCCGTGGGCGGAAATGGCCGCCCGCCTGGGTACCACGCCGGAAAGCCTCAGCCGCAGGCTGCGCGCTTTTGAAGACGAGGGACTCATATCCCGCCCTTTCCCCGAGGCCGAGGCTGATTCCGATAGGGCCCGGAGGGTCGTCATCGTCGATCTGGAACGGCTGCGCGAAATCGCAGGCCTGTAGGATCCCGCCCCGCCCCGCGCGATGACAGATTCTGGGGTGCCGGTGCCCCGTCGGGGTTCCTGGGCATCCTGTTCATATCGTGTCAGGTTTTCCGGTCCACCTGCTCGGATCCTGCCAGGTTTGGTGGGGGCCATTTGTCTGAATTCGCGCCGGCAACGGCGTGCCCATATTGTGGAATCGAGCGCCCGGAGAATCCGCAGGTAGGAGCGAATTACATAATATGGTCGCGCGCACGTCTCCCGAGTCTCCCCCGAAAGGCTCCCAGACGGGGGTTTGAGACCACTAGAAATCCCCATATCGGCTGGGTTTCGTGCACGGCCACTCAAAACCGAGCACATTCTGAGCAGGCCGTCCAAAGAACCGGGCACATTCCTTACAGGCTCGCTAACTCGCTGCTAAACGCGGTTCTGATGAAACGCCTGCTCTAGGCCGCTTTCGCCACAGGTTCGCTAGGTTCTGGGTTGTCGTCGAGCCGATCCCGGTAGGAAGGACGCCAATGGCGGATCCGTGAACAATCTCGATTCGATCCATTTCGCAGACGCTCGCTTGACGTAGGTCAATGCGTTGCCCGGGCGTATGTGGCACACTGTAATCGACAGCGCAAACGCTGATCGAAGGAGGTAGTTCAGATGTCGGATATCCGTCGTGAGATGATATTGCTCTCGGGCCTCAACTGCCCCACGTGCGCCGCTAAGCTGGAGAAGGCCGTACAGTCCACTCCCGGGGTGAATCAGGCGAAGGTGATCTTCGGAGCAGGTAGCCTCAACGTTGAGTACGACGCCGCGGTCGTGTCCTACGACAAGATCGCCGAGGTCGTATCGAAAATGGGCCTGGCTGTGACCGCGAGAGTGCCTGGGTCAGCTTCGAGGTAAGGGCCATGAACCTGTCTACCGTGAACTGGCTGATGATTGTCGTCGCGATAGCGGCGGGCGCTCCTATCGCTAAGGAGGCAGTGACCAAGCTGCGGATGCGGCAGTTCAGCATCGCGCTCCTTGTGGTGCTGGCCTCGATCGGAGCCGTACTCATAGGCGAAGCGTGGGAAGCCGCGGTTGTGACTGTGCTGTACGTCCTGGGAGGGTGGCTGGAATCGCGCACCCTGGCGCGCACGCGCTCCGCCCTGAAGGAATTGGTGGACGCGATGCCGCGCACAGCCGGGGTGCGGCGCGGCGACGATATCGTGGAGGTGTCAGCCTACGAGGTAGTCAGGGGCGATATCGTAGTGGTCCGCCCCGGAGACCTGGTCCCGGTGGACGGCGAAGTCGTCGCGGGGAGCGCCTCCCTCGATACGTCATCGGTGACCGGCGAATCGATGCCCATGGAAGCCGGGGTGGGCGCCCAGGTGACCAGCGGTTCAGTCTCTCTGGGAGGCTACCTGGAGATCCGCGCAGAGCAGGTGGGCGCCGACACCACCTTCAGTCGGCTCATATACCTCGTGGCCGAGGCTGGCGAGCAGAAACCTAAAGTCCAGCGTACACTGGACAGATTCGCTCAGTGGTACACCCCGTCGGTGATCAGCGCGTCTGTATTGGGCTACCTGGTCAGTCGCGACATGCATCTCGCGCTCTCGTTTCTCGTGATCGCCTGCCCCGGCGCCCTGGTTGCCGCTGCACCCGTTGCCATGATCGCCGGGCTGGGCTCGTCGGCGCGCCGCGGTGTGTTAATCAAGGGCGGCGAACGCCTGGAACGGATCGCCCGGATCGACACTGTGGCATTCGACAAGACAGGCACTTTGACTCTGGGCCGGCCCAGGGTGGTGGCGGTGGAGGCTTTTGAAGGGTCATCGCCAGAGCAGGTTCTGGCAGCGGCCGCCTCTGCCGAACTGCGGTCGGAGCACCACCTGGCATCCGCCATACTGGCACGGGCGGAGGCCGACGGGGTCGCTCCCCTGCCTGCCCGCGATTGGGACCTCCGCCCGGGCCAGGGAGTTGTAGCTGTCACCGACGATGGGCTGCAGGCCGCCGTGGGCAACACGGCGCTTATGAAAGCACTGGAGGTTGCCGTCTCGCCTGGGCAGCTCGCCGCCGTGGAAAGCCGCGAAGCCGAAGGCGAGACCGTAGCTCTGGTGTCACTGGCAGGCCGGGCGATAGGCCTGATCGGAATAGCGGACGAACCCCGGCCAGATGCCGCGCAAGCCATAGCCGCCCTGCGTGACGCAGGTATCGGCCGGATCGTGATGCTCACAGGCGACAACAGGCGCGCGGCAGAGCATATCGGCGCCGTCCTCGGCATACGCTCCGACCACATACGGGCAGGCCTGATGCCCGACGAAAAGGTGAGTGCCGTCCGCGACCTGCAGGCCGGCGGAGCGCGAGTGGCAATGGTCGGCGATGGCATCAACGATGCACCGGCACTGGCGACGGCGGATGTGAGTATAGCCATGGGCGCTTCGGCAACCCGGGCCGCCATGGAAGCGGCCGACATCGCCCTGATGAGCAACAACCTGATGAGGATACCTGAGGCCATGTCGCATTCTCGGAGGATACTGCAAATCGTGCGCCAGAATGTAGCCCTGGCTGTGGGAGTGGTCGTGTTCCTGCTCGCGGGCGTGCTGGTCGGGCGAGTGCACCTCGCGTCCGGCATGGCGGTGCATGAAGCCAGCATCCTCGCCGTCACACTCAACGGAATGCGTCTACTGAAGCAGCCCAGAGGAAGCTGACCAGCAGGGCGCAGGCTCGAGGCACACGGCGCGGGAGTGAACGCGTATGAGTGGGTACCTTGTCTAGCCTGCTAGGCGGCTACCCCCTGCCGTCATGGCAGGCTAGGCCATCGGCAGGTGAAACCATAGCGATAGCGAAACACCCAGCCAACGACCCAATGACCTGACTTCGAAGGGGCCTTTCGGGAGGCGATAGCGGATGACCGGAAACCGAACCAGGAAAACCAGGTGGGTAGGCGCACTGCTCCTGGTGCTGCTCTTGATCATAGCAGCGGTTGCCGTCGCAAGGTGGGGTAGCGCCGGCAGAACGATCACTCCTCGCACAGGGATCGAGGGTGCGTCCGGAGACGATGCCGGTAGTATCATGCCCGAGGGGGCCGACGGGGACTCGTGCGCACCGACCGGCTGACGGTTCTGGTAAGCGGCCTGGACGGGCGCACGGTAGCGCCTAATACTAGAACACGGCAGATGCAGAGGGGAGGCTATACTGCCCGATGAAGTGGCGAGGTGTCGCAAAGACGGCTGTCATGTTTGTGGTCGCGGGCGCGCTCGGGTGGGTTGTCTACCTCACGCTTGACCCACGTATCGCAGCCCTGAATCTTCACCCTGATATCCGCACCGGGCTGAGCATAGCAGGTCACGGCGTGGCAGCTCTCGTTGGTATGCTAATTGCCGACAGGCTGTTCGGGACGGGCGGGGGCAGGCGCTAAGGCAACGGCCGTCCTCCACAAGATGGACGTATTGCCGCCTCTGTACCATGTTATACTAAAGGATAGCCGCCACGCCTCACTGCGCGGCGACGGACCGGGTGTTTTCGCTACGCCCGGTCCTCAGCATAGTTGTAGCTAATGAAAGGTGAGGACGGATTGAGTCACATGGGGACAATCAACGCTGGGGAGGGCGCCGGCGCAGTTCGACCTGGCTCCCGCAACCGGTTGGTGTTACCTGGTGTCGCCCGGGTTGGTCGCCGTTTAGGCTGGGGACGGAACCCGGATAGGATTCCATTCCCCAGCTGTCTTGCGGCTTGCCTTAGGTACATCGGGGACTACTACCCCTGGATACCTGTGCGGGAGCACAGCATGGACTGCCGCCTTGACTACTCCTACATCCAAACCATGGGCGTGACCGGCATGG
>Ga0116149_1004269_pt1 | contig 14155 bp, 17 predicted proteins | sample AD_UKC057_MetaG_FD_89787 | JGI IMG/M metagenome (GOLD analysis project Ga0116149, IMG submission 89787) | Active sludge microbial communities of municipal wastewater-treating anaerobic digesters from USA - AD_UKC057_MetaG | ecosystem: Engineered > Bioreactor > Anaerobic > Digestate | place: USA... | reverse complement strand
TGCATCGACACCCCAACCGCCGTCCAAAAATACCTTTACAGATGCTTCAGACAGCATTTCAAGAATCTCACATACATCAAAACAAGTTACCATAAAATTCGAATTTATAGGTTTCTGATCAATGATAAATCACCACTTGACAAAGCTTTGAAATTGCGCTCAATTTTCTCAATGTCCCAATCCCACCATTTCAGTTGCAGCAGAAAGGCGATGAATTCGTCATCAAAACGCATCCTGACCACTCGGCAGGGATTTCCCACGGCAACAGCGTATGGAGGAATGTCTGAGGCAACAACAGAGTTGGCTCCGATAATTGCACCGTCGCCTATATGAACGCCTGGCATGATGGTAACATGCTGGCCAATCCAGACATCATTGCCCACAACGGTATCACCCTTCAGAGGCAATTCATCTTTCACTGGAGCAATGGCACTTCCCCAGTCACCACCAATGACATAAAACGGATAGGTTGTCACACCGTCCATCCTATGATTGGCTCCATTCATGACAAACTCCACACCCTTGGCAATAGCGCAGAATTTGCCAATAATCAGCCGGTCACCTATGAAGTCGTAGAAATGAGTGACATGCTTCTCAAACTGGTCAGCACCATCCACATCATCGTAGTAGGTATAGTCGCCGATGATGATACGCGGGTTCTTCACCACGTTCTTGATGAAGCAGAGGCTTGGAATCTTCGGATTCGGAAAAGCCTCATTGGGGTTGGGTCTATTATTGATTTCCATAAATTCCGATTTAGCGAAACAAAGTTACTGATTTTGCGGGACATCAAAAAGGAGGCGCCATGGGAATAGCAGAGCGAATTGTATGACAGGGCTCGAAATTTCTTCGTGCCGGGCTACACGCTATTACGCCCCTTTATAGTCTATTATATCTAAAGCAATACTTTCGTTAAAAATGTGTAATATATTGTTTTGCAATTAGAAAGAAATACACTATATTTGAAGTGCACAAGGGGTTGTGTAGCTAACTTGAACCTAAACTTAAACCTATGCAAGCGCTTCCTTCCATTGCTTTCGGGGGCTTCTCCGGTTCAGCCAAGGGTGTTACGGCTCGCCAAGTTGCGGGCCGTACCATCCTTTCGGTGAAAAGCTGGCCCACCGGTCAAACCACCAACGCCCAAGTGGCCCGCAGGACCTCGATGTCCAAGATCTCGAAGTCCTGGAAGCTTCTTTCAAATGATCAAATGCGGGAATGGGACCGCCTCGCGGAGCACACCTCCGGGCAGTCCGCCTTCGGCCAGAAGGCCGAGATTTCCGGCATGAACCTCTATATCCGGCTCAATGTGAACAGGGCGATGGCTGGAGAGGCCCTCCTCTCCTCTGCCCCTGCAGGAACGGTTGCCGTTCCTAACGTCGAATACTCCCAGATTGCGGTTACTCCTGAGCTGGTGGCCATCACCGGCATTAAACACCAGGCCAGCCCCTACAAGCTGGTGGTGAAGATGTCTGCAGGCCAGTCGGCCGGTATCTCCAATGGCTGGAGCAAGACGGTCATCATCACTCCTGGTATCGAGGATGACTGGGGCGAGGCAGACGTGACCACCCTTTACCTGAAGACTATCGGCGTGGAGCCGGTGCCTGGCCAGAAAGTCTTCGTTGAATCCTACTGGATGGATACCTCCACTGGATTCTCCGGCCAGCCTGTCCAGGACTCCGTCATCGTGACCGGCGAGGCCCCTCACGGCCGCCGTGTGAGAGTGACCATGGACACTCTTGACCCCACGGAGGACAACAATGTAACGGCCATTGATGTGGACTTCTCCACCGGGGCACCTGTGGCGCAATTCAATGCAGTGTGCCTGGGGCACAGCAATGTCGCTTCCTCCATAGTCTACTTGGATCGGGAACTGCCTACTGAAGTTATTGGTACCGGCATCTGCCTTGGCCGCGCAAACGGTCCTGATGGGAAGATTGTTGCCCAGTCCTATATGGTATGGGTTCGCAACTACTACGGCAAAGCGGATATGACCTTTGCTCATCGTGGCGGCTATTACGTAGCAAAAACGGAGTGCTTCGGTGCCGGTGTCATGTATTAACCCTCAATTTGAATCGCTATGTTCAACAGTACAGGAAATAACTTCGGTGCCGGCCAGATCTCCTTCAAGGATTATCAGGCTTCCAACTACGTGGTCCTGAATTCCAAGTTCTCTTTTGACCCCACGAACGCAGACTACCAGGCCTGTGAGCAGCTGGAGATTTATGTGCCGGACCTCAGCATAGACCGCAGTGCGGTGGGTGCAGTATTCATCCGCTTTGTTGAAGACCAGCACTGGTCTTGGGGAGATTCCGTCTATGACGGAGGCTCTATCCTCAAGTCTTGGGTGAAGGACAAGAATACCATCGTGATTGAGAAGCAGCCCTGGTTTGACCAGAACGGTCCTCTCATCATCTACATCCTGACGCTCTACCCGCAGCTTAACCAGGGGGGCAACACCATCAAGGGAACGCAGCAGCGCCTTACGATGACTACGCCGGACAACTACCTCCGTTTCGGTTATGAGACGTTCATGGTGGAGTTTGAGCACTGGGTGTTTATCCATCTGTTTTTCTCCGGATGTACCTATGCCTATAGGGATTCCCTCTGGGAAGTGACGATGGAAGAGCTGCCGGCGGACATCACTGCAGACGTTCCCATCTGCGGCGGTGGCAACCAGTTCCACCCTGAGTGTGACGGTATGGCGGAAGCCCACATCGAGAACAAGGTTCTCAGCAACCAGCGCCGTGTGATGGGATTCTGGGACACGGGCCACGATCCGTTTGTGTACGCCTTCCTGGTTCGTGACAATAACGAGTAATGACTATGGCCCAGAAGAAGAAAATAGAGCTCACACGCCTGCAGGGCATCATTGCTGTGGCCAGCTTCAGCAGTGGCGTTCTCATCGCCTCCGTGTGTCTCTTCTTCATACCGCCGCTGGGAGAGATTGCCAGTTCCGCGATATCAATTGTGAGCGAGCTGCTGGTCCTCTGTGGAGCCATCCTGGGCGTCAAAGCCAGCTATGATGTAAAATTTAGGAAGTTCGAAGCCGAACTGAGTCAAGTAATAGAAAACGAAAAAAAGCCTACGACCTAATCCAACCTATGAAACGCTTCCTGCCACTGCTTCTGCTTCTTGGCGCCTTCGCCTACAGTACTGTCCGCCAGCTTCCGTCGACGGACAGTACCAAGGTGGAGGTTAGGACGGAAACAGTCACGGTTCACGACACCGCCTACGTGGAGCTTCCGGTCATCATTGAGAAAGTGGCCACCCTGGATACCACCTCCACCCTGGAGAACAAGTTCGCCAGATCCGAGGCATCCGTCAGTGCCGGCATCCTCTCCCACACTCTCGAGACCAAGCCGGTCCAGCTGCCCGTCCAGGTGGAAACCAAGATTGTCTACAAAGACAGCCTTGTTTACCGGGACCGAGTGCAGACCCAGACGGTGGAAGTCGAAAAGAAACTGACCGCCTGGCAGCAGGCAAAGATGAAGCTGGGCTCCGTAGCCCTACTTCTCATAGGACTTGCAATCATATACCTTATATACCTTATTGTCAAACGCTTCTAAAACCTAAAACGCTATGAAGTACATTCCTTCCATCGCCTTCGAGGAGATGAGCGGCAGCGCCAAGGGCGTGACCGCTGCAAAGATGAAGAACCGGAAGTACATCCGTAACCGTGGTTACGGTGGAAGCATCCGGACTTCTGACCAGGCCAAGGTGAAGAGCGTCTTCAAGATGCTCACCACCAAGTGGAAAACCCTCACCAACGAGCAGATTCTCGCGTGGAACAAACTCGCTCTCAGCCAGGCCGGCCGTTCCGTCTTGGGCACCTCCGCCAAGATTTCTGGCGCGAACCTCTTCACCCGCCTGAACTACTGGGTCGTGACCCTCGGCGGCCAGGTCATGGTGACTCCTCCGGAGCTCAACTCCGTAGAGGCCCCCTCCACCGCCACCATCGTGTGCCAGGGTGAAACCTTCACCTTCAAGCTGGATCAGGCTCCTGCCGACAACGGCGGTATCTTCCTGGTCATCGAAGCTTCCGAAGGCCAGTCCAACGGTGTCAGCCGCGCCCACAGCAAGGCTGCAGCCATCAAGCTCGTAGAAGAGCCCACTGCCGCTGCCGTCGACATTCGTGCCGACTACGTGGCCAAGAACGGTGCCCCCAGCGCAGCTGCGCCGAAGATCTTCTTCCGCTACTACCTGGTGGACTCCAGCACCGGCGTCAAGTCCCAGACCATGCTTGCCGAGTGCAAGTGGGCCCCTGCTGCCAACGAAGATCCCGGCGAGGGCGACTAGTCTTCCCGGTCCACGTGGCCAAACCTAAACCTCTCTGCCCTGGCACCCTCGGTGCTGGGGCTTTTTCGTACCCAGATTTCGTCAGAAGCGTGTAACTTTGTAGCCAGACCAAAATCCCTTCAATATGAGCGAATTCAGTTTCTATTCAGTCAGTCGTCCACATTATCTTAAACCTACTTCTCACGCAATGTGGAAAGTCGGTAACATCATCTGTTTGGGAACGTCTGCAGACAATACCAATGAATATTGGATGACCGTAAACATATCCAAACAAGTAATCCCCGATACCAATCTTCCTCCTTTCGCTGAAGGGGACGATGCGCGACGGGTATCCCAAGAGACATTCAATAAGTACTTCAACAAGACTTTTGACTTTCTGCAGAAACTGAGATTTCATGATGGAGAGTATTATGTAGACCGGCGACACGATGGTACGACAATTACTTTACATGCCTTCCTCCGACAACCTAGCCGGCATTATGAAATTGAATACAGGCAGGAAGTTGATTCCGTAGAAATAAGTATCTCTACTGAGAATAGTATTGTATACCGTCGAGGATGTGCGAATCATTGCCGGATTCTATCCGAGGGCATCTTTTGTCAGGCATTCAAACTGATTCTTGAATTCTTCTATGACGGTTCTGCTATGCAGACTAACCAGGGCAAGCTGTGGGATACAATCGATGCCCTGACCAGTTCAAAGGAGCTTGAAGATCCCGTTCTTATCAACGACGAATACTACTATCTGAGAGCCCGGGAGCTGATGCTGAAGCGTAAGGAGGAAATCAAGCTGCGTCTCCTGGAGCTGGATGACATTCCTTCCAAGAGGCGTGAATTGAGGGCAGAAATGAAGGGAATAGACTACTGTGTATCTATCCTGGACAAGAACCATTAAGGGGGTGTACCGGCAACACAACTCTTGGGCATCCAAATAGCTCAAAGGAAGCTTCCAAGGATATTCTACTGAAAGCGAAGCGGTGCAGCGCAAGCCGCACTTCTTCTGTTGTATATATTTATACCCTTTCTTTCCCCATCGGGCGGGTGATGCCAGTGCCTTTCTTGATGAGGCGGAAGCGGGAGTATCTTGGTTGGCCTTGGTTGCTGGGAGTCTCTAAGGCGGGTGGATGATGCGGGTGATGCCGTTCTCCTCCTTGATGCGGTCCGGGCGGATGCCCGGCTTAGAGTCTCCCAGTGACCAAGGGCGCGGAACGAGCGAAGCGAGTGGAGCGTGGCCCTGGAGGCGGTCTGGCAGCGTGAGGGACGGCGGGCTCTGGAGCGCCGTGGAAGGGAGACGCAAGGCTCCCTGAAACAGCGGAAGAGCCCGCCGTTGTGGGAAGGCAGACGGCCTACGGGGCCTGGGCCGGAACGGCCCACAGGAGTGAGCGCGAGATGACGGTGGAGCGGGATACGACGGTTCCCGCGAACTGGCACTGTCCCTCGAATAGAAGCACGAAGCCGACATCGCTGATGCGGGGGCACCGGCGCAGTCTGTGGCTGGCAGCGTGGAGGGGCAGCAAGGGCGAAGGTCTTGATGCCCTGGAGCGATGACTGACACTGTCTGCGCCAACGGCCGGGACGGCCGTGTCCTGGGCGCCCGGAAGGCTTCTGGCGGGATTCTTCCCGGCAGAGGCCTGGAGGAATAGCGGCCAGGTTGAACACGGCGAAGCCGTACCTTGGAGCAACGGCTCTTGACTCTTTGTGGACTGCTTGTCAGGCCACAAGGAGTCACAGACGTGGCGACCCGCCCGAAGGGCATAAGGCGGCAGGATACTCGCTCTGCTCTGAGGCTGATGCGGGAGATATCGTTTGAATACTGATGCCGTTGATGCGGAGCGGCACCGAGGTAGAGGAATTGGGGAAATTGGGGCCCCGATTCCTCTGCCCGGTGCGGGGCTGGCAAAGGGCCGGGACGGTCCCGGCCACTGCCGCCAGGCCCTCTCCTGCCGCCGCCTCACCCGGGAATTCGAAGGTAGGACCTCCGCACCGCACTGACGGAGCGTCCTTAACATAATCCGAATTGTGTAATCAGACGCCCTGTAGGCCGTTTTTGCGGGCTTCTGACCCATTGATACTTCCTCCCTTGATGCGGGGCACTGACGGTGCCGGCGGCTGTTACACAATTCCGATGGGATTATGTTATGGAAAGCGGGATACGGGCACTGCCGGTCGCGCTGGCACTACGCTTCCCGGGTGATTATCTCCCTTGGGGGCCGGGGGGACAACAGGGTGCAAGTCTGTGACGGACTTGCTCCGGCACAGTCTTGCACACCGCTTTTCCTTTATAAGTGCGCGGGCATCTGTGCGAGAGCCAATGGAGCGAAGGGCGTCCGTGAGTCTGTGGCCGGCTTGTCCGGTCACAGTCTCACAGCGAAGGGTGGCAATAGTGGTTGCTGGTCTGGCTGTTTGGGCGGAGGCTCTGCCGGAGACCAAACTGACAGACGAGCAAGTACCTTTTTTGTTTTTATCGGCCTAAGCTCCGACCTTTGCGGAAAACCTTACTGATATGAACGAATATACCTTTGAGATGGTTCCGGGTCTGGTCGGCCGGATATCGGAACTGCTGGAGAGCATCGACTCGAAGCTGGACAAACTGAATGTGGTGCCGGCGCCGGTGGACAATTTCCCGGAGATGATGGACATCAAGACGCTGGGCGAATATCTGCCGTCGCATCCGCAGCCATCGACCATCTATGGCTGGTGCAGTGAGAATTCCATTCCCTACTACAAGCAGGGAAAGCGGACATTCTTCAAGAAGTCGGAAATCGACAAATGGCTGCTCCGCACCCGCGTGAAGGACAACACGGAGGTCATGGAGGAAGCGCAGCGCCACGTGGCCACGCATCCCCTGGGCGGCAGACGGAGGTAGCTGGTATGAAGCAGATCAATGTGGCCATGATTCCGGAAGTCCTTGCCGGAATCGTCAAGCAGCTGGAGGTGATCGACGGCTGGCTCTCCCTGAAGACGGAACCAGTCCTCAACGGCACCATCGGCCCGCATGAGGACTGGATTGATATCTATGAACTGCGTCGGCTGATTCCTGGTTCGCCCAAGCTGGAGACAGTCCGCAGCTGGCTCTATTTCCACGGCATTCCCCACTACAAGTCCGGCAAGACCGTGCTCTTCCGCCGCCAGGAGATTGAGGCCTGGGTGGAGCGGGCGCAACGGTATGGCATCGGCGATTACTGGACGAAGAAGCGGAAGTACCGGGAGGATGAGTAAGGCCCTTATCGGCATTGGACCAATCAATCGTGGATTATATCGGCCATGAAAGGGGCGTAAATCCTTTGGGTAAAACGCTCCATTAGGCTATCCATGATCTTCCTATGCCCTTGTAAGTTCTGTATTGGAGAGTTGTCAAGGCATTTGGAGACACCCATATCGGCCAACATCTCGAGGCTTCTTTCCAGCTGATTTACCGAAAGAAGAAGGACATCTTTCTCGTTGATGATCTCGTGTCGGCCGATCTTAAAATCGCGGTAACTTTGCGCAATTTGGACAATCCGCTTCTTATACTCAGGCGTATTGATATAACCATCCTCCAGCGTCACGAGACAAGCATAATGCTTTTTATTGGCATCGTAGTCGAGCTCTGGGATTATTCCCTGCTTGTAGTCCTCGTAGCAAGCATAAATCTTTCCCAGATCTATTCCCAGAAGGATAAGGTCCTTCGTCAGGCCTTCTTCCAATGGCTCTATTATATCGTGTCTGTTTTTGTTGGAGAATGGCTGAGTGTCAATAATCTGTTTTATGAGGTTGTCATCCACCTCAACAGCACGCTTCCCCGCAATGGATATACGCTTCAGTTTGCAGTCCAGAAAACAGATACTATCGCTGTCCCAGAGAATCCAATCAGAGGTTTTCTGACTTCCTTGCTTTCCAACTTTATAGGTTATCTCTCTGCAGAAACTGATTCCAGAATCACTCAGGGCCGTCTCCAGAAGCATCCCGACATAGTTCTCAAAGTTGGTAGCAAACTCCTGGCGGATATCGGGATGATTGGGAATCTCCAGCGCATAATATAACCCATCCAGCAATGCTGCCATAATGTAATCTGGAACCACACAGCAGTAGCCATCACAGCAACGAATCAGTGGATAACGAACATGAGGGGCATCATTGTAATAGTTAAAGATCTTGTCGCTCTCATAGCTGCAGTAATCCTTGCAAAGACGCCTCAGATCGGCCAGCTCCAGACTGATGTCGTTCAGCACCCTTTGGATAGCAGGTATATAGCCATCCTTCCTGAACTGCGTCTTTAGCAGATCCTTCTCCTTGTAATGAATATGGCCATTGCTGAAGCAGGAATAGATGTACAAAGCCGCACGGAAATAGTAGTCAAGAGAAAAGCCCATCCCCTTCTGCACCACATTCCTGATGCTCTCTGAATCATACAGATAGAGATACCTGTAGATGCTTACCAAGGCATTTCCCGGCAGGTTCATATTGGTCTGGTTGAACATATACGAGACAAACCATACCAAAGGTTCCTTCTCCGATTGTATCTTGTGAACCTCGTCGTTCAAGTCGGCAACAGGCTTGTAGATTTTATACCGGTCATTCTGCTTCCGTAGTGAAAGCTCTCCAGGCAGTTCAGTGCAGTATAGAATCGAATTAATGATTAGGAAATCGGCGAAATACAGTTCAATGGCATTATACTCCGGATTCTCGATATCCTTAATGGTGGGTCTTTCCTGTCCGGAGATTATTGACCTTACGTAATTGCTAATCACATCCAGGTTGTCAAATACATTGTACTTTGACAACTTGTTCAGAACCGGTTTTATTTCGCGGTAGTGATCCACTCAATAATAGCTTGAATTGTCTGTTCAAATCATCAGCCGAATTCGCCCCTCTGATTTGACGAAGGTATCAGGATGGGACATTATCACGGCGTAAACCTGCTTGTCTGTTACTGGCGCCTTATCCCAGCGAGTATAGAGGCCCCGGGCATTGATTTCCCGGGCGATCTGCTCGGTTTTCATGCCGTGGCCAGAGCTGGCAAGGAGGTATACTATAGCTTCCTCTAGCTTCATTATTTTCTATTTGATAGCCCTTTCCAAATCCTCCAGCAGGTGTAGTTCAACGGTCTTCTGCAGAATCTCTATCTCAATGAAGGCTAGTAGACGACCATCAGTCATCGCGCGGAGAGTTTCCGGATCATCCCATTTCCACCACTGGCCAGATCCATCTTCCCCTGATTCACTCCAGAAATAATCCCAACCATAGGGATAGTCAATTTTCTTCCTTTTAGGGTCCTGCGTCCCCCATTGCTGCTCCAGTTGCTGAAGGGCGGCTTTTGATACTTTACGATTAGATGTCGCTTCAATAGAAAACCAAAAGCCATTTGAAGGCGTTTCGTCGCCGATATAAACCGCAAAATGATTAGAGCGAGAAGGAGAGCTTAGGCACAGATAGCTATACTTCTTCAAATCGGCTAAATCCTCTGCTGCGTCCTTGTCTCCTTCAAAGCCATATTTTTCAGCCAAAACAAGCAACTTCATCAAGAAATCAAAACGAATCTTTTTCCCTATAATAAATTGATTTTCTAATATCGCCAGGGTAGATTCAATGTTATCGTCTTTCGTCGCAACGGATAGAAGCTCTTTTTCGCTATTCTGGGACATGATGTTTAGTATTTCGACCAAGTTTATACGGTATTGCTTTATAGTCTCATTCACTGGACGTGCCATTTCTGATATCACGATACAATCGTCTAACCACGATAAAATATCCTCATTGTACGAAGCTGTCCAATAGTCAAAATTTTGACCGCCGCAAGATTCATCTGAAGGAGCCACACCCCATTTGGTGAGATAGTAGATCCTGTAATTCTTAAAGTGCTTCTTGCAGTAATTATCATAGCGCAAAAGCTGTTTAGGCTGGTCCTTTGCGTCTATTTTATTCTCAATAACGATGGCATTCCTGTGCTTATCCATCAGCACGATATCCATACGGCCACCTTCATCTCCGCTTTTAGTGATCTGACCTATGAACATCTCCCTTTCTACGTGCACCGTATCCAGGTCAATCAGGACATCATCGGCCTTCATAACCTGGAGGAAACTCTCAAGCAGTTTCGTCTTTAGTCCATGGGGGCCTTTGGGGTCTAAAAGAGCCGCGATGAAAGAAGAATGAAGCCGAACCTCATCACGTTGAAGTCTCAAGACCTCAAACACATTGAAGGTCTCACCACTGTCGTATTTGCGCTGCCTCAGCTTTTTCTCTTCTTCGATAATTGCCGAGACCTGATCCAAAAGGGACTGTAGTTGTTCCTGCATGCTCTTCAACGAATCAATTATAGCTTAACAATATGCTTCTTCTGGTAGTCCAGGATGTATTTCCGCAGCTTGTCGCCCTCTATGATCTTGATGTCGGCCGCAAGACCTATGACGAAGCGGCCAGCACCCTCAAGACTGTGGATGGTAGTCTTGAGGAACCATTTGCCATCTTCGCGCTTGAGGTCTTTCTCTGCCAGCGGGAATTCCTCCAGGAGGAGGCTCTTTGCCCTAGTGTTGAGCTGCAGGACTATCTTCTCGTTGAGGTTGCCGACCATGCGGAAGACGTCTGGCTTGATGGCCTTGTGCTTTGATTTGAAGGCCCATTCGGCATCCAGCACCTCCACTTCATGAATCCTGGCCACCTTGAACACGCGGTTATCCCCATTGTCCACATCGTAGGCCCAGATGTCAATCATATTGGCTGTAAACTCGATGGGCTCCACGAGGCGGTCTTTGGATTCGTTGCTGTGGGCGGATTCATACTGCTTTAGGACCACCTGTTTCTTGCGCTTGATTGCATCGGCAAGGACCTCCACGTTGGCTGCGTTTGCTGTATTGTCGATATAGTTGGCAATCGAAGTACTGTCATAGACACTGGCCAGCTTCCGTTGCAGGTCCCGTTTGAGGACATTGTTGTTGTCAATACCCTCTATCATCTTGGCCGTGATGTAGGCCTCCTCTTCCGTGAAATAGATAAGCCGATTGAAATCGGACAGCCCCCTGGCCACCTTTCCCATGGCGTAGACGTTTCCGTAGAGCTTATTCACCACGAAGCCTGCCTCCCGGATATCATCTATGTACCGGTAGACTGTACGCGGCGTAATGCCCATTTCCTTGGCCACCTGGTCGATAGTTCTACTCACGTTGCCGGTGAGAATCTTCATCAAGCGAAGCAATTTGACTATTTTGGTTTGGTCCATAACTTTCAAAAAGACAATTAACGCTCTTCGTTTTCGGGTGATAGATCTGAATGAAGTCCTTGAAGGTATTTATCTATGAGAATTTTTCTAAACTCATCTCTAGAATCCTTCATTCGCATTTGTGCAAATAAGTCATCATCGATGACTGCGTATGTCTCCTCTCTGAGACGTTTTTTGGAGTATGGGTTACTGAAGCCAGATACTTCTTCGCCAGTGTTGAGAAAAAGGTTATAGAAAGGCTCGTTCTGCATATGCCAGAAAGGTGTGGCAATTACGCATTTGAACACAAGGGGCGAACCGATGAATCGTTTCCACTCCTTCTCAAAAGCGGCCTCTAGATGATTGCTAAGAAGAATCCGTGGTGTGTTAATACTTCCATCCTCCACCAAATCCATGATGGCCAACAGAAGGACAGCCTTGTGCGGCGCCTGCCTCCCCATGATAACTGCCGTGGAGAGGTGTGTCAGCTGCTGCGCACAAATTGTCTTAACGTCCATAAATTACTGTTTCTTCCACAACTGGAATCCATCATTATCATCATATGCGAACCTGTAGTTATTACCGTAGCATGTGAGGATGAGATTTTGGAAGTCCTGGTACATTAACGAGTATTCGCCGTTCCCATACCATTGAGTGCTGAGGTACATCTCTCTACCATCAATTTCAAAGGGCGTCTCAAACCAGCGGGGCTTGAAACCATGTTTGTTCCGCACGTGTATGTCTCCAAGGTTTGTACTGATAAACATACCGGTAAGCCTAAACGAACCATCCTTGTACAACTGAATATTCCTGGAACGAGCTTCTTTAAGGAAAGGGAGGAAAGATGTCAACTTGTCTTCTTCATTGACAAGAAGTACAACCTTGTAGATGAAGTCCTTGAGGACTTTGTCACGAACAGCTAAACGTTCCTCGATAGGATGATCGCCAGGTTCCGTATTCTTGGTGATGATAGTCCCTTCAGGGGTTTCTAAAGTCTTTTGTTCAATAGGGTTATCACTCAAAAACAAACGAATAACAGGCTTCTCTTCGTGTGAGAAATACATAGCAGTTCTATCCTCAACAAGGAATCGACGAATATTGAATCCATTGTTGTTCAAGTCCTTCAGATAAATTCTCCCGTCTTCTCGAAATAGGAGAGTTGCCGTGTAGTTAGCGACAGGCCCACTAAAGAAGTTTGTAATGGAATAGAGTTCAGAGGCAAAAAAGTCATAACTGAAGTCAATCTGGTTTGCTCCTGTCGAACGTGTCTCGTAAAGAGGGAGATGGTTTACGATGTAGCATAAAGCTTTGATATAATCATCTCGATATACTTTGAACGTGATGGAGTGGCTTTCGCCTTTCTTTATTCCCTCAGGGAGAAGAAACTCAAAGATGTCGGAAGAGAGATTGATACTGCTCTCATTGGAACTTCCCTTTGTCAATTTGTAGTGGCAATCTTGCCTCTTTGGGTACTTGATGACTTCCATACGCTATTATTGTCTAATCGCTTTACATTCAATAAGGTATTGCATGATAGCATAAACTACGTTTACGCTCACCGCATTGCCCGCCTGTGTGTACAGAGCTCCATCGGAGACGCCGGCAGCCCTGGCTTGGGTGACGAACTCTCTGGGGAACCCTTGAAGCATAAATGCTTCTTCAGGAGTTATTTTCCTAATGTCTATCTCTGCTAGTTGTTCTTTTGTCATGTTGAGGACTGGGTTCTTCTTGCCATGAGAAGTGATAAAATCTTGACTATAGTAGTTATCTTGGCAGGCACGATGCATTTTGTGCATGGTGGCTGTAAGAGTTCTTGCCACTACTTGATTAATCTCTGATTTGGACCTGTATCCAGCCGTCCCGTCACTCAGAATCGTTGGTTTAACCTTAGCAGAAAGGAAGTATTTGGGGTCTACGTTCTCTTCAAGAATATCCAAGACAGAATCAAACTGAAGACCCCCAAAGCGACTTATATGCTCTTTGAAACAATCAAGGACACGGTTCTCAGAGAAATCGAACATGAAACCATCTGGGAGTTCCTCTGAAGTCGCAAAGATGTATATTCTGCTCCTTTTCTGCGGAAGGCCAAAATTTACAGTGTTGAAAATGTCTTCTCTTACAGTGTACCCTCGCTCCTCAAGCTCCTTTCTTATCCTTTTGTAAGTATTCTTATTATCGTGACTCTGGAGATTCTTAACGTTCTCTAGAAGCAAGTAGCGAGGCTTTTGTTCACCAAGCGCATCAATAATATCAGTAATCCTAAAAAACAGCTGGCCACGATCTTCTTTGAAACCCTGCTTGAGTCCCATCATGCTGAATGCTTGACAAGGGAATCCTCCTGTGATGATATCTACAGGAGCAAGGGAACGTATGGCATCTGCATCCGCAGTGAACTTGACGATGTCTCCTAGAGCGCGTTCAGTTCGTTGAGGCTTATAACATGCCCGATATGTTGAGGCCGCTCGTTCGTCGATTTCAGAATAGCCGATACTCTCAAACGACATAATACCGTCTGAGGTTAGCAGATCTAGCGCTCTTCTAAAACCGCCAATTCCAGAGAATAGTTCAAGATGCCTCATAAAAACTTCATAATAGCTTTACCGATTACCTCGGCCAGTTTGACAGGAACCGCATTGCCAATCTGAGCATACCACGAATTCTGTGCACCCTGGAAAACGTAAT
>Ga0116149_1004262_pt1 | contig 14166 bp, 15 predicted proteins | sample AD_UKC057_MetaG_FD_89787 | JGI IMG/M metagenome (GOLD analysis project Ga0116149, IMG submission 89787) | Active sludge microbial communities of municipal wastewater-treating anaerobic digesters from USA - AD_UKC057_MetaG | ecosystem: Engineered > Bioreactor > Anaerobic > Digestate | place: USA... | reverse complement strand
CGCGCGTTCTCCGCCGCGACGGTTGCAAACTGCTCGAATGCCCACTTCTCCAGCCACTCCTCAGCCTGCTTCACAACCTCCGGGGTTGCATCAACTTCTGCGTATCCCCTGCTAGCGTACCGAGTCGAACCGTACTCATACGTCTTCAACTCTCCCCCATCAAACACAACCACGTAGAAATCCGAGTCATCATAAAAGTGCCGCTCACGGTCAGCTAGTACCTTCCCGGCAAATAGAGTCTTACCCATGTCATGCACTGCCACTTGAGGAACCTCCCTTCTTTGTTTCACCCTTCAATTGTATTATAACATGTAGGAGTCTATTTGTCAACACCTTTTCGACCATTCCCCAAAAGAATTTCTCCGCGTTAAGTTTCCAGCGGATTTACAATCCGAGTTGAATTGGATACATGTTACAATTCAACTTGATTCACCATAAAAGGGAAAGCGGAGGGATTAACCCTCCGCGTAGTGCCGCCAATCCTGCACCTTCTGCTTCATGATTCTCCGGAACTCGGCCTCCTCTTCCTTAGTCACCCCGGCACAATCCAGCAGTCGCGTCACGTTATTCTCTAGGTCTTCTGCTGCCCCTAGGAAATAGCTTCCCGACACTAGGAACCCATCCGACGTGATGGACAAGGAATAGATTTGCGGGTCGGTGTACTCCTCCCCCAAGAAGTACCCAAGAATTGCTCCCATGCGCCCAGACATTCCCGGGAACCGCCTCGGGTCAAGCTTACTCTTCAGTGCCTCCAGTAGCATGTTCATGCCTCCCTTCACTTTCTGATTGTATTATACCATGCTTCGATTCCTTTGTCAACACCTTTTCGCAAATTCCCCCGCATGGAAATTAACTGGGTCTCCGAGTTGGATACCCAAAAAGGGGGAATAACCCCCCTACTTGTATCTAGCTATTTCCCACCTGCGGTTGAACAACGTGAACTCGTAGCGGCGGAGAATATCAAAGGTCTCCCTAGGCATGACCACGTAGAACTTGGAAACAGCGTTGAATACTTCGACTATCCAGCAGTCGAAGATAGGGTCGTCTACGGCTTTGAAGGCTTCTTCGGCCTCCTTAAGATGGGTATACCCCGTGTATACGATTGAGAAGTTAAGAGGAAGCTCAAAACGAAGAGTGACCATTTGACTACCTCCTTGCGTTTTCTGCCTTGATTATATCACAGTATAGATTATTTGTCAACACCTTCCCGCACCTTTTTGTATGGAAGTTATCTGGGAATTCAACTTGAAATGTAAGAAACTGTGAAGAGCATATGCTATCCAGAAACATACACTGCAACTCAAACTGTAAGATAATAGAACTACCTGCCATATACCAGAAGCAGGTAGTTCAACTTTTTGAAATTACAACTCAAATTCCGAATCGGCCCTGCAAAACCATTTCAAGCACCTTCAATGGTACAACAAAAGAGGGGATTTAACCCCTCTTTGCCTCAAACTCCTCCAGCAGTTCGTCGATTAAATCCCATCCCCCGTCTGTCGAATCCTGAATAATTGTGTCCTCATTTTCCACTAGAAGATTCCGCGCATCCTCCGCTGTTAGGGCAATTCCCCGCTCGTCCGCCTCGGCAAGGACATCATCTACACTCCATGCCGTAACCGCATAACCGTCTTCTTCCGCTATTTCAATTGCCTTAACTAGGGAGTGCATTACTCCTCGTGTGTCCCCTGCCTGCAACCTATCATACCAAGATTTTGCCGTTCTCACACTCAGAACTACCAAAGGCATAGCCATTCCTCCTTGCTTAACTTTCTAAGGCTATTATACCATACAGGAATGCCTTTGTCAACACCGAGTGATATGGAAGTTAACTGGGTCTCCGAGTTGAATTACCAATAAAAAGAAGGCGGGGGATTTCCCCCCGCTTGAGTCACTAGACGAACGGCATTCCCGGCAGAAAGTACTGGGACGCAATACCTTCCTCAATCAGGTAACGCTTTACCTTCTGTGCCGTATTTACGGCATTCTCGTTCCGCCCGTCCACGAATACATTCTCCGCCATTTCCCATATGATATGTAGTGCCAGTGCCACGACCTGCTGTTGCCGCGTCGGATGGTCGCATACGACCATCTTCGCAACCTGCTTCTGCGCAGAACTCAGGCCCATCGCCAACCGTACCATGCCGTCGTACTGCTCTTTCATCTCTCGGTCCTGTCTCTCTCTGTAATCCTCCACGTGAACAACCTCCCTTTCACTCTCTGATTGTATTATACCATACTTCTATTCCTTTGTCAACACTATTTTACACGTTACCCGCATGGAAATTTTCTGGGTCTTCAAGTTGAAAGCCACAATAAAAGGAAGGGAGGATTTACCTCCCTCTACATGCACTTTATCTCACACGTCTCACACGACCCAGACAGGCAGCAGACTTTCATCGGATAGGTCTCCGATATAGCCTTCTTCTCTGCCGCGCTGAATAGACGATAGCCATTCATGGCATGATTCAAGGTTATAATATCTACGAACCTAAGCGCGTCCAAATCTTCCCATCGCATGACTGCTGCCCGAATCCTGACGTTAGGATACATTTTCCGGAGATTTTGAGCCTCGTCCCACGGTACGCCACAACCCACGTTATCAACACTAACGTGAATGACGTTCATTCTATCATGCCATTTGTGCACAAACTCTGTCTGTTTGGTGATAGCCTTGAGAAGAAGCCCTTTCTTCTCCGCGTCATTACATATGCGCTCGATATCTGGGTCCATCCAAGAAATGTAATCTCCGAATGAGAACAACCTGAGTCCTCCGCAGGCATTCAGCCTGTTAATCATCTTCCGCGTCATGCGAAGGATTTCCCCTTTGTACTCAGCCCTAGTGTAAACCAGCTTCGCACAATACCCGGAACTCCTTGACGCTTCCACGTAACAATACTTGCAGGGATTCCCTGCCTGCCTCTTTGGACAATCAGTCGAAAGGTCTATGCTTCGAATAGTCTTGCCGTTCTTGCCTAGGCACTTTGCACCGGCTGTAGGACTAGGTGTCACCTGCATAACCTCCCTTTCACTGTTTTGATTATACCATATATAAATGCCTACGTCAATACATGATATCGCAGAAGGCCATGCTTCCAGAGGTTTACTATGCAAGTTGAAATTCAATAATATGGAACTTCAAGTAGAAATCCCAGAAAGTTTCCAGCACAACTAAACATGGAAACGATTTACAGTTCAACTCAGCATTCCGGATATTGTAAACTCGCCGATTCACCTAAGAACAGGAAATTTAACTTCGTGAGTTTAAAATCCAAATTCCGAATCGGAGTACCCTAAACATCGGGAATTTAACTTTTTGAAATTTCAACCCAAATTCCGAATCGGTTAAGGAAAAAGACGGGAATTCAATTCCCGCCTTTTCATTTTGATTTTCCGAATCGGTTAGCTAAATACGCGGAACATCTCATTAACGTCCATGAGTTTTTGCCCGTTCCGTATTATCACAGGGACAGACTGAAGGCCATGTTCCTGAACTAAACGCTGCCCCTCCTCTGAATTAGCATCCACTTCCCGCAACCTTCCGCTAGCAATTGCCTTCTTGAATTTCTGTTTCAGCACCCGACACTTAATACACGTATCCGTGGTCAGTAGAATAGAAGGTCCGCCATTGTCCATCTTCCGTCTTCCTCCATACCTTTTGGTTTTCACTTGCTAGCCATTTGTCCTCTACCCTTAAGTCCTCCATGTAGGAACCTGTTTTTATGAAGTCCACTAGACAACGGACACTTTCCGGCACTTGCTCAAGCTCATAGGATGTGTATAGCCAGATACAATCCACTGCAGTTCTAGCAAGAGCAAGGAATTCCGGCAATTCCGGCTGGTGCAATGGCTCTCCTCCGAGCAACACGAGTGTTTGTTTTACCCCGTCACCTATCAAGTCTATCGTTTCCGCCAATGCCCGTGGAGAATACCGCGTTCCCGCTTCCATGTCCCACAACTCCGGATTGTGACAGCCTTTGCATTTAGGCTCCCGCCGACACCCAGCAAAGTAGACTTCAACACCTATCCCATTAGAAGAATCCATCGCGGGGAATCTAATGCTGCCAACCTGCATTAGTCTCTCCCCTTCAGTATGTAGTCTATATCTCCCCATTGACGATTAGGGAAGTCTAGAGTTCTGCGAACAAGGTTCCAGTCTTTAACCTCCGTATTAAACCCAACAACGCGAGTAATGTAGGAAATGTTCTCCGCATTTCCACAGACAGGACACTGCTTATGTATACCTACGGTTGTATGCACTTCCCCCGTTTTTCTGCACACAGTAAAGCCATAGTTTGCCGCCCAATGCGTTATCTTGTATTTCTCCAGCAGGAGTTTTGAAAGAGCTACGCTCGCATCCGGAGTCATTGGTGACGATAGATTCAGATGAAGAATGGCTCCGCCTGATACTTTGTTCATCAGTTCTCCGGCAACCTCCAGCCTATCAAACATATCAAATTGCTCATACAACGGGAGCATCTGATTTGAGAGAATTGCGAGGCTCGTCTTTCCCGGAAACATGTATCTATCCTTTTTTGCAAGCAGAGGACAGGCACCCTCCCCCGGAATCTCCTCAACATTAAATGCCGCTGCACCTGCTGAATCAAGACTGTATTGTGTAGTTAATAGGTCTAGGAAATCCAAAGTTATTCCAGCGAATTTTCTATACTCGTCTAGAGTTCCCCCGGGATAAATCACATTAAACGCATCGTATAACCCTGTATACCCGATGGTTGAAAAGAACATGCTCATGTCTGCCCAACCAATTTTGAACGACGGAATCATGCCCTTCTCCACAGCAGGCTCCAGAATATTGAACTTATGGGCGATTAGAAGGTCTCTTGCCGCATCTGCCATCCAACGCACGTTTTTCTTAAATACCTCAACAGGATTCTGTTCCCCCGCTGAAAGCAACGCCGCCCGGTGGAGATTCAAAGTAACAACACGATGACTACCTAGGGACGCTCCGCCATTCCCAAAAGAATCTACCTTAGCATATTTCTTCAGGTCTGAAATAGAGCTAGTAAGCCTGCAGCACGAGGCTATGCGAGTACCCTGATGCCAGTTGAAAATTGCCCGTTGAGCATTCAGCCTAGCCATGTACTCAAAGAACTCTTCATCAATTATCTTTCCGGTTTCATCAGTCTTGATATTCACCGTTGTCCACTCGTGTTACGGCATAACCGTTTCCGCTATGCCTCTCCACATCACTATGGAGGTCGGACTATATCTTCAGCATTACCCGCTCCGTTGAGTAATACCGCCCTGTTTTTCGAGGCCACTTGGCCCCTACTCTACTCGTTATCACAAAGGCTTTACTAAACGGAAACCCTTGTGACCTTTCGATAGTCTCTACACCTTCCCCTTACGGGGCTTGGCTCGGTATTGTCTTTTGTGTGAGGTAACCTACAAGGAAATTCCTTGCTGCTTTCCTCCACAAAAGAGGTTCACCGAATTTACAGGGTTTAATCCCGGCAACTTATGCTACTTTCGCAACTTCTACCGGGAACCGATACGGAATACCTGTGGGAGCACCTTTTGCGATGAACTCCGCAAAGAGCTTTTGCACCCGCATGATTTCATCCACGTTATCTAGAATAAGTGACCCATCTGGATATAGCCCAGGGAACGAATCCGGCCCCCCGCTAAACAACCCCTGCAGCGTCCCTCGGCAAAACAAAGATACATTGGTAAATGGAGAGTTATGCGCAAGCATGTTATCTCCGGCAAGGAAATTCTCGTTCCCCTCAACAGAGATGTCATAGCTGTACTGCTGGTCTGGCAAGTAGGTAATGCTTTTTACTTTTATAGGAAGTATCTGTTCACTCTTGCGGACTAGCCCTTTTAGCTCCCGCATAGCCGCCAACTGAACTTGCACAGTCTGGAGGAATCCTTTTCGGGTATCCTCGCCATAATACCGAAGGTCATATTGCCCCCAGCCCTCATCCGAGTACTTATATGCAGACTTGGGGAGAAGGAGAACGTCTGCAAGATACCGAGCCTCTTCCGCCGTTGTCGGTTCCGGCAACTGCTCCGCAATGTCAAGACGTTCCACAAGGTCTCTCTCGATTTGTGCGAGCATTTCCTGTGTTACCATCCACCGTCTGCCATAGGCATTAAAGGTGATACCAAATCTCCGATAGACTTTATCAATCTTGTCTCGCAAGCCACTGTAGTCTGTATACTTCTTATAAGTCCACGGAGCAAGCTGATTAGCCCTCCGCGTCTTATACTCCGACACAAACGAAAGCTTATTCTGCACATACTCTCCCGGGATGCGTAGTACTTCATATGGGGCACCCCATTCCCCGACAATTCCCGGCATCTTAGTTCCTGTTCCAAGAATAAGCGGCTTCTTTGTATGCACTATCCCCTCTTGAAGCAACAATAGACTGAGCCCCCGTGCCAGCGCAGGAGACATGGTGCCTATAGCAAGACATGTTTCCCGGAATAGCCCGGAGACTTCCGCAAAACCTGAAACAAAGTCCATACCGACTGCATTAAATGGGAATTCACACTGGGGAAGATGCTTAGTTTCCTGTGTATAACCGCACAGCTCTCCGAAAAGAGAGGCCATTTCCAACCCGACCGCACAGACAAACACCCCGTGATTAGCCCAAGGAGCGTTACATGCATTCTTAGGGGCGCACTTCTCATACCGCGATTGATAGCCTTGTATTCTATCCGAAAAATACGCATCAATATACTTTCTCTGCCCCCGTGAAAGCCCCTCGAAAACGAGAAAGTCTCCGTCTGCATGCCCCCATGCCGCATAATAACCCAGTATCCGCGCAAACACAGGGTCGTAAAACATTCTGTCACAGTCCTGAATACCAATGAAATTAAAGTACCTTGGCATGATGATATTCTGAGGGTTATCCTTTGGGGCAACGACAGTGATAGCTCCATCCTTTCCTAGGCTGAGCATGGAGTGATTATCCGTCACTACAATCTTGTGCCCCGTGACAAGCTCGATTTCTACAAACTTACTGGGGTTCTCATGCCGGATAGTAGCATACACCGGCTTAAACGAAACAAGGCCAGTCTCTGCATTAACACTAAGAGCGCGATATCCCGGCGGAATTTGCCCGAGTCCCTGCCCCTCACAGAATGCACCTATAGATTTATATTCAACCCGCCCATCCTTCTCCAGCAGGATAGGAGTATCATAAGCAAGGCTGTCTCCGCCAATGCGAAAGGTATTATGAAGAACGTGAACAAGCGACTGGATTTCATCCTCCACCTGTTTATCTGGAAGGTCCTTAGTGAAATATGCTAGGTTGACAAGGAAATTAGCCAAACCAATCACTTATGTTGCGAATATACCGCTTCCGTATACTCTCTCACACTTTCATGTGAGGTCAGACTATATCTTCACCCTCTTCGGGTGCTCCGCACTTCGAGTCCGCTTGGACTCTACAGGCTTACGCCCTAGTCGTTGAACCTTCCCCTATTCGGGGCTTGGCTGCTGATTACCCATTGTGTCATCCTCTGTCTTTTCAAACCATTACGTCCGGGCTTATTTCATCCCCCCGCGTTGGTGCCAGAGGCTTTAGGGACTTCCAGCAGTTCACGGAGTTAGGAGCCGTTGGTCCCTAGCCAATAATTTCAGCTCCCGCGTATTGCTGGGACAACTCCATAGTAACTTCTATGGTTTGCCCTACAAAACTCCTTGCCTTTTTAGGCGGTACACTCGGAAGATACCCATATGGCCTCCCCTCGTTTAACCAGAAGGAAGAATCTGGAACGAAACAGTATGGCATTGCCGTCTTTGTCAAATCATGGATGTAGATATGACCATCAGCTACCATTCTGAGTAGCATGTTAGCCCTTTTCTCTCCCCACCGTTCAGCTGCACCCTTCCAGAATAGGTACAAGCCCCACAGCTTACGGAGGGGCTTATGTATTTCACTTTCGAAATTAGACGGGCTTTTGCCGTTGATGTTGGCATTTGGGTCTACGCTGATATCTGCGACACTCCGCGCCTCTAAGTAGTCTTCCGCTAGTGCGAATGAATCAAGTTTGTCTACTCCATCCATCTGTCGAAGTTCTCTGGGGATGGAATTATAAAGCCGTGCGAATCCGTCATCGACTTGTAGTCCTACGTTTATCATGTCTGAATCCCTCCTCAAAATAATGACCAAAACAAAGCACAAATGCAGCGAGAATAATTACTGTCGCAAAGAGGGAAATCAGCTCTCTCTTTGAGTCATCCACCTTCACCTCCTCCACTTCAGGCAAGTCTATCTCTGGCGGGAGTTCTGGCCTCTCGATTCCTCTTGATACACCGAGAGTATCCGCGCTGCGAGAATACTTCCCATCATCAAAGTAACTACGCACATTTGCATGAGTCCATTCATCCCATCCCCGGCGTACAAGAACAACGCCTACTACCCTACGCCCGTATCTAAGCGCAGCTTGATGGTCTTCCATGTACACATCAACAACCCATTTACCGCCCTTCCAATGCATGAATGCCCCCGTATCCCCCACAAGACGATACCCGATATTCTCAATGAAGATGATAGACCCTTGCGGAAACAGCTCTGGATGCGCTGCCGCAACGAAAGGGTTATCCGATAGCCTTATACCCGACTTGGTTACTCCGTAAGCTTTGTGAGATGGTGCCTTGCCGCAACATTTCTGGCAGGAACAATATGCCGTAGTAGTAACTTGGTAGAACTCTTGTTGCGCAAATGCAGGAATTGTTACAAGGAGAACTATTGCGACAATTGAGAAGAAAAAAACACGCCGCATACTCTTCACTCTCCTTATGAGATGGGTAAGGGGCGACTAACCGCCCCTAGGTTTTCCATGCTGCCATTCCAGTATAGCACTACTGCCGCCGATTTGCCAATGTAATTGGTGTAATTTTTGCACATCAGCAACCTGAGTATATCATAATAACTTACCTATGTCAACTACACAGGCTTAATCTTGTCATAGACTTTTTCCCTGCTCTCCATCAGCTCCACGAAAAAGTCATTAATGTTGGACCTATCCTCCTTCAACCGCTCGACAACTTCATCCATGAGCACTTTCTTTAACTTATCCCCCATCTGCACCCACAGATGCGTTCTTCCCCCGAAAGAAAAGACCATAAAGTTCTGAGCAAGAGTGTCCCCGTATTTACTGAACAACTCATTGAGTATTCTAGATAAATCATCAATGGTCTTCAGCTCCGCCTTCGTCTCTTCGAGCTTTTTCTTCAGCTCTTTTGGAAGGCCCTTCTTTATATCTAAGTATGCCTGTTCAAACGCTTTCTCATCAACGAACATCATCATCTGCTTAGTCATGTCTTCCCCGTATTTTCCAGCCAGCTCATTAAAGAGCTTGGTGAACTTCACAGGGTCAATCTTGCCCTTAAGCAGATTGAATCTCATTGTTTGGAATTTTTGGACATCTTCATCGAAGTCTTGAATGATTGCATCAATAGTCTCATACCCAAGAAGCTTGCATGCCTCATACCGGTGTTCACCGTCGATAATTCGATACCGCCCGTCCCCGATAGAAACAATCAGAATAGGCTGGAGCATCCCCGTCTCCTGTATGTTCTCCACCGTAGCATTGAACACCGCGTCATCTTGGCGGTTAGGATTCCATGCATTAGGCTCAATCACATCAAGGGGAACTTTAAATACTAAATCCGACTTCTCAAACTCTGCCATACCGACTCACCCTTCCATAAAGTGGGTGGATATATCCACCCAGTTATTCAATATCAACAAATTCCCCGCGCCGTGCCATAATCTCGACCATCCGTTTCAAACCCATTCGCCGAGCCTCTACTCCGGGTACCTCCACCAAAACAACACGCGCATGTACTCTACCCAGCAACTCCATAGCATAGCCCCCTTTCTTACCCCGATTATATCAGATAACTATTCCTACGTCAATATGCTAATTGAAATCTCCACGCTGCCACTTTATCACCAGTCTAGCAAGCGCGTTAGGTATCTTGATATCCGCCTTGCCAGAGGCTTTCCGCGCCTTGCGCTTAAGGTCATCAACAGTATCCTCCGGAGAGGCTAGCCCCTGCAAGAGTTCAATTAGCCCTCCGGACTTGCGCATGACGGGTGTATACTCCTCAAGCATTCGCCCCGTCATATAGCTATTCAACCTCTCCTCAAACATGGGGATATCAAACTCCTGAACTATCCACTCCTGCATACGCCGTACATACCCGTCTGCCGCCGACGGCCTCTGCAGTATGCCTCTAACGGTATCTATTGCCTCTGCCTTAGTCTTCACTACGTAAGGGTACCAATCTGGGATTAAGTCCTTCTGCCAATAAGCTTCCCTGAACACCACCACGTTCCCGGCTAAGAACGCCTCAAACATGGTGTAACAGAAACTCTCCTTCTTCGACGCGATAAGAAATACCTTCGACCTGTTCAGCTTCTCAAGATACACTTCGTAAGGCTGTTCTAAGTCCAAAGGCACCCCGGGGTATGTTTGAATAATCTCTTCAGCGATGGCATTCTTTGGGCTATGCGAGTTGATATTACATGTATATCCATCCGATGCAATGAGGTAATGCATAACCTCCGCCGCCCACAGATGGTCCTTAACACCCGCCATTCTCCCGCCCGTGAATACATCAATTCCATCTCCATGCGGGGGGTTCTCCGACAGGGCTTTTCTGAAGCCTGCAACATCCACTCCGCCCATCGCAACAGACTTATTTAAGAAGTCCCTAATCAGCGTTGGTTTCACGAATTTTAACAGCTCACGCCGAACAAGGTCTATCTCCCCGGCAGAATGAAACAAAAAGGTCCCCACGCTGGAGAGATAGGTCCAAACTTCGATTTCCGAATCTTCGCACATGGTGTAGTCCCCGTACTTCCGGATTTCAGCTACCCTCACTTGTGCATATGGACTATGCACTACAGGAATGGGTATCCGCTTGTAGTAGACGGGGATATCCGGAGTGTAGGTAAAAATTCTCTCCAGTAATTTCCCGTTCAAATGCCGCAGATTCAACACGGCATCATAAGAGTACTTCCCGCGAAACTGATTAAAGTTATCATACCATTCTCTGGTAGTCATCATCTCCTCGAAAAATAGCCCGGAGTACATGCTCATCGGAATATATTCGACGTTGACTAAATCAGGTAACATGAGTCGAAATCCCTGTTCTTGGTCTTCAGGAATGGGGACCAAAACGGTATACCGCTTCGCCAATGCTTGAACAAACGCGCCCACGTCCTTGACTAATCCATTCGGATTGGGCCTTTTGTCAAATAGCGGAATCAGAAGAATTGTCGTTGGGTATAGCATATTCACCCCTCCTATACTGCTGCACAGCGTACAGCGCAAATCTATGGGGAGATGAATTGGAAGAACTATGTAGTTTGACTTGATTTTCCGCTTCTTGTAAAGTCTCATCTCCGCGTAAAGTTGAAATGGAAAGACCTAACATACTATCTTTCCCGTCGTGTTTGGAAATAAATGTGCCTTGACTTCTGGCTACCTCATAGCGTATAATTTGAGACCAGCGAGACACATACGCATCCCACGAAATGGAAGATAGCACCTGCTCCCGGAAGGGAGCATATTTGTTTCTCGAATCGCTTGTTGATTCTAGAATCGCTTGTAGCCCTAGAAGGAGTTCATCCTTATCACGATACATGAAAGGATAATCTTCGGGGATTAACCCCCTCATCCACGGCTGTCTTATCCCCGCCACAATACATCCCGCCGCAAACGCTTCAAACATGGTCCAGCAAAGCGATTCTAGCTTACTTGCAACTACGAAAACATCCGCTGAGTTCAACCGGCGCAGATAATCACTGTAACTTGCTCCTGTATATAGCTCCGTTGAACGCCGTATCTCATTAATAGCATCAAGCTCCGCGCCCTCTGTATCAGGAGTATTAATGACACACCTTGCTCCGGTAAGCGTAATCAACTTCTCAAATACCTCTGTGACAAGCGGGAGCTGCTTCACAGGCGCAAGCCTCGATGCAGAAAGCACTACTTTATTTCCCGCCCAAGATTCTTCCTTTCCAGCTGAATCCAAACACGACTTAAAGTAGCTCTCATCAAACCCACTATTCCATGTCACTTTCTTCATGATTTCCCGCACCGTTGAAGCATTGAACATCTTCATCAGAGAAGAACGAATCATGTCTATCTCATTTGGTGAGATGACAACAACGCTATCCGCATATACTAAGGACCACTCAACGCATTCCGCATCATGAGGAAACATGAACACATCTTTAGCTCTATCCCGCACCATAGCAAACAGCATAGGATTAGCTATTATGGGGATAGGAATAGTGTTAAAACTATCCCGCCGGTCCGGAGTGAACTCAAGCAACTTCTTAATCATGGCAAGAGGTTGAATCTTATTGCTTATAACCACGTCGTACTGATAAGTACCTTTGAATTGATTAAATAAGTTATACCATTCTTTAGTAAGCATAACCTCATCCCGCCAGTCCGGAAGGTCTATATCCATCTCCACAGGAATGATGTTGTCATTGAGGAAATCAAGTTCTCCCGGCAACCCGCGTGGGACGGGAAGAAGGACGCGGAATCCCCCTTGTGTAAGGGCTTTGCACAGATTCTTAGTATCTTTCTGTGTCTGGCTCGTCAATTCCGGTTTCTTCCATCGGGGCCATTTCGGAATCACTAATACCGTAATCAATAACCGCGCCCTCCTTCTTGTAGAATCGAGGATACTCCGAATCACACCTGTCTGACCAGCCACAGTCAAGCATGTATTGGTAGAGCATCGTCTTAGTAAACTTCCCAACTCGTTTGGGCCTGTCATACCACAGCCTATAGCCCGGGCGAAGCTGCTCTACTGCGCCAGTCAAATCCTCGAATGAAAACTCTTCCCTAGCGATTAAATCCACTGCATCCCTGACCAGCTCCCGATTCTTCCGCCCCATTCCGGCACGGAGATACGGTTTCCCGAGATTATTAGCCTCGTCTCCATAGCAAATATCCCAAACGTAATCAAGAATTTGTTGATTAGTCCTGGCGGAGTCGTAATGTTCCTTTGCGTAGTCCTTAATGTACCCGGCCTTTGCTAAAGCCCCAGGGTAATCATCCAGTATGTACCTGATAATTGCTTTGGCCTTCACAACACTGTCGAAGAAGAAAGGATAATCCTCCGGCATCTGCGCTTGGGTCCATTTACACCGGCGGACAACCGGAATCAGCCCTGTGTAAATCTGTTCCCACACGCCTGCCGGGAATCCCTCATGCGGAGACGGATAGAACAAGATATGCCCGGAGGCGGATTTTCGAAGAAATTCCTCCCGCCTCACCCCAAGTTGGATGTCTATGAACTTCTTATACGGCTCTAGGTCCATTGCCTGCCCGATGCGGGGAGAAGTCATCTTGAAGTCAACATCCCGCGCAAATGAGAAGAGGTCTTGAAACTCCTGCAGCACAACGTCTATATGTTTGGTATTGTTCAACCTGCCGCCGAAAAACAGAGTGAGCTTATCTGACTTATCTACACCTGCGATAAGCTTATCAATCTCAGCACAGTTTATGCCAGTTGAAATTATTGTGGAACGCTTTTCCATTATCTCCTTTATCGTAGAAAAACTAAGGAACCTCCGGCAAAGCTTCAATGCAAGGTCCAACTCATTCTTTGTGCTGAAAATAGTATAACAAGACCCGTAGCCATATACGCGGCTACGCACAATCTCCGTCATGTACTCATCATCAAACTCTGGATAGAAACACTCCGGCTCCAGTATGACAACAGGCACTAGCCACTCGTATCTTACATCCTTCAATACCCGCGCCTCATACGCGGCGATTGAAGACTTCGACGTTATTACTGCGTCAACAGGGTATCTCCCGTAGTTTGGATGAAAGTAGCGGTCAAAATCAGGCATAATATGCGCCTCATTATAGTAAAGGCCCTCTCGAAAAGTATCAGCGATGAGCACCCGTATATTCGGTGAAACGCTTTCAAGGTATTCCCTCATCTCCTCCGCTGGCTTGCCTACATCCGGCACGATAAACCATATAAAATGCTTGCTCGAAGCCTCTTTCGCAAGCGTCACATAACGCAAAAAGTCCGATTCCCCAAAGAGATTTGTGCTACCTACCACAGGTTCAAACACTAGTCTCATGTCTCAGACTCCCCCGATAGAATCTCCCCCACCCTCTTATTCGCCAGAACACAATAGTCCT
>Ga0116149_1004260_pt1 | contig 14170 bp, 11 predicted proteins | sample AD_UKC057_MetaG_FD_89787 | JGI IMG/M metagenome (GOLD analysis project Ga0116149, IMG submission 89787) | Active sludge microbial communities of municipal wastewater-treating anaerobic digesters from USA - AD_UKC057_MetaG | ecosystem: Engineered > Bioreactor > Anaerobic > Digestate | place: USA... | reverse complement strand
CTTCGGTGGGCAAGTCGAGGTGGCCGAGTACGGTACGTCCGGCAGCCCTGAACTGGCCGCTAATGTCGTGCGGGCCCTTGGGAGTCGAAATGCGGTTCTCATGGCGAACCACGGATCGCTCGGCGTCGGGAATAACCTGGATCAGGCGCTGTTCATCTGCGATCTACTCGAGAAGATGTGCCTTACTTATTATTGTGCTACCCTGGCCGGGGGAGCCGTGCCGATCACCAGTGAAGCAATCAGCGCCCTGCAGAGCGGTGTCGGAAGAACATACGGGCAACTGGGCGTGGGCGGGCTACGTGGAGAGTACGCAGAGCGGAAGGAGGAATGCCTCCGGTGAGGGCGCTGGTTTTCGACGATGGCCTGAAGGCAGTGGAATTGCCTATCCCAGAGAGGGATAGGGGGCAGGCGCTGATACGTGTAGACCTTGCGGGCATCTGCAACACTGATGTCGAGGTGACCCGGGGTTATCTGGCCTACAGAGGAATTATGGGCCATGAGTTCGTGGGCAGGGTCGAAGATGCTGACGATGCCGGCCTTGTTGGGAAACGCGTCGTGGGAGAGATCAACATAAGCTGCGGCGAGTGCGGAATGTGTCGGAGCGGCAATCCCCGCCATTGCGCGCGCGTCAAAGCCATGGGCATAAACGGCTGGCAGGGCTGTTTTGCCGACTACGTAGTTCTGCCCGAACGCAATCTCCACATCGTCCCGGACTCGGTCACTGACCGTCAGGCCGTGTTTGTGGAACCTCTAGCGGCCGGGCTCGAGGTCCTGGAGCAGGTACACATTCGACCCGCCGACACGGTCGCCGTGATAGGCGACGGCAAACTGGGTCTCCTCACAGCCCAGGCCATGCATGCCCGCGGTTACCACGTCATTGTGCTGGGGAAGCATCTCGAGAAGCTGGTGATCGCCAGAAACATGGGTATGGATGTAGCGTTCGCGTCCGATTATTCGGGCATGGTCGACGTGGCCGTGGACTGCACCGGAAACCCGTCGGGAATGGAAACGGCAATGTCCATAGTGCGTCCCAGGGGAACGATTGTGCTGAAAAGCACTTTCCACGAAGGCTCTCCCACAAACCTCACTCCTATGGTACGCAATGAGATCACTTGCGTGGGTTCGCGATGTGGGCCATTCCCCCCTGCGCTGCGACTGCTTGAAGCGGGGGCGGTCTCCGTAGAACCTCTGATCGATGCAGTTTTCTGCGCCGACGAGGCGCTCCGCGCGTTCGAGAGAGCGTGCGCCCGCGGTAGCCTGAAGGTACTGATCGATTTCGGCGCTGGAAGATAGGCGCGGTGACATATCGCACAATCGGAAATATGGAGGAGGGAATCTGAGAGATGACAAAGACCCGGAAGTCCCGAGTGTTTCTCGGCATCGCATTGGTTGCTGTCATGGTGATGGGGATAGGCGCGTGGGGCGCCGCCGCGGCCAGGCCCAGAATGGCTATTGTGTTCGCAACGGGCGGTCTTGGCGACAAGTCGTTCAACGACTCTGCCTACGAGGCATGAAGCGGGCGGAGAAAGAGCTGGGATTGAGTTCGACAAGGTTGAGCCCCAGGCTGTGGCGGAGTACGAGAGCCTGCTGATGCGCTTTGCCCAGACTCGCAAGTACGACCTCATCATATCCATCGGCTTCGACCAGGCAGACGCGCTGCAGATTGTGTCTGCCAGGTTCCCCAATCAGAAGTTCGCCATTGTGGACACAGTGGTCGATGCTCCCAATGTGGCGTCATATGCGTACAGAGAGGCTGAACGCGGGTTCGTCGTGGGCGCTGTAGCAGGGCTCATGACCACCAAGAAAGGCGATCCCAGGATCGTTGCCGACAAGCAGATAGTAGGGGTCATCGGCGGCATGGACATACCGCTCATTCGCGCCAACGTCGCGGGGTACATCGCCGGCGCCAAGTACGTCAACCCCAAGGTGCAGGTGAAGTATGCTTATGTTGGCCACTGGGCCGACCCGGCCAAGTGCAAGGAGATGGCCAACGCCATGTTGGACGAGGGCGTTGATGTGCTGTGGCTTGCGGCCGGCCGATCGGGGCTCGGCGGGATCAAGGCAGCTGAGGAGCGCAACCGGTACGCCATCGGCGCCGACTCCGACCAGGGCTATCTTGCGCCCAACAATATACTGACCAACGGGATGAAGCTCGTGGACAACACGGTGTACATGGCCATAGACGCCGTGCTGAAGGGCAAGTTCACGCCGGGCATCAACCTGCTCGGGCTGTCTGAAGGGGCGCTCGGCTATTCCAAGAACCTGGTGCCTGCCGACATAATCGCCCAAGTCGACAAGTTGGCTGCCAAGGTTGCGTCCGGCGAGATCAAGGTGCCGGACGACGTCGACAAAGTTGAGCCCTGGTTGAAGTCTCTGGGCAAGTAACTCACGGTTGCCGCGCAGGCTTCAGCGCGACAGCGAGCATGAGCGTGCGACAGCAATGGCTTGACACTGCGGGCGAGGGGAGTTTTCCCCCTGCCTTGCCAGGTGTGCCGTGGAAAAGGGGTTCGCTGTGCGATGTATGCCGTACGAATGGAGAACATCACGAAACGTTTTGGAAACGTCGTGGCCAACGATGAGGTGTGTTTTGCTGCGCGTCCCGGCGAAATCCACTGTCTTCTTGGGGAGAACGGAGCAGGGAAGAGCACGCTGATGCGGATACTGTTCGGGCTCTACAGTGCAGATTCGGGCTCCATATACGTAAACGACCAGCCGGCGCGTATTGCAGGGCCTCGCGATGCGATCTCGCTGGGCATCGGCATGGTGCATCAGCATTTCATGCTTGCTGAGCGGCTTACGGTTGCCGAGAACATAGTGGCCGGGCGCGAACCGAAAAAGGATGGTCTGCTGGACTATGATCGAGCTCGCAGGCAGGTTCGCGAGGTGTCGGAGCGCTACGGACTGGAAGTGGATCCCGACGCTCGGGTGGAGGAGATATCCGTTGGGCAGCAGCAGAGGGTGGAGATCATCAAGGCCCTCATGAGAGGGGCGCGCACGCTCATCCTGGACGAGCCGACCGCGGTGCTCACTCCCCCTGAGGTGGACGAGCTCTTTGTCGTCATGCGGGCGCTCCGGGAATCAGGGACCACGATAGTATTCATTACGCACAAGCTCAAGGAGACCATGGAGATCTCCGACAGAGTGACTGTGTTGCGCGACGGAAAGACCATCGGCACTGTAGATACATCCGGCGCCACGCCTGACGGTCTGGTTGAGATGATGGTGGGACGGAGTCTTCCCGCCCATGATGATCAGCGGATGCCGCCGGGCGAGACTGTTTTGCTCGAGCTCAGGGATGTATCTATGGCGGGAAGGAAGGGCGGTCGCGCGCGTCTGGACGGCGTGAGCCTGGCTGTGAGGAGCGGCGAGGTGCTGGGCATAGCCGGCGTTGACGGCAATGGTCAGCTAGAGCTGGAGGAAGTCGTAACCGGGCTGCGGAGGCCGAGCAAGGGTAGGGTCACGCTGATCGGCCAGAACGTTACCGGCCTTGGCACCGGGAGGATCAGGGACAGGGGCGTTGCCCACATTCCTTCCGACCGACTGAAACGGGGAATGGTCGATTCGTTTAGCCTGGCTCGGAACTCAGTGCTGGGCATGCATCATTGCTCGGACTTCAGTCGGCATGGAGTGCCTCGGGAGAATGCACTCTGTGAACACGCTCAGGGTATCGTCGCCAAATACGATGTGCGTGCGGAGTCCATCGATCAGCCTATGGGTTCGCTATCGGGAGGGAACCAACAGAAGATGCTGGTAGGCCGCGAATTGGCCCGCCCGCATAGCGTTGTGATTGCGGCGCAGCCCACGCGCGGGCTGGATGTAGGGGCGACCCACTACATCAGAGAGCAGATTCTTGCCAGTCGCAATAGCGGCAAGGCGGTCCTTCTCATATCGGCAGAGCTTGACGAGGTACTTGAGTTGTCTGACAGGATAGCGGTCATCTATGAAGGTCGAATAGTGGATGCGCGTCCGACCGGCAGTTTCACCGAGCGTGAACTCGGCCTGCTGATGACCGGGCAGAGGGAAGGGGTGTAGCCGATGGGCCGCCGAGGGGATGTATCAAGGTTTGCGTACTCAGCCGTCGCAGTGCTGCTGGCGCTGCTGATCGGCGCTGTTTTGATAGGCGCCTCCGGCTACAGCGTCAAGGAGGCATACTCCAACCTTCTCATGGGGGCTTTCGGAGGGGTCTACAGCCTGGCAACTACTGTGGTCATGTCGACCCCGCTGCTCTTCGCCGGGCTTGCAGTGGCATTCGCGTTCCAGTGCGGCCTGTTCAACGTGGGGGCTGAGGGGCAACTCTACGTGGGCGCCTTGACGTCTGCTGTGGTTGCTCTGGCGCTTTCGGGGCTGCCGCCTGTGTTCAGGGTGGTCATTGCTCTGGCGGCGGGGGCCGGGGCCGGCGCGGCGCTGGGCTTTGTGCCTGGGTATCTCAAGGCCAAGATAGGAGCGCACGAGGTCATCACCACGATCATGCTCAACTACGTAGCCATATCCCTCACGACATTCCTGGTGAAGAACTACTTCAGGGATCCTGGCCCGGTTGACCAGACGGTGCTGCTTCCTCCAGGTTCTAGGTTGCCGGAGCTCGTGTCGGGCACTAGGGTTTCGCTGGGCATAGTGATCGGGATCCTCGCTGTCGCGCTTCTCGATCACGTTATACGCAGGAGCGTGCTCGGCTACGAGATACAGGCCGTCGGGCGGAATCCGCATGCTGCCGAGTACGGCGGAGTGAACGTGCGGGCGAGGACAGTTCAGGCCATGATGATCAGCGGCGCAGTCGCGGGACTTGCGGGTTCGGTGGAGGCCATGGGCACGCTGTATCGGTTCATACCCTACTTCTCACCCGGCTATGGTTTCACCGGGATCGCGGTGGCGGTGATCGCGGGCCAGAGTATGTGGGCGGTCATTCCTGCGGCTGTTCTCTTCGGGGCACTGCAGTCGGGCGGGCAATCTATGCAGCTCTTCGCCGGGATACCTATGGAACTGATGACTATGGTGCAAGGACTGGTGATTCTGTTCGTAGCTGCGCCAACGCTTGGGAGCATGCTCCTTGGGCTGCGGCGTCGCTTGCCGGAGAAAGGCGGAGGGCGGGCATGAGCGGATTTGCAGATGTTGTGTTCAACATAAACAACCTTACGGCCACTGTCAGGATGGCTACGCCCATAGCTCTGGCCGCGATGGGCGGGGCATTCTCCGAAAGGTCCGGAGTAGTCAACATCGGGCTTGAGGGCATGATGCTGGCGGGGGCGTTCTGCGGGGTGCTGGGATCGCACTTCACAGGCAGCCCGTGGCTGGGCGTCGCGTTCGCCGTGGCCGGCGGGGGGCTCGTCGGCGCTATCCTTGCGGTGTTCGCTATCCGCCTGAAGGCTGACCATGTAGTCACAGGTGTCGGCATAAACATCCTGGCTTCGGGCGCTACAACATGGCTGATGCAGGTCATATGGAAGCGCAAGGGCGCTACCGACATGGTCGCCGGGCTCGGAACGTGGTCAGTGCCTGGGCTTCGCGGCATACCTGTGCTCGGGACCATCCTGGGCACGCATTCACCGCTGGTCTACATCAGCCTCATCTTGATCGTGCTCGGCTGGGTGTTGATGTTCAGGACACCTCTGGGCCTTCGCATAAGGATGACGGGCGAGCATCCTGAGGCCGCTGATACTGTGGGGATAAACGTGCGCGCAGTGCAGTATCTCTGCGTGATCCTCAGCGGATGCCTGGCCGGGTTGGGCGGGGCATATCTGTCGCTGGCACAGCTCAACTGGTTCAGCAAGGACATGTCGGCCGGGCGCGGCTACATGGCCCTGGCGGCATGCATATTCGGGGGTTGGAATCCCCTCGGGGGCCTCGGCGCGAGCTTCCTGTTCTCATTCACCGACGCGATACAAATGCGTATGCAAACGGCTCAGATACCACTTCCGGTAGAGATCATACAGATGATCCCCTACCTCCTCACGATCCTGATCCTCGCAGGAGCAGTGGTCCGGTCGAGGCCGCCCGCGGCCCTGGGGAAGCATTATGAGGCGGGGCATGTGAGGTAGATGCTGCTGTCTATCAGCATTGCCGTTCACGCTCTGGCATTGGGCGATCCTCCCGCGCCTGCAGAATCGCTTTGTAGGCTCGCGCCATCGGTATGTCCCTTCTCAAGATTACTCCTCACACTATAGCCAACCAAGCCTAAAGTGAAGCGAAGCCTAGCAGCAGGAAAGGCGCAGCGGCGGACCACAGAGTACATGGAAAAATCTAGATGTCGATTCTATGAACACGTTCCCGACGATATGTCGATAAAACGGACAAGAGGTGATGCATAACGGACCGAATAGATGCATAGGCGGCCTGAGACTGAAATGGCCTAGCATATATACCCAGATGGACTAACGATATGCGGAAGATATTAGTGATAATTCCCATTCATAAGTCACATCATGCCACTATTCACAACCGCAGCCACTGGATCATTCTGACGCCGGCCTTTATGCGGATATGCATTCCGATATACATCAGTACCCGTCCGGGGCTACATCCGCGAGTACTACTAGCGACTCCGCATGGCTCGAGCTGATTGGTCGCGTATCTTGGCTGTACAAGCTTCGGTAGAGGGAATCGAGTCGCTTGAGGGAATGTACAGAGCTGTGACACATGGGACACGTCACCGTTCGATGACTTGTCTATCACATACCGGATAGACGTTGTTGACCCAAGCCGCACATCCAGGCCGGAATTGGCCGCCAGCATAGCCCGTGATGGAGTGGTAGTGTACGAGCGCCCATCCAGACGGGTGTGATCCATCCCTTTCCTGTCCGACAAGTGGGGCGTGGAGAGTGCGCCGGGGCCATTTCGTGAAACCGCCCGCCGCGAAGCCTTCCCCTGGAAAAACGCGAAGGAATCTGCCGCCGAATGGCTAATCAAGTGGTGGCACAGTCTTTAGGCCATACTTGGGCACATTTCCAACATGCATGCGAGGAGGCTTATGCTATTGGCACGTGGATCACGAAGGTCGAGTGGATTCCTGTGCGTTTTCGCAACGTGTACTCTGCTGGTCCTGATCATCGGCGTCGGCCCGCTGGCTGCCCAGCTAGACAACAGGGTGACAGTGGCAGTACTCAGTTTCGACTCGTCGAATGTGCGCAAATGGTGGACCTGGAACTGGGATATAGGGGATGGCCTGGGCGATCTCGTCACGGAGGCCCTGGTGGCGAAGGGGAGCTACAGGGTGCTTGAGAGGGCGCAGATGAAACGTATCCTCGGAGAGCAGGACTTCGGCAGATCAGGTAGGGTAGATGAGTCGAAGGCCGTAGAGATCGGCAAGCTCCTAGGGGCGAGGTTGGTCATATTCGGGGCCCTTACCGAGTTCGATTACGCGTCCACCGGAAGTGTCAGGATCGGCGGGATAGGCATATCGGGCTCAAAGGCAAGGACGAAGCTGAATGGCAGGATTGTGGATGCGCAGACGGGCGAGATACTCGGCGCGGTTGTGGGGGAAGGTGAGGAAAGCGGCGCTACCCTGTCGGTGAACACGTATCGAGGGATCTCCTTTTCGTCCAAAGAATTCCGAAACAGCACGGTGGGTAAGTCAGTCGATAGGGCGGTCGCGGCGTTTGCGGATGCTGCCGCTATCAAGATCGATGAAGCGGGAGCGAGGCTAGCCGCTGAGGCGCGCATGGCTTCGCTGTCCGGGTCAGTCGTCGCCATAATCCCTGACGGCGTTATCATCAACCTTGGATCCAATGCGGGAATCGCCAAGGGCCAGCGCCTTGAGGTGTACCGTCTGATGGCCGTCCCGGGTCTGGCGGAGCCGGTTCGAATCCCGGTGGGCTCCATACAGATCATCAGCGTTGACCCAAATGCTGCAGTTGGCCGATTCGAGTCAGTCACCTCGCCTGTGGAGGTGGGCGACGTCGTATCGAGGGAGTAGAAACAGGGATACTGAGACTGACGGGCACTACATGCGAACCGATAGGAGGTAGTCGACATGGACTTGGAGAAGTCGACGACTTGCCTAACGTCCGACACCGCCAAGGCTCTTCGCGGGCTTCTCGGCGTGGCCGGGCTGAGGCCTCATGATATCGTAGTGGTTGGGTGCAGCACCAGCGAGGTGGCTGGCCACAGAATCGGGTCCGCATCCAGCGCGGACATTGCCGAAGCGATAATGGATGGGCTACTGCCCATCATCAAGGAAGACCAGCTGTATTTGGCCATTCAGTGTTGCGAGCATCTCAACAGGGCATTGGTAGTTGAGCGGGAATGCGCTGCCCGTTGCGAGCTGGAACTGGTCACTGTGATTCCTCACCTGAAGGCCGGCGGCGCCCTGTCTGCTGCGGCCATGAAGGAGTACAGCGATCCTGTAGTCGTGGAGAGCATTTCGGCTCACGCAGGAATGGATATCGGGGACACATTCATCGGCATGCATCTGCGGCGGGTGGCTGTGCCGGTGCGGTTGGACATCACGAGGATCGGCGACGCCCACCTCACCATGGCCCGCACCAGGCCTAAGCTCATAGGGGGCGGGCGAGCTCTGTATCCTAAGACCTCCTGAGTGACCAAGCAGGATAAAGCGAGTCCGTGCCGAATATGAACTCTGGGTGTCATATGAATGTGGCATGGAGATAAGGAGAGGGCCACTCATGAAGCCTCTGTGCTTCATTTGTGCGCCCTTGTTCTCTGTATGCCGGTGACATCTGAAGGCTATTGGTCGTGCGCGGCGCGCGGGCTCGCGGGCTGCGATGAGACGAAATGAGATGAATCGAGGCGATGCGTTGGCGGTACGGAGTTGGCCGTTGGCCGACGCCCCACAGGGCAGCCGGCGGCATTACCGAAGCTAGATGCGTTTTACCTGCAGGGAAACAACGTGATTGTGTTGAATTTACGAAACCTGGGAACTGCCTGCTGACTGGAACAATACTGCGAGGAGGTAATACGATGAAGAGGCTTCTAGTGCTAGTCCTGGCCGTCGTGATGATGGCATCGGCCACGCTTGCGGCCGCGCCGGCGAAGATCGAGGCTGAGCTCAGCCTGATCACCCCTGTTGCCAGTTTTGTGAGCGTAGCTGCGCTCGACGCCTTCAAGGTGTGGGCGAAGGCGAAGTATGGTATCGATGTGAAGACCAACTATACTGCCAAAGGCACTCAGCTGGCGGTAGGCCTGATCCGCGAGTGGGGTTCCAACCCGCAGGCCGACGTAATCTGGGGCGGCGAGACGGTGCTCTATGATATGTTGGCAGCTGACGGATTCCTGATTAAGCATGAGGCCCCCAAGGCCTTGCTGGACCGCATACCGGCGACTATGGGCGCCCCCAAGCCGATGCCGCTTAAGGATCCCAAGGGGTTCTGGACCGGCACAGCGCTTGAGCCCTACGGTATTGTGTTCAACGAGGGACTGGTCACAAGGAGACTGCGCACAGCCGCGCCCAAGACGTGGGAAGACATGCTGGCCAATCCCAAGTTCAAGGGCCAGATCGCTCAGTGCACGCCTGACAACTCCAGTTCGAACCATGCGACCTACGAGGTCATTCTGCAGAAGTACGGCTGGGATAAGGGCTGGGAGTGGCTATCCAAGCTGGGTGCCTACACCGGGCAGTTCGTCGCGAAATCCGGCGACGTCCCGGGCGTGGTAGCCAAGGGCGAGTACGCGCTGGGCTTTGCAGTCCCGAGCTACATGGCGTTTGAGAACTTCCTCAATGGAGCCGACATCCGGTTCATCGCACCGCCGGGAGCATACGTCACACCTGAGCCCATCGGCATAATCAAGAACTGCAAGAACCCCAATGCCGCCAAGGCATTCATCGAGTTCCTGTTGACCGATGAGGGTCAGAGGCTGTTTATCGATCGCGGCCTGTTCCCGGTAGTGCCCGAGATGAAGGTGGAAGGCGCACCAGGATCCACGGCTGAGCTTGCGGTCACATTCTACGGAGGCCGTAGGAGCTACTTTGAGGGCACGGTTGAGAACACGTACGATAACGCTTTGTCGCAGAGCAGAGAGAGTGACGTCAACAAGTACTTCCGCGATAACGTCTTCTCCAAACTGGACGCTCTGAAAGCCAAGTACTAGTCCTGATCGTCGGTTGGTTTGACAGCATAGATTTCCGAGAGCCTGCGGGCGAGTCTCCCTCGCCCGTGGGTTTCCTTTGGTAGTCGTTTGACTTGAGGTGAAGTGCATGGATATCAGGCTTACTGGGGTCACGAAGAGGTTCAAGAGTGTTGAAGCGCTGAGCCGAGTAGATCTACACATAAGGGACGGCGAACTCTTCACCTTGCTCGGGCCCTCTGGCTGTGGCAAGACAACTACCCTGCGCCTTGTCGCCGGGTTCTACCTCCCTGACGAGGGCAAGATCATGTTCGGCGACCGTGAGGTCCAGGAGATCCCTACATCCAAGCGGAATATCGGGATGGTGTTCCAAAACTACGCTCTGTGGCCTCACATGACAGTGTACAGGAATGTAGCGTACGGATTGCAGTTCAAGAAGGTGCCCAAGTCTGAATGGCCCAGGACGGTCAATGAAGCCCTCATCAAGGTAGGGTTAGTTGGCTACGAAACGCGCTATCCGGGGCAGCTGTCAGGGGGTCAGCAGCAGCGTGTGGCGCTCGCAAGGGCTCTCGCGCTCAATCCGGATGTGCTGCTCCTGGACGAACCTCTTTCCAACCTGGATGCCAAGATCCGAGGATCAGTGCGCGCAGAGATCCGGAAACTGCAACAGTCATTGGGCATTACAACGGTCTATGTCACTCACGACCAGGAAGAAGCGCTTACGCTCTCCGACCGGATCGGCATAATGTGCGACGGCAAGTTGGTCCAGATAGGCACGCCGCATGATCTGTATGAAAAGCCGTCAACGCGCTTTGTGGCCGATTTCATCGGCACCAACAATCTTGTGGCCGGCACGGTGGAGGCTGTGGGCGAGGACATCACAGTCGTCACGGAAGTGGGCACAATCCGGGGGTTCAGCCACTCTGCCGTGAAGCCCGGCGACAAGTGCACTGTGGCTTTCCGGCCCGAAAACGTGGAGGTCCACATGGCACAGCCTCCCACGCAGGACAACCACGTTCGCGGCAAGATCGGGTTTGCCAGCTACATGGGGAATACACTGCGCTACGAAATGGAGCATCCGGCTGGGGTCGTACTAAAGGCCGATATCAAGAATCCTCTTCAGCATGAGGAACTGGGTTGGGGCAGTGATGTGTATTTCTGTTTCTCGAAGTCTGCGTCTCTTGTCATACCGGACTGACGTGCTGACCCCGACCATGGACAGGCAGGTGGTTGTTCAATGTCTTCAGGGAAGACCATGATAAGTCTCAAACGGTGGCTTAGGGCCTCCAATCCGTGGGTATGGCCGATATATCTGTTCCTGATCATGTTCGTCATATTCCCCCTCGTGAGACTATTCGTCGACTCGTTTTCGACTGCAGACGTACAGCTTTCGGCGCTCAACGAGGTCGTTCTCACCACCGATTTGCTTGAGGAGAGGGTAAGCGTCGGCGAAATGGAAGGCGCTCAAGCAGTTGCCCATGACATAGCGCTTCAGCTGAACAGGTCCGTGGACGTGATGGGCCGCATGATGGAAGCGCTTGGCAGGGCCACGTTTTCCCAAGACGAGTTGATAGCCAAGTGGAAGGATTCCCAGGATCGTGTGGCACAGGAAGCGACGGTGATGGCCGAGCTTCAGCATGATCCGGCGGCTGCCCTGGCGGAAGCCAAGGAGGCCCGGGCCCTGGTTCAGGAGATCTTGCGCTTGCCGCGGCAAGCTTTTTCGGTGAATTACTTCCTGGACGTGTTCAGAGACAAGCTATACATGAAAGCCATGGCTAACTCCCTGCTGCTAGGGGTGGCCACGGTGATCACTACATCGATCATAGGCTTTACCGTAGCTTATCTGCTTGTTAGGTACGACTTCCCCGGTAGGAAGGCCTTCAGTTTCCTTACTACCGTGCCTATAGTCATGCCTCCTCTAGTGGGCGTGTTGGGTTTCATCTTCATACTGGGGAGAGGAGGCACAGTGAACGAACTCTTCTACCAGCTGGCTGAGGGTCTGGAGAGATCATGGCCCTCCATGTCGAACTGGCTATTTGATCATCTGCCATTCAACTTTGTCTATGGTTGGCACGGGCTACTGCTGGTAGAGACGTGTCACTTGTTCCCGCTCATCACGCTGAACGTTCTCGACTCGCTGAGCAAGATAGACGCCTCGCTGGAGGAAGCGGCGGAGAGTATTGGATCTATGGGTCTCAAGCGCCTCTTTGATGTGACCATTCCATTGACCATACCGGGCTTTGTTACCGGGGCGCTTCTGGTGTTCATCGGGGCTTTCGCAGACTTTGCGGCCCCCATGGTGGTGGGATTGACCAACTTCATCGCTCCACTGGCATACATGGACATCCAGCAGTTCACCGACAGACACCTGTTCAAGATGGGCATCACAGTGGGCGCTGTCATGGTGGTTTTTTCGATCGTGTTCCTGTTGATAGCCAAGAAGTATGTATCGCTGAAAGACTACAGCACGCTCTCGTACAGAGCTGTGGAGAGGAAACCTCTTAAGGGCAAATGGGCGGCGCTGGCCGTAGTATTCCTGATCCTGCTCCTGCTTGTGAGTTTCATACCCTATCTCGGCGTTGGCCTCGCCTCATTCGCGCGGAGCTGGTCCATGTCTCCGCTGCCAACATCATGGACTACGGTCCATTACGAGAAGGTGTTGCTGTACGCGCCGGGCTACATCATCAACACTTTCCGATTCTGTATACTGGCCATCATCATGTGCATCCTGATCGGAGTGCCAGTATCGTGGATCATGGCGAGAACTCAAATGCGGACGCGCGGAGCTCTGGACGTCCTGACAATGCTAGTGCTGGCTCTGCCGGGCACTGCACTGGGTATCGCCTACATCAGGGCCTTCAACACTCCGATACTCTTTGCCAAGCCGCTGGCGAACATGTGGATCATACTCCCCATAGTGCTGGCTGTGAGGCGAGTCCCGTACACTGTGCGGTCATCCTACAGCTCTCTACTCGTAGTGCACCGTTCGATGGAGGAGGCCGCCGAGTCTGTTGGGGCGGGAGGACTCAAGACGTTCAAGGACGTTACCTTCCCGCTGATCTGGAAGGGTGTACTGGCAGGGGCGCTGTTTTCGTTTATGACGTCGATCCAGGAGAGCGCGGCTACACTCCTACTATCGATACCAGGGTGGGAGACCATGACCATGGGCATATTCACCTTCTACCAGGGAGGCACGCATGGAGACGCAGCGGCGCTCGGGTTCATCCTCATAATCGTGGGCGTCATAACCCTGTTCGCAATGAACAGGCTGAGCAGTGCTGCGAAGGGCGGGCTGTTTGGATAATGTAGGGCGAGTCAGCCAATGATGGCTTGAGTAAACACATGATCGGCCGCAGCGAAGCGCGTGACGCGACGCTGCGGCCGATGTATGTACCTAACTGCGGGCATGGGGCCTAAGCGCCACTCGCCGCAGCCTTCGCTTCGCGCGCGAAGCCCTTGAGCCCTATCAGCGCCGGCTGGCTGATGATGACGGCGGCCACAACGAATGCGAACGCGACTTGGAAGCCCGACTTCGAATAGAGGGTCGCCGAGGCGCTAACCGCGGTTTCGGCCGGCTGATGCGCCGATAGGATGCTGCCTGTTGCCCATTGCATGGCGATGGCGCCAAGTGAGGGAAAGGCGTTCACTACGCCGAAGATAGAACCGCGCTGCCCGACTGGAGCTAGATTGCTTACTGCTGCAGTCATGTGAGTGTATGAAAACCCTGAAGCGGCGCCTACGAATAGCGCGAAGACTGCAGTGAGGGCCAACGGCCAGCTGAGCCCGATGCCGACCCATAGCATCGCCCACGCAATGGCGCATGCAAGGCTCGAGTACGAAACTGCGGCCCGGCGCGCTTCAATGCCCGCCGCCATGCGGGAACCCAGCGCGTTTCCGGCCATGACGCCAAGGGTGAACATCGAGCTCCATCCACGCGCAGTCGGATCGCTCGCGGCATAGGCGGCCTTGCACCACTCCACTGCCCACAGCCCCTGGGCCGACATGAGCGCCCCAAACGATACGAACCATACTATGGGCAAGCAACGTGGGAATGGACGATTGGGGTTCGCGACCGGGCAATGCATAATGGCCGTACGCTGCACGCTTGCCGAGAAATGCCCATCTGCCTGGGCTTTTGGCATGTGTTCGTTTT